>ENA-UOJG01000538-UOJG01000538.1-human-gut-metagenome-genome-assembly--contig:-C47-NODE-538-length-52148-cov-14.090914_pt1 | contig 52148 bp, 45 predicted proteins | sample MGYA00242340_ERZ723887 | MGnify/ENA metagenome assembly ERZ723887 | reverse complement strand
TGAGGACTTGGTCGTCATAATATACGATTCTCGCTCCGCGCGTGTCGCAGCCGCCCTACGGGCGGCAAGGCACGAAGCGGAGTGCATCTTACTCAAAAAAGCGGCCCTTGGGCCGCTTTTTTGAAATAATCAGATCCAGCTGCAATCGCTTTCCTTTTTCGGCGTGCGGCTCATCAGCACACTGATGAGCGGCGCGGCGCTCTTGCCCTCGTAGAGAACTTCGTACACCGCCGTCGAGATCGGCATTTCCACGCCGCATCGCTGCGCAAGCTCGTGCGCACTGCGCGCGGCATAATAGCCCTCAACAACTGCGCCGACCTCGTCCATGGCCTCCTGCGTGCTCCTGCCCTGACCGATGAGAATACCCGCGCGGTGGTTGCGCGAATGCATCGACGTACACGTGACAATGAGATCGCCCATACCGGCGAGACCCGCAAGCGTTTCCTTGCGCCCGCCCATGCGCTCGGCAAGGCGGGAGATCTCGCTCAACGAGCGTGTGATGAGCAGCGCGCGCGTATTGTCGCCCATGCCGCAGCCATCGCTGATGCCGCAGCACAGCGCCGCCACGTTCTTGAGCGCGCCCGCCAGCTCCACGCCGACGGTGTCGTCATGCGTGTAGACGCGGAACACTTCGTTCATGAACGCGCGCTGCACGGTTTCAGCACTCGCCTGATCGACAGACGCGGCCACGCAGCCTGTCGGCAGGCGGCGCGCGACCTCTTCTGCGTGTGACGGCCCCGAGAGCACCGCCACGTGATACCGGTCCCCGCATTCCTGCGCGATGATCTCACTCATGCGAAGGTGCGTGCCGCGTTCGATGCCCTTCGTGAGGGAAACGAGCAGCGCCCCTTCTTTCAGATGCGGTGCGGCCTCGTGCGCAACGGAGCGCAGCGCGAACGACGGCGAGGCAAATACCACCATCTCTGCGCTTGCAAGCGAAGAAAGGTCGCTCGTCACGGTGATCCGCTCGGGAATGCGCACGCCTTTCAGTAAAGGGTTTTCCCTTGTCTCATTCAGCAATTCAGCCTTTTTGGGGTCATGCGACCAAAGCGTAACGGCATGGCCGTTGTCGGATAACAGCATCGCGGCGGCAGTACCCCAGCCGCCCGAGCCAAGCACTACAATATTCATGCGTCCTCCCCCGTTTTCGGTCCGTTTACATGGAAATGAAATTTACTCTCTGTGCCGTTCAGCAGCCGTTTGATGTTGCTGCGGTGCGCCCACAGCACAAGCAGTGCGATGCACGTGCCCAGTGCGGTAAGACCCCAGTCGCGGAAGACAAGCTGCGTTGTGATAGGAAAACTGATCGCCGCGGCGACCGAGCCGAGCGAGACATAGCGCGTCGTGAGCCACAAAACAGCAAAAACGCCCCAGCCGACAAGCGCGATGCGCCAGTCGAGCAGCAGCAGCAGTGTGCCGCTGCACAGAATGCCCTTGCCGCCCTTGAAGCCGTAAAACACCGGGAACATGTGTCCGATGATGCAGAACAGTGCGCCGAAATACTTGCCGATCACCCCCCAGCCAAGAAGGTGTCCCAGAAAATAGCCGCCGAGGTACACCGCGCCCACCGCTTTGAGCATATCAAATGCAATGACCACGATCGCGCACTTTGCACCATAATTGCGGTAAAAGTTCGTCAGCCCCGCGTTGCCGCTGCCGTGGCGGCGCACATCGTCGTGGTAGAAGAGATGCGACGTGGCGATCGCTCCGTTGATGCAGCCGAGAAGATACGACAGCACCGCAACAGCGACCGGTACGCCATACAGCACTACTGCTGCGAATATAGTGACCTCTTCAGGATAAATGCTCTCCATCACTCTTCCTTGTCTCCCTTCTCGCGAATCGACATGATGACCGGCGTACCATCCAGTCCAAAGACGTTGCGGATGCAGTTTTCAAGGTAGCGCTGATAGGAGAAGTGGAAGAGCTTTTTCTCGTTGCAGAACACGACAAAGTGCGGCGGGCAGACGCCGACCTGCGTCATGTAATAGATCTTCAGGCGCTTGCCCTTGTCCGTCGGCGGTTGCACGCGCGTCTGCGCGTCGGCCAGAATGTTGTTGAGCATGCCGGTCGAGATGCGCATACAGGACTGGTTGTGTACGTAGTTGATCATCTCGAAAAGGCGCGGCACGCGCTGACCCGTTGCCGCCGAAATGAAGATGATGGGCGCGTAGGTCATGTAGGAAAGGTCGCGGCGAATGTCTTCGCGCATTCTGTCCATGGTCTTGCCGTCCTTTTCGACCAGATCCCACTTGTTTACGACAATGATGCAGGCCTTGCCCGCGTCGTGCGCGAGACCGGCGACCTTCGTATCCTGCTCGGTCACGCCCTCCTGCGCGTCGATCATGATGAGGCACACGTCCGCGCGGTCAATGGCCATGGTCGCGCGCAGCACGCTGTAACGCTCGATCACATCGTCGACCTTCGCCTTTTTGCGCATACCGGCGGTGTCGATAAAGACATACTTGCCCTGCTCGTTTTCAAAATACGAGTCGATGGCGTCGCGCGTCGTACCGGCAACATTGCTGACGATCATGCGCTCGGTGCCGAGAATGCGGTTCGTGAGCGAGGATTTGCCAACATTGGGCTTACCGATGAGGGCGACCTTGATGACGTCCTCATCTTCTTCCTCTTCCTCCTCGGGTGGAAAGTGCTGAAGGCAGGCGTCGAGCAGGTCGCCCGTGCCGTGGCCGTGGACGGCGGAAACGGCAATGGGGTCGCCCAATCCCAAGTTGTAGAACTCGTAAAAATCGGGGTTGATCTTACCGGTGGAGTCCATTTTGTTGACCGCCAGCACGATTGGCTTGTGGCTGCGCAGCAGCATATTGGCGACCTCCTGGTCGGAAGCCGTCAGGCCGGTCTTCACATCCGTCAGGAAAATGATGACGTCCGCGTGGCGAATAGCGATCTCCGCCTGCTCGCGCATGAACGACAGGATCTGGTCGTCCGTGCGCGGTTCGATACCGCCGGTATCCACCAGCGTAAATTTGCGGCCGCACCACTCGCTCTCGCCGTAGATGCGGTCGCGCGTGACGCCCGGCGTATCTTCAACGATGGAGAGCCGCTGGCCGATGAGCTTATTAAAGAGCATGGACTTGCCCACGTTGGGCCGGCCCACGATCGCAACCAAAGGTTTCATCTCTCTGCCTCCTTTATTCCAAAGCGGCGCAGAAACGCCGCCCTTATCGCAAAGCAAAATATTACAAATACAGTATAACCGAACTTTCGAGGTTACGCAAGGCTAACCTTCTCTTGCGGCATAAGAAAAAGCTGAGTGGCTTCCCACTCAGCTTTTCTTAACGATTGTTGTTCCGAATGAATTATTCGGCTGCGACCTTGGACTCGATGACCTTGACCTGACGGCCGTTGTAGGTACCGCATTCCGGGCACATTCTGTGAGGCTGGTGCAGAGCACCGCACTTCGGGCACGCGACGAGCGCGGGAGCGGTGAGCTTCCAGTGAGAAGAACGTCTCTTATCACGTCTCTGACGGGATACTTTCCCCTTGGGGACTGCCATGTTGACACCTCCTTAAAGTTAAGCTGAATGAACAGCGAATTTATTGTTCCAAAAGTTTTGCGAGGGCTGCAAGCCGGGGGTCGATCTCCTTTTTGCAGCGGCACTTCTCGTAGTTGAGATTCACGCCGCAGCCGGAACACAAGCCCCTGCAATCCTCGCGGCAAAGGGTCTTGCTGGGCATATTGAGGATGAACGTTTCCCGTGCAAGCTCGCTGAGATCAACGGTATCGTTGTCCAGCAGCAGGATATCGTCGCGCTCGTCTTCCTCCAGTTCCTCGGCAAGCATATACTCGCAGGAAGGATGATAAGGCAGGTCGAACGACTCCCCGCAGCGATCACACACAGCAGAAAGCGTTGCCGCAAGCTCCATCTGCAAACGCAGCATCCCTGCAATGTTCTGCACCTGCCCTACCACTGAGACCGGCCGAACCGCAGGACACACGCCGCCGAAGTCCACATCAGAAAAGTCCTCTGTAAAGTCAAAGGGGATTCTGCCTCCGGGGGTGTTAATGATACGTTTTACATCTAAAACCATGCTACACCTCACAATGACACGAGTGATATTATAGAGTACGTTTTCTGGATTGTCAAATACTTTTTTCACGGTGACGGCAAAAATTTTGACAGGATTTCTTTACTTTTTTCCGCCGCTATCGTACAATAGCAGAAAATCGCGCGCTGTGCAAGCGGAGGTGCCGCCCATGCGGGAATTTCACATCGGAAAAAATGACGAAAATCAGCGGCTCGACCGTTTTCTCGGCAAGGCCGTTCCCCTGCTCCCCGCCTCGCTTGCGCAGAAGTACATTCGCTTAAAGCGCATCAAGGTCAACGGTGCGCGCGCTCAGCGGGATCAGAAGCTCTGCGCGGGCGACGTGTTGCAGTGCTACATCAACGACGAATTTTTTGAAACGCCGAGCGAGGAAAACGTCTATATCACGATCACGACGCCACGGCTCAAGATCGTCTATGAGGACGAAAACATCATGCTGCTCGATAAGCCCGCAGGTCTGGTCGTCCACGCCGATGAGCGCGAGAAAATCAACACGCTTGTCAACCACATGCTCGCCTATCTCTACCAAAAGCGAGAGTGGAAGCCGCGCGAAGAGAATGCCTTCACTCCCGCCCTTTGCAACCGCATCGACCGCAACACCGGCGGCATCGTCATCGCGGCGAAGAATGCCGAGGCGCTGCGCATTCTGAACGACAAGATCCGCGACCGCGAGATCGCCAAATATTATTTATGCATCGCCCTTGGCCGCGTCGAGCCGCCGAAGGGCAGGATAGAGTGCTTTCTCCGAAAGGACGAGAAGAGCAACACCGTGCGCGTCTATCACCGCCCCGTACCCGAGGGCCGCAGCGCGGTCACGCTGTATCAAACGCTCCGGACGCGCGGCGAGCTGTCGCTTTTGGAGGTCGAGCTCCTCACCGGCCGCACCCATCAGATCCGCGCGAGCATGGCGGATCTCGGTCACCCGCTGCTCGGCGACGGCAAGTACGGCATCGGCAGCGTGAATCGCAAATACGGCGAAACGCAGCAGGCGCTCTACTCCTATCGCCTGCGTTTCGACTTCCCCACCGACGCGGGCATTCTCGAATATCTGCGCGGGCGGGAATTTCAGGTGGACGAAGTGCCGTTTCAGAAGAAATACTTTGGTTAAACCCCACAAACGGAGAGCCATAACACGGCTCTCCGCTTTCTCATTTTGCAAAAGTTCAAAATATTGAACTTTTTGTTAAATATACTCTTGCAATTTTGCGCGCTGTGTGTATAATGATTTCGGTTTAGCAAAAACTGACCAAAAGTTTAGTATATCAAACGAGGAGGCATGTGCATGGACATCGGCAATAAGATCAAACAGCTGCGAACGCGACAGGGACTGACTCTGGAGGAGCTTGCCAGCCGAAGCGAGCTTACGAAGGGGTTTTTGTCCCAGCTGGAGCGCGACCTCACCTCCCCCTCCATCGATTCGCTCAGCGACATTCTGGAGGCGCTCGGCACCAACCTCTCGGAATTTTTCCAGGAGGATAAAAACGACCAGTTCGTCTTCCGCGCCGAGGACTTCTTTGTGGACGAGCGCGGGAACTGCACGGTGAACTGGATCGTTCCCAACACGCAGAAAAACCAGATGGAGCCGATCCTGATCGAGCTGCCGGCCGGTGGAGAATCCTTCGAGGTCGAGCCGCACAGCGGCGAGGAGTTCGGCTATGTTCTCGATGGCAGCATCGCGCTCATGTGCGACGGCAAGCGCAGCGTCCTGCGCCGCGGGGAAACGTTTTATCTCCACGGGCGCACCTTCCACTGCCTGAAAAACGAGCGCAAGACCACCGCGCGCATCCTCTGGGTCTGCACGCCCCCGCTGTTCTGACTTGTCACATATAGATAATAAACATCATGAGGAGAAACGGAAATGGCTGAAGAAAAGAAAAAACTCATCCAATTCAAGAACATCGTTAAAAGCTTTGAGGACGGTCAGGTCGTCCTCAAGGGCGTCTCTCTCGACATCTATGAAAATGAATTCGTCACGCTGCTCGGTCCCTCAGGCTGCGGAAAAACAACGCTGCTGCGCATCCTCGGCGGCTTTTTGCAGCCGAGCGAGGGCAAGGTCCTTTTCGATGGAGAGGACATTGTGAACGTCCCGCCCTACAAGCGCGAGATCAACACCGTATTCCAGAAATACGCGCTCTTCCCGCATATGGACGTGTATGACAACATCGCCTTTGGCCTTACGCTGAAAAAGGAGCCGAAGGACGTTATCGAGCAGAAGGTCATGCGTATGCTCCGCCTTGTGAGCCTGGAGGACTACGCCCACCGCAACGTGACCGAGCTTTCCGGCGGCCAGCAGCAGCGCATCGCCATCGCCCGCGCGCTCGTCAACGAGCCGAGCGTGCTGCTGCTTGACGAACCGCTCGGCGCGCTCGACTTGAAGCTGCGCAAAGAGATGCAGCAGGAGCTCAAGTACATCCAGCAGGAGGTTGGAATCACCTTCATCTTCGTCACGCACGACCAGGAAGAGGCGCTGACGATGTCGGATAAGATCGTGGTGATGAACGCAGGAGAGATCCAGCAGATCGGCACGCCGACGGAGATCTACCGCACTCCCGTCAACGAATTCGTCGCCAAGTTCATCGGCGAGACGAACATCATCGACGGCGTCATGCTCGAAGACGACCGCATCATGTTTGAGGACAAGAAGTTCGCCTGCCGTGCCCGCGGCTACAATAAGAATGAAAAGGTCGACGTCGTCATCCGTCCCGAGCACCTTGACATCGTTCCCCGCGCCGAGGGCATGCTCAAGGGTACGGTCAAGTCCCAGCTCTTCAAGGGCATGCACTATGAAACGGTCGTCGAAACGCGCGTCGGTACCTCCATCACCGTCAAGATGCAGGTCTCGCAGGATCGCCCCGTTTTCAACGAGGAAAAGGGCGAGAAGATCAGTGCAAACGCCTTCCTTCTGGACGTGGAGGACGTCGAAGAGCTCGACGACGCCAAGATCGTCGCCCTTGCCTCCGCCGAGGCGTGGGACGCCGAGACCGAAGAGCCCATCTCCATCAAGACCGTCGAGTACGACATCAAGCCCGAGACCGGCAACTACACCGTCACCTTCTCCACCGCCAACGAAACGAGCATCACCGTCAAGGTCCTTGTCGTTGCGGAGAACCGCGTGGAGAGCAAGGTCTATCAGGAAGAAATCTACGCGATGAACTTCTTCAAAAAGGTCGAGGATATTCAGGAGAGCATCGCGCTCGACACCGACCTCGAGACCTGGGCAAGCGCCTCTGCATGGTCGCTCGAAGACGGCGAGCAGGTCGAGATCACCGATGTCAAGTACGACTTTGACCCCGAGAACATCACCCCGGGCGTCTACGATGTGACCTTCTCCACCGAGGGCTATGAGTACAAGGTCTCCACCACGCACGCCTATGAAGAGGGCGAGCAGGTCGGTCTTGTCTTCCGTCCCGAGGACATTCACGTGATGAAGAAGGAGGGCCAGTGGTGAAGCGCTTTCGTTCCATGACCTACCCGTATATCGCGTGGATCATTGCGATCATCGTTGTACCGATGATCCTGATCGTGCTCTATGCGTTTACGACCTCGGGCAACTCCGTGCTCACATTTCAGTTCACCTTTGAAAACTTTGCCCGCTTTGTCACGGACAAGGTATTCATGGATGTGCTGCTCAGATCGCTTTATATCGCGCTCATCACCACGCTCATCTGCGTTGCGTTTGGCTATCCCATTGCCTACGTCATCGCGCAGCGCGGCGGCCGCAGCAATACAATCTTAATTCTGCTCATCACCATGCCCACCTGGGTCAACATGCTCGTGCGCACCTATGCGTGGATGGGCATTTTGCAGGACGAGGGCATCTTCAATAGCATTCTCTCGTGGTTTGGCATTGGCCCCGTATCGATGATCCACACGAGCTTTGCCGTCATTCTCGGCATGGTCTATAACTTCATACCCTTTATGATTTTGCAAATTCACACCTCCCTTGCCAAGATGGACAAGAGCCTGCTCGAGGCCGCCAACGACCTCGGTGCAACGCCGGTGCAGGCCTTCCTGCGCGTCACGCTGCCGCTCTCGCTCCCCGGCGTGATCTCCGGCATCACGCTCGTATTCTTGCCCGCGGTGTCGAGCTTCTTTATCCCGAAGCTCCTCGGCGGCGGACAGTATGTCCTCGTCGGCAACATCATCGAAACACAGTTCCTCACCACCGGCGACTGGAACTTCGGCTCTGCCATCTCGCTCATCATGGCGGTCATCATCATGATCTCCATGTGGCTCACGCGCAAGGCAGACGTTCAGGTCGCCTCGCAGGGAAAGGAGTGAGACGCGCATGAAAAAGAAAAATTCTGTCGCCTCGAAGATCATCTTGATCCTCACGATGCTCTTCTTCTACCTGCCCATCCTCTATATCATCGTCTTTTCGTTCAACGATTCCCGCTCGCTCACCAAGTTCAGCGGCTTTTCGCTCAGGTGGTATGAAAAGATGTTTGCAGACTCGACGATGATGGAGGCCGTGCTCTATACGGTTATCATCGCCCTCATCGCGACCGTTGTCTCCACCGTCGTTGGCACGATCACGGCCATCGGTCTTTCGAAGTCCCGCAAGGTCGTGCAGAAAATGGTCGAGCGCATCAACGACCTGCCCGTGATGAACCCCGATATTGTCACGGCCATCTCGCTTCTGATGTTCTTCAGCGTGCTCACGGTCAAAAAAGGCTTCGGTACGCTGCTGCTCGCGCACATCATGTTCTGCGTTCCCTATGTGATGCTCTCCGTCACGCCCAAGCTCCGCTCGCTCGACCCCAACCTCATCGACGCGGCGATGGATCTTGGCGCGACGCCCTTCCAGGCGCTCACGAAGGTCATCGTCCCGCAGATCAAGCCCGGCATCGTCTCCGGCGCGCTCATCGCCTTCACGATGAGCTTCGATGACTTCGTTATCTCCTATTTCACGACGGGCAACGGCGTGAACAACATCTCGATCCTGGTCTATACGATGTCCAAGCGCGTCAATCCCTCGATCAACGCACTCTCCACCATCGTGATCCTGCTCATTACGCTGGTGCTCGGCGTGGTGAACATCGTGCCGATCGTGCGCGAAAAGCGCGAGAAGGACGGCAAGGCTTCCCGCGCCGCGAGCCGCAAGGCCATGGCGATCGTCGCAGGCGCGCTGGTGCTGGCCGTTCTCGGCGGCACGGTGGGCGCAGGCATCTCCCAGCAGCGCAAGAGCGCCGAGGCCATCGAGAAGTACGGCAGCAACGTCTTGAAGCTCTATCTCCCCGGCGAGTATCTGGGCGAGAATGTCATCTCCGACTTTGAAAAGCAGTTCGGCGTGCGCGTCATCGTCGAAAACTTCGACTCCAACGAGATGATGTACACCAAGCTCATGGCGGGCGACCGCTACGATGTGGTGATCCCGTCGGACTACATGATCGAGCGCCTGATGAAGGAGGACTTCCTCCAGCCGCTCGACAAGAGCCTGATCCCCAACATGGAGAATATGGACGACGCCGTGCGCGGCATGAGCTACGATCCCCAAAACGACTGGTCGATCCCCTACTTCTGGGGCAGCGTGGGTCTTGTCTACAACCACGAGAATGTCGACCCCGCGGTCATTGAGCGCGAGGGCTGGGAGATCCTGCGCAACACCGATTACGCCGGCCACGTCTACATCTACGACTCTGAGCGCGATTCCTTTATGATGGCGTTCAAGGCGCTGGGCTACTCGATGAACACCGAAGATCCCGATGAGATCAATGCCGCCTACGAGTGGCTGCTGCAAATGAACAACACGATGTCCCCCGTTTATGTGACCGATGAGGTCATCGACGGCATGATGAACGGCTACAAGGACATCGCCGTCGTCTACTCCGGCGATGCGGCTGTGGTGCTTGATGAAAACGAGGACATGAGCTTCTATATGCCCTCCCAGGGCACGAACATCTGGTGCGATGCGATGGTTATTCCCGCAAACGCCGAGAACCCGAAGCTCGCCCACGAGTTCATCAACTACATGCTCACCTATGAAGCCGCGTTTGACAACACCGAAACGGTGGGTTATACTTCTCCCAACGCGGAAGTGTTTGAAGAGATGACCTCGTCCGAGGATCTCTACGCGGATAATGCCGCCTACCTTCCCCGCAGCGGCTACGACAAGGACGAGATGTTCCATGACAACCAGACCCTCATGCGCGAGCTGAGCAAGCTCTGGATCAAGGTCAAAGCTGCCAAGTAATATTGTAAAGGAGTTTTTTAAGATGAAAATCGGAGATACTTTTACCGTCAAGAAAGTTGTTACGGAAGATATGACCGCTGCCGCGCTTGGCAGCGGCGGCCTCCCGGTCTTCGGCACGCCGTACCTCATCGCCATGGTGGAAAACGCCGCTTTCACCTATCTCCAGCAGGAGCTGCCCGAGGGCAAGAGCACCGTCGGCACGAAGGTCGACATGGCGCACGTTTCCCCCTCCCCCGTCGGCATGGAGGTCACTGTCACCGTCGAGGTCACGGCGATCTCGGCAAACGGCAAGATGATCGACTTCAAGGCAAGCGCCACCGATGCCGCCGGTCTCATCGGCGAGGGCACGCACCAGCGCGCCGTCATCACCGTGGATCGTTTCATGGATAAGTGCCAGGCGAAGCTGGCGCAGTAAGGAGGCAGTATGCACTATTCCGGAGCCGTTTACCGTCCCCCCAGCGAGGCGCGCAGCCTCATCGTGCAGTGCACGCTCGGGTGCAGCCACAATAAGTGCGCCTTCTGCACGATGTACAAGGATAAAAAATTCTCCATCAATCCCGTCGAGCAGGTGCTTTCCGACCTGGACGAGGCGCGCGCCTACGGGCGCTATGTTGAGAAGATCTTTTTGGCCGACGGCGACGCCCTGATCCTGCCGATGGACTATCTTTTGACCGTTCTCGACTATATTCGCGACCACTTCCCCGCCTGCAAGCGCGTGGCGGCCTACGCCACGACCAAGGCCATCATGCGCAAGACGGACGAGGAGCTGCGCACGCTGCGCGAGCACGGGCTCGGCATTGTCTACATTGGCCTTGAAAGCGGCAACGAGGCGTTGCTTGAAAAGTTCTGCAAGGGTGTTACGGCGGAGGAAACGGTCGTGAACGCCATTCGCTGCAAAGAGGCGGGTATCGCCACCTCCGTCACTGCCATCAACGGCATGGCGGGCGCGAATGGCGACTGGCGCGCTCACGCCATCGATACGGCAAAGGCCGTGTCGCGCATGAAGCCGGACTATATCGCCTTCCTCACGCTGCGCGTCTACTCCGGTACTCCCCTGCACGACTGGATCGAGCGCGGCGAGTTCCAGATGATGAACCCCGCCGAGCTGATGACGGAAACGCGCCTTTTCTTAGAGCATATCGACTCGGAGGGCAGCGTCTTCCGCTCGAACCACGCCTCGAACTACCTCCCCCTCGGCGGTACGCTCAACCGCGACCGCGAATCGCTCATCCACACGATCGACGAAGCGCTCGACGGCAAAGTCCGTCTGCGCCGCGCAGTGGAGCTGGGCCTATAAGGAAAGAAATAAGACCTGCCTTTCGGCAGGTCTTATTTTCGTCTTGACACAGGAAGATTCAACCTGCGGTTAAAAAATATTTCTACCGATTCTACCACCGATCACTGTTCTATTGCCGCCCCGGGCGCTATACTGGGCTCACAACAAAAGAAAAAACGCCCGCTGGGGCGCGAAAGGAGCACATGATGGAAAACCGCATTGCAGATCAGATCCGTTTTTACCGCAAGCAGAAGGGGCTGACGCAGGAGCAGCTCGCCGAAGCGATGGGCGTCTCCGTCGCGGCAGTGAGCAAATGGGAGCAGGGACAGAGCCTGCCGGAAATTCCGATGCTGATGGAGCTTGCCGATTTCTTCGACCTCTCCGTCGATGCGCTGCTCGGCTATCGGCTGCGCGCAAATGACCGCAAGAGCATCGTCGAGCGCATGAAGCGTCTGCGCCGCGAGGACAACTATGACGAGGGCATTGCCGAGGCGGAAAAGGCGCTGCAAAAATTCCCAAACACCTTCGGCGTCGTCTACGAATGTGCCAAGCTTTTCGAGATGGCAGGTCTCAAGCGTCAGGACAAAAAGATGCAGAGCCGTTCGCTCGACCTGCTATCGCACGCGATTCGCCTGCTTTCACAAAACAGCGACCCGGAGATCAGCGAGATGTCGCTCCGGCTCGACATGGCGAACGTGCTGCTCGACATGGAGGACTGGGAACGCGCGCTCGCGCTCTTCAAGGAGAACAACGCCTGCGGCCTGCTCGACGATCAGATCGGCTGCCTGCTCGCGGGCGTGAAGGAGCGGCGCGAGGAGGGCGTGCCGTATCTTTCCATGGCATTGCTGCGCGCGGTCACGTCGCTCGTGCGCGTGTGCGACGGCTTTGCCAACGTGTATGAGGCGAGAGGAGACCTCCGATCGGCCATCGACATTTTGCAGTGGAAGCATTCGATGCTTACAGGTCTCAGAAAAGGAGATTCCGTCAGCGAGCTTGATAAGATCAGCGCGGCCTCGCACGCTGCGCTCGCGCGGCTTGAGTACAACAGCGGTGATTCGGACGGTGCGCGCGACGATCTCTCCCGCGCCAAAGCGCTGGCCGCCGCCTACGACGCCTCTCCCAGCCACAGCGCGGAGAATGTCCGCTTCTATGAGGGCATGGAAACCGTCGGCATTTACAGCGACTTCAGCCGCAGCGCTTTGGACGCGGCATTCCATGCCTTTATTGATGATGGCGGTACGAGTGAGCATGAATCTTTCTGGAAAAGCTTAACATAAGCAAGTGAGATCAAACCAGGAAGCGACAAAAAGGGGACATTCTCTCGCATGAGAGAATGTCCCCTTTTCATATTGGTTTTACTGTCGGCCGGGCACATCAGAACAGTGTCAGCTGGCTCGTTTCCGGCAGCCCCGCGAACGCGCCGAGGGCGCGCAGCTGGTCGATGTGCGTCTGCGAAAGCTTGTTGCAGCACATGGAAAACTCTTCAACCGATGTAAAGGTCTTTCCCTTTCGCTTCTCGACTGTATCAAGCGCGGCGGTCTCACCGAGTCCGCGCACGGACGTGAACGGCGGAAGAAGGCCGTTTTCCGTGACGATGAACTTTGTCGCATCGCTGCGGTAAATGTCGATGGGCTCAAAATGGAAGCCGCGCAGGCAGAATTCGTAGCAGACTTCAAGCGTCGTCATCAGATCCTGCTCCACGGCGGTCGCGTCCTTGTTGTTTTCGATCTCGCGGATGCGGCGGCGCAGCGCGTCGGCATCCTTGCAGCACTCGGCGGCATCAAACGCCTTGGCGCGGATGGAGAAGAAGGTCGCATAGAACGCGAGCGGCTCATGCACCTTGAACCATGCGATGCGGAACGCCATCATGACGTATGCGACCGCGTGCGCCTTCGGGAAGAGGTAGCCGATCTTGGCAAGCGACTCGATATACCACTCCGGCACATCGTGCTTGCGCATTTCCTCGACCCACATCGGCCAGTCCCCTGCCTTGCCGGCTTTGACCTTGCCCTTTCGGACGGCTTCCATCGTCTTAAAGCTCATCTTCGGGTCAAGCCCCATCGAAATGAGGTAGAGCATAATGTCGTCACGGCAGCCGACGGTCTCCAGAACGCTCGCCGTGCCGCTGATGATCAGATCCTTCGCGTTGCCGAGCCACACGTCCGTGCCGTGGGAGAAACCGGAGAGGCGCAGGAGGGTATTAAAATCCTTCGGCTGGGTGTCCACAAGCATCTGGCGCGTGAAGCGCGTGTTAAACTCCGGAATGGCAACAGCGCCCGTTGGGCCGAGCACTTCGTCGTTTTCGTAGCCGAGGACTTTGGACGAGATGAAGATCGACATGGTGTCCGCGTCGTCGAGCGGGATCTGGCGGGCGTTGACGCCCGTCAGGTTTTCGAGCATGCGGATCATTGTCGGGTCATCGTGGCCGAGCATATCAAGCTTGAGGAGGTTATCCTCCATGCAGTGATATTCAAAGTGCGTGGTGATCGTTTCGCTCTCGGGGTCGTCCGCCGGGTGCTGGACGGGGCAGAAATCTTCGATATCCAGATCGTCCGGCACGACGACGAGGCCGCCGGGGTGCTGACCCGTCGTGCGGCGCACGCCGACGCAGCCCGCCGTCAGGCGGTCGATCTCGGCATTGCCCGCGGCGATACCGTTTTCCTCGACGTATTTTTTGACGAAGCCGTAGGCAGTTTTTTCCGCGAGCGTACCGATCGTGCCCGCGCGGAACACCTGCGTTTTGCCAAACATCTCGACCGCGTGCGCGTGTGCGCGCGCCTGATATTCGCCCGAGAAGTTCAGGTCGATATCCGGCACCTTGCCGCCGCCGTAGCCAAGGAAGGTCTCAAACGGAATATCGAAGCCGTCCTTGACGTATTTTGTGCCGCAGACGGGACACATCTTGTCGGGCATATCCGCGCCGCAGCCGTACTCGCCGCCGTGGAACTCCACGTTGCGGCATTTGGGGCAGCGATAGTGCGGCGGCAGGGCGTTGACCTCGGTGATGCCCGCCATATACGCCACGAGCGACGAGCCGACTGAGCCTCGCGAGCCAACGAGATAGCCGCACTCGAGCGAGCGCTGCACGAGCTTCTGCGCCGACATGTAAACAACGTCATACTTTCCAAGAATGCCGCCCAGCTCGATGTTCAGGCGGTCGACGATGAGCTGCGGCAGCTCGTCGCCGTACAGCTCGTGCGCCTTGTCCCAGACCATGCGGTTGAGGTCTTCTTCGGAGTTTTCAAGGCGCGGCGGGAAGAGCTTACCCTTGGGCAGAAGCTCGATATCCTCCACCTGTTCGGCGATGGCGCGCGTGTTGGTCACGACGACCTCATAGGCCTTTTCCTTGCCGAGATAGTCAAATTCATTGAGCATTTCGTCGGTCGTTCGGAAGTAGAGCGGCACAGGCTCGTTCGCGTCGGCGAATTTCTTTGACGCGAGCAGGATGTGGCGGTAGACCTCGTCCTCGGGGTCGAGGAAATGGACGTCGCCCGTCGCGCAGACGGGCTTGCCGAGCTCCTCGCCAAGCTTCACGACCGTGCGGTTGAAGTTCTTGAGGTCCTCGTCGTCATTCACCGTGCCGTCGCGTACCAGAAAGCGGTTGTTGCACAGGGGCTGGATCTCAAGGAAATCGTAAAACGAGGCGATGCGCTTGAGCTCGTTCCAGTCCTTGTGGTCGATGATGGCGCGGAACAGCTCGCCCGCTTCACAGGCGGAGCCGATGATCAAGCCCTCGCGGTGCGCGACGAGCTCGCTTTTCGGAATAGTCGGCACGCGCTTGAAGTACTTGAGGTTCGAAGCAGAGATGAGTTGATAGAGATTTTTCAGGCCAACTTTATTCTTGGCGATAAGAATGATGTGCTTGGGAAAGCGGTTGCGCTTCGCGCCCAGTGGGCGAAGCTTTGTCATCTCGTCGTTGATCTGCTGCAAGCGCGTAACGCCGCGCGCTTCGAGCATGGCGAAAAACTTCACGAGCATCTGCGCCACGGGCACCGCGTCGTCCGAGGCGCGGTGATGGTTGAACTGCGGAAGCTGTAAGTGATCGGCGACGATATCAAGCTTATGCTTGGAAAGCTCCGGCAGGAGGTTCTGCGCGAAGATCAGCGAGTCGAGATACGTCGGCTCAAAGGGAATGCCGCACTTTTTGCAGCCCGCACGGATAAAGCTGATGTCAAACTCCGCGTTGTGCGCGGCGAGCGGACGGTCGCCCGCAAAGTTGAGAAAGGCGTGCAGCGCATCTTCAAGCTTCGGCGCGCCGCGCAGCATCTCGTCCGTGATGCCGGTGAGGCCGATGATCTCGGGCGAAAGCCTGCGCTCGGGGTCGACAAAGGTCTGGAACGTGTCGACGATCTCGCCGTCCTTTAAGATAACGGCACCGATCTCGGTGATGGCGTCGGAGGCAACCTTAAGACCTGTCGTTTCAATGTCGAAGCAGCAGATCTCGCTCGAAAAATCGCCGTCCTGCGAGCCGTGCACGGCAATGCGGTCGTCGATATTGTTGAGAAAATAGCCCTCGCAGCCGTAAAGGATTTTGATTTTACCCTCTCCGGTATGCCAGGCGTCTGGGAAGCTCTGTGCCACACCGTGGTCGGTAATGGCGATGGCGGGCATTCCCCACTTGATCGCGCGCTTGACGGCGGCGGCCGTGTCGGTCAGCGCGTCCATGTTGGACATGCGCGTGTGCAGATGCAGCTCCACGCGCTTTTCTTCCGCCGTGTCCTTGCGCTCCTCGTGCTCGATCTGCATGATGTCCTGCGGGTTGAGCTGCATGTCCTTGCCGTCGAAGGAAAGCTCCATGCGCCCGCTGACGCGCAGCCACATGCCGTTGGCGATCTTGCCGTTCAGCTCGATCGCCTCGCGCTCCGGAAGACTCCGGCGGATGATGAGCGATCCCTCGTAGTCCGTCATCTCAAGCAGCATCGTCCACACGCCCGCGCGGCGCGTTTCGTGGCAATCGAACTTGAAGACCTTGCCCTCGACAACGACGTGACCGGCCTTGGGCGTCAGCTCGCTGATGGGAAGCACCCTCCCCTTTGCGATCTCGCGTCCCATGATGACGCTGCCGCTGCCGCTCACCTTGCGGCCCGCGTTTTTCATCATATCGGGAAAAGCCTCCGCCGTCGATTTGACGTGAATGTCCACGCGCTTTAAGTCATAGCTGCGCGCGAGCATCTGCTCGACCGTCTCGCGCGTGGAGTCGGTCATCTCTGCGCGCACGGTCATATCAAGCGTCATCGTGCGCTTTTCCGGCTCAAGCACCATATTGGTGACCACGGCGGCATTGAGCGGGACGCGCAGGTCAAAATCCGGCGAAAAGTCGGTGAATAATTCAAAAAATGGAATCTTTTGTGCCATAGTCACAACCTTATCTCGAAGTGTTCTCTTTTTGCGCTCAGAGCTTGTCGATCTCCTCCATCAGCGCGTCCACAAGCTTTTCCTGCGGCACTTTGTAAAGGATCTCTCCTTTTCGGAAGATCAGACCCTCGCCCTTGCCGCCGGCCACGCCGATATCGGCGGCCGAGGCCTCTCCCGGGCCGTTGACGATGCAGCCCATCACAGCAACCGTGATGTTCTTCTTGCAGTCCGCCAGCCGACGCTCCAGCTCCTCGGCGATGGGGATCATGTTGTACGCCGTGCGGCCGCAGGTCGGGCAGGAAACGAGGTTCACGCCGCTGCGGCGGATGCCGCAGGCCTGCAAGATGCGCTTGGCGGCATAGACCTCCTCCACGGGGTCCGCCGTGAGGGAAACGCGCATCGTATCGCCGATGCCCTCGCAGAGAAGGCCGCCAATGCCGATGGCAGATTTCAAAAGTCCCATCGAGGGCGTGCCCGCCTCGGTCACGCCGAGGTGGAGCGGATAGTCGACCTTTTCGTGCAGCAGCCGGTAGGCCGCCATGTTGAGCGGCACATCGGAGCTTTTAACCGAGAGACAAATATCGGTAAAGTCAAATTTTTCAAGCAGGCGCACATGGCCGAGCGCGCTCTCCACAAGCGCCTCCGGCGTCACGCGGCCGTATTTTGCGAGCAGCTCCTTTTCCAGTGAGCCGCCATTTACACCGATGCGAATGGGAACCTTGTGTTTCCGGCAGGCGTCCACGACCGCCTTGACGCGATCCTCTCCCCCGATGTTGCCGGGGTTGATGCGGATCTTATCCGCGCCGCGCTCCGCCGCTTCCACAGCAAGGCGATAGTCAAAGTGAATGTCCGCGACAAGCGGAATGGAGATGTTCTCCCTGATCTTGCTCAGCGCGTGCGCGGCCTCCATGGTAGGCACGGTGACGCGCACGATCTCACAGCCTGCCGCCTCGAGCGCATGGATCTGCGCGATGGTGGCCTCGGCGTCCTCAGTGTGCGTATTGCACATCGACTGGATCGTGACCGGCGCGCCACCGCCGATGGCGACGCCGCCCGCGATAATTTGCTTGCTCATAATTTGTCCTCCTTACAGGAGCTTGATGATATCATGGAACGTGACGAACAGCATCAGCGCCATCAGGAGCGCAAACCCGATGCCGTTGATGACGTTCAGATATTTGGATGGAACTTCCTTCTTGAACAGCGCCACGGCGATCCCGTTGACAAGCAGGAACAGCACGTGTCCGCCGTCGAGCGCGGGCAGCGGCAGCAGATTCATCACGGCGAGGTTCACCGCGATCATCGCGGCAAAGTAGAGAATGCTCTCCATCGCCGCGCCGAAACCAGCCTCGGCCTCAGTCTCCTTGCCGACCTCCGTAATGGTCGAAACAATGCCGACCGGGCCGCTCAGGTCATTCACGCCCGCCGCGCCCGAGAAAAGCATTTGCAGGCTCATGCGCACGATGCGGACATAATCCATCGTCTGATACCAGCTGTATTGCAGTCGCAGAAGAGGCGTTGCCTTGACGATACCACCGTAGGTAAAGCCATAGGCCTCGTACTCCTTGCCGTTTTCGTCGGTGTAGACTTGTTTTGTGAGCGTGCGCTCGAGCTTCTTGCCGTCGCGCAGCACCGTCATGTCGATTTTCCCCGTGTCGCTAAGACCCATGATGAGCGACACGTCGCTCTTCAAATAGACGCGCTCTCCGTTGATGGCGTAGATGACGTCACCGGGCATCAGACCGTCCTCCCCCTGCTGTGGAAAGTCGGGATTCAGTTCGATGATCTCCGAGGTGTAGAATCCCTGCGCGCCCGCATAGAGGCAGACGATGATGAGAAGCCCCGTCAGAAAATTCATAAATGCGCCCGCGACAAAGATGATGAGTTTCTTCCACCATGCCTGCCGGTTCAGCGCGCGCTCATCGTCGGAGTCCTCGTCCTCACCCTCCATGGCGCAGTAGCCGCCGATGGGCAGAAGGCGCAGGGAATACTCGGTATCCCCCTTCGTCTTATGCAGGAGCTGAGGCCCCATACCGATGGAAAACTCGTTGACACGCACACCGCAGGCCTTGGCCGCCAGAAAATGGCCAAGCTCGTGCACGGCGATGAGCACGCCGAAAATCAGGATTGCAATAAGAATATAAACCATGGTCTCTCCTATCAAAAGGTCAGTTCAAACGCGCCCGCACGACCTCGCGTGCGCGGCGGTCTGCTTCCAGAATATCCGAAGGCTGCGGCTGATATACCGTCGGCACTGCGTCAAGCGCCGCTTCAATGAGGTCGGGGATCTTGCAAATGCCGATTTTATCGCGCAGGAAGGCGGCGACCGCCTCCTCGTTCGCGCCGTTCATTACCGCGCAGCAGACATTGCCGGCGGAAGCGCACTGTCTTGCGATCTTCAGGCAGCGGAAAACCTCTTCATCGGGCTCGGCAAAGGTAAGCGGCGGACATTTGAGGAGATCAAGCGGTTCGGCGGGCGAAACGGCCCGCATCGGATAGGTCATCGCGTAGCGAATGGGCAGCTTCATATCCGGCGTTCCGAGCTGGGCGAGCATCGCCCCGTCGTGGAACTCCACGAGCGAATGCACAATGCTCTGGCGGTGAATGACCGCATCGACCTGAGAAAGCGGCAGGCGGTAAAGGCGCATGGCCTCAATGATCTCAAGGCCTTTGTTCATGAGCGTTGCCGAGTCGATGGTGATTTTCGCGCCCATCGTCCAGTTCGGGTGTCGGAGCGCGTCGGCCTTCGTCTTCAACGCGAGCTCCCGCGCGCTCAAACCGTAGAACGGCCCGCCCGAGCAGGTCAGAATGAGGCGCTTGATCTCGCCGCGGTCACGGCAGCCCTGCAAGCACTGAAAGATCGCGCTGTGCTCGCTGTCGACGGGCACGATCTCCGCGCCGTATTTTTCCGCCGCGTCCACCACAAGCTCACCCGCGCAGACGAGCGTTTCTTTGTTGGCAAGCGCAATGCGCTTTTTCTTCTCGATGGCGGCAAGCGTCGGCTTTAAGCCGATCATGCCCATCACGGCAGTCACGACTGTGTCGGCGTCCTCCGCCGTGGCGGCGGCCAAAAGCCCCTCCATGCCAGAGAGGACTTGGATCTTCGTATCCGAAAGACGCGCGCGAAGCTCCCGCGCCGCATCTTCGTCATAAAGCACGGCAAGACGCGGGGAGAATTCCCGCGCCTGCTGTTCGATGAGATCAACACTCCTGTTCGCCGTCAATGCGGCGACGGAAAGCCCCAGCTCGCGCGCCACCTCAAGCGTCTGGCGGCCAATGGAGCCGGTGGAGCCGAGTAAAGCAATACTCCTTGTCATAGTAAGCCTCCGCTGACCGCAAACCACACGATGGGCGCGATGAACATGCTGGAGTCAAAACGGTCGAGCATACCGCCGTGCGTCAGGAAGAGGTGGCTGTAATCCTTGATGCCGGCCTCGCGCTTGATGAGCGACATCGAAAGGTCGCCAAGCTGGCCGAAGATATTCGCCACCACGCCGACGAGAATCAGCATGAGGTAATTGGGGGCATAGCCGAGCAATTTCTGCCCGACAAGGCCGAGCAGCACCAGTGCAAGCGCGCTGCCAATGGGTCCACCGATCGCGCCCGCCCAGGTCTTGTGCGGGCTGACGTGCGGCGCCATCTTGCGCTTGCCGAACCACATGCCAAAGTACATCGACAGCGCATCGCCCACAAAGGCGACACAGAAGGGCGCGAGCACATAGAGCTTGCCGAAGTTTTCGTCCATGCGCAGCAGGAAAATGCAGCTGTACATCGCCGGGAACACGATGCCGCCGACGATGGACACCGCCACATCGTGGAACGTGAACGGTTTTTCCTTTCCGTAAGAGACGACCGCGAAGAGGAACGCCATCATCACAAGGATCCAGCGGAAAATCGTAACAGTCGAAATCGGGAGAGTGTGTACGCCGCTCGCCTTTTCCAAATAGAGCCATATCTCCTGCATGACGACCGTCGTGACAAGTCCAAAGTAGAAATTCGCCGGGACGTTCTCTCCCGCCGTGTGCAGCAGCTCATAGGCCGCGATGCCCGCGATGCCGCAGACGACGAGCATCGTCGCCCACGCGGGGCAGGCAAGCAGCACGGCGAGCAGCGCCGGCAATCCAACGATCACCACCAACCATCTTTGTTTCATTTCTGTTTCTCCTGTTTCAGTCCTCCAAAGCGCCGCTCGCGCTGCTGATACGCAATGAGCGCCTTGTCGAATTCTTTCTCGGTGAAGTCGGGCCAGAGCGTGTCGCAGAAGTAGAACTCACTGTACGCGCACTGCCACAAAAGGTAATTGCTGATGCGCTTCTCCCCGCCGGGGCGGATGAGAAGATCGGGATCGGGCAGGCCGTCTGAATAGAGGTAGTGCGAGAAGCTCTCCTCCGTCAAGCCGTCAATATTCTGCTCCCCTGCTGCACAGTCGCGCGCGAAGGCGCGGGCGGCGTGCAGAATCTCGTCGCGCCCGCCGTAGTTGAGGCAGACGTTGGCCTGAAAGCCCTCGATGCGGGAGGAGATCTCATTCGTTCCGTCGATGAGCGCTCTCAGCTCCGGCGTCAGCACGCTGAGGTCGCCCAGAAAGCGCAGGCGGTTGCCGTCCTTTTCCATCGTGTCGATGCACTCGTGCAGGTACTGCTCCAAAAGGCGCATGATGCCGTCGACCTCGTCCTTCGGCCGCTTCCAGTTCTCGGTGGAAAAGGCATAGACCGTCAGGTAATCAATGCCGAGATGCTTGCAGTAAGTGCCGAGCTTTCGAAACGTTTCGGCGCCTGCCTTGTGCCCTGCCGAGCGCGGAAGGCCTCGCTTTTGTGCCCAGCGGCCATTGCCGTCCATAATGACGGCAACATGACAAGGCAGGTTGTTCAAATCAACCTGCCCTGCCTTGTTCTCTCGGGAAAAGAGACCCATATCAGACCGCCATGAGCTCCTTCTCTTTCTTTTCGAGAAGGGCGTCGATCTCTTTGCTCATATCGTCAGTCAGCTTCTGAAGATCCTTTTCGGCGACCTTCAGATCGTCCTCGGTGATCTCGCTGGCCTTCTGCTTTTTCTTGAACGCTTCCATCGCATCGCGGCGAATATTGCGGATAGCGACCTTGCCGTTCTCGGAATACTTATGGATCTGCTTGACGAGCTCCTTACGGCGCTCCTCCGTGAGCTGCGGGAAGTTCAGGCGAATGGACTTGCCGTCGTTCTGCGGGTTGATGCCAAGGTCAGACTCCTGAATGGCGCGCTCGATGGGCTTGAGCGCCGTGCCGTCCCACGGGGTGATGACAAGTTGACGCGGATCAGGAGAGGCGATGGCCGCGATCTGCTGAATGGGCGTGGGAGAGCCATAGTAGTCAACGCTGATGCGGTCGAGCACGGCAGCGTTGGCGCGGCCTGCGCGCACGGAAGCGAAGTCTGCCGAAACAGACTCGATGCTCTTTCTCATTTTGTCGGAATAGACCTTATAATCTTCTTTATTCATGGGGAAACCTCCTCAAAAATTGTTGTAATCAAACCGCTTTTGCGGGATCTTCTCAGTTTTCGCCGACGATGGTACCGATTTTCTCGCCCTGCACCGCACGAAGGATGTTCTCGGGATCCTTGAGAGCAAAGACAAGCACGGGAATGTGGTTGTCCATCGAGAGGGACGTGGCCGTGGAATCCATAACGGCAAGGTGCTGCGCCAGAACCTCTTCATAGGTGATGGCATCATACTTGACGGCATTGGCATCTTTGGCGGGGTCGGCGTTGTAAACGCCGTCGATGTTTTTGGCAAGCAGAATCACATCGGCATTGATCTCCGCCGCGCGAAGAACTGCCGCCGTGTCGGTCGAGAAAAACGGCGAACCGATGCCGCAGCCGAAAAGCACTACGCGGCCCTTCTCGAGGTGCCGGATCGCGCGGGCGCGGATATAGGGCTCGGCAACTTCTTTGATCTCAAGTGCCGTCTGCACGCGCACATCAACGCCCTTCTGCTGCAAAACGTCCGCAACCGCCATGCAGTTCATCGCGGTGGCCAGCATACCCATGTGGTCGGCACGGGTGCGCTCAATGTAACCTTCGCCATTCTTCACGCCGCGCCAGAAGTTGCCGCCGCCGATGACGATGCCCATTTCAACGCCCATCTCGCTGCACTGCTTGATTACGTCGCACACCTTGGAAACAACATCAAAGTCGAAACCAAAATGCTTGTCGCCTGCCAGCGCCTCGCCGCTGATCTTGAGCAGCACGCGCTTATACTTCAATTGAGCCATGCTCGTAATCTCCCCTTTCAGGAATTTACTATATGATTTCACGAATCCTATTTTAGCGTATTTTTGTGCGCTTGCATAGGGGGAAACACAAACTTTTTACAAATTCGTTTCTTTCTTTTTTGTCATGCTTCTGTCCCCCCGCAGCGCAGAAAAAAGCAGCCGTACTGGCACGGCTGCTTTTTATACCTTTGCTTACTTGATGCCCTTGATGCGGATGAGCTCCTTGAGCAGCTCAACGGTACCGTCAATGCCGAGCAGGCTCGAATCAATGCAGAGATCGTAGCTCTTTGCGTCGCCCCAATCCTTGGCGGAATAATAGTTGTAGTAAGACGCGCGGGACTTATCCGTCTTTTTGATGCGGTCCTTTGCCTCGTTTTCGGTGATGCCGTTTCTGGCGGCAACGCGCTTGATGCGGTTCTCGATCGGGGCGGTGACGAAAACATTGATGACGTCGTCGCGATCCTTCAGCGCGTAGTCCGCGCAGCGGCCGATGAGCACGCAGGGGCCTTTGTCCGCAAGCTTTTTGATTGTATCGTAGGTCGCAAGGTACACCTGCTGCTCAATGGAACCCTTGGGCGTCACGTGGTTCATCGAGAAGGAGTAGGGATCCATTGCGATGGAATAGAGAAAGCTCTTCGGGCGTTCATCAAAGGAGCGGAACAGCTCTTCGCAAAGCCCACTCTCCTCCGCCGCTTCCTTGAGCAGCATATCGTCGTAATAGGCAATGCCGAGCTGCTTGGCAAGCATGGTGCCGATCTCGCGCCCGCCGCTGCCGTATTGTCTGCCAACCGTAATGACCATAGTGATTCCTCCTTTTTCAGCGCCTTGAAACAGATAAAACAAAAGTGGTGCTGACTGTATTATAGCACCACTTTTGCCTGAGGGCAATATTTTTTCCTGTTCGGAATTTGTAAAAGCAGGAATTCAAGCGTCGAATTCCTTGCCCAGACGACGATACATCGTCTTTTTCACGGCGCGGAAAATATTTTCGTAGCCTGTGCAGCGGCAGAGATGGCCGGAGAGGAGCTTGCGCAATTCATCGTCCGAATAGAGCTTCCCGCTCTCGAGAATTTCGACTGCGGTCATAATGAAGCCCGGCGTGCAGAAGCCGCACTGCACAGCCGCTTCCTCCAGAAAAGCCTGCTGAATGTCGCTCAGTTCGCCGTCCTCGCCCATCAAACTCTCGAGCGTGCGGATGTGCTTGCCGTCTGCCCAGACGGCAAGATAAATACAGGAGTTGAACGCCTCGCCGTCGATGATGACGTTGCACGCGCCGCACTCGCCGACCTCGCAGCCCTTTTTCACGGAGGTCATGTGGTAGTCGTTGCGCAGCATATCGGTGAGCGATGCGCGCACGTCGACCATTTTTTCAACGTTCTTGCCGTTCAGATTAAATCTAACCAGTTTGTACTGACTCATTTGATCGCACCTCCCGCCCGTTTGATGGATTCGATCAGGCAGCGCTTGGCCATTTCCACGGCGATATGCTCACGGAAGGCCTTGGAGGCGCGCCAGCTGTCGCGCGCGTGGATATCCTTCAGCACGGAAAGTGAAAAGGCCTCCGCCGTCTCAAGTGTTAAGGGTTTATCCTTGGCAGCTTCCTCCGCGCTTGGGCAGCGCATCGGCACGGGGCCGGCGACGCCGTAGGCGATGCGGGCGCGTTCGATGGTCTTCTTATCGGGAGAAAGACGCACGTTCACGCTGCACCCGAGCGTTGCAATGTCCATCGCGTTGCGCATGGCGTACTTGATGTAGTGGCCAGAGCAGTTTTCATAGCTTGCCTTCGGAATAATGATGGCTGTCTGGATCTCGCCTTCCTCTGCGCGGATGTCGACCTGACCTGCCCGGATGTAAAAATCCTTGATGGGCAGACGGCGGACACCGCTTCTTCCCGTCAGCTCGACGATGGCCTCCCATGCGTGCAGCGTGGAAGCGGAATCCGCGCTCGTCACGCCGTTGCAGGTGTTGCCGCCGATGGTGCCGATATTTCGGATCTGCGGGCCGCCGACCTGATCGACCGCCTCGCCGAGGACACCGATGTACTTTTGAATGATGGGGTCGCGCGTGATGTGAGAAAAGCTCGTGAGAGAGCCGATGCGGATGTTCTCATCACTGTCGATCGTTACGCCGCGCAGCTCGTCAAGGCCGTAGATGGAGATCAGCTCTTTTCCGGCGCGCTTGCCCTCGCGCATCTGCACAAGCACGTCGCTGCCGCCGGCGATGATCTGCGCCTCGGGATGCTCCAAGCGAAGGGCGATGGCGTTTTCAACGCTTTCCGCCTCGTAGAGCGCTTTCATATCATACATGGCTCACTTCTCCTCCTTCCAGCTGTCGCGGATCAGCCCCGCACGGCTGAACTCAGCGTACAGAACGTGGGGCGTGATGGGAATGGTGTCGATGGCAACGCCGGTGGCGTTGTAGACGGCGTTGCGGATAGCGGGCGCGCCCGAGCAGGCGGGCGGTTCACCGAGTGCCTTCGTGCCGAACGGCGAGGTCGGCTCCGGATTTTCGACAAACTGCGCCTCAAGGTGCGGATGATCCATCACGGTCGAGAGCTTGTAGTCGAGCAGATTGTTGTTGAGGGGCTTACCCGTCTTTTCGTCGAAGAGGAGCTGCTCGCTCAGGCCGAAGCCGATGGCCATGGACATGCCACCGTGTACCTGCGCTTCCGCAAGGGCGGGGTTGATGAGATTTCCGCAGTCGTGGACATTGATGATGTCCTTGAGCGTGACCTTGCACATCGGGATATCGACCTCGACCTCGGCAAAGGTGCAGCCGAAGGAGTAGGCATTGTTGCGAATGGTAAAGGTCGACTCGGCAGTGATGTGCTCGGAATCCGCGGCGTTGTACTGTGCGGTCATCGCAAGTTCCTTGAGCGACATGAGCACCGCGCCGTCGCCGCTGCGGACGATGTTTCCGTCGATAATATCCATGTTGGAAATTGCCTGACGGGTGAGTTTTGCCGCGTAAGCTAAGATCTTCTCGCGCAGGAGCGCCGCCGTCTGGCGGATGGAAAATCCCGCAACATAGGTCTGGCGGCTCGCGTAAGCGCCAAGACCCGTGGGCGTAATGTCGGTATCCTGGCAGGAGACAATGTGTACGTCGCGGTAGCTTGCAAGGCCGATGGCCTCGGCCGTCATCTGCGCGTAGGCCGTGTCCGCGCCCTGCCCGATCTCCGTCTCGCCGCACTGCATCGTCACCGTGCCGTCGAGGTTCAAAAGCATGCGGTTGGAGGAGGTCTCCAGCGAGATGGGATAGACCGCCGTATTGTACCAGAACGCTGCAACGCCGATGCCGCGGCGGATGGGGCCGGTATCCCTTGCAAATTCCTTCACCTTGCGGTCGTAATCGATGTAGGCCTTGCCCTTTTCAAGGCAGTCGCGGAAGGAATCGTAGTAATTTGTATTGCCCGAGAAGCCGTCGTGGAAGCCCTTGGGCATGATGTACTTCATGCGGTATTCGAGCGGCTCGATGCCAACGGCCTTCGCGCACTCGTCGATGTTCGCATCGTCCGCGAATGAGGCCTGCGGCATACCGTAACCGCGCATCGCGCCTGCGGCGGGACGGTTGGTGTAAACGGTGTAGGCGTCGCCCTCAAAATTCTCGCAGGGGTAGATCTGCGGGAACGAGCCCATTGCCTTTGCGACGATCGAGTGGCCGTGCGAGGCGTAAGCGCCCTGATTGGAGAAGCACTCGACCTTGCGCGCGGCGATGGAGCCGTCCTTTCTGAGCCATGTGATGATATGGAAGCGGATGGCGTGGCGCACGCGGTTAGAGACGAAGGTCTCCTCGCGCGAGCAGTCGATGCGCACGCAGCGCCCTGCGACCTGCGTGGAGCACCACGCGCACAGTGGCTCGTAGAGCGCGTCCTGCTTGTTGCCAAAGCCGCCGCCGATGTAAGGCTTGATGATGCGCACGTCTGCCCACGGACGCCCAAGCGCCTGACCGACGATGCGGCGGATGATGTGCGGAATTTGCGTGGAGGAAACGACGACGATGCGCCCGTTTTCCTCGTAGGCATAGCAGCCGTGGTTTTCAATGTGGCTGTGCTGCACGGTGGGGGTATCGTACCAGCCCTCGACCTTGATGAGTCCGGGCTCCTGAATGGCCTCCTGATAATTTCCCTTGCGGATATCCGTGTGCTTTAGGATATTCCCCGGGAAATTCTCGTGAATGAGGGGCGCGTCCTCTTCCATCGCCTTCTGCACGTCGAGCACGAAGGGGAGTTCCTCATATTCGACCTTGAGCGCGCGCACGCCCTGCATAGCCGAGACCTCGTCCTCCGCGATGACGGCCGCAACGTCATCGCCGTAGTAGCGCACGTGGCGGTTTAAGAGGTTGCGGTCGGCCACGTCCTGATGCCCCGGGTCCATCGACCAGGGGTGTCCCGCCGTCGGGAAGCAATGCTCTGGCACATCGAAGCAGGTCAGCACCTTCACAACGCCGGGAATGGCCTCCGCCGCCGATTTGTCGATCGACTTGACGAAGCCGTGTGCAATGGTGGAATGCTTGATGCGCACATAGAGCGCACCGTTCGGCATCTGGTCCTCATAGTATTTGGTGCGTCCGGTGACCTTGTCGAACGCATCGACGCGGATCTCACTTTTTCCTACTTTGCTCATCTTGCTTACCTCCTATGAAAGAGCGCCGCCCTGCGCGGCGGACGCACAGCCTGCTTTTTCCAAGATTTTAGCACGGCTTGCACAGTTTGTACAGCCATCAAGTCGCACATTTTAGAGAAAGTGCCATGTTTTTCTGCTTGCTCTGCCCGTTTTCCTTTGCTATAGTGGAGAAAACGAACGCTCAGGAAGGGATGATTACGGTGCGGGAGAAACTTACCGTCGGCTGCCTGCTCATGGCGGCCGGAAATGCCGAGCGCTTCGGCGAAAATAAACTGCTCTGCGCGGCATGGGACGGGAGATCGCTCATCGAACACGCGCTGGATGCCATTCCGCGCGAATGCTTTGCGCGCGTGCTCGTCGTCACGCAGTATCCGGAGATCACGGTGCTCGCAAAAGAGCGCGGCTTTGAAACGCTTCAAAACGGGCACCCCGAGCGCGGCCAGAGTGAAACGATCCGTCTCGGCACGCGCGCACTTTCTGATTGCGACGCCATCTGCTTCATGGTGGCTGACCAGCCGCTGCTGCGGCGCGAGACGCTCGCGCGCGAGGTCGATTTCTTTTCATCGCACCGCGAGTGCATTGTCGCGCTCGGTCACAACGGCGTGCGAGGCAATCCCTGCCTCTTCCCCGCCCGCTTCTTCCCGGAACTTCTCGCGCTTGAAGGTGACGTCGGCGGCAGCGCGGTCATCAAAAACCACTTAGATGCGCTGCTGCTCTTCGAATCGCCGGAAGCCGAGCTGCGCGATGTAGATACAAAGGCGGCGCTTGCCGCGATCAGAGAGCGGTGATCTCGCCGCGAAGATCCTGCTCCATCGCCCGCTTGATCTCCTCCTTGCCGAGATTGAGGGAGAAGAGATAGTAGAGCTTGGCGACGGCAGCCTCGGTCGTCATATCAAGTCCGCTGACTGCACCGGCCTTTTTCAGCGCGCTGGAAGTCTCATACGCACCGAGCGACACCGCGCCCTGCGGGCACTGGGAGCAGACCGTGAGCACCGTGCCGTTCTGGAAGGCCTTGCGGATGATGGGCAGCAGCGCGTCCCCGTCGCCGGGGATATTGCCCGCGCCGAAGGTCTCGATGACAATGCCGCGCAGCTTCTCGGTCATGATGGACTCAAAGAGAGAAAACTGAATTCCCGGAAAAACCTTGATGACCCCGATGGGAACCGGGTCAAGTGTCTGGAGCTTCAATCCGCCTTTCTGCCCCGGCAGAAGGGCGGATTCGTTGTATCGAATGCTGATCCCTGCCTCGGCAAGGATCGGGTAATTGGGCGAAACGAAGGCGATGAGCCCGTCGGCGGAGTACTTCGTCGCGCGGTTGCCGCGCAGCAGCTTTCCACCGAAGCACAGGCACACCTCGCGCACGATTCCCTCCCCTGCGATGAGCAGGGCGGTGATGAGATTGTCACGTCCGTCGCTGCGGATCTCGCACAGCGGGATCTGCGAGCCGGTGAGCACGACAGGCTTATCAAGCCCGCCGAGCATAAACGACAGCGCCGAGGCCGTGTAGGCCATCGTATCCGTACCGTGCAGAACAACAAAACCGTCGTAACTGTCGTACTGCTGCGCGATCAGCTCTGCGATGCGGTTCCACTCGTGCACGGTCATATTGGAGGAGTCCAGCAGAGGCGAAAGCTCCAAAAAGTCCCATGCGGGCATTTCGGACGAATGAAGGTCGGAAATTGCGTCAAGCGCGGCGCGGAAGTAACCGGAGCGCGGCGCATAGCCGTTGTCGGTGCGCGTCATGCCGATCGTGCCGCCGGTGTAAATAATGAGAACGTGTTTCATTGCGTCTCCTGATGGTTTATTTTTTGTAGGGCGTGTGGTCGAGCGGCAGGCTGCGCCGGCGCTCGCCGTCGTAGCGGAAGTAAGCGTCCGCAATCGCAGGCGCCGTTGGGATAGACGTGATCTCGCCGATGCCGATGGCGCCGTTTGCAAGGTTGAGTCCGGGCTTGTCGATGACAAGCGCCTTGATCTCGGGGATCTGGTTGGCGCGGAAAAGGCCGAGCATACCGTACTTCGACGTGGGCTTGCCATGGTCGAGCGGGAACTTCTCCGTGAGGGCATAGCCCATACTCATCACAACGCCGCCCTCGATCTGTCCTTCACAGGAGAGCGGATTGATGGCCTTGCCGACGTCGTGCGCGGCGACCATCTTTTTGATAAGGCCCGTTTCCTTGTCGACAATGCACATCTGCGTCGCGTAGCCGTAGGCCACATGGCTCACAGGGTTCGGCACATCGGCGCCGAGCGGGTTTGTCTTGGCGTAATACTCGCCGTAAAACTCCTGTCCGGAAAGATCGCTGAGCGAACGGTTCTCCATCGCGTCGCGCAGCAGCAGGCAGGCGCGGCGGCAGGCCTCGCCCGTGATGAGCGTCTGGCGCGAGCCGGAGGTATCGCCGCTGTCGGGCGTAATGAACGTGCTGTTGCCGTCATAGACCACATCCTCGCGCCTGAGTCCGGCGTTTGTCACCACTATCTGCACAAGCACCGTACCGAGCCCCTGCCCGATGCATGACGCGCCGGTACGGATATGCACCTTACCTTCCTCATCAATAACGAGCTTGCAGCGCCCGTAGTCGGGAAGTCCCACGCCGACGCCCGCATTCTTCATCGCACAGGCAAGGCCGACCGGTTCGCCGTTTTTGACCGCTTCGTCATAGTAGGGCTTGATGGCCTCGAGCGTTTCGACAAGGCCTGTCTCCGGCCCGACGATCTGGCCGTTGGGCAGCACCTCGCCGGGGCGAATGGCGTTGCGGTAGCGGATCTCCCACGGGGAGATGCCGACAAGATCCGCCATCTCGTTCAAAAGTGTTTCGGTCGCAAAGCAGGTCTGCGTCACGCCGAAGCCGCGGAATGCGCCCGCAGGCGGGTTGTTCGTGTAGTAGGCGTGACCTTCGATCTCAAAGTTTTCATAATGGTAGGGACCCGCCGCGTGTGTACAGGCGCGCTCAAGCACAGGGCCGCCGAGAGAGGCAAAGCCGCCGGTATCGGACACAACGCTCGCCTTCACGCCCTGAATGATGCCGTTTTCGTCGCAGCCCATCGCAAAGTCCATCCACATCGGGTGGCGCTTGGGGTGGACGAGAATGGATTCCTGACGCGAAAGCTTCACCTTCACCGGCACGCGCGCGATGTACGCGATGAGCGCCGCGTGATGCTGCACGGACATATCCTCTTTTCCGCCGAAGCCGCCGCCGACAAGCATATTTTCAACTTGGCAGTGCGCAAAATCGACGCCGAGCATCGCCGAGCACTCGTGCTGCGTGGTGTGCGCGCTCTGGTCAGTGGTCAGGAGCTTCACGCCGCCGTTGTCAAGTGGAATTGCTACACAGCATTCCGGCTCCAAAAAAGCGTGCTCCGTCCACGGGGTCTGAAACTTTTCGTGTAAAACATACTTGGAATTTTTAATGGCCTCGTCGGCGTTGCCGCGGGACACATGGCGGTGCGCCTGCACGTTGCCGCGGTTGCCCATGATGACCTCCGGCGCGCCGGGGATCTTCGCTTCCTCGGGGCTGTGTACCGCAGGAAGCTCTTCATAGACAACACGCACGAGCTTTTTCGCCCGTTCGAGTGTTTCCTGATCGCGCGCGCAGACGAGCGCCACCGCGTCGCCGAGATACTGCGTGATCTCTCCCTCGCCGACGAGCGTGGGCTGATCCTTCTGAATGTGGCCGACGTTCTGCTGACCGGGAATATCCTTCGCCGTCAGCACGCACACAACGCCCGGAAGCTCCTCCGCCTCCTTCGTGCGGATATAGAGCACGCGGGCGCGCGGATATTCACTGCGCACCGCGCCGCCGTAACACATGCCGTCAACATAAACGTCGTCGGGATATTTCCCGTAGCCCTGCACCTTTTCGGCAACATCAATGCGATGCACGCGCGAGCCGATCTGAAAATCCTCCTCCTTTTGGGGGATCTTTCCCTCGCGCAGGATCTTTGCTGCGAGCAGGATACCGTCGATAATCTTGACATAGCCCGTGCAGCGGCAGATGTTGTTGCGAATGGCGAAGGCCGCCTCCTCGCGCGTGGGATCGGGGTTCTGGTCAAGAAGCGCCTTGGCCGAGATCACCATACCGGGAATACAAAAGCCGCACTGCACCGCGCCCGCCTCGCCGAAAGCATAAGTGAAGGCTTCCTTTTCAAAGTCAGAAAGTCCCTCGACCGTGACGATGTGCTTCCCCTCCAGCTTGTCGGTCTGCGGGATACAGGCCTTGGTCGGCTTGCCGTCGATGAGGACATGGCAGGTGCCGCACGCGCCCTCGCTGCAGCCATCTTTTACGCTCGTCAAGTGCAGCTCATCGCGCAGAAAGCGAATGAGTTTTTGATTTTTCTCCACCGTGACCGGTGTACCGTTGACAACAAATGCAGCCATTTCAGATCTCCTGTCCGCAAGAAAATTGCAAATATCACAATTATTTTGGTTGCCTAACTAATTTTATTGTATCACAAGCACAACAAAGACGCAACACCAATTCTAAATTCCGCTATTCTAATTTTGAAATTACGCTTTTCCCGCACAAAGCTTGACAAACCTCGGCCGATGCGCTAAGATTGCGCCGTACCTGCAAGGGGCGCTGGCGCAAGCCGGCTGTGATGCGGCGTATTGCCGTCGCTGTCCCTCAGACCTGATCCGGGTAATGCCGGCGTAGGAATGCAAAGCATCTTGCCTAACTTTGCACCGTGACGTCGACGCCGCGGTGCTTCTTTCATGCCGCGGCGCGGACAGGGGCACATTTCACTTCAATAGGAGGAATCTCACATGAGCAACACGTCCACCCACTCCAGCACCCGCCGCCTGGCTGAAGGCGGCATCTGCATCGCCCTCGCGCTCGTTCTGAGCTACATCAAGATCCCCATCGGCCTTTCGTTCGGCGGCTTCGGCGGCTCGATCAACCTCGTGATGATCCCGCTGATCCTCTTCGCTGTGCGTTGGGGCGCGCCCTGGGGTCTGCTCGCCGGTCTTGCCTTCGGTACGCTCAAGTATTTCTTTGCCGAGGGCTTCGCTGTGAGCTGGGTCTCCATCATCTTCGACTATTCCCTTGCTTACGCCGCTGTTGGCTTCGCGGGTCTTCTGCGCGCCAAGAACAACAACTATTCCAAGCTTCCCATCGCGGCGCTCGTTGGCTGCTTCGGCCGCTTTATCATTCACTTCATCTCCGGCGTGACGGTCTACGCACAGTATATGCCCGAGGAATTCATGGGCATGACCATGACCTCCCCCGTCACCTATTCCATTCTGTATAACGGCACCTATATGCTGCCCAACACCATTCTCGCTGTCATCATCTGCGCACTGCTGATGAAGCCGGCTGCAAAGCTGCCGAGTGCAGAGTAAAGAACGCTCCTACCTCAAAATACGCAAAAAGGGTGCTCTCTTATCAAAGAGAGCACCCTTTTTTTACTTTTTTCGTTCCAGTAATTTCTGATACTGCTCAGAGATCTTTCTGCGGATATTCTCGATCTCGCGGCTGCTCTCCTCCTGCGTGTCGAGAACAAAGCTCTTTGTGCTCAGGCGGAAAAAGAGCATCAGCGCCTCCGTGACCATGCGCCGGGTCTCGCGGTCGAGATTTTTGTAGGTCTTGAGCATCGCCGCAGCACTTTTGAGCTTTTCCTCGTTGAGCTCGCTGAGCGTCTTTGCACCCGAGGCGGTGAATACACTGTAAAGCGCGTCGGCCAGCGCCTCGCGCTGCTGGGTGTTGAGCGAATCCGCCCAGGCAGAGAGCGCTTCATCGACGAGTTTCCCCTCGCGGGAGACATCATCGAGATGCACAAACTGCGTCCCCAGCACCTGCCAGGAAAAGCCGTCGTGCTGATAGAGTCCTTCGTAGGTCGAATGCACGACCTGATAGTGTTTTTCATGCTCCATGAGCATGCCGACGACCGACGTCTGCGGCAGTACCGTGTGGATACGGCTTGCAATGCGCTTGTGTCCCGCCGTCTCGCTGATGTCCCAGGCAAAGCCGGGACCGTCATTGTTATGGACGGCAACAATGCGTTCCTGGATCGCACCGTCGCTCTTGACGGCGCTGTAAACGGCAAGGTTGCCGCCCTTGGAGTGTCCTCCGATGCGGATCGTCTTGTCCGGGTACTGGCGCGCCATACGCGCAACATACGCAACGGACTGCTTCTGCGAGGGGATCTCCTCTAAAAAGCCCATATTGAGATCTTCCTTCCACCCAACGATCGTATCGTCTGTGCCGCGGAATGAAATATAGATGCTGCCGTTGCCAAGGTCGATCGTCAGCGCTGCAAACTGCTGCTCAACAGCGTCATCCAAAAGCGCTGTGTAGCCGTTCAGCGTCATATTGCGAAAGCGCGGACTCGCCATCAGCTTTCGCAGCATTTGCGAGATCCCGTCCGGCACCAGAACGCCCATGTCGACATCGCGTCCGCCATGGCGGGCAAAGAACGCCTCCGCCGCCTCGCACAGCGGAAGACCGCGCCCGATCTCGGGCGGCGGCACGATGCCGTCAAAATCGACGAAGCTCAACTCTGCCAGAATCAGCGCGTCCACCTCGTTGAAGGGAGAGACCGCGAGCGTCAGATCGCCGCGCCAGTCCAGATAATCCATCAGATTCGCCATGCTTTACCTCCGTGGTCAGTGTTTCTTATTTTTTATGGTATGGCGCGCAAAGCCGCTGCGCCACAGCCGCTGCGCGCGCCTTTCGAGCGCTTCGCGCGTATTTTTGAGTTTTTCTGCCGCGACCTCGTCGAGCAGCCGCGCAAGCACCGCGCCGATCTCGCGCCCGCGATAGCCGAGGGCGGCAAGCGTCTCTCCGCCGAGCGCAAGCTCATGCACCGAGCAGCAGGCGTTTTCGGCAACGAGCACATCAAAGACCGCCTGCGCTTCCTGCCACGGCTGCCGCGCGAGGCTTGGCCCGTCCGGCGTCTTGGCGGCGTTGTCGGCGTACTTGGTCAAAAGGAGATCCGCCGTCACTTCCCTGCCGCGTTTCGCCATCTCACGGTGGATCGCCGTGCGCTCGGGCGGGAAGAGATCGTCAAAGCACGCAAGCCTTGCGCGCACGCCGTCGCGCAGCGTCTTTTCAAAGTGCAGCCGCGCCATGATCTCCTCCGCCAGCTGCGCCGAGCGCGCCGTGTGACCGTAGAAATGGCCAATGAGCTGCGCATCGAGCGTCATGCACTGCGGCTTTCCAAGGTCGTGAAAGAGCATCGTCCAACGCAGTTCCCGCGTCGGCGGCACGGCAGCGACAGCGCGCGCCGTATGCTCCCAGACATCAAAGCAGTGATGCGGATTGCGCTGGTCAAAGCCCACGCAGGGCAAGATCTCGGGAATCGGCACCCCAAGAATATCAGGGAAGGCAAGCAGCGTTGCCCCCACGTTCTCACCAAGCAGGAGCTTGTTCATCTCCGCATACACGCGCTCATGCGCAACATTGGAGAGCAGGGCGCTCTTTTCGTGAGCGGCGCGGGCAGTTTTTTCCTCCGCAGAAAAGCCAAGCACCGAGCAAAAGCGCACAAGGCGCAGAATGCGCAGCGCGTCCTCTTCAAAGCGCCGCGCCGCTTCGCCGACGCAGCGGAGGACACCCGCTTTCAGATCCTCCTGCCCGCCGAAAGGATCAATGAGCGCGCCGGTGGGCGCAAGCGCGATGGCGTTGACCGTAAAATCGCGCCTGGCAAGGTCTTCTTCAATGCTCGTGCCGAAGGTCACGGAATCGGGGTGGCGGTTGTCCAGGTATGCCCCGTCGCGCCGCATCGTCGTCAGCTCAATGGGCATTCCCCCGCTCACGACCGTCACCGTGCCGTGCGGTAAACCCGTCGGGTGCGCGCTTTCGCCAAAAATGCGCAGCACCTCCTCCGGCGGGGCGTCGGAGGTCATGTCGTAATCGCTCGGCTCCTTGCCGCGCAGCATTTCGCGCACGCAGCCGCCGACAAGGTAGGGCGAATACCCCGCGTTTTGCAGCGCAGCGATGACAGTTTTGACTTCTTTCGGCAAAATGGGCATAAATCCCTCACAAAAAATCATTTTTTTAGCATTGCACTCCGTTCGCCGCTATATTATAATAGATAATCCGTAAAAAGTAAATCTCCTGTGCATCGCACAAGGAAAGGATTTGATACCATGACCAACCAAAAGGATATTTTCTCCTATCTCGTCCCCGGAAAGTGCGCGCATCTTGCAGGCATCGGCGGCGTTTCGATGAGCCCGCTTGCAGAAGTGCTGCACGGCATGGGGCTTAAGGTTCAGGGCAGCGACATGAACGCTGGCCCCGCCGTCGAGCATCTGCGCTCGCTTGGCATTCCCGTTACCATCGGCCACGCGGCAGATAACCTCGGCGAGTGCGACTTTGTCATCCGCACCGCCGCCATTCACGACGATAACCCCGAGATCTCCGGCGCGGTGACGCGCGGCATCCCCGTTTTCGAGCGCGCGCAGGCCTGGGGCGCGATCATGAAGGGCTATAAGAACGCCCTCTGCATCTCCGGCACACACGGCAAAACGACCACCACCAGCATGGCCACGCACATCTTCATGGCTGCACAGAAGGACCCGACCGTGATGATCGGCGGCACCTTGCAGCTGCTGCACTCGGGCTATCGCGTCGGCAAGGGCGACACGATCATCGCCGAAAGCTGCGAATATTGCAACTCGTTTCTGAGCTTCTTCCCCACCGTGGCGGTCATTTTGAATGTGGAGGCCGATCACCTCGACTTTTTCAAGGATCTTGCCGACGTGGAGCATTCCTTCCGCCGCTTTGCAGAGCTCGTCCCCATCGGCGGGCACGTGGTCGCCAACATGGACGACGAAGGCACGCGAAACGCGCTCAAGGATACCTCCCAACCCATTTTCTGGTTCAGCTACGACGATCCCGCCGCGCAGTGCCGCGCGGAAAACATCGTCTGGACGGATGGCCTGCCGAGTTTTGACATCTATATCCGCGGCAGCTATTATGCCCACGTCTCTCTGCGCGTGGGCGGCCGGCACAATGTGATGAACGCGCTCGCCGCGGCGAGCAGCGCCTACCTTCTCGGCATCAGCGGCGAGGCCGTCGGCCTCGGCCTTGCGACCTTCACCGGCGCAGGGCGGCGCTTTGAGTACAAGGGCAGCTACCACGGCGCGGACGTCTACGACGATTACGCCCATCATCCCGGCGAGCTGCACGCGCTGCTCGAAATGGCGAAGACACTGCCCTACAAGCGCATCATCTGCGCCTTCCAGCCCCACACCTATACGCGCACAAAGGCGCTGTTCGACGACTTTGTCAAGGAGCTTCTCGTGCCCGATGTGGTCGTGCTGGCAGAGATTTTCGCCGCGCGCGAGCAGAACACCATCGGCATTTCCTCGATGGATCTCTGCCGCAAGATCCCCGGCTCTGTCTACTGTCCCACGCTTGACAAGGTGACCGCCGCGCTCGCGCGCATCGCCTGTCCGGGCGACCTCATCCTGACCGTCGGCGCGGGCGATATTTACAAAGCCGGTGAAAAACTGCTGAAAGAGAAAGAAGAGGCGTAAGCATGTTGGTATCCCCCTTCTACGACACTGCGCCGGAGCATGCCTCCGAGCGCGCGATGGCAAGCTATGCGCTGCTCGATTCCCTGCACATCCCTTATCAGCGCATTGAGCATGAAAAGGCGGAGACCATGGAAGTCTGCGCCGCTGTGTCGGACGCGCTGGGCGTGCGCATCTGCAAGAATCTCTTTCTCTGCAACCGCCAGCAGACGAGCTTTTACCTGCTCACCATGCCCGAGGATAAGCCCTTTCATACCAAGGATCTGAGCCATCAGATCGGCTCGTCCCGCCTCTCGTTTGCGCCGCCCGAAAAAATGGAGGAGCTGCTGGGCTGCTCGCCCGGGTCTGCAAGCGTGCTGGGGCTGCACAACGACAGCGGCAACGCCGTCCGTCTCGTCATGGACAGGGACGTATATACCGCGCCGTATTTCGCCTGCCACCCCTGTGACAACACGCAGAGCCTCAAATTCAAAACAGAGGATCTGCTGAACGTTCTGCTGCCAAAGATCGGACATGAGCCGATCATCGTGGAGCTGTAAGGCAAAAAGCAAAAAAAAGGTTCCGAAGAATGCTCTTCGGAACCTTTTATATGAGTTCGTCTACTGTAAGCCTTATCAGCTTGTCAGTCTCTGCATTTGAATCGGTGCAGATGCCTGCAAGAGAATCAGAAAACGGTGAAAACACAAAAACGCGCTCATTGGGAACGACCGGCACTTCCCCGTTTCTCAGGCTGACGGCGCTGATGCCGCGGCGCTTGCAGCGGCTCTCCCGCTGCACCCAAAGCTGCCAGAACGAAACGTCATCTGATGCTTGGAAGCGCGCGCGCATCTGCTCGCTCACCGGGCGAAGGCGCTCGATGTCCGCGCCGATGCTATGGTCGTGGACTGCCAGCAGCACCGCGCCGTGCGAATGGCTCAGGCTGAAGCAAACATTGGGATACGCCGCAAAATACGGTTTTCCATGCGCTCCACGGGAGATCTCCGGCAGCTTTTCCCAGCCGTAACGATCATGCAGCGCGCGGCGCAGCAGCGCATACGCGCAGAGCGTTTCCGCCGTGTGCGCGGAACGATCGGATCGCACTTTGCGTTCAGACGGGAGAAAATGCGCAAGCGCGGCAGTCTCCGCTTCATCGAGCGCACGATCGAGCCTGACAGCATACAGCCGGATATTCACACCTTCCGCCCCCTTTGCGCAGCATTTCCTGCGGAAATTATAGAGGAAACGGCAGATTCTGTCAAACTTTCTCCTTGCGGAAAAATTTTTTGAAATTTTTCTGCCAAAAAAGAGGAAATCAACCGTTTTCGACGTATACGGTATATAGGCATAGAGGATCCGTATGCAGATGAGGGAAAGGAGGACGCCATGGCCTTTGACCGGCAATTTCTGGACGAGCTGATCGCCCGCAATGACATTGTCGATGTTGTCAGCAATTATGTTTCGCTCCAGCCGCGCGGTGGGAGCCTGTGGGGCTGCTGCCCCTTTCACAGCGAAAAGACGCCCTCGTTCCACGTGCTGCCGGACAAGCAGCTGTGCTACTGCTTCGGCTGCAAAAAGGGCGGCGGCGTCATCAACTTCATCATGGAGGAGGAAAACCTCTCCTTTCCCGATGCGGTGCGCTTTCTGGCGCGGCGCGTCAATATGCCGGTGCCGGAGGAAGAGCACAGCGACGAGAGCCGTCTGCGCTCGCGCATCCTGTCGCTCAACCGCGATGCGGCGCGCTTTTACTACGACCAGCTCTACTCGCCCAAGGGTGCGCCGGTGCTCGAGTACATGAAAACCCGCAAGATCACGCGGCGCAACGCGACGAATTTTGGGCTCGGCGCGGCGGCAGACGAGTGGGACGGCCTTCTCACCGCAATGCGAAAGAAGGGCTACGGCGACGGCGAGCTGCTCGCCTCGGGTCTTGCCATCCGCGGGAAGAACGGCGGGCTGTACGATAAATTCCGCAAGCGCCTCATCTTCCCCATCATTGACGTGCGCGGCGATGTCTTAGGCTTTGGCGGGCGCATCATCAGCAAGGACGATCCGGGCGCAAAGTACATGAACACGCCAGAAACGGTCGTTTACAGCAAGCGGCGCGTTTTATACGGGCTGAATCTTGCCAAAAAGAGCAAGCGCAGCAATATCATACTGGTCGAGGGCAACATCGATGTTGTCATGCTCCATCAGGCGGGCTTCGACAATGTCTGCGCCTCGATGGGAACAGCACTCACGAGCGAGCAATTGCAGCTGCTCAGCCGCTACACCAAGGAGCTTGTGCTCTGCTACGACAACGACGACGCCGGCAAGGTCGCCACGCAAAAAGCGCTGACGCTCTTGAACAGCACGGACTTTCAGGTCAAGGTACTGGAGCTTCCCAAGCGGCTCGTGGACGGGCAGTACATCAAGCAGGACGCAGACGACTTCATCAAATTTCAGGGACGCGACGCCTTTGAACATCTGCTCTCGGGCAGCAAAAGCGGAATGGACTTCCGCATGTCGCAGCTTAAGTCGAAATTTGATTTGACAAGCGACGAAGGACGCATCGGCTATGCCGAGGCGGCGGCGGCGCTGCTCGCCGCCGTGCCGAACGCGGTCGAGCGCGAAATTTACACCGTGCGCGCCTCCGAAGCCGCCGGTATCACGCCGGACGCGATGAAGCTTGAAGTTGAGCGCGCGCGAAAGCGTGCGCGCTACAAGGAAAAGCGCGAGCAGGAGCGGCGGGACTTGAATCCCGCAGCGTCCGCCCAACCGCGCGAGCGGTCGATCCGCTATACCGACCTTCGCTCCGCGCTCGCCGAAGAAGGCGTGCTGCGGCTTTTGACGCTGGACGACTCGCTCTTCGGCGAGACCCCACCCATCTGCGAAGAGGACTTCTCTTCTCCCCTTCTGGGTCGGTTTTTTACCGCGCTTCGCGCGCAGCTCGCGCAGACGGGGCAGGTGAATATCCCCGCGCTTGCGGAGTTTTTCACTTCAGAGGAGATCAGCCATCTCATTGGCATTCTGCAAAAGCCGGAGTCGCTCAAAAACGGCGCACAGGCGTTGCAGGATTACTGCAATATCATTTTGGACGAAGCGCATAAGCGCGCGGCCGTGGACGAAGACCCCCTGATGGCCGCGATGGAAAAGAATAAACACAAGGGTAACGGAGGAAAGCAAACATGGAAGAAAAACAGCTGACCAGCAGAGAGCTGGAGGAACAGGCCAACGCGCTGCTCGCCGAGACAGATTTCGAGGAGATCAAACTGCCGAAAAAGGCGAAAAAGGCCGCGGCGGCCAAGAAGGCAGAGCAGGAAAATGAGCAGGCGGAAAAGCCCGCCGAAAAATTTCCGCCGCTGGACGAAAAGCTGGTCGCCTCCCTGCCCGCGGCGGCACTGCTGCAGAGCAATGAAAAGCTGATGGACATCTTCGCCAAGGGCAAGGCCAAGGGCAAGCTCAGCTCCAACGATCTGATGGAGACCATCGACGAGATGAATCTGGAGAGCGAGCAGCTCGACCAGATCTACGACTCGCTGGAAACGCTCGGCGTTGACATCGGCACCGCCGAGGCCATCGACAGCAGCATCGACGATATGGAGCCGCCGATGGAAGAGATCGCCGGGATCGAAGAGGAAGAACTGGTCGACCCGAACGAGCTGGTCGACAGCTTTTCGACCGACGACCCCGTGCGCATGTACCTCAAGGAGATCGGCAAGGTTTCTCTGCTGTCGGCGGACGAGGAGATCTCGCTCGCAACCGCGATGTCTGAGGGTATGGAAGCCAAGCAGAAGCTCGAAGAGGCCGAAAAGAACGGCACGGAATTGAGTGCCGAGGAGCTGAAAGCCCTCAAAACCGCCGTCAAAAAGGGTGAGCGCTCCAAGCAGCGGCTTGCCGAGGCGAACCTGCGTCTCGTCGTGTCTATCGCCAAGCGTTATGTCGGCCGCGGCATGCTCTTCCTCGACCTCATTCAGGAGGGCAACCTGGGCCTCATCAAGGCCGTCGAAAAGTTCGACTACACCAAGGGCTACAAGTTCTCGACCTATGCAACGTGGTGGATCCGTCAGGCCATCACCCGCGCCATTGCCGACCAGGCGCGCACCATTCGTATTCCTGTGCATATGGTGGAAACCATCAACAAGGTCATTCGCGTGTCCCGTCAGCTCCTGCAGGAGCTGGGTCACGATCCCTCCCCCGAGGAGATCGCCGCCGAGATGGATATGCCCGTCGACAAGGTGCGCGAGATCCTGAAGATCGCGCAGGAGCCCGTCTCCCTCGAAACGCCGATCGGCGAGGAGGAGGACAGCCACCTTGGCGACTTTATCCCCGACGAGGGCGCAAGCGAGCCGAGCGAGGCCGCTTCCTTCACGCTCTTGCAGGAGCAGCTCGTCGACGTGCTCTCCACCCTCACACCGCGCGAGGAAAAGGTCTTGAAGCTCCGCTTCGGCATTGAGGACGGCCGTCCCCGCACGCTCGAGGAGGTCGGCAAGGAGTTCAACGTCACGCGCGAGCGCATCCGCCAGATCGAGGCCAAGGCGCTGCGCAAGCTGCGCCACCCCAGCCGCAGCAAGAAGCTCAAGGATTTCCTGAACTAAGCCAATAACGGCAAATAGAAGGCACACCCTTCAGGCGTTTACAGCGTCTGGATGGTGTGCCCCTTTTGCTGCAAAGTGACGTGTCGTGCATTGCACATACGACATAGCCAGCGGACAGAATGTAAGTTATTCTGTTCAATAATTAAACCAAAATTAAACCCACAAAACAGAATTACATTGAGATGTTTATGCCTGCTTCAACGCACAAATCATAGAATCGATACCCAATAGCGCCGTATAGCTATTGTTGGTTTTTCTGAAAGCGGGCGTGTAATAAACATTGTTTTCAGCATCAAAACAGAATCTTTCAGCAGTTAGTTCTTTCATCTCACGTGCCAATAGAGCACTTCCATAGAAATGGCGGAGAAAGTCGATTCCCGCACACATGGCAGCGACAGGTTTCTTTTCGCTAATAAAATGTGTGACGCACGTTTTTATCACATTGGAATCTCTATAATTGTTCAATAAACCGATTCCACCGGGTATGATCAATGCATCGTATTCTGCAAAATCAACCTCATGAATATCTTTAATGCGTCCCCTGCCGATGCGGGCTGCTTCTATCAGGGTATTCCGCTTTTCTTCTATCTGCTCTGTCAGGTGGTTAACAGACTGAATGGAAACATCTTCTGCGACAGGCGTGTAATCACACCCATATTTATCAAGTGCTGCATACGTCAGAATTACCTCTTCTATACATGAACCATCACCGAGGCCACAGCCTGCTAATAAAACCAAATACTTCATTTGTTTTCACCCCCACAACTCACGGTTTGCCAACGACTTCTCACTAATAAGCATAGCATATAAGGTGACTTACATCAACGCCTTCTTCAAGGTAAATCAGCGACCTTTTTATGAACGCCGTTCTGTTTTGCCTGTTCACTTGCCGTCCTGCGTGGTTCTCGATAAAGTGGAATGCGATCTCTACCAGTACCTCTCCGGCGAAGAAAAGTATTCTCAACTCTTCGAATGTGTTGGTCGCGACCGCTACGTCGGTTCATTGCTTTCTCAATGCAGAAGGGCTGCCGATCCCGGTAAAGAAGTATTTCCCTGCGCTTGATACGATCTTGCGCCAAAAAGACCCGCCTTACTGAGGCGGGTCTTTTTGATTGAGTTCGGCGAGAAACCGTCCCAACGCGGGGTTTTGATTGCCGCTCTGCCAGGCTGCGATGATCTCTTCCTCCTCCCCTTCTCCCACGAGCGGGACAAAGACAAGGTTGTCGGCGTTGTAGAGCCGGTTGGTGCAATAATCGGGCAGAAGCGAAACGCCCTCTTCCGCTGAAACCATCATCAGGATACTCTCTGTGTCCGCCGAGCGGAAGAGAATGTTGGGCTTGTAGCCCGCCTCAACATAGCGCTGCATGAAAAAGGCGTCGCCGTAAGAGTCGGGCGCGGCGTCCGGGGACATATATAAGATGTTCTCCCCGCGCAGCTCCTGTCGTGTGATCTGGCGGCGCTGCGCGAGCCGATGGCCCGCGTAGAGCGCGACAACAAGCCGTGCCTTTTCGACCGTCTGGAAGGCAACGCCCTCCTGCGTGCGCAGGTTCGTCGAGTCCCAGGTAAAAACGATGTCATACTCCTGATGCAGCAGTCCCGCGGCCAGCACGTCAGTCGAGCAGCGATAAAAAGAGATCAGCACATTGCTGTTCTTCTGGTGAAAATGGCGCATCAGCGTGGAGAGGTCGCTGCGCTCGTAGCCGCGCACATAGCCCACACGCAGCGTACCGGTCAGGCCTGTTGCGGCATCATGCACGCGCTCCTGCGCGCGGCTCATACGCTCCAGGATCGCCTTGGCGTCCTGTAGGAAGGCGCTGCCTGCGCTCGTCAGGCTCACCGGACGGGTGCTGCGGTCAAAGAGCTCGCAGCCGAGCGACTGCTCAAGCTGCTGGATCTGCTGTGTCACTGCCGTCTGCGAAATGTAATACTGCTCCGCCGCCTTCGTAAAGCTGTGATGCTCCGCCGCGGCAACAAAATAGCGCAACTGGTTTCGATTCATGTCCGTTTTCTCCATAACATAAGTTTTACTTATTATATCATCAAAGAATCGGTCTTGTAAAGCATCGTTTCCTGCGGTAAGATAAGCGCATCGTTCACAATTCTTTCACAAACGAGGTAGATCGACATGAAACGCGAATCCTTCCGTTCCCGTCTTGGCTTCCTGCTCGTCAGCGCCGGCTGCGCCATCGGCATCGGCAATGTCTGGCGCTTTCCCTACGTAACGGGCAAAAACGGCGGCGGCTATTTTGTTCTCTTCTACATTCTGTGCCTGCTCGTTATGGGCGTTCCTGTACTGACGATGGAGCTGGCTGTCGGCCGCGCAAGCCGCAAGAGTGCCATTCTCTCCTATAAAACGCTGGAAAAGCCCGGCGCCAAATGGCACATTCACGGTTGGTTCTGCCTGATCGGCTGCTACCTTCTGATGATGTACTACACAACGGTCTCCGGCTGGATGGTGAGCTACTTCGGCCGTTTTCTGAGCGGTAAGTTCTATGCCGGTATGCCTGCGGAGGACGCGTCCGCCGTGTTCGGCGAGCTGCTGTCAAACCCCGTAGAAATGGGCGTTCTGGCTGTTGCCATCGTCATCGTCGGCTTTATCGTTTGCAGCCGCGGCCTTCAGAAGGGTCTTGAGCGCGTATCCAAGGTCATGATGATCGCGCTGCTCGCGCTCATCCTCATTCTCGCCGGCCACAGCCTGACGCTCTCCGGCGCGGCAGAGGGCATGAAGTTCTACCTGCTTCCCTCCCTCGATTCCATTCGTGAAAACGGCCTGCGCAGCCTCATCACCGACGCGATGAATCAGGCCTTCTTCACACTCTCGCTCGGCATTGCGGCGATGGAGATCTTCGGCAGCTACATGTCCGACGATCACACCCTCGCCGGCGAATCCATTCGCATCTGCGCGCTCGATACGTTCGTTGCGCTCATGGCCGGCACGATCATCTTCCCCGCATGCTTTTCCTACGGCGTAGCGCCCGACAATGGCCCGTCCCTCCTCTTCGTCACGCTGCCGCAGGTGTTCGTCAACATGGCGGGCGGCCGCTTCTGGGGCACGCTCTTCTTCCTCTTCATGATGTTTGCGAGCATGTCCACTGTGCTGGCGGTGTTTGAAAATATCCTCGCCGTCTGCATGGATACCTTTGGCTGGAGCCGCAAGAAGGCTGTGCTCATCAACGGCGCACTGCTGATGCTTTTGAGTCTCCCCTGCGTCTTTGGCTACAACATCTGGAGCGACTTCCACCCCATTCTCGGCAAGGACGTGCTCGACAGCGAGGACTTCCTTGTGAGCAACCTCCTGCTGCCCATCGGTTCTCTTGTCTACCTTCTGTTCTGCGTCACCAAGTGGGGCTGGGGCTTTGACAAGTACATTGCCGAGGTCAACAAGGGCACGGGTGTCAAGCTCTCTCCCAAACTCAAGCCCTATTTCCAGTGGGTGCTGCCGGTTCTGATCGTCATCATCCTGCTGCAGGGTCTGCTGTAACTTTGCTCTTTTCTTTCTCTCTCATCCTCCCTAAATAGGAAACGCCGCAGTAAAATACTGCGGCGTTTTGCTTTTTCTCTTCCTTCATGATTATGAACTCCGTGTAAATTATCATATAACTCGTAAATATATTTATATAAATCTATTGACAATGTTTGCAGCCGTGCTATGATAACATTCAGAAAGAAAAGAAACCAAGGAGGCGCATGATGAAGAAAAATCTGTACAGTCTGACGCTGTCGGACGAGGTGGTGCACGAGGTAGACGCGCTGGCGCACCGCATGGGCACGAACCGCTCGGCGCTTGTAAACCGCATCCTTGCCGAATATGTTTCCGTGCCGACGCCGGAGCGCCGCTGGAATGACATCTTTGAAGCCATCGAAGAACTGATGACGCCCACGCGCGAGTTGGTGCCGTTTTTCTCTCCCGGCTCGTCCACGATGTCGCTCAAGTCAAGCCTTTCGTACAAATACCGCCCCACAGTCAAGTACGAGGTCGACCTGAGCAATGGCGACGCCCAGACGATGGGCACACTGAACATCGTCTTCCGCACACAGTCGGCAGCGCTCATTGCCGCAATGACGAATTTCTTCCGGCTTTGGGTGCAGATCGAGGACAGATGCCTTGCTCCGCTGCTCGGCAGCTCCATCGCCTGTGCGCTCTACGACGGGCGCTTCGTCCGTCCGCTTGCCATGCCGCGCGGCAAATCTTTGACTGCCGATGATGTGGCAGGCGCGATCAGCGCATATGTGCAGCTTTTCGACCGGCTGCTCAAGGGTTATCTCGACGGTTCGCTCACGGCGAGCGACGTGGAAATGGCCTACCGCGGCGATCTGCGAAGCAGAGCGCTGCTCATCTAAACCAACGCTATTGTAAAAAACACGAATTTGAGGTGAACTTGAATGAATGCTGAAAAATATACGCAAAAGGCTTTGGACGCCGTCAAGACCGCGCAGAACATGGCGCAGGAAAACGGCAACCAGTATGTGACAAGCGAGCATCTGCTCTATGCCCTGCTCGATCAGGACGGCGGACTGATCGGATCCCTCTTTGGCAAGATGGGCGTCGATTGCGACGGCTTACTTTCCGAGCTCGACACGCTGATCCGCAATCTGCCCCGCATCTCTGGCGGCAGCGGCGAGGTCTATGCCTCGCCCGAGGTCGGCAAGATCTTGAATCTCGCCGAAAAGACCGCCGAAAAGCTGCACGACGAATATCTCTCCGTCGAGCATCTGATGCTCGCCATCTTCTCCGAGGGCTCGCAGAACGTGCGCCAGCTGCTCTCAGACCACGGCATCACGCGAAGCCGCTTCTCCGACGAGCTCTCAAAGGTCAAGACCTCCCCCGTAACGAGCGACAATCCCGAGGATTCCTACGATGCGCTCAAGAAATACGGCACCGACCTTGTTGAGCGCGCGCGCACAAAGGAGCTTGACCCCGTCATCGGCCGTGACGCGGAGATCCGCAACGTCATTCGCATCCTCTCGCGTAAGACGAAGAATAACCCCGTACTCATCGGCGAGCCGGGCGTCGGCAAGACGGCCATCGCCGAGGGTCTTGCCCAGCGTATCGTGCGCGGCGATGTGCCAGAAGGTCTCAAGGACCGCACGATCTTCTCGCTCGACATGGGCGCGCTGATCGCGGGCGCGAAATACCGCGGCGAGTTTGAAGAGCGCTTAAAGGCCGTTTTGAACGAGGTCAAGAAGTCCGACGGCAAGATCATCCTCTTCATTGATGAGCTGCACACCATCGTCGGCGCGGGCAAGACCGAGGGCAGCATGGATGCTGGCAACCTCTTAAAGCCGATGCTCGCCCGCGGCGAGCTGCACTGCATCGGCGCGACCACGCTCGACGAGTACCGCCAGTATATCGAAAAGGACGCCGCCCTCGAGCGCCGCTTCCAGCCCGTCATGGTCAACGAGCCGACGGTCGAGGACACCATCTCTATCCTGCGTGGCCTGAAGGAGCGTTATGAGATCTATCACGGCGTGCGCATCCATGACAATGCGCTTGTCGCCGCCGCAACGCTCTCTGACCGCTATATCACCGACCGTTTCCTGCCCGACAAGGCCATCGACCTTGTCGATGAGGCCTGCGCGATGATCCGCACGGAGATCGACTCGATGCCCGCAGAGCTTGACGATCTGCGCCGCAGGATCATGCAGCAGGAGATTGAAGAGATGGCCCTCAAGAAGGAGGACGACCAGCTCTCGCGCGACCGTCTCGAAGAGCTGAAGCGCGAGCTTGCCGACGAGAAGGAGCAGTTCAACGCCATGAAGTCCCGCTGGGAGGCGGAAAAGAGCGGCGTGGACAGCGTAAAGCAGCTCAAGAGCCAGATCGAGCAGCTGAACGGAGAGATCGAGCGCGCGCAGGCGAATCTTGAGTACGAGAAGGCTGCAAAGCTCAAATACTCCGACCTTCCCGCGCTCGAAAAACAGCTCAAGGACGCCGAAGCGTCTGCCGAAAAGCACACGGGCGATAACTCCATGGTGCATGACACCGTGACCGAAAACGAGATCGCCGACATCGTCGGCAAGTGGACGGGCATTCCCGTCAGCCGCCTGATGGAGGGCGAGCGCGAAAAGCTGCTGCGCCTTGATGAGATCATCCACAAGCGCGTTGTCGGTCAGGACGAGGCTGTGCGTCTCGTCACCGAGGCCATCCAGCGCTCGCGGGCCGGCATCGCGGACCCGAACCGCCCCATCGGCAGCTTCCTCTTCCTCGGCCCCACGGGCGTGGGCAAGACGGAGCTTGCCAAGTCCCTCGCGGACTGCCTGTTTGACGATGAACACAATCTCGTGCGCATCGACATGACCGAGTACATGGAGAAATTCTCCGTCTCGCGTCTCATCGGCGCGCCTCCGGGATATGTCGGCTATGACGAGGGCGGCCAGCTCACCGAGGCCGTGCGCCGCAAGCCGTACAGCGTGGTGCTGTTCGACGAGGTCGAAAAGGCGCATCCGGACGTCTTCAACATCCTGCTGCAAATCCTCGACGATGGCCGCATCACCGACTCGCAGGGCCGCACGGTGGACTTTAAGAACACCATCATCATCCTGACATCGAACCTCGGTTCCTCCGAGCTTCTCGACGGCATTCAGCCGGACGGCAGCATTTCGGAAGACGCCCGCGCCGCCGTCATGGGCGAGCTGCGCCGCGCGTTCCGCCCGGAGTTTTTGAACCGTCTCGACGAGATCATCCTGTTCAAGCCCCTCACGAAGGAAAACCTCTCCGGCATCATCGACATCCTGATGGAAGGCCTCAAGAAGCGCCTTGCCGACAAGACCCTCAAGCTTGAGGTCACGGATGCTGCCAAGAGCCTCATCATCGAGCGTGGCTTCGACCCGATCTACGGCGCGCGTCCGCTCAAGCGCTATCTCCAGAGCGCGGCGGAGACGCTCATCGCCAAGGAGATTTTGCGCGGCGACCTCGCCGCGGGCAGCACGCTTGTGCTCGACACGGAAAACGGCGAACTGAGCTGCCGCAAGAAGTAAACACAGCAAAAGGGCCGGAGAACGGATTTTCGTTCTCCGGTCTTTCTGCGTCTGACGCTATAAGATTGCACAAGAACCGTCTCGTTTTCCTGTGCATTTTGTCTATGCCTAAGTCATGTTTTTGGGATTTCTGCCTCAAAACAGGACTTAGGCATATATCATTTCATGGATAAGCGTGATAGAAAAAAGTTGCTGAGACAAAATGGCGAAAAATCGACTTCCTTTTTAGAAAGGAGAGATGCAATGCGTTTTCCGTTCGGCGCAGGTGATCTGGAGGCACAGGCACTGAACACAGCACAGGAGACATACAATGTGGCAAGCAGAGCGCGGCGTGTTCTGTAAAAGGCAAAAAATAAAGAATAGGAGGAAAGAAAATGAAAGGTCACAAGTTTTTGAAGATCACCGGAATCTTGATGATCGTTTCCGCTGCGATCTCCATTCTTGCGGGCGTGTTCGTCGGCGGGCTTGGCGCGTTGGCGGCAGGACTCGGCGCAGCATCCGGCCTGACCTTCTCCTACTGGGCGGCGCTGTTTCTGACGCTGGTCGGCGGCATCTGCCAGCTGATCGCCGGTGTCAAAGGCGTCAAGCACTGTCAGCGCATCGAAGAAGCCGGAAAGCTCATCATCTGGGGCGCGATTGTGGCAGTGTTCTGCATTCTGAGCACAGTCCTGAGCATGGTCAACGGCGGCGAATTCAATTTTATGAGCATCTTGACAGGCGTAGCCGTTCCGGCTCTGTACATCTACGGCGCTGTGCTGAACAGCAAGACCGAGGACGAGTTTGCGGCATAAAGAAAAAGAAGCAAAACAATGAAAAGAAACGATCTTTTGTATGCACTCCTGCTGTTTATCGGGATCGGGTTGGGTCTATTGGTTCTCAGCAGGTTGGTGCGTTTCCAAAACAATTTGGGAGGGAATTATGAAACAGTCTAAGATGAGAATCCTTTGCCTGCTGCTCACGGCAGTGATGCTGCTCAGCCTTACGGCCTGCGGCAAGGATAAGAAGGAAGAAAATAGCAATGTGATGAAGTTCGACGATTGCGAGCTGGTCTACAAGAGCGCGTGCATCATGGATGATTTCGACGGGAACGATGCGCTTGTTGTAACGCTGGACTTTACCAATACCAGCAGTTCAAATGAGTCGTATCTCTGGACACTTTCCGAAACGGCCATACAGAATGGCGAAGAACTGGAGATCGCCACGGTCTATGTCAGCGAGGATTCCTTCGATACGGTGATCGACAGCCAGTTTGATGACGTGGCTCCGGGCAAGACGCTCGAAGTGAAGTCTGCCTTTGTGCTCAAGGATATGAGCAAGGTCGAAGTGACCTTTGAAGAGAGCTTTGGCAGCAAGAGCAACAAGATCACCATCGACCCGTCCACGCTCAGCCGCGGCTCGGCCTCGAGCACGTCCAACACGGGCAAGAACCCGACGCAGACCGGCTCGGAGATGAAAGACTGGTGGAACGGCGACTGGTACGGCTGGTGGAAGATGACCGAATGCGCAGGCTATTATGAGGGCATGGACGATAGTCGCTGGGATATCTGCGGCGTCATTGACATCAAGTCTGACAACACCGGTACCGTTACCCTCTGGGACGAGGATTATTCGAAGAGCAACCCCATGGCTGAGGCGAGCGTCAGTCTGCTCGACGACGGCATGGGCGAGCACGGCACGATGATCTCTAAGAGCGGCCGCTTTACGAACATTGACCTGTCGCAGGAGGACTGGGTCGTCAATCCGGTCGCAATGGAGGTTGACGATCTGATCTGCATCGACGGTTATTACGAAAACGGCGAAGATGAATTCTACTATGAGATCTACCTGCGCCCATGGGGACTCTACTGGGACGAGCTGGATGCAAATTCCCGCCCCGCGTACTATGACAGTTGGTACGTGCCGATGATCGAGTCTGTCGAGTACATGCCGGACTCCATCGGTTGATGGAGCTCAGGCAGCCATCGGTGAGAGAGAAAACGGCTGATCCGATCAGCGAAACAGGCTCCCGCCCGGGTTTAGGGCGGGAGCCATGCGCTTATTGATGAAAATTGGGAAAGATTTTGAACAGTTCTGAAAGGAGTGACCATGAAAACGACACTGAAACGAGTGCTCTCGCTTTTGCTGGCGCTGGTTCTAATGCTGTCTCTTTGCGCCTGTACGCAAAAGTCACAGGAGGACTCTGATGAACCGGACAATACCGGCGGATTTGCGCTCCCGACAAAGAACGACAGAGAAAAAGCGGGGAAGCGGCCGACAAAGCACACCGGAACGGCAGAGGGGAGAAACTCCCTGATGTGGCTGCGTGATCGGATCGATGTTCCGATGACGATGTTCGGCGCGGCATATCTCGGCTATGCCGATGACCTCTTCGAAGAGGAATTTGAGGAGGAACTTCCCGCGTGGCTGTGGGAAAACAACGAAGCGATGCTGCGAGAATATCCTTTTATCGCGTAGATCGACGAAAACCATATCATTGGCGGCACAGGTTATCTGTACTGTATCGTACCGGTCGATGAAAATGCCTCCGTTGCGATCAACCGCGTGAAGTGGGACAACAAAACAAGGTCGGAGAAGGTCACGGAGGTCCTTTACCGGTCGGAGAACGGTGAGCCGGTGCTGCTTTTTGCCAACCTGGACGGCGTCGCCTATGAGGCTGACACGCAGGTCATCATCACCGACAGCAGTGGGAATATCTGCGAGTGGTATCCGTCACTGGACGCAGACAGCTACCTTGCCCCGTGCATCACAGACGAAGGAGAGTACCTGCTGTGGGACTTTACGGAATACGCATGGCAGAGCGCCTCGCCCGACCTTGCCCTTTGGCTTGCCAACGGTTGGACCGGAATGACAGCGCTCGGTCTGGCCGGATCACAAAGTACGGGCACGGGCTGGTTCATAGAAACAACGAGGGAGTTCGTTGAGAGCAGCGCATATTTTTCCCTGCGGTTTTATCTCGACGATGAAACAGGCGGTTCCGTCGATCTGGACTGGGCCTATGAGGACTCGGACGACTTTGAAGAGATGTGGAGCGGGTTCTGGACGATCGAACCTGTTCTCGACGGGCCGAGCTATGTGACCATCAGCCTCTCCCTTGTGGGCGGCAAAAACTACGCCCTCATGGACGGCCCGTCATACATGAGCGAAACCTATCCCTGCCTGATCAGTCCAAGCGGCGATGAGCTGCTCATCGGCAGGGGCGAAAACGGCATCGCTCTGCCGTTCATGTCGTGGGACACAACGACGTGTATGCTAACACAGGCTGTGGGATAAAATAAGGATAAGCAGGCTCGATGCGGAACACTTTGATCTCTCGCTATATGGAGAGAATGGTACGGCGGTCGTCAGCACCACAGAATGCACCGACGCCTCCGACGGGAAGGAACGCGAATATACGC
>ENA-UOJG01000535-UOJG01000535.1-human-gut-metagenome-genome-assembly--contig:-C47-NODE-535-length-52185-cov-5.980856_pt1 | contig 52185 bp, 44 predicted proteins | sample MGYA00242340_ERZ723887 | MGnify/ENA metagenome assembly ERZ723887 | reverse complement strand
CTTATTAGTAATATTTTGTTGAGTACCTGAAATTTCCGTACCATCACTAGGCTTGAAGTGTCCATCAGATTTCTTGCCATTAACATCAATGTAGTGGATATTTACGTTCCCCTGCTTATGAGTGACATAAATAGTAAATAGTCTAGGTTCGATTTCACTAAAGTTACCGTTGATCTTATCAGTCACCATTAACTTACTATCATCTGCTTTGTTCAAAACAACATCATAGTTTGGAAATTCTGTAGCTAAATTCTTGATAATACTTTGATATTTTTGCTCTAAGGTTTCTGAACTCTTACCTGATGGATCAGACAAACTAGTAGCAATATCTTCATCTTGGCCACCAATACCTAATTTAGTGATTGTTATTAATGGATTATCCTCAACCTTACCATTTTCGTCTTCTACAAGGACTTGATAGTTTGCTGGATATTTAGCCTGTTTCTTAAGGAATACATAGTAATTCAATGTTGCATATAAAGCTCCAGCATATCTCATCCCCGCATCATTTCCGTCATATGATCCATTACCCTGATCACTATCTAAAACATCAAATTGATGCTTACCACGAGTTTGCTTATCACGTTGAACAACAACATATCCCTCTTCAGCTAATTTAGAGATAATATCATTATCTTTATTTGTATTATCAAAGGTTTGATCAACATTAGCTAAGTTAAAGATCGATGGTGGATTTCCTTGAGCATCTGTTTCTAATTCTTGCCCCATATAAACACCATACTTACTTGTTGCAGGATCGAGTTTGTATTGAATACCTGCATTTTCTGGATTCAGGTGATCTACTCCAGTTACGTCCACATAGTGAATTTGTACCTTCGCACCACTACCGTCCTCTGGCAATGGAATAGGAGCATAGTGTAAGTTCAAAATTTGAGGACTAGGATCCTGCATCTTTTTAGCATCATATTCAGTATTATCAAAAGCCCAAGTTTGATCAGCTGGAATACTGATATACTGACGTCCCGATTCATCAGTCGATACTTTCCAATTTTCATCACCAGTAATTTTTACTTTGTATGGTGTCGTTTCTGCTGTATACCCATCTAGAGTTAAATAAAGTTTATTATCCCCACCATATTGTGAAGGACCGCTAGCTAAATAATTAAGAATAGGTAGTAAAATACTATCACTAGAATAGTAAAAACCTGATATTCCTTGACTCGGATCATAATTCTTCGTCAATTCTGCAGTAAATATAAGTTCATGCTTCTTCCCTTGGGAGTCGGTGTACTCATAACTTGCTTTATCAATACGATAACCTGTACGTTGGTATACCAGCAATTGACTTAGGTAAGAATTAGAATCATCTTGTGGTACAGACGGTGTATGTTTAATTGGGTTACCGTTTTCATCATAATCATATTGACCGGCTACATAATTAACTGGACTTCCATTATTGTACAAAGCATTATATGTGCCTGAACCATTCGTTTTAGTCGGTAAAACGGCATTTCCAGTCTCACCTTGCATCTTAAAGTAATCAGTGCCTGACTTATCAGCATCTTTTGTCGTTTCAGGTAATGCAAATTGCTTAGTCACAGGATCTCTTCTATATGGGTCGTTATCACTCAAAATATAGAATTCTTGTTTTCTTTCCTGAACTGGCGTATAAACTACAAAGAAATTCTGAGAATACTCTGCTGGAATAATTCCATCAGTAACTGAATCATATTTTCCGTTAGCCCTTAAGGCATCGGCTAAAGTATCGTAAGCGGAAAGAGTCCCATCATTTGCATGACTCAATAAAGAGGATTGTGACAATGAATGAACAACTTCATCCTCTGTACTTTCATAGTCTTGAGAAAGGTCCATTAAATTTTGCTGATTTGAATAGTAAATCTTATAGTTATAGCCATCACGCTTCAAATCAGCATCAGTTAGCTTGAACTTGATATCTGTATCACTATTCTTACCAGACGATGAATCTAATATCTGATTTGGTTTGCCTAATCCTTGACCTATCAAAACCAAATTAGCGTGGTTAAGCCCATACTTAATGACGATGTTTTGATCAAATTCAAAGGTGTTTGCTGGAACTTTGTTACTAGTTACTTTTTTAACACCATTATCACTAACATTGTACATTTCACCGGGGGTATCTGAACTAATGTTATTACTATTCAAAGTATTATTAATATAAGCGGCTAATATTGAGCCTGGAACCTCAATTGTTGCCCAATTATTTTGATCTAGTTTGCCAGCTCTGATATTAGCATTCTGGTATATTAAATCATCTAATACATCCGGAAATTCATATTTCGTTAAAGTTAACCTATCACTACTATCTGAAAGATCATTAACGGTTAATACTTTCCCTGTTAATGGGTTATATGTTCCTGAAATTTCAACCGGATCTAATTCCTTATTATCGTCTGGCTTAAGTGGTACACCAGGATTATCAATATCTTCAAATTTAACAATTCTTTTAACTATTATTTTCTTAGTAAAAGTCTCTGCCTTAACCAGATTATAAACAACCGTATCACCATCAAAATCATACATTACCGTTTTGCCAAATTCGGCCGGATTATTTGCACGATTGTCTGGATACTTAGCATTTGAATTTTCAATGTTAGCACCAGATTCAACATCCAATACATATCCATTCGGAATTGCATCGATCACTGCTTTAGGGATTAAAGTATAATCCTTATTCTTAACGGCATCATCAAAGTCACTATTCTTAGTTGCTTTAATAAAGTCGGTCTTTTGCATTGTATCTTTACCATCTTGGTAAGTATGACTTAATCCAGGAATAGCGATATCTGCCTGACTATTATCATTAAAGTGTAGCTTAAAATTCACAGTTGATTGACCTGTAATTGTAACTGAAGCAGAATCCTTACTTCCGGCAGCTATTACAATTGGCTTTAGTAAATCTGTCCATACAACAGAAGAAGCATATGCCGTCTTATTATTATCACGAACAAAATTAGGGTCATAGCCATCAAGATTAAGGCCATAAACTGTATCCCCTGGAATTTCAGCAATCGTGGCCATAACGGTCTTAACCTTTGACCAGTCGTTTATTTGATCAGCACTAACAAAGTGGGTCATCAGGTCAGAGTCATCCGAATTAAGCTGAGTTAAGTCTAGATTTTCTGTCGAATAATAAATTCGTACTCCCTGAGATACGGTTTGGTTAGTAGTAATATTTTTTACTTTAGCTGAATTCCCGCCTTTCAACTTAAAATCAAATTCAGACTTCGTATCATCCGTTCCAGGAACATGAGCAATAATCACTGCATCATGTTCTGCCTTGGATTCAGAATTAACTAAAACATTAGAAAATGTCATTTCTGATGAACCCTTATCATCAGATTGACCTTGCATGGTTAAATCTTTATTTTGGTTACCTTGGGCTTGAGTTTTTGGATAAACACCTGTTGCGGCAATAACATTCCAATCACCCCAAGCAAGCTGATAGGCATTAGTAGAGTTCTCTACAAAAGGCAGCTTATTAGGATTTGTCAGTGCAGAATAGCTATCGTTTCTTTCACCATCAGGCAATACTACATAGACCTGATAATCACTATTCAGGTTACTATGAGTAATTAAATTAGAATTATCTAGGTTGATTTTCCATTGTGTACCTGTATCCTTCCGACTAAAATCACCCACAATCTTAACAACATTCCGCCCATTAATTCTCAGTTCAGACATCTTTGTATTCTTAGGTAAGTTTGCACTATTAAAGACTGCATTAGTTGGCAGTACCACATAATAGGTCAATTTTTCTGGATCATTTAGGAAATCGCTCGCATAGGAATATATAGATCCAGCGTTCTTGGTTCCTGGTTGCTTATTAGTCTGGGATCCCGATGCACTAATTTGATTGTTATGAATTTCAGGTCTTACCGGAATTTTTTCAACAATTTTCTGATTTTGGGTAAAGGTGGCAGGCTCATCTGGTGATGCAATTCCATTGGCAGTTAAATGAAGTTCAGTATGTAAGTTATTACCTGCTTTTACTTCAGAGCCATCTTGATAGTTCTTAGCCAAAACCCCGTTTAAGCCAAAATTATTTACTGAATCAAAGGCAATTAGTTTGTCAAATACTAATTGAACTTTTTTGATCTTCTTTCCAGCAGTTGTGCTAAGTAATGTTGATAAACTACCTGCATTAAACGTCCCTGTCTGCTTACTGCCATCCTCTAAAGTAAAGGTGTAAGAGAAACTGTGTCTTGTATCATTCACCGATAAGCCACTAATATCCATTCCATCAGGAACATCAATTGTTGCCTGAACATCGGATAAGTCATAGGGACTGCTATTGATAATATCGATGTTTTTATTCAAATCATGATTAGTCTTATTTTCAATTGCCGTTACAGGCTTACTAGTATCCTGATTGCCATTTTGATCATATTCATAAGTATCCGGTTCAATGTTGCCTGAGAATATATCACCCGCTGGAATCTTATCCAATCCATGGTCTTGTCCCAGAATTATTACTGACACAGGGTTAACTATATCGCTTACACTATCATTGCTTCCTGTTTCTTGGGTTACTTTAGGATTAACATTACTTGCTAGCGGAGTATCTCCCTTGGGGACATCCATCTTAAACTGGCCAATGATCTCAAAATTTAAAGAAGATGAATATCTAATCTTTAGATTTTTTAGCTGTTCGTTAGACAATTGTGGCAAATTAATCTTTACGACATTACCATCCTGAGTTACAGAAGCATTATATGATTTTCTCAAGTCAGCAATTGCATTATTAGTAGCAGCTGTATTTAAGACAAAATGATCCGGCATCGGAATTTCCAATGTTGTTCCATGATTAAATTGCGGATAAAAAGTACTAATAACCGGTTTCCAAACATAATCAGTATTAGCCAGAATTGCCTTATTCGTTACTTCTTTACCTGCAGTTGTATATATGGCTTCATTACTAGAATATACACCGTCTTTATGTTTCCAAGCTAAACTTACATAAGTAGAAATTTTTTGATTAAATTCGACTGTCTTAAGTAATTGGTCATTCTTATACAAATAAGCCTTACGTTTAAATGTACCAGTTGAATGAAGCTTACTTGTGTCAAAAGAACTATTTGTAGACAAAATAATTGGCTGCGTATTGGCATTATCCTTAGTAAAAGTATCAGTTAGTACCCACTGTTTATTAGCTTTATCGTAAGCTAAACTTCCGTTCCCGTAATCACCTTGGAATTGACCAAAATCAACTGTATCAATTCCATTGCCATCTGAGTCGGTTGCGTCAAAGCCATCACTGGTTTCGGGGATGACAACTTTGTAAATGTCCCCAGCCTTAGCCTCATTGGTATTGAAGTTAAAGGTAATGTCATTACCTGAATTAATATCAGTCTTATCAGCTGTAAATTCAGTATGTTTTACTTGGCTATTACCATCTTGAGTTTTCTGTTCCTTAACAGCATCCTGCGTAAGTGGTTGTTGTGTCTGAGTTGAATTAAGGGTCGTTGTTTCCGCAGTTGACTTTGATTTCTCCGAATTCTGAGCATTATCGCCTTGCTTATTTGACAAACTAACCGTCTTTTCAGACTGAATAGCTACCGCTGAAGAGGATGCACTTTCCGAAGAACCCGTTTCAGGTTTCACTGATGGATTACTATCAGCATGGGCTACCGTACTTCCTCCAATAACAATAGTTGTTCCTAGTAAAACTGAAGCAACGCCAACTGTAAGTTTTCTTAATCCGAAACGTTGACGTTGCTTTTCCATTTTACGTAAATATTCTTGAGTATTCCTACTAGACAATGTCCATTTCCTCCCCATTAGCTAACTATCTAATAATTAAAACTATAATTTCAATCGATTTAATTAATTATACGATCAATTTAACCTATTGAAAACTAATTCCAACAACTCAAACGATAAGCAAAAAGACTGCCAGCCCCTCGCTTTTTAACGAAAGACCGACAGTCTTTTAATTAATTAAATTTAATTTGTGATTAGCGGAATTACATCATTCCACCCATTCCGGCACCTGGTTGAGGAGCTGGAGTTTGGTTATCATTTGGTTCTGGCTTGTCAGCAACAACAGCTTCAGTAGTCAGCAACAATGCGGATACTGATGCAGCATTTTGAAGTGCAGAACGGGTAACCTTAGTTGGGTCAACAATTCCGGCTTCAACCATGTCTTCAAACTTGCCATCAGCAGCGTTGTAACCAATTCCTGGCTTTTCGCTCTTCAATTGGTTAACAATTACTGAACCTTCAACACCAGCGTTTTCAGCAATTTGACGAACTGGTGCTTCCAAAGCATCCTTAACGATGTTAACACCAGTAGCTTCGTCGCCAGTAGCCTTAATGTCATCCAATGCAGGAAGAACATTTACCAAGGCAGTACCACCACCAGGAACGAAACCTTCTTGAACGGCAGCCCGGGTAGCGTTCAAAGCATCTTCAATCCGGTACTTCTTTTCCTTCAATTCGGTTTCAGTTGCGGCACCAACCTTAACAACTGCAACACCACCAGAAAGCTTTGCAAGACGTTCTTGAAGCTTTTCCTTGTCGAAGTCAGAAGTTGACTTACTGATTGCTTGCTTAATTTGGTCAACCCGTTCAGTAATTGCTTCCTTGGAGCCCTTACCATCAACAATAGTAGTGCTGTCCTTAGTAACGGTTACCTTATTAGCTTGACCAAGTTGATCAACGGTAGCATCCTTCAAACTCATACCTAAGTCATCAGAAATAACTGTACCACCAGTCAAGACAGCGATATCTTGCAATTGAGCCTTCCGCCGGTCACCAAATCCAGGAGCCTTAACAGCAACAACGTTAAAGGTTCCCCGAATCTTGTTCAGAACAAGGGTTGGCAATGCTTCACCAGTAATATCATCAGCAATGATTAAGAGTGAACGACCTTCTTGAACAACTGATTGAAGAAGTGGCAAAATGTCTTGAATGTTGCTAATCTTCTTGTCAGTAATCAAAATGTATGGGTTATCCAAATCAGCTTCCATCTTGTCATTATCGGTAACCATGTATTGTGACATGTAACCGCGATCGAAGCTCATCCCTTCAACGACGTCAACACTGGTTTCAACACCACGAGAATCTTCAATAGTGATAACACCATCGTTACCAACCTTTTCCATTGCATCGGCAATCAACTTACCAACTTCTGGGTTAGCAGCTGAAATTGAGGCAATTTGTGCAATGTCGTCCTTAGTCTTAACGTCATGGGACATCTTCTTCAATGCTTCAACAGCAGCTTCAGTAGCCTTGTCAATTCCCCGACGAATACCAACTGGGTTAGCACCAGAAGTAACGTTCTTCATCCCGGCATTAACAATTGCTTGGGTCAAAACGGTAGCAGTAGTAGTACCGTCACCGGCAATATCGTTAGTCTTGGAAGCTACTTCTGAAACAAGCTTAGCACCCATGTTTTCAAAATGATTTTCTAATTCAATGCTCTTAGCGATTGTAACACCATCATTAGTAATGGTTGGTGTACCATAGCTTTGTTCAAGGACAACATTCCGTCCCTTTGGCCCCATAGTGGTCTTAACTGTGTCAGCTAACTTATCAACACCGCGAAGCATTGAGCTCCGTGCATCTTCAGAAAACTTAATTTCTTTTGCCATTTTTTAATTCACCTCATATTAATATTAATGCTGTCATTTACTAAACCTTAGTCGCTTATTCAACAATAGCAACAAGGTCCTTTTCATGAACAACGAGGTACTTTTCGCCGTCGTATTCAACTTCATTTCCGGCATACTTATCAAAGAGGACGCGATCGCCTTCCTTAACAACTGGTGCTAACTTTTCGCCATTATCTAAAGTCCGTCCAGCACCAACAGCAATTACCTTTCCTGTAGTTGGCTTTTCCTTAACGTTAGAAGCAAGAACAATGCCACCAACAGTCTTTTCTTCTTCTGTTTCTGCTTTAAGAAGAACGCGATCTCCTAATGGTTTTAACACGTTAATCCCTCCATTTTGATAAATTCCATACTCAAATTAGCACTCTCATGTACCAAGTGCTAATTACATTTTCTACTATACCATTTTTAGAGTTGATTGCAACCAATATGCTCTTCAGGCGATGCTAACTAAAAAATCGCCGGTAATTACAGTTAACGTAACTACCGACGATTCTATAATTTAGTTTGTTTTCTCATCATGATTATTTTCAGCGTAATTCTTGATGAAGTAAATTAACGTTTGAAGTTCATTAGTCAAGTCAATATTTTGCACTTGAACATTCTTGGGAACCGAGAGACGAACTGGCGTAAAGTTCAAAATTCCCTTTACCCCAACGCTAACTAATTGATCAGCAACCTTTTGAGAAGTTGAACTTGGAACGGTTAAGATCACGGCATCGATCTGTTGTTCCTTAATTTGCTTTTGCATCTCGCTTGCTGGGTAAATCGGGATCCCGCTCTTTACGGTATTTGCTAATTCCGGCTTAGTATCGAACGCTGCGCTAATCCGTAAGTTAGTATCTTGATGGAAATTATAATTAAGGAGCGCGCTTCCTAATGAGCCGACACCAACAAGAGCCACGTTAGTAAGGGTATCTTGATTTAGGATCCCTTTGAAAAAGTTCAGCAGGCTCTCAACATCATAACCATAGCCTCGCTTTCCTAATTCACCAAAATAAGAAAAGTCACGGCGAATGGTTGCGGAATCAACCTGAACCGCTTCTGAAAGCTCCGTCGATGAAACCCGTCGTTTGTTTGCACTTAATAGTACACTAAGGTAACGGTAATAAATTGGTAACCGTTTGGCCGTTGCCTTAGGAATTTTCTTGGTAACCATTCTTTGTTATTCCTCCTACGATTTTTATATTATTCAACATTAGTGAGCTTAAAATCTTTACTCAATTTTGCTAGTTTGTGAAATCCAATTCTCTTATTATTCTAGCAACAAACTCTCTTATTGTGAACACTCAAACAAAATTATTTTCAAAAAATTTTCCATTTGCTTAATCGTTAACGTAATTCACAGGTTAATTTTTGTGAAATCAAGGTCAACCAGCGTATAATGGAAAGGTACATCTTTTGAAGAACGAGGTAAACAAAATGATTCTTTTGCAAGCCAATAATGTAATGCGTCGTTTTGGCGCGGATGTCCTCTTTCATGACATCAATCTCCAAATTCAAGAACATGGACGAACTGCCCTTGTTGGTCGCAATGGTGCCGGAAAAACGACCCTCTTAAAAAAGATTGCCGGAATCACCAGCCCCGATGAAGGAACAATCTCTAAGAGCAAGGATTTGACTATCGGTTACCTGGCTCAGGATCAAGGGTTGGATAGCCAAAATAGTATCTGGGCTGAACTTGATCTAGTATTTGCTCCCCTCCATAAAATGGAAAAGCAAATTCACCAGTTAGAAGATCAGTTAGCTTCACTTGATCCGGCAACTAAAGAATTTCAACTAACAACGGAGAAATATTCCCAACTTCAAACCGAATTCAAGAAACGAGGCGGTTTTGAGTACGAGTCGCGAATGCGGGGAATCTTAAAGGGCTTTGGATTTGAAGAAGCTGACTACCAAACCGCGATCAACTCCCTATCTGGCGGACAAAAAACGAAGCTCGCCCTTGCTAAAATTCTTTTGCAGTCCCCTGACCTTTTGATCCTGGACGAACCAACAAACCACCTAGATATGAACGTTCTTGCATGGCTAGAAGATTATCTAAAGAGCTATCAGGGCGCACTGCTTGTCGTTTCTCACGACCGGTACTTCCTTGACCGAGTTGTTTCCGATATTTATGATCTCGATAACCATACGTTGCGGCATTATACTGGCAATTACACCCAATTTATGCAACACAAGCAGGAATGGCTTACTGCTGAATGGAAGCACTATGAACAGCAACAAAAGAAGATTGCGAAACTTGAAGACTTTGTCAACCGTAACATTGTCCGTGCATCAACCACAAAACGTGCTCAAGCGCGCCGGAAACAACTAGAAAAAATGGAGCGGCTGGATCGTCCCGAGACTGACGATCGGTCAATCCACTTCCACTTTCACAGTGATAAGGATAGCGGTAATGAAGTTCTTGACGTTGATCACGCGGTAGTTGGTTATAATGATCAGAAGCTTGCCGGACCATTATCTTTCTCCGTTCGTAAGCCCCAACGAGTTGGAATTATTGGGCCCAACGGAATTGGTAAATCAACCCTGCTAAAGTCAATTTTGGATCGGCTCCCGCTAATTAGCGGATCGATTAAGTTAGGTGCTAACCTTCAAATCGGTTACTATGATCAGGAACAGCAACAACTTCATCCCGAAAAATCAGTTTTAAATGAAGTTTGGGACGATCATCCAAACATTCCCGAAAAGGATATTCGCTCTCTCCTTGGTAGTTTTCTCTTCGTTGGTGATGATGTTTATAAACTTGTCCATGATCTTTCCGGTGGCGAGAAGGCTCGTTTAGAATTAACTAAACTTTCTTTTAAACCAATTAACTTCTTAATTCTTGATGAACCAACAAACCACTTAGATATTGATAGTCGTGAAGTCCTTGAGAACGCAATTAACGAGTTTTCTGGAACGGTCCTGTTTATTTCCCACGACCGGTACTTTATTAACCAGGTGGCTACGGATGTTCTTGACATGAGTGCTACCGGAATTAAGCATTATGAAGGTGACTATGATGACTACCTTGAAGCCATCAATAAGGAATTAGCTTCAACCGCAGGACAGGATGAGCAACAAGATAGCTCTACAGCTAAGTCCAAGAAATCCAGCGCTCAACAGTCTTACCAACAAAGTAAGGAAACCCAGCGTGCCCGGCGAAAACTCCAGCGACAGGTTGATAAGTTAGAAAACCAAATGGCTTCCCTTGAGGAACAGGAACAAGCACTTCAAGAGCAGATGAGCCAACCCGAAATTGCTACGGATATTGGTAAATTGACGGACCTCCAAAAACAACTAAATAAGTTAAACGAGCAGTCTGAAGAAGTCGAATTGGAGTGGACTAGTGCAGCTGAGGAATTAGAGAAGTTCGATCAAGAAAATAGTTGACTTTTCGCCAAGAAGAAAGTAAACTGCAATCAAATGATCCAAGTAGGAAGTTCCAGAGAATGGTGGTCACCGGCTGAGAGCCACTTGCATAATTCCGAATCCTAATCATTACTAATCCAACACGTAAATAATATTTTTGAAAAAGAGTAAAGCATGTCTTTGAACGAGGATGGTAACGCCGTAACTGGTGCCTCGACTTAGGCATGCTTTTTGTTTAGAAGGGATGGTTAATATGGGAAAGCAGCATCAACGCATTGTCGTTAAAGTCGGGACAAGTAGTTTAATCTACCCCAATGGTCAGGTTAATTTACGAACGATTGACCGTCTTGCGTATACTCTCGCAACTTTAAATCATCAGGGGTACGAAATGGTTCTAGTCTCTTCCGGTGCGATTGGTGTTGGTCTTGCTAGCCTTGGCTTAACAAAACGACCAGCTGAAATTGCCCAGCAGCAGGCCTTGGCCGCAATTGGGCAAACCGAATTAATGCGGATCTATTCCCAACGCTTCTTGGACTACCAGACTAAGGTCGGCCAAATTTTATTAACCCGCGATGTTCTTGATTATCCGGTTAGCCGTCAGCATATTCTAAATACAATTGAAACTCTTCTTAGTGATGCAGTCGTCCCAATTATCAATGAAAATGATCCAGTTTCAGTTGATGAGCTGGATCACCACACCACTTTCAGTGATAACGATGAACTCTCTGCTCAGGTTGCCACTAAAATTAAGGCCGATCTGCTAATCGTTCTTTCTGATATTGACGCTTTCTATGATCGTGATCCGCATAAATTTACCGATGCACACCCCATTCGTCACGTTAGAGAAATGACTCCAGAATTAGAACAAGCCGCAAGTGGTAGTAGTACCCAATTCGGAACTGGCGGGATGGTCACTAAGCTCCGGGCCGCTGCCACTATTATGCAGGCTAACCAACATATGGTCCTTTGCAACGGCCGTGATCCCAAAATCATCTTCCAAATCCTCGACGATAACGAAGAAGTAGGAACGAGGTTTGGAAAATAGAGTGTGAGTCGTGACGAATTAGCAATCGAGTACTAAGGAATCCCGGACGATGATTGTCTTACAATCAAGGACGGGATAGTTAGACGGAGATTGCGGTCACGACGAACACGTTTCGACTCAGTCGCCTAGAACGTTATCTTGAGGGAGCTTAGGCTGAGCTATATAACAATAGGAGAAAACTCAAAATTCAACCAAGGAGGACTATCTCATGACATCACTCAATCAAATCGGTCAACAAGCGCAAATAGCTGCACGACAATTAGCAATTCTTGATACTGCATCTAAAAATAAGGGTCTCATTGCAATGGCTAATGCTTTAATTGCCAACCAAGCTACTATTCTTACAGCAAATAAACAAGACTTGGCTAATGCTAATGAAATGCCAAAGAAGTTTCTTGACCGCTTAATGCTCAACGAACAGCGAATCACTGACATGGCAAATGGCCTTCGATCTATCGCCCAGCTTTCCGATCCGACCGCGCAAATTGACCGAGGATGGATTAGTGCTGACGGATTACAAATTATTCAACGGCGAGTTCCGTTGGGCGTCATTGGGATTATTTTTGAAGCCCGACCAAACGTTACTGCCGATGCTGCTGGTCTTACTTTTAAGAGTGGTAATGCGGTAATTCTCCGTGGCGGTAAGGAAGCATTACAAACTAACCTCGCAATTGCCAAGGTTCTTCGCGAGGCTCTTACCCAATCCGGACTTCCAGCCGATGCTATTCAAATGATCGCTGATCCAAGCCATCAAAGTGCTCAGGAAATGATGAATTTAACTCAGTATATTGATGTTCTCATCCCCCGAGGCGGTCGTGGCCTTATTCAACGAGTTGTTAAAACCGCAACCGTTCCCGTAATTGAAACAGGAGCCGGTAACTGTCACGTTTACGTCGATCGTGATGCCGATCTTGAAATGGCAACTGCAATTGCGGTTAACGCCAAGGTTCAACGCCCATCCGTCTGCAACGCTGCTGAAAAGCTACTAATTCACAAAGACATCGCTAAGCAATACTTACCAACTATTGCCCATGCTTTAATCGATCATGGTGTTCAACTTCGCGGTGATGAAACGGCACGGGAAATTGTTCCCGAGATTATCCCAGCAACTGCAGAAGACTGGGACACTGAGTACAATGATCTCATCATGGCAGTTAAAGTTGTTGACAGTCTTGATGCTGCAATCACTCACATTAATGATCATAGTACCCATCACTCCGAAACAATTATCACTAATAACTTAGAACGAGGACGAAAATTCCAGGAGCAAATTGACTCCGCGTGTGTTTACGTTAACGCTTCTACCCGGTTTACGGATGGCGGAATGTTTGGCTTCGGTGCTGAAATTGGTATTAGCACCCAAAAGCTTCATGCCCGTGGACCAATGGGCCTGCACCAACTAACAACGATTAAGTATGAAATTACCGGTAATGGACAAGTTCGGAAATAACAAAATGTGAGCTTTAGAGTTCGGCTTTCCCGAACACTGGAGCTCACATTTTATTTTTTGCACACTTATCTTTACTTCATTCGCCCATACATTAATCCCGGCTCTGCATTCAAATCCATTCCGGCACGATCACCATGTTGGTAGCACATGTATCCAGCAGCACCGATCATTGCTGCATTATCACCACATAGTTTCAGTGGTGCCTGAAGCATCGTTACGTCTGGATGATACTTATGCATGTCATGATCTAATCGGGAACGAAGACCATGATTAGCAGCAACCCCACCAGCCAAGATCAGTTGCTTTACCGGATAGCGGTCAAGTGCCCGCATCGTTTTTTCTGCTAACACGTCAACAACACTTTGTTGGAAGCTGGCCGCCAAATCATACTTATTTAGTTTTTCACCCCGTTGATCAGCATTGTGAACTGTATTAATAAAGGCACTCTTTAAGCCGCTAAAACTAAAGTCATAGTTTGCCTCTTTTTCCATTGCTCGTGGGAAGTGGAAAGTATCTTCCCCCTTAGCCGCCCATTCATCGATCGTTTTTCCAGCAGGATAATTAACCCCAAGAACCCGACCAATTTTATCATAAGCCTCTCCAGCAGCATCATCACGCGTTTCACCAATGATTTCAAACTCATGTTCAGCTTTCATGTAGACTAATTCTGTATGACCGCCTGAAACAAGCAACGCCATTTGTGGATATTTAAACTCGCCGACATACCGAGCAGCATATAAGTGACCTGTCATATGGTTTACCGGCACTAGTGGTAAATTATGTGCCCACGCAATTGCCTTGGCTGCAATAACCCCGATTAATAATGAGCCGACAAGTCCCGGACCATAAGTAACCGCGACAGCTGTTATATCGTTATATGAAACATTAGCTTCTGCTAGCGCCTGGTCAGTGCACCGGGTAATCCATTCAATGTGGTGCCGACTAGCCACTTCCGGAACAACACCGCCAAATCGTTGGTGACTATCAATCTGGGTTGCAACAATATTTGACAAAATCTTGGTGCCATTTTCAACAACCGCGACACTTGTTTCGTCACAGCTCGTTTCAAATGCCAAAATTAACGTTCTCTCTGCCATAACTAAGTATTTTCCCCTCTATTACAATTTTACTTCCATCTCAACCGCGTCTTCACGGTTATCAATATAGTAGTGCGATTTGATGCTGGTTTGATAAAACCCAAGTTGTTCATACAGTTTTCGTGCCCTTAGGTTATGAATTCGGACTTCTAATGTCATTCGCGGATAACCATGGTTGCCAGCATAAGCTTTTAAGGTTTGAATCAAATTAGCACCGATTCCTTGATCTTGATAAGCCGGACTTACACCAATATTAGTAATGTGACTTTCATGTTTATACCAGTTAAATGAACAACCAGCATAGCCAACAACCTGTCCATCATAGACCGTTACAAGATATAAACGATCGTGATCCCGTTCTAGTTCAATTTGAAAAGCATTGGCGTTCCAGGGAGCCGTCCCGTAAATCAATTCTTCAATTCTAATAATTGAAGGGATATCAGTGAACCTTGCACGGCGAATGGTAAACTGACGCCCATTGATTAGCTTCATTTGTTGATCAAATGTTAATTGACCTGCTTCCCGATGATGTTTAAGCCAGTTTTTAAACTTCGCGAACATAATTTTGCCTAGTCTCACCCGGATGAAGTTTTTGCCAATTAGCCTCAGCCTCTGTAATCCGTAGATAATGCGGAATCAGCGAATCAATATCTGCAACTGGCTGAGCATTTTCTCCAACAAGTGCTAACTGGTAAGTTGAAGGAATGGCAAATGGTCGTGGAGCTAACTGGATGTTAGCTGGCATTTCTCCCATTGTCTTCTCAATCCGTTCAGTTAAGTGCCCAACTAACAGAATTGGCTGCTGTAATTGATCAAGTTGCTGCAGGAGGTCCTTCATTGCTAGATGTTGATCGGGAATCCGATTAATCAATTTTCCATCTTGCCACTGGTATGCTCCTGCAAAAACATTTCCGCGCCGGGCATCAAAAAATGGCACAATTACTTCTTTAGTCGTTGGAACAACATTCCGTGCTAATACTTCAAGGCTCGAGATACCGACTAACTCCTTCTTCAAGGTGTCAGCGAGTACCTTAGCGGTCGAAACTGCAATCCGAATACCGGTATACGATCCCGGTCCCTGAGCAACAACGATCCTGTCAACGTCTTCTGGTTGCCACTTAACAAGTTTAAATAGCTTATCAATTGCTGGCATCAAATAAATACTATGGTTACGCACCATGTTCAATGTTTCAGTTGCCAAAAGCTGATCATCCTCAACTACCGCAACACTCATTGGATGGTTTGACGTATCAATGGCAAGTACTTTCATTTCTTCGATCATCCTTTCAATCATCTAACATCTTATCACACCAACCACTTTTTGCATTAATTTTACGCCAAAATAAAAAGTAGCGTTCAGCTAAACTCCCCCTGCTAAACGTTACTTTTTAAAGGTTTATTATTATGAGTACATTCTAGGTTTTACTAATTAGTCGCGGTCATCATAGCCCTTTGGGTGGGTTGAATGCCACTTCCATGCAGTTGCGATAATATCATGAACATCATCGTACTTTGGATCCCAGCCAAGGACGTTCCGAGCCTTGTCACTAGCAGCAACTAATGAATCAGGGTCTCCTGGACGCCGTGGAGCAATCTTTGCGGGAATTGGTTCGCCAGTAACTTCCCGAGCTGCTTCAAGCATTTGCTTATTAGAGAATCCGGTTGAGGAACCAAGGTTAAAGGCATTACTTTCATTACCAGCTTCAAGGTACTTTATTGCTAGGATGTGAGCATCAGCCAAGTCCATAACATGAACATAGTCACGAACATTAGTCCCGTCTGGTGTGTTGTAGTCATCCCCAAAGATACTCAATTCGTCACGCTTACCTTGAGCAACTTGCAAGATAATTGGAACTAAGTGAGTTTCGGGACCGTGATCTTCACCAATAGTGCCGTCTGGTGCAGCACCAGCAACGTTGAAGTAACGAAGGGCAACAAACTTAATCCCGTAAGCCTTGTCAGCCCAGTGCATCATCTTTTCCATCATCAGCTTACTCAAGCCGTACGGGTTAATTGGATTTTGTGGATCCGTTTCCTTAATTGGCATATGCTCTGGAACGCCATAGGTAGCAGCGGTAGAGCTAAAGACAATGTACTTAATATTATGGTCACGCATTGCTTCAAGCAAGGTAATCATTCCACCGGTGTTGTTATCAAAGTACTTCAATGGCTTGCTCATTGATTCAGGAACAATTGAAAAGGCAGCGAAGTGAACGACCGCTTCAATGTTTTCATTATCAAAGATCTTGTCCAAAAACTTCCGGTCGCGAATATCCCCTTCGTAAAACTTAGCTTTAGGGTTAATTGCGTCACGGTGACCTGTAGAAAGATTATCGGCAACTACAACTTCTTGACCATGTTCTACTAAATCCTTAACCATGTGAGAACCGATATAACCGGCACCACCAGCAACTAAAATTGCCATGTTGTTTCCTCCTTATCCGACAACATCTGCTAATACCAGACTGTCTACTAATTCCTTGTTCAAATACGATTGTAGCACTTTTATAATTGGTCGTTTAGTAAAATTAAGTAAAATTTTAGTAAATAATGTAACCGATTACAGAGTGATTAAATTTTCTAAACTGGTTTCATGCTCAAGGTACCGAAATAGTAATCCTTCGCGAAGACCACTATCACTAAATTGAATTTGTTGAATTAGCTGCTGGCGGACAATACTCATTAATGGTAATAAGCCCCCAACAATAACATCAGCCCGTTCTTTATTAACACCACGAATTCCAGCCCGTTCACTTCGCGAGCTTCTTAATAGTTGCTGCATAATCGTGAATGCCTCATCAGGACTCATTGTTAACCCATGGACTGGCGCAACCCGACTTGAATTAACTGCTTGTTGCCAACGAAAGATCTTTGCTAATGCTCGGTTGCAACCGCCTAGTGCAACTAGTTCACCATGGCGAATTCGATTTAGCCATAATTCCTTACTTAGGACCTGATCAACCTTTACAATTGCGTTAAACAGGTTGGTAGCCTTAATTTGATCGCCAAGTTCATATCGTTGTGAAAGTAAAACTGAACCGAGTGGGATACTTACTACTTCCTCAGCCTGACCATCATTAACCAGGATAATCTCCATGCTAGCACCACCAGTATCTAGAATGGCACCATTCTTAAGAGCTAGAGTATGACTAACCCCGATATAATCAAGGTAGGCTTCTTGTTCACCAGAAATCACGTGAATTACAAAGCCAGTTTTTTTCTGCACTTGCTGTAAAAAATCACTTTGATTCTGTGCCTGACGAACCGCTGCTGTCGCCACAGCAAGGATTTTCAGATGCTTATACTGATCACAAATCTGGCGAAATTCGGTAAGAGCTCTTAGCGTTCGTTTAATTGGTTCCGGTTTTAAAATCTTTTCTGGTCCCATCTCTGACGAAAGACGAACATATCGTTTCTCGTACTGCTTTGTCTGGTACGAACCATCAAGGTTAATCTGATCAATCTTTAAGCGGACTGAATTAGAACCAAGATCGATGATTGCTAAGTATTGAGAATCCTTACTCATGGTGTTCACCCTTTCGTGAATCAAGGTGGAGACTTGGAACGTGGCGACTTAACGTTTCAAAGACATTTGAAAAATGACGTTTCGATTTTTCCTGACGTTTCGTTTGCTTGCTTTCAACATTTGCCCGTTGAACAAAGAATTCTTGGGCATTAAATGGCTCTTCACCATGATTATCAATTCGTTCATAGTGATCGCCAACAAGAATCCGGGCTTTGACGTTATCCTTCCACATATCGTCAAGAATTGAAATTGCCTTGGCCTTTGTATCTGCTTGTTCTACCGGATAAAGTTCCTCAACCCGCCGATTAAGGTTTCGGGTCATCATATCAGCACTTGAAAGGTAAATTTCTTCATTACCGTTACCTTCAAAGTAGTAAATCCGGGAGTGTTCAAGGAACCGACCAACAATTGAGTGAACCTCAATATTCCCGTGCAGTTCCGGTAAATCATTCCGCAAACAGGTAATTCCCCGAATAATCAGCTGAATCTTAACTCCCTTAGATGCTGCTTCATACAAGTGAGCAATAATTTGTTTATCCGAAAGTGAATTCATCTTCATTCGAATTAAGGCTGGATTGCCACTCTCAGCAATTTTAATCTGCTGATCAATCTTCTGGTTAATAAAGTTCCGAATCCCGTTTGGCGAAACCCGAATCTTATTGAAGTATGGTGGTCGAGCAAATCCAGATAACATGTTAAAGAGGTTTGTCATATCCATCCCAATTTCCTGATCACAGGTAAGAAGCCCCATGTCAGTGTAGAAATGAGCAGTCACATCATTATAGTTTCCGGTCCCAAGGTGCATGTAACGACGAAGGCCATCTTCATCCCGCCGAATAACCAGGGCAACCTTACAGTGTGTTTTAAGACCGACAAGTCCGTAAATTACGTGACAGCCCATTTGCTCTAGTCGTTGAGCCCACCGAACGTTGTTTTGTTCATCAAACCGGGCCTTAACTTCTACCAGAACAGTTACTTGTTTTCCTCGTTGGGCAGCCATCCCTAAATACTTAATAATCGGTGAATTCCCAGATACCCGGTAAAGGGTCATCTTGATCGCAAGAACCTCTGGATCAAGGGCAGCCTGGTGAATAAAGTTAACTACCGATTGGAAACTATCATACGGGTGCTGCATTAAATAGTCATGCTTCCGGATAGCAGCAAAAATATTGTGTTCCATGTCTAAGGCAGGATTTTGGTAGGCGTGGAATGGTGGGAAACGGAGATCGTCATGCCCATCAACCATCCCCGAAAGTTTCTTCAGGAAGGTTAAATCTACTGGACCGTTTACCCGGTAAATTGAACGCTCATTCACGTGCAGGTTGTCAATCAACTGATCCTCTAGCCACTCATCAATTGAATTTTCTACTTCAAGCCGCATTACCTCACCATGTTCCCGTTCACGTAACTGATGCTTAACGGCTCGTAACAAATCAGAAGTATCTTCTTCTGCCACATCTAAGTCCATATCCCGCATTACCCGGTAAGTTGCTGAAGCTAAAATTTGATAACCAGGAAATAGCTGACCAAGGAATCGTTTAATCACTTCATCAATTAAAATAAAGTTATTCTCTCCCGGCAAACGAACAAGTCGCTTATAAATAGACGGAACACGAACGGTCGCAAACTTAATATCCGATTCTCGACTATCATCGTGAGGTTCAAGCTGGCGACTCTTAACCTCCTGATCGCCTTCAAGGATTTCTTGTTCTTGAACGGCTTTCTTTTGCTTTGGATCCCGCCGTAATTGAATGGCAATGTTAAGTGAATTGTTAGCAATAAACGGGAATGGCCGTGATGTATCGTCAGCCATTGGTGTTAATACTGGCATTAGTTCATCGCTAAAGTACCGCCGAATAAATTCCTTTTGCCGATCATCTAAATCAGCTAACTGCATAATCTTAATATGGTGTTGTTTTAGATCAGGAATAATTTGCTTGTTATAGACTTCATAACGTTCCTTTACCATCTCATGTTCTTTTTTGTTAACAGCCGTCAACTGTTCTTCAGGTGTCATTCCTGATGCATCCGTCGTTGTTACATTAGCAGCTGCCAATTTATGAAGTGACGCAACCCGTACCATGAAGAATTCATCGACATTACTTTGGGTAATTCCCAAGAAGTTTGCCCGTTCAAGAAGCGGGTTACTAGTATCTGTTGCTTCTTGAAGAACCCGGCCATTAAAATCGATCCAACTAAGTTCCCGATTAACGTAATTTTGTGGTTTATAAAATTCCTTGTACATTTTACCGCCCCTCTTTTTCCTTCAACACCGGTTTAATACCAAAGACATCACCAAATAGTTGCGACTTCTGGCTAAATGACCAGCTTTCTAGCACTAGATCATCTGAGCTAGTCGCTTTGATAATTAAGCGGCCATTTTTCAGTTTCAACTGAATTCGACTAATCTTCTGCTGCCGTGAATCATCTAAGGAATCAACTAACCTTAAGATTGCTGCTAATTTAGCAACCGGCATTTGAATATCTTCATCCAGGTGACGATAGTGTGACTGATTAATGGTTGGACTTTCCGTACTGTGATAACGGGCAACTTCAGCAATAATCAGGTTGTCTTCATCTGAAAGCCCAATCATCGGGTTAGCCTCCAAGATATATGCCGAATGTCGATAGTGACCTTGTTGATTTATAAAATTCCCAATATCATCAACTTTAGTTGCCACTTCCAGCAGCAACCGATAATGATTACTTAACCGATGAATTGGCCGTAATTCGTCAAAGAATTGAAGCGCGTATTTTTTTACAAAGTCTGCATGAGCAAAGTCAATTCCGTACCGTTTAGCAATATTATCAGCAGATGTCCGAATCATATTATTTACGGTAGCTTGAGAAACGTCATTATCTGTTGCAATCCCGTTTGCAATCCCATCCATAATTGAAAGGTTAGTAACGTAAAGGCTTGACGGGTTAATCAATTCTGACATTCGAGCAATTACCAAATAGTTCGGTAAAATATATTCATCTTGCGCCTCCGCTAGATCAATATCATTATTGTACATATACCGATCTTGAGGAATCAGTAGGTGATTAAACGTTTCCCGAAACTTTTTCCGGTCAATTTCGCCAATTTTTTGGTGTTTCTCTACATAACGTTTTGCCAACGAAGGTGCATTCTGGACAATCATCGTTGTCTTCTGCTGTTGTGTTAGCTCAGGTGCTAAGTAACCAAGCTTACTACCGATATAATCCTGAATAATTTCTGTCGGATTGGTCGTTGTTTGTCGTAGCCGGTTAACTAAGCGATGGATTTGAGCACCACCAAGATCAATTTCCCATGAAGTTTCAAAGTTGCCATGATGGAAAAATGCCAATGTTGAGCTATCTAAACCAATACTCAAAATATACAAACAGTGTTTACTTAGCTTCTTAAATTCTGGTAACTGATCAACAATATAGCTCATTGACTGGGCCATTAACTGATTATTATTCAGCCACTCAATCTTCAGCCCAGTACGAACCTTTAGCTGGTCCGCAACATAACTAGCAGTAACGCTATCCATATCTTCATAAGCACCGTAGAACCTAATATTATCAACTTGATAATCACTGATCAGTTCCTTAAATCCTTCTATATTATCGGTAATTGCCGCCATATTTTTTCGATAATTAGCGGTTTTATCATCTTCACCGATATCAAATAACCCTGAACGGACGTCATTAATTACCTTAAGGCTTGGGAGCTCAATAATCCGTAAGAAAATCTGGTCCGGTTGTAAATAAATTACTGCCGTCAACGAATTTTTCATTCTAATCACCCCTCAATGTTTTTCCACTTTAAGTCTACCATTAATGAACAAAAAGAGAGTGCTAAAAAGGGTTCAGAAAAAAACAAAATGTCTTTTCTGAACCCTTTTTAGTACAGTAGTTTTTGAACATCTTAAATTCGATAATTTTTTAACTCAACCAGCTAAACTCAGCCCTCGTACAAAGGGTACCGTTATTTTTAATCTGGTGAAGACTAGTATGCGAATCTACCATCATGAACTCACTAGTAATGTCGTGGTCGGCACGAACTTCTTGCTGATATTGAATTGAAAAGGACTTTAACTGATGAGTCGTTAAAAATTCTTCACCAAGCGGATCCAAGAGCCAATCAAAGTAACGAGCATTATTGACATGGTGATTAGCATCTAAGTCAAAGTAGCGAACATGGTATTGTTTTCCTGATAATGTTGCGTCTTCTGGGATTTGCTTAGGTTGCTGCCCACGCGGCACCCGCTTAACTTGTGGTGCCTGGTAAGCTGCAATTACCTTTTCAGGAATCTGCTCCATCTTTCGACTAGTTAAATTCATAAATACTAGTAACGCTTTTACATGGGCATATTCTTTTTGACCATCCTTATCACGAACCCAAAACTCACGGGTAGCGAAAAAACGGTTATATCCTGTTGCTCGTGTCCCCAGAATAACAGTGTCACCACTTCTCAAAGATTGAAGATCAAGTTTCCCTTCAAAATTCACAAAGACCCACGAACCGCCTGTCGATTGAACGACTTCCTGATTTAATCCTAGTTTGTTGCTTTGCTCATCTGCAACAACAGAGAGCATACTCATTACCATACTCAAAGTAGGATGATCTAATTCATCACACTCATAGTAAGTTAGTTGATGCGGAATTTCATATTCTTGTGCTGATTGTTTTAATTCCATTTTTACTCCTAAATATTATGGTACTGCTTATAGAGTTCCTGACGGTTTAGCTTATTCTTCTTAGCAACTAGTTTAATCGCCTCATTAGTAGACAATCCCTCACTGATTGCCTGATCAATTTGTTCAACCGGGGTGCCAGTTTCTTCTTCCTCTTCATCAGGATGAGAATTTCCCGCAACTAACACAACGTATTCCCCTCGTGGCTGGTGTTCATCATAAAAAGCAATTATCTCAGCTAAACTTCCCCGACTAAACTCTTCATACCGTTTAGTCAATTCACGAGCTAAAACTGCTTGTCGATCGTCACCAAAAACCTCAGCCATCACTTTAAGAGTTTTTTTCAAGCGATGAGGTGCTTCATAGAAGATCATGGTCTCTGAACGATTTCGCAATTGTTCTAATTCCTGAACTTGTTGCTGGTGCTTCCGTTCAAGAAAACCATAAAAGTAAAACGGCTGGGGAACGAGGCCAGAGGCAATTAATGCTGTCAAACCAGCGTTAGCACCTGGTAATGGAACAACCGGGATTCCCTCTTTTACTGCTGCCGCAACTAATTCTTTTCCGGGATCAGAAATTGATGGCATCCCCGCATCACTACATTGAGCAATCGTAATTCCGGCTTTTAATTTACCAATTAACTCTGGAATTCGTTGTTCCGTATTATGTTCGTGGAAACTAATCTCAGGCGTGTGAATATCAAAGTGATTTAATAATTGTTGAGTATGCCGCGTATCCTCAGCTGCAATCAAGTCAGCTTCCGTTAGCACTTTAACTGCTCGAAATGTCATATCGTCTAAGTTGCCGATCGGTGTTGGTACAAGGTATAACGTTCCTGAATTCTGATTTTGAAAGCTACTAACCTGTTGCATTTTCCTCTCCCTACTTAATTGTTGGCTGATCATGACCGAAAATCGTATCTAAACAAAAAGTACACGATTCATTCTGTTCAAGCCGCTTCCCAAAGTATTCACTGCAAACATGAAAGCCTTGCTGGTACAACTTTTTTAAATTTTCCCGTGAACCGGAAAGGTGATCATCATCATGCTTTTGCTGATGCATCTTCTTTAACATCGTTCGTAAATGGTCATTTTCAATTGAAAGTTCAGCATTAGTTTCCATTAATTCTGTCACCTGGGCCTGGAGTTGTTCCATATTAGCAACTAGGTCATGCGTTTGCTTAGTTACCTGAGCGAAGCGATCATAAATATTACTTGGATTACTATGTTCACTCATTGTGATTATCCTCCTATGCCGAAAGTGCTTGGGCAATTTTGATGGTTAACTGTTCCGTAACGTTCTGAAATACCATGTTTTGGTCCAAAAGATGTCGACTAGCCAATGTTTCCTGACTAATTTCCAACAATGTCTGTACAGAATATTGTTGAGCAGTTGTAGTTAGGAGTTCTTGATCCTGTAAAAAGTGCAGATCCTCTTCAGCAGTCATTCCGTTGGCAATCAATAACGTATCTCGCCAAATCAATGCCATGAGATCGAGAATCAACTGCTGCTTTTGACGATCAGTTGCTAGCTTAACGATCTCTGTTTGAACATCAACGAAGCCTAGCATGTTTGCATTACTGATGTGCCGATACCACAGCGAGATTGCTGCAATCGCCTGCTTTAACCAGTCATCTTTTCGCCATTCCAGAATCTCGCTTACAGAGTCGGTTAACCCAATAGCAACGCTTCGTTCTGTTCGTGGAATTTCTTGCTTAGCTAATGCTTTTTCAAGTTCAGCCCGCGCTAAAGGACGCAACTCAATCACTTGTGTCCGTGAGCGAATTGTTGGTAACACGGCACTCTTATTAGTGGTTAACATCAAAATGTAAATTCCTGGGCCCGGTTCTTCAATAAATTTTAACAAGCTATTGGCAGCATTATTCGTCATCTTTTCGGCATCATGAATAACAAAGAGCTTTTTATTGCCCTCAACAGCACTTTTGGTAAATTCATCCTTTAAGTGACGAATCTCATCAACCTTAATTTGCCGTCCTTCTGGTTTAGCAACGACTACATCAGGATGGTTGCCGCTTAAAATTCGCTGACATTCCGGACAGGTAAGATCAGGCTCACCATTTTGTAAATGAAGACAGAAAAGGCGTAGCGCTAACCACATGGCCAATTGACTTTTTCCTGAGCCGGTTGGACCAACAAAGAGGTACGCATGCGCTAGTTCATGATTTTTTATTACCGTTTGCAATTGCTTAACAATTAAAGGCTGCAAACGCTCTGCCTGCAATTGGTCAGCCACTTCTTTTCACCTACTCAACTAAAACTTATGGAACTGTTCTACTGGCATTACAAAGACAGTTGCTCCGCCAATTTGAACATTAACCGGAAAGGCAGAACCACCTTCAACATCCATGTGCATTTGCGACGTAACATATTGTTCACGAGATTTAGCGTTCTTCTTAATAATATCAAGAACGTCTTGAACGCGCTCATCTTCAATTCCAATCAAAAACGTTGCGTTTCCTTCACGAAGGAAGCCACCGGTTGTAGAAAGCTGAGTCATCTGGATGTGGTTGTTGGCAAATGCCTTCCGAAGCCGATTACTGTCCTTGGATTGAACAATTGCAATTATCATTTTCATAATAAATCACCTTTCTTTAAATGCCACTAACTTAAAATAAATCGTTAAACTTTGCGTGAATCGTTTGTTTAACATCGCTAATTACTTTAGGCAGTGACTGACTAGCATCAATCAACTTAATTCTTTCTGGATTTTCTCGTTGAAGACGAAGAAATGCTTCACGAACAGTCTTATGGAAACTTAACTGTTCTTCGTCTAACCGGTTAACTTGGTCAGCCCGGTGTTTAGCAATTCGCTGCAACCCTAACTTTGACTCAACATCCAAATAAATAGTTAAATCAGGCAGCAGCCCATCAATTGCGTACTGGTTAATTTGCCAAATTTTCTGCTCACCGAGGTGGCGTCCAGCTCCCTGATAAGCAATTGAACTATCGACATAACGATCACAAAGAATTACTTTACCTGCCTTTAAGGCTGGCAAAATCTCTGAAACGATGTGCTGACGACGGGCAGCCGCAAATAATAGTGCCTCCGTCCGGCCATCCATATCAGTGTTATGCTCGTCAAATAAAACTCGGCGAATTTGCTCAGAAATATGGTTGCCTCCAGGTTCACGCGTACACATTACCCGTTCTTTACCAAGCTGTTGCTCTAACTCAGTTTGAATTGCGGCAATTACACTTGTTTTCCCAGCACCATCTGGTCCTTCAAATGAAATAAATTTTCCTACCATTAATCTTCTTCCTAACGATCGATTACGCTCTGGTTTAGTTCACCATGTACTTTAAATTTTCGTGCAATTCGGTAAAGGTACAAATATTTTTGTTCTTGCAAGCGACTTCGATAATGAAGTTCCGTACTTGCATTGGCCTCGTAAACGGCCCGCTCTGTTTCCTTTGCGTGATCCCAACTTGCCTTTGTTTCATAAATTAAATTCAGTAGTCGCTGGTCACGCTCTTGCTTTACCTCTTCTTGATTCCGATGATGAAAAAACATTTGTTACATCTCCGTTCGTCCTTGAACAGCCTTAAACAGGGTTACTTCATCCGCATAGTCGATATCAGCCCCGACAGAAAGTCCATGGGCTAACCGCGTAACTTTGATTCCGGCAGGTTTAATTAATTTTGCAAGGTAACTAGCAGTTAACTCGCCATCCGACGAAGCGTTAGTTGCAATAATCACTTCTTTTATCTCATCGTCTTTTTTCAAGCGATCTAATAAGCTAGTAATATTAATATCCTCTGGACCAGTTCCCGCAACGGGTGAAATCACACCATTTAAGACATGATACAAACCATGGTACTCATGCATTCGTTCCATTGCCATGACATCCTGCGATTGCTCAACCACAAGGATTTGTGAACGATCACGAGTCTTATCTTGGCAAATTGGGCAAGGATCATCTTCCGTAATGTTGCCACAAATACTACAACTATGGAGATCACGCTTAGCTGACAATAATGATTTAGCAAAGTTTGTAACGTCATCACCTTGCATCGTCAGTGTATAAAAAGCTAGCCGGGTAGCCGTCTTTTGACCGATACCCGGTAGTTTTGTGTAGCTTTCAATTAGCTTTGCTAGCGGTTCAGGATACTGCACTCTTACATCCCCAAGCCACGAGTGTACTTACCCAAGGTACTTTGGGTAGCATCGTTGACCTTCTTCATTCCATCATTAACAGCTGCCAGCACAAGATCTGAAAGCATATCAATATCATCTGGATCAACAGCTTCTGGCTTAATTTCCAGATTAACTAACTTATTATCGCCAGTAAAGGTTGCGGTTACCATGCCATCTGGTGCTTGGCCAACGAATTGTTGCTTAGCAAGTTCTTCGTGTTCAGCCATCATTTTCTTTTGCATTTCTTTAGCTTGTTTTACCATTTGTTGCATGTTCATACCGTTCATCATAATTTATCATTCCCCTTTAATTATTTTCTACCTTAACAATATCACTACCGAACAGCTCTTGGGCAGTCGTAACCAAATCTTTTTGCTCGTCTGCCTTTGGTTGTGGTTCTTGAACCGTTACCGGTGCAGTTGAAACTGGCTCCTCTGCTGGCGCTTCAGCACTTGCTGTCGTAGGTTGCGGGTTATCACCAGCGGGACGGGAAGCCCCTTTTCCTAAGCCATGACTTTGAATATACTCTTTCCGTATTTGCGGCCACTGATCCTTAGGGACAAACACAACTCTTCGCTGATCACCACTCAGGCGTTGCAGTCCATCTTCCATCGCTTGAATTAAAGCTTGATCATCAGTTGCCTGCTGAAAAAGAAATGCATAGTCAAATGCCACGATAATCCCATCCGGGCTGGCAGCCACAGGTTGAGAAACGTGTAGGAGAGAGCGTTGAGGGACGCTAAGCATATTAAGCATATCTCCCCAGAGTTCCTTCATTTTAGCAAGATCCTGACGTGTAGCAGCCCCAAGAACCGGATAAATCTGGTGCAAATTGACCCGATTACTTCGTGATTTAACACGTGGCTGCCCTTTAACTGCTTTAGAAGAACTTTTAGCAACCGGCTTAACAGCTGGGGTCTCTTGTTGCTGAAGCTCTTTAACAGTTTGCTGCAGGGCTTGAATCTGCGCTTGAAGTTTATTAACTTCCGCTTGATTTGCTTCTTGATTAGCTTGGGTTGGCTTTGACTCGCTAGCAACAGGCTGATCTGCTTCCGGCTGGGATAACTTAACGGTTAAAACCTCTAAATAGACATCCGGATGGGTCGTAAACCTCATTTCCATCTGAATATTATTTAGATCATCAATCATTCGGTATAACGTTGTTGACGAAGCTGCTTTACTTAGTTCCGTAAAGTCCTCATCTTTTAACCCCGTGCTCTCAACCTTTATCAAATCAGGCGATTCTTGATACAAAAGGACATCTCGAATAAATGAGATTAAATCTTCAATAAATCGCTGACCATCTTTCCCCTCACCAAGGATTTGCTTCATTGTCTCTAACGCAGAAGCACTTTGGTTTTGGCAAACCTCCAAGAAATACTTCTTTAAAAGTTGTTTAGTAACACTCCCCGTTACTAAAAGGGCATCATCAAGCTTAACCTGGTTATCACTGAAGGAAAGAACCTGATCCAGAATACTTAATGCATCCCGCATCCCACCTTCTGCAGCATTTGCGATTACCCATAATGCCTTTTCATCATACTCCACCTTTTTCTGATCCAAAATGTACTTCATGCGTTCAAATGAATCAGTAGCTGAAATACGACGGAAATCAAACCGCTGAACCCGAGAAATAATTGTAAGCGGGATCTTATGCGGCTCAGTTGTTGCCAAAATAAAGATTACATTGGCAGGTGGTTCTTCCAGCGTCTTAAGCAAAGCATTAAACGCCCCTGTTGAAAGCATGTGAACTTCATCAATAATGTAAACTTTATAGTCCGCTTGCGTTGGTGCATACTTCGCCTTATCGCGAATATCACGAATCTCCTCCACACCGTTATTCGATGCAGCATCAATTTCAATAACATCATTTAATTGACCATTAGTAATTGCTTTACAAGTATCACATTCATTACATGGCTCACCATCTTGAGAATGATGACAATTAACAGCCTTGGCGAAAATCTTAGCCGCAGAAGTCTTCCCAGTCCCCCGTGGCCCAGCGAAGAGGTAGGCATGACTAATTTGGTGAGTAATAATGGCGTTTTTGAGTGTCCGGGTAACAACTTGTTGACCAACCATATCGTCAAACCGCTGTGGACGCCATACACGATATAATGCCTGGTAACTCATTAATCAGCTTCCTTTCCGTAATTTTAATGCTGCTTAATATTATACTAGCTTTTATCAAAAGAAAAAACATTTGAACTTAATTTAAGACAAATAATATTTTCAATTATAAAATTATATAAAATTACAGAGGCCAGGAAATAAAATCCCAGCCTCACGGTTAATTTCTTAAAAAACTTAGAGCACAAGATACATCAAACTTAGTGCTGCTTCCTTCCGGACCTGACACGGTTCGTAAGCATACCCTTGCTCTAAGGCCTTACGGCAAATATCATCATACAACATTTTATTTAGAATTACTAGTCTTTTTCTTTTTTCGGGCAAGTTTGCGTTTTTTTCTCACTGCCCGGAAAAAATCCTTTAACATTTGACTACACTGTTCACCAAGAACACCAGCGGTCACATAAACCTGATGATTCAATCGCTCATCACCAAGCAAATGATACAAACTATCGACCGTTCCTGCTTTAGGATCAGTCGCCCCGTAAAAAACATTTCTGATTCGCGCATTTACAATTGCTCCGCTACACATCATGCACGGCTCAAGAGTAACGTATAGGTCACAATCTTCAAGACGCCAACTATGAAGGTAGGAACAAGCTTCCATAATTGCTAGCATTTCTGCATGATAAGTCACGTCCTGAAATTTTTCCCGCATGTTATGACCGCGACCTATAATCTTACCTTGATAGGTCACTACCGCACCAATGGGAACCTCGTTTAACAACGCTGCTTTTTTTGCTTCAGTAATGGCCGCTCGCATAAACTTTACTTGTTCTTCTCGGGGAACTGTTACCCTTTCCCTCATTGTAAAAATTCTCCTTTAATTCATGTTAAATTTCTCTTTTCAGTGTATAATATTAATTTGTTGATCAATCTATCATTTATCAAGAAATAAATCAAAAAGTTTCACATACATAATTGCCCACCTCATGTGCTATATATTGTGTTTCACTATTTAAAGTCACACAATATATAGCACTTTTTCATTGATTTTTTACATAAGATCGCTATACTAGAAAACATCAAATAAGACGAGTGAGGGGATCAAAATGGTTACTGTGTTTTCAAAAAATAACTGCATCCAATGCAAAATGACGAAGAAATTTTTAAAAGCCCACAATATTAATTTCGTTGAACATAATATTGATGAACAACCAGAATTCATTAACAGTTTAAAGTCAGAAGGCTTCATGGCAACTCCAGTCGTTAAATTGCCAAATGGTAATGCCTTTTCTGGTTTCCGTCCTGACGAATTAAATAAATTAACTCAAGCTATTTAATCTAATCGCAAGGACTATTCAAAATTCATCAACCCATACCGAAATTTGATGATTTTAGAGTGGTTAGTGATAGAAAGTATTTTTTATCGCAGCCACTTTTTTTATTCGCTATTTTTAATGAATAATAGAAAGTGAGAAAAAACATGGCACTGTCTGATATTGATTTAACACAAGTTAAGTACTATGACCTTAATAATGAAGTTAATATTCCCAAGGATGGCAAGATCCAATTAGACAAGGATCAAGCTGCCCTCAAAGACTTTATTGAGAATAATGTAAAGCCTAATACCAAGCAATTTGCTTCAGTAACCGCTCGCTATAAGTGGTTAGAAGACAATGACTATATTGAAGACGGTTTTATGGACAAGTATAGCGATGCTTTTATTGAAAAGTTATACGACTACTTGAAGCAACAAGATTTTCATTTTCATTCATTTATGGCCGCTTACAAGTTCTACGCTCAATATGCTCTGCGAACTAATGACAAGGAATATTATCTCGAGAACTATATCGACCGGGTTGCAATGAACGCCCTTTACCTAGCAAACGGGGATGAAGATTTAGCAATGATCTTGGCTGATGAAATTATTCACCAGCGCTACCAGCCAGCTACCCCAACCTTCTTAAACGTTGGTCGGAAACGGCGGGGAGAGTTCGTTTCATGCTTTGCCATTCAGCCAACAGATAACATGAACACAATTGGTCGGACAATCAATTCCGCACTCCAGCTTTCTAAGATTGGTGGCGGTGTGGGAATTAATTTAAGCAACCTCCGTGAAGCTGGTGCCCCAATTAAGAAAATTGAACATGCTGCTAGCGGGGTTGTCCCAGTAATGAAATTGTTAGAAGATAGTTTTTCCTATTCTAACCAGCTGGGACAGCGTCAAGGTGCCGGAGTTGTTTACCTTAGCGTCTTCCATCCGGATATTATTGAATTCCTAGGTGCCAAGAAGGAAAATGCTGACGAAAAGATTCGGTTAAAGACTCTCTCACTTGGAATTACCGTTCCTGATAAGTTCTATGAATTAGTTGAAAAAGACGAAGATATGTACCTGTTCAGCCCTTACGATGTAGAACGGGTATACGGCAAGCCATTCTCCTACGTTGATATTACTGAAGAATACGATAATATGGTTGCTAACGATGAGATTCACAAAAAGAAAGTGAATGCCCGTGACCTCGAAGATGAAATCAGTAAGCTTCAACAAGAATCTGGCTATCCCTACATTATCAACATTGACACCGTTAACCGTGACAATCCAATTGACGGTAAAATCGTGATGAGTAACCTCTGTTCTGAAATCGCTCAGGTTCAGACCCCATCTGTTGTTGCCGATGATCAAAGTTATGAAACGCTTGGTACTGATATTAGCTGTAATTTAGGTTCTACTAATATTGCTAACATGATGAATACCCCAGATTTTGGTCGTTCAATTCGCGCAATTGTTCGTGGTCTAACCCGGATCAGTGACGTTGAAAATCTCGACGTGGTTCCTTCAATCAAAAAAGGAAATGAGCTTAGTCACTCAATTGGGCTTGGAGCAATGGGACTTCATGGCTACTTAGCAAAGAATCATATTCAATACGGAAGTCCAGTTGCTGTTGAATTCACTAGCGTTTACTTCATGTTGCTTAATTACTGGTCATTAGTTGCATCGAATGAAATTGCAAAGGAACGCCACGAAACGTTCCATAATTTTGAAAAGAGCAAGTACGCTGATGGTTCATACTTTGACAAATACGTAAGTAAGGATTGGGGACCCAAGTCTGACCTTGTTAAGAAGCTCTTTGCAAACATCCATATTCCAACAATTGACGACTGGAAGAAGCTAAAGGATGACGTTATGGCTGATGGATTATACAATGAATACCGGTTAGCGGTTGCGCCAAATGGTTCCACTTCCTACATTAACGATTCAACCGCAAGCTTGACACCAATTATTAATCGGATTGAAGAACGTCAAGAGAAGATGATTGGGAAGATTTACTACCCTGCTCCATACCTTTCCAATGACACAATGCCATATTACCGTTCTGCATATGATATGGATATGCGGACAGTAATTGATACTTACGCAGCTGCTCAACAGCACGTTGACCAATCACTATCGCTCACCCTCTTCGTTCGTTCAACCATGCCAGAGGGCCTTTATGAATGGAAAAATGGTCGAACAAATAAAATGACCACTCGTGATCTCAACATTCTGCGGCACTACGCTTACAAGAAAGGGATCAAGTCAATTTACTACGTCCGGACATTTACCGACGACAATGATGAAATTGGTGCAAACCAATGTGAAAGCTGTGTTATCTAAGCGGGATTAAATTGATTTTCAGATCGATGCTTGCTAAACTTAAAAATATATGAATTTTAAAAATTCACGTCTTAAAATGGTGATTGTGAATAAGGAGCCTAATAAATGAAGCTTGAAGAATATAAACCTTTGACAGAATACAAAGCGATTAATTGGAATGAAGTTTCCGATATGATCGACAAAGCAACTTGGGAGAAACTGACAGAACAGTTCTGGCTCGATACGCGAATTCCTGTTTCAAATGACTTAGATGATTGGCGAGAGCTTGATACCGATCATCAGTGGACTGTTGGTCACGTTTTCGGTGGATTAACCCTTCTGGATACTGTTCAATCTGAAGCTGGCTTAACTGCCTTAAAGCAAGACGTTAAGACACAGCACGAAACAGCAGTTTTAAATAATATCCAATTTATGGAATCTGTTCACGCTAAGAGTTACTCAACAATTTTCTCAACATTAAATACCCCTGAAGAGATTAACGAAATTTTTGACTGGTCAGATTCTGAAGAGTTCTTGCAAAACAAGGCGGTTCAAATTGCTAATATTTACCGTAATCCAGAAGAAGATCCATTAAAGAAGAAGGTTGCCAACGTTTTCCTTGAAACTTTCCTCTTCTATTCTGGTTTCTATACCCCACTTTATTATCTAGGACATAACAAATTGAACAACGTTGCCGAAATTATTAAGTTAATTTTACGGGACGAGTCAGTTCACGGAACTTACATTGGTTACAAGTTCCAAGTGGGAATGCATGACCGGACAGAAAAGCAGCAACAAGATATGAAGGATTGGATGTATAACTTCCTTTACGAATTATATGATAACGAAGAAAAGTACACCCACTTGCTTTATGATCAGGTTGGCTGGACGGAAGACGTCTTAACCTTTATTCGTTACAATGCCAATAAGGCCCTGATGAACCTCGGACAAGACCCACTCTTCCCCGATACCGCTTCAGATGTTAATCCAGTTGTTATGAACGGGATTTCCACCTCAACTGCAAATCATGACTTCTTTAGTCAAGTAGGTAATGGCTACCGTTTAGGGGCTGTTGAAGCAATGAACGATGACGATTACAACGTTGCTGATCCAAACGCTTCAAAAGATAAGAACGATAAAGAGTAAAATTAAATATCCTAATAAAAACTGCAAGATAATCTCAAATAGTGATTATCTTGCAGTTTTTATTTAGCCTGTTCAGCTAAGAACATAGCTATCAAATATACACTAAATATTTTTATTATAAGATTGTGAACTACATTTCAATCAACGAAAAATAAATGATTCTTCATTAGTGGACTAGTCCAAAAATAATACCAATATTTTTATTGTTTTCTCAGTCATTGAAGTAATAATATTGGAAACGCTAACACGTCTTTTTACCATTGTTCATTCAATCACATAGCTATTTACTTTTTCAAAAAATATAGTATATTTATTTATGTTCAATGATTAACAAAAACTATAAAAACTAAAGGAGCTTATTCTCATGGCTAAAGATAAGAAAAATCTTGAAACTACAACAACTGTTGATAAAGAACAAGAAGCTCAAACAATGATTAATGACTTAGTAGAACGTAGTCAAAAGGCTTTTGACAAATTACGTTACTACAGCCAAGAACAAGTTGATAAGATCTGTCAAGCAATGGCATTAGCAGCCGAAGAACACCACATGGACTTAGCAGTAGATGCTGCCAACGAAACTGGCCGTGGTGTTGCTGAAGATAAGGCAATTAAAAACATTTATGCCAGTGAATACATTTGGAATAACATTCGTCACGATAAGACTGTTGGTATTATCAAAGATGATGATGAAGATCAAACAATTACAATCGCCGATCCACTGGGAATCATTGCCGGTGTTGTTCCAGTTACTAACCCAACTTCAACAACAATCTTCAAATCAATTATTTCCGCTAAGACCCGGAACACAATCATCTTCTCCTTCCACCCTCAAGCTTTGAAGTCATCTATCAAGACCGCAAAGATCTTGCAAGAAGCTGCTGAAAAAGCTGGTGCTCCAAAGGACATGATTCAATGGATTCCACAATGTAGCCTTGAAGCAACTAATGCATTACTACGCCACCCTAACATTGCTACTATTTTGGCAACTGGTGGTCCTGCCTTAGTTAAAGCTGCTTATAGTTCAGGTAACCCAGCATTGGGTGTTGGTCCTGGTAACGGTCCTGCCTACATTGAAAAGACTGCTAACATTGCTCGTTCCGTTTACGACATTGTTTTATCCAAGACATTTGATAATGGTATGATTTGTGCTACTGAAAACTCAGTCGTTGTTGACGACGAAATTTACGACCAAGTAAAAGAAGAATTCAAGAAGTGGAACTGTTACTTCGTTAAGCCAAATGAATTGGATACCTTCACTGAAGGATTTATCGACACTAAGCGGCACCAAGTACGTGGCCCAATTGCCGGTCGTTCCGCTAACGCAATCGCTGAAATGTGTGGTTTGAAGGATGTTCCTGAACACACTAAGGTTATTATTGCTGAATATGAAGGTGTTGGTGATGATTACCCACTTTCAGCCGAAAAGCTTTCTCCAGTTCTTACTATGTACCGGGCAACTTCTCACGAAAATGCCTTTGACATTTGTCGCCAATTACTTCACTACGGTGGTGAAGGACATACTGCTGCTATCCACACTCTTGACGATGATTTAGCTACCAAGTACGGTCTCGAAATGCGTGCTTCACGGATTATCGTTAACTCTCCATCAGGAATTGGTGGTATTGGTAACATCTACAACAACATGACGCCATCACTTACCCTTGGTACTGGTTCATACGGTGGTAACTCAGTATCACATAACGTTACTGACTGGGATCTGTTGAACATTAAGGTTATTGCTAAGCGTCGTGAAAACCGTCAATGGGTTAAGATTCCCCCAAAAGTATACTTTCAACGCAACTCACTAAAAGAATTGCGCGACATTCCTAACATCGACCGTGCTTTTATCGTTACCGGTCCGGGAATGAGCAAGCGTGGTTACGTTCAACGAGTAATTGATGAATTACGTCTTCGTCAAAACGAAACTGCTTTCCTAGTTTTCGATGATGTTGAAGAAGATCCATCAACTAACACCGTTGAAAAGGGTGTTGCCATGATGAACGACTTTAAGCCGGACACCATTATTGCCCTTGGTGGTGGTTCACCAATGGACGCTGCTAAAGCAATGTGGATGTTCTACGAGCACCCAGAAACTTCCTGGTACGGTGTTATGCAAAAGTACCTTGATATTCGTAAGCGTGCTTACCAAATCAAGAAGCCTACTAAGTCACAATTAATCGGGATCCCTACTACCTCAGGAACTGGTTCAGAAGTTACCCCGTTTGCCGTAATTACTGATTCCAAGACCCACGTTAAGTACCCACTTGCTGACTATGCATTAACTCCAAACATTGCGATTGTCGATTCACAATTCGTTGAAACTGTTCCTCCCAAGACCACTGCTTACACGGGTTTGGACGTCCTTTGTCACGCTACTGAATCATATGTTTCAGTAATGGCAACTGATTATACTCGTGGTTGGTCACTTCAAACCATCAAAGGGGTTATGGAATACCTTCCTAACTCTGTAAAGGGTGACAAGCTTGCTCGGCGAAAGATGCACGACTTCTCAACCATGGCTGGGATGGCATTCGGTCAAGCATTCCTTGGAATTAACCACTCTCTTGCCCACAAGATGGGTGGAGCATTTGGCCTTCCTCACGGTTTATTGATTGCAATCGCCCTTCCACAAGTTATCCGGTTCAACGCTAAGCGACCACAAAAGCTTGCTCTCTGGCCTCACTACGAGACTTACCACGCAACTAAGGATTATGCTGACATTGCTCGTTTCATCGGTCTTCAAGGAAACTCTGATGAAGAATTAGCTGAAGCATATGCTAAGAAAGTGATCGAACTTGCTCACAAGTGTGGCGTTAAGTTAAGCCTTAAGGATAACGGTGTTAGTCGAGAAGACTTTGACAAGGTTGTTGATAAGCTTGCCGTTCTTGCCTACGAAGATCAATGTACAACTACTAACCCAGTTGAACCACTCGTTAGTCAACTTAAGGAACTCCTTGAACGTTGCTACGAAGGTACTGGTGTAGAAAACGACTAATCAACTGATTAAATTCAAAAAGAAGATCGAGTTTTCTCGGTCTTCTTTTTTTGCTACTTAAATTCCTTACTTTAATACCAGTTCCGCTTTACAAAATTTTCTCATATTGTCCCAATCAATTTCGTAGCCTAGCCCGGGTCGATGAGAAACATTGACGTAAGTTCCATCTAACTCAACTACTGGTTTGATAATATCTTGATTATAATAACGAGTTGAGGCAGCGATATCATTAGGAAGTGTATATCCTTGGAGAGTAGCAATTGCAACATTTTCCGCCCTTGCCACTCCAGAATCCAACATCCCGCCACACCAACATTGAATACCATGCTTACTTGCATATTCCTGAATTTGTTTTGCTGCTCCCAGTCCGCCAACCCGAGCAACTTTAATATTAATAATACGACCGCTACCTAATTGAATCATTTTCTTAGTATCAGCCAACGAAAGAATACTTTCATCCAGACAAATTGCTGTCTTTAATTTGGATTGAAGTTGTGCATGATCAACTAAATCGCCCGGCTCCAACGGCTGTTCAATCATGATTAACCCTAATTCGTCAAGCCGTTGTAACATCGGTAGATCTTTTAAGCGGTATGCCGAATTGGCATCAGCCATGAGCATTGCTTCTGGGAACTCGTTTCGGACAGCTTTAATGAACTGATAATCGGCTCCCGGTTTTATTTTCATTTTTATTCGCCGATAGCCATCATCGAGATAGCCACGAACTGTTTCAACTAATTTCTCCGGTGAGGATTGAACACCAATACTAACCCCAACTTCAACTTTTTGTTTGTCTCCGCCCAGCGCTTTTGCTAACGGCAGCTGAAGCCGTTTAGCATATAAATCCCAGAGTGCGCAATTTACACATGCCTTACTCATATTATTTCGCCGAATATGACTAAATAGTTGATAAATATCATCTGGATGATTAATGTCATGGCCAACAACTTTGGGTAATAATTGTTCTTTTAATAGGTCCCATGCTCCTGAGCGAAATTCTTCATTATAAAATGGAACATCAAAAGCTGAACACTCTGAATATCCACAATTGCCATCCTGATCCGTCAACTCTAAGATAATCGTGCGCTTATACTTAATTACGCCGAAGCTAACTTCAAAAGCGTTTCTTAAGGGTAAATCAATTTTAAATAATCGTGCTTTTTCAATTTTCATCTCATCACTTTCTCCTACTAATTTGCCTTTTTACCATGGATAGTTAATGAAGCAACAAATGCCAGTAATGCAAAGAACGTTAATACCAAGAAGGCTGCAGTATAGCTATGAGTACCTTGGATAACAAGGCCAATTAAAATCGGTGCTAAGAAGCCCGCAAGTTGTCCACCAAAATTAACTACCCCAATTGATGCCCCGTAATTTGTTTTTGCAACCAATTGTGCCACAAACGCATAGGAAGCAGCGAAACCAATTGATTTAGTAAAGTAGGCCAATACTTCAAAGGTAATTACTCCGGTCAAGCTTAGCGAATGGAACATTCCATACATGAATACCATAGTCACTAACGCTGAAAGAGAAATTAACCATTTCTCATGACCGGTAAAGAACTTAACCATGATGAATCCGGCAATAAATGATCCAATCCCTGCCGTAATGGAAGGAAGGGGAACTAACCAAGCAATTCCTTTTAGATTAATGTGGCGTGCTTGAAGAAGATAAGTAGGCATCCAAGTATCTAATCCCTTTGTAATCACGCTAAAGCCAAACACAACTACCGAAAAGCTTAATACTCGCCAGTCAAACTTTCCTTTAACCTTTTGATCTCCTGTATCATAATCTGGGATTTCGCGATTTAATGGTCGTTCGAAGAAGTAATAGAACGCCAAATAAACAAGGCCTAACGCTCCAACAACATGAAACGCGCCACGCCAACTTAACAGGGCAATCAAGGGAGCCACAATAAACGGTGCTAGTGCGTTCCCAATATAATTAGATGAAATAGCAACCGCGGATGCTTGACCACGTTTATTTTCCGGAAATGCCAAGCGAACCTGTTTCATTGCTGCTGACGGATATGAGCCTTCACCAATTCCAAACAGAACCCTAATAATAATCAGCGAAGTAAATGACCAGGCAAATCCTGTCATCACAGTAAATACTGACCAGGCCAAAAGCGAGAGTACCGTCATCCATTTAGTGCCAAAGCGGTCAACAAGCCAACCACCTGGAACCTGCATTAATGAATAACTAAAGAAAAACGCAGAGCCGACTACTCCTAATTGAGCCGGAGTCAACGTAAAGCTTTTTCCAACATAAGCAAGCGCAATATTCATTGCGGAACGATCAATAAAGCAAACAATAAATCCCAAGAAAACCAATACTAGTGTTCGATATGACTTTGGCCTTTCATTCTGGCCCATTAACTGTTGTGATTCATCCATAAGGTAACCTTCTTTCCATTATTTAGAATTTAAATTTCGACAGAGGTAAGTAATAATTTTTATTCCATCAAGAAAAGCATCAATTGTTATATTCTCATTTGGTGCATGGTTATGCTGATCATAATTTGCCAATGGAATAGTAAATGGCGGAATCCCGACAATATCTTTCCAAATATAATTGGGAACACTGCCAGGCATTACCGGCTCAATCAGTGCTTTACCGGTGGCTTCTGTAATTGTCGAAACCAGCCGAGGGATTAATGGGTTGCTGGCTGCAATTTTTACAGGATCAAGCTTAACCAAGTACTTAATTTGGATTTGTCCTTCATTTAATTCCGCTTTAAGCGTGTTGTTAATTAATTTAATTACCTCATCACATGTCTGATTAGCAACCAAGCGGCAGTCAATAATTGCAGTTGCTTTACCAGGAATAATTGTTTTTACCCCGTTACCCTCATAGCCACTACTCAAACCATTAATTGTCATTGATGGTTGAAACATTAGCCGATAATAATAATCAAATTTATCCTTATAAATTGGTGCTGGAATATTGTACGGACTTGGCAGAGCACTTAGCCACTCTCGCTCTTGACTGCTTGGTTTAGCCACTCCCTTATAAAATTCCTTAATTCTACATTGACCAGTTAGTGGGTTAATTAGCTTATTTAAAACCCGCATAAGTTCAACAGCCGCATTCTTACTAACATTTCCAAAATTCCCTGAATGCAGGGCGTTTCTGTTAGTCCTTACCCCTAACCTAAACGATAAGGCACCCCGATTTCCTAATCGTAAAACATGGTCTCCTGATTGGCTCATTGATCCATCCATTACAAAAACTGCTGAAAGGTTATTTAAGTATGGATCCTTCAAGACACGAACTGTTTGAAGGAGGTGCGGACTTCCAATCTCCTCTTCACCCTCAATGAGAATTTTGGCTGTAAAAGGTAACTCCCCATATAATTGCTGATAAACATAAAAGCCACATATTTGTGCCATTAATTGGCCCTTATTATCGCCAGTACCGCGACCATACAAACGGCCGTCACGCTGAGTTAATTTGAATGGCTTTACTTTCCATTCAGCCATTTTTCCTGGCAACTGAACATCATAATGCCCATAAAACAAGTATTCATTATCCTTCCCTGGAGAAAGGGTTGCGATAATAATTGGATTACCAGCCGTTTCAATAATCTCAACTTTTGCATGAATGAATTGTTCTAAAAGTTCTTTCAAGAATTTAACCGTTGCTTGGATTCCTTCTCCTGTTTGACTAAGGCTTTTTTGACTTACAAAGTTAGCTAATAGATTAATAAACTGCTGCTGATTTTCCCTAACATAGTCATCAATCGTCATTTCATCACCTCCAAAATTATAATATAATTAGAATATTCTCATTTATTTTTAAAATCCAATATTACTTTTTATGTAGTTAATAACAAAATTGCTATGAAAGAGGTAACAAAGATGAACTTAACGCAATTAAAATACTTTACCGAAGTCGTCAAAACAATGAACATGACAAAAGTGGCAACTAAATTACATGTTGCTCAACCATCTATTAGTCGCAGTATTCGGGAGTTAGAGAACGAATTAGGCGTTTCGCTATTTATTCGTCAAGGGAAAAAGTTAATCTTAACCGCTCAAGGTAATTATTTCTTTACGGTAGTTAATCGTTCATTCACTCAACTACGGTTAGCAAAGGAAAATGTAAAGGCAATTCACTCACTTAACAATAAAAAGATCACTATTAAGATGTGTGAAACTACTCCCTTACTGGTTTCATTTCTCAAAATCATTCATCACAAATATCCCCAAATTAATCTTCAATTTATCCAAAGTAAAATCGATAACGATCCTCGGCATTATGATTTTCAGCTTGTGCCTCTACCGGTCCCCGAGCAACATAACGAATTGTTACTATCCGAAGAAGTCTTTTTGGCAACGAGTAAGGAAATTCCACAGTCAACATTTCAATTGGAAAAAATTAACCAACTACCCCTAATTGAAATGAACGAGTCACCATTTGCCGACTTTATCCAACGCTTTCTTTCTGCACAAAGAATAGATCCTCAAGTTGTCTTGCGAACAGGCGATCGTAATCTCATGATTAATTTAGTAGCTCAGGGCTATGCTTCATGCTTTGTTCCTGAGTTATCCTGGAACTGTACAACTAACCTTGAAAAAATTTCATTACATAAAATTGGGAAGAATGGCTTTCATAGAAGGATTTATCTCTCCTATCCCTATGGGCCAAGGACAAGCATCCAAGAGCAAGTTGCAACGCTCCTTCTTAATTACTGTCACTCTTTAAAAAAGGCATAGTTAAACCTCCCTTTGCGTTCTCAGAGCAATTCATAATGAATGAGGAACTCACCTCAAGTGATCGTTTGAATAAAATAAATACAAAAGGTCCTTAGTACTAAGAATTTCCTAATACTAAGGACCATTTTTACTTATTGGACCGCTTTAATGTTAATTACCGAATTATCACCGTCATTTGCCTCCAAGCGAAGAAGGTTCGCTGCTGATTCATTTTGCTGAAGATCTTCAGCTCCATGGTCAACCCCATCAAGTTTATTATCCCCGTCATCAGTATGGAGAATAAAACCATCGGCATGCGAAGCAATCACTTTATTGTCACCGTCATCAGTTTTCACCGTGTAGTGTCCCTTAAAGATGACTCTGTTACTGGTGAAGTCACCGTCGCCAAGAGTCGTCTTTCCTCCAGTTACAGTGAGATTGTTATAAACAACATCACCATCAGCATCGTTAACATCCATGTTCTCCAAATCAACATTCGTAATACTCAAATCGCCATCAGCAACATCAAGTTTTCCGGCTAATTTAGTTCCCTTAGGTACTGTAATAATAATGGTATCATCACCATTATTGTAGGAAAAAAATGTCCCATAAGCCTCACCTTGATGAATGGTTGCAGACTGATTAGTTACCGTAACCTTAGGAAGTCGTGCATTACTTCCCTGGTAACTAATTGAGAATTTTGAACCTGTCTTGATTAAAACGTTAGCACTTGAGCTAGTAAGATTAACTCTATTAAATTTAGCCGTGCTTAATTTTTTAGTAACTTGTTTCTCAATTACTGGGGTAGCTCCCTTAAAACTAACATTTTTCATTCCGTGACCAGCAAAGCCAACTACCATTAAAACAATCCCAATAACTAGTATTCCTAGACCGATCTTAAATGTTTTTTTCATGCTTCTCAGCCTTCCTTTGAAGTAATTTTTGGTAAATATACTTAGCTAAATTAGCAATTGCCTGTGCTAACCAGCGAATAATCCAATATCCTACGGGGATACATAAGAGTAAAACACCAATCATTGTTACCCCAATTCCGGCATAGAGGATTCCCGTCATTGGAGCAGCAGCAAGAACTCCAATTCCTGAATAGATCATTACCCCACTACCAAAAATCAAGCCAACTAGGGATCCTAATATCCCCACACTGACACCAAAGACAGCTGCCAGGGCACAAATAAGAACGATTAACGCTCCCAGACTCAACACAAACGTAATTGGCGATGTAATGATTGCAATAACCACTAACCAAAAGACCCGCCAGTTGGAACGGGGTGATGCTGTATGACTGTTCTTAATTTCCTCATTATTAGCCTTAATTGAGTAATCAGCTAGAATCTTGTGACTTAGTTGTCGTGGATTTCCCAGTTCCTTAATAATTTGCTGGTAATTATCATAACCAGCATCCTCAATATATTCATTATAAAAATCTAACGCGTCCGTTCTTTCTTCAGCAGTTAATGGCGCTAAAAAGCTTTTCAATTCTGAAATATACTTTTGGCGAGCATCCATTATTTTTCTCCACCCTTCTGATAAAAAATCTGATCCAAGTTTTGCTTATACTCTTCCCATATTCGTAAGATTTCCTGTAATCTTTGTTCACCAATTTCTGTTATGTGGTAATAACGTCGGTTTCTCCCTTGAAATGGCTTATCATAAGTTGTCAAATCGCCATTCTTTTTTAAACGGCGAAGGACCGGATACATTGTCGACTCCGAAACATCAATCACATTTTTCACCTTTTGCGTTAATGCATAGCCGTAATAATCGTCTTGTTTCAGAATCGCTAAAACCAGTCCATCAAGGAGTTCAGCTGTTATTTGAATCTTCATTTATTCGTCCTCCTTAATGCATCCAATATTATATAAGATATAATATTGGATGTAAATATAATAATGAATATTTTTAAATTTGATTAAATTCATCACTGATTATCAGATGCACTATAATCTTGTTTGATAAAATATAACTTACCTAATAAGTAGTTAATAAGAAGGAGGACCATATGATAAAAGAATTTAAGGACTTTATTGCGCGCGGAAATGTTGTCGATATGGCAGTCGGTATTATTGTCGGTGCTGCGTTTACATCGATCGTAAAATCATTAGTAGATAACCTTATTAATCCATTACTCGGTATCTTTATCGGTAAGATTGATCTCTCAAACCTTACCTGGACAGTTGGTGAAGCTCAATTTAAGTATGGGAGCTTTCTCAATGCAGTCATTAATTTTCTGATCATCTCCTTTGTGGTTTTCCTGATGGTCAAAGCAATTAATCGTTTTCGCATAAAGAAAGATGAAGCGCCTGCCAAACCAAGCGAGGAAGTTCAGTACCTAAAAGAAATCACTGAACTATTAAAGAAGAAAGAGCGAAACTAAACTAAATCCTGCCAGTGAAATTATAACTTTCATCGGTAGAATTTATTATTTTTATTATTTACTTATCATTGGATTTACAGCTATTTTCCTGTTAATATAACTTAAAGGGGGTAGTAATAAGTGAGGTGATTATTGGCAGGACTTCTGAAGATCTACCTATATCGTTAACTGCAAAGGAATCCGTACTACCCACGTTGACTTACTAATTAAATATCAGCAATTATTTTCTAAGGTTAGCTCTTATTAAATAAAGGCATTTAATTAGTATTCACCTATTCCCTTCACTAACCGGTATTGGCTAAAATTTTGTTCTTGTTTAACATGTAACTGCTAGTCTTGTTTCATTCGCATGAATTGTAAAGGAGAGATGCATTATGTTTAACACAATTTTTTGGATTTTAGCTATTTGGTTCGTTGTTAACGTTATTTGGATGTGGTTCCAACTCGACAACCAAACCCTTCAAAAGACATTTGCTTGGATTAATGTCTGTGCTGTCTTCATTGGATTCTGGGTTTACTATGGAGTAACCCACGATGCCAGCATGCTAAATGGCTGGTTCGTTGCCTTGAATTGGATCAACATCGTTCTTGCCGCTATTCAATTCTACTTTGGCTACCGGATTGTTACTACTCACCACACTCACCCGGCAAACTAGTTTAATTGATGGCACGGCGATTAGCTGATTTGTTCACTAAAAAGGACGTAACGAGGAAACTTTTCCTGGTTACGTCCCTTTTCTTGATCTTGAATAAATAGTAGTAATTACTACTTTTGTGCCCGAGCCATCGCTTCTTCATAATCTTTAGTTCCAACAAAGACTTCATGGGTGTAAGGGTTGATTCCCATACTAGTAGCCCGTTTCCAAATAATGGCAAAGACCACAACGTTAATTGCAAGCGATAGGATCGCAATTACCCCCATCATCGTCGGATCAGCAGCTCCTGGATGAACTGCTGGATTCATTACGCCGTTCTTGTACAGAACAGGTAAAACTGAGAATCTGCCACTATCCTGAAATTCTGGAATGACTTGAGCAAACATACACCAGATTGCTAGCGTATTTGCCCGGTTTTGAATCCAGCCACCCTTGTTCCAAATCGCGGCCGCAAACGTTGGTGCAAGCAAAAGAGCAACACCACAGTACCATGAATGGGTCGGAAGATTACTATAAGTATACTCAAAGTTCCAAACGTCATATGCCAGAATAAATAGCCAAATCATGTCAGGCCACAGCATGTCGTCCTCGTTCTTTGAGGAATAAATTCCCCACCAACCAGTCATACAAAAAACATTAATAATCCCGGCAATACCATTAAGGACGTTCCACCAGCCACCGTAAAGCCAAACGCCCTCAGAAGAAAGCCACCACTGACTTCCGGTAGTTTGTAACGCGTTCATTCCCCGAATAGCTGATTCAAAGTCGCTTCCCACAGCGATAAAAATATTAATTGCAACAATTACAAACGGGAAGCACTTAAACCAGTATGCTTTTCCTAATTTACCCCAATGATACTTAAGGATCATAAAACCAATACAGCCAAATGTCGCAGCGTATAGCTTCGCATAGTGAAACCAGCTATTCATATGGACATAGGTCTGGTTATGTAATGCCCATGCCTGTCCTTGAGCAGCACCGATATAAATTGCTGTGAAGTAAATCGTCAATGCAATCGGTAAGACAATGAAGAAGAACAGGCCCCCAGCCTTACTACGCCGTGCTATTTCATTTGTGATAATCAAACAAGCAAATACTAATACCCAACCGAATAATTGCCAACCTGATTGGCTACCATAAATTTGAAATAACATACTATCTCCTCCCTATAGTGTATGTTAGCGGTTACATATAACCTACTTTTATTTTATAAAAGGATAATAGAGATAGCAAACTCATTTTGGGATATTTGTCTTATAAGGCGACATTTTTAAACAAAAAGAGAGGTTGAGCAATTATGTTCAACCTCTCTTTTTGTTTATTTGAAGTTAGACTACTTAAGGGTAACAGTAGCACCAGCGGCTTCAAGCTTTTCCTTGATGTCGTTAGCTTCGTCTTCCTTAACGTCTTCCTTGATTGCTGAAGGAGCACCGTCAACAAGGTCCTTAGCATCCTTAAGGCCAACACCAGTGATGTCCTTAACAGCCTTGATAACCTTAACCTTAGCAGCACCTGGTTCAGTCAATTCAACAGTGAAGCTGTCCTTAGCAGCAGCAGCGCCACCAGCAGCACCTGCAGCTGCAACTGGAGCAGCAGCAGAAACGTCGAATTCTTCTTCGATAGCCTTAACAAGATCGTTAAGGTCAGAAATTGATGCTTCCTTTAATGAAGCAATGATAGCATCCTTATCAAAAGCCATGATTATATTCCTCCAATATTTAGGTAATTAATTTTGATTTGATAATATATGGTAATACGACAATTATGCGGCTTCGTCTTCCTTGTCGGCAACGGCCTTGACTGCACGAGCAATCTTCCGCATTGGGTCTTGCAATGCAGATGCAAGCATTGACAACAGATCTTCACGACTAGGCATAGTAGCGTATTCGTTAATTTCATCGAGAGTCTTAACTTTCTTTTCGATGAAACCACCCTTGATTTCAAGAGCGTCGTGGTCATCGGCAAAGTTCTTCAAGATCTTTGCTGGAGCAATTGGGTCTTCGTCAGAGAAGGCAACAGCAGTTGGGCCAACAAAAGTGCTCTTAAGATCTTCGTAGTCAGTACCTTCAACGGCACGGTCAAGAATCTTGTTCTTGATAACTGACATCTTAACACCGGCGTCACGAAGTTGCTTACGTAAATCAGTAACTTCAGCAACAGTTAAACCACGGTAGTCAACAACGATAGCTGATTCGGCATTGTTAAGTAATTCAACAGTTTGCTTAACAACTTCAGCCTTTTTAGCAATAGCTGCTTCACTCATGAATTTTCACCTCCTGCAATGTAGTTTGACCGGATTTATAAAAAAATCCCTATGACCGCAGACATAGAGAAGGAACTTAATTTCTTCCTCGGCAGGCTATATCATTAAGGCTTTCGCCACCTGAGTCTTAGGCAGAGTCATATTTAATCAACTGTTGTAGTATAACATTTCTCTTAATCCTTGTAAAGAACTATTTGGCTTTATTCATTAGGAGCCGGAAATTATCCCCAAGCTCACCTTAGATTAGTTTTGTTGTACAATTAACTTACTAACTTACTTCAAGGAGTACTAGATACATGAAAGACTATGGCCTATTACTTGTTAACCTTGGTTCACCTGCTGAGCCAACAACACCTGCTGTTAAGGAATATCTTCGTCAGTTTCTCGGGGATCGCAACGTTGTGGAAATGCCACCGGCGCTTTGGAAGCCGCTTTTAAATGGCATTATCTTACCAACGCGATCATGGCGTTCCGCAACATTTTACCGTGATTGCTGGTTAAAAAATGGTTCGCCATTAATTGTTAATACTAAAAAGCTAACGGAAAAAGTTCAACAAATGCTTCCTGAGTGGTCAGTTAAAATGGCAATGACTTACGGCAAGCCCAGTATCAGTGATACTCTCCAGCAAATGAAACAGGAATGTAAACACATTATTGTTCTTTCTCTCTTTCCCCATTTCACTAAGAGTACAACCCAGTCCATTATTGAGCAGGTCCAAGCTGTTGATCCAACTTTACCAATTATTGATCGTTTCGCTGATGATCCACGATACCTCACCGTTCTTAGTCAGCACATTCAAGAAGCTTGGGACAACGGGAATTACGACATGTTGATTATTTCTTATCATGGTATTCCCGTTTCAATGGTTAAACACGGCGATCCATATCAGGATGAAACTGAACGAACTACAATTGAACTAAAAAAGCGGCTTACTATTCCCGAAAACCAGATTGAAATGGCTTACCAATCTAAATTTGGCCCAATGCCCTGGCTAAAGCCTTATTTAAAAAACCGCCTGCTCCAATTAGTTCAACTTGGTAAGCGGAATATCTTAATCGTTGCTCCATCATTTGTTACCGACTGCTTAGAGACGATCGAAGAAAATTCAGTCCAAAATTATCAAACATTCCGTGAAAGTGGCGGCAATACCCTTGATGTTGTCTCATCCCTCAACGATGACTCCCACTTTGCTGAGTTTATCGCTGACCTCGCTAAGGAGCGACTAAGTTAATGAAGAAGAAAAGTTTAGATGAAATCAACGGAAGCGTCAACGTCCCTACCGTCTACGAATCAGCATTTTGGCAAAAATTTCTTGCGTATAGTGGCCCAGGCGCGCTTGTTGCCGTTGGTTATATGGATCCAGGTAATTGGCTAACTTCACTAGCTGGTGGTGGACAGTATGGCTACACGTTATTAAGTGTCCTCTTCGTGTCAATCATCGTTGCCATGATCATGCAGTCGCTCTCAATTCGCCTCGGTGTTGTTACAAGGACTGATTTAGCTCAAGCAATCGCTCAACGGGTCCCTAAACCGGTGCGGATTGGTTTATGGTTACTAAATGAACTTGCCATGATGGCAACAGACTTAACCGGAGTAGTTGGAACTTCGATTGCCCTCTACCTCCTTTTCCACCTTCCGTTAATTGTCGGTGTCTTCATAACCGTTGCGGACGTCCTGATTGTTCTTGTTTTTTTGCGGTTTGGTATTCGCCGTGTTGAATTCATTGTTCTGACAACAATTCTTATCGTTGGCACGATTTTTACGATTGAAGTTTGCCGGGCACACCCGAATTGGCTTGCAATTCTCAACGGTATTATTCCACAATCAAAAATTATCACTAACCATTCAGAATTACTTATGAGCCTCGGCATCATCGGAGCAACAATTATGCCCCATAACATTTACCTTCATTCAGCCTTAGCACAAAGTCGACGTTACGATGAACATGACCCGGCACAAGTTACTGAGACACTTAAATTTGCTAACTGGGATTCAGTTATCCACCTGATTGCTGCCCTAATTGTTAATGCGCTCCTTCTCATTCTTGGCGGAACCCTCTTCTTCCACACTGCAACATTAAACAGTTTGGCAGATGTCTTCTATGGACTGAAAAATCCCCATATTGTTGGTCCGCTATCTAGTCCCGTTATGAGCTGGCTATTTGGCTTTGCCCTCCTTATTACGGGACTGATCTCGTCAATTACCAGTACTTTAGCCGGTCAAATCGTTATGGAAGGCTACATCAATATCCGTCTCCCATTATGGAAACGCCGCTTACTTACCCGTTTTGTAACCCTAATCCCAATCATTATCATCGGTTGTCTAATCCGCTTTAACGAGCAACAATTTGAACAATTAATCATCTATGCCCAAATAGTTCTCAGCATTGCACTCCCGTTTACCTTATTCCCACTTGTCGCAATCACGAGTGATCAAAAGTTAATGGGAAAGCATGCTAGTCCTACTTGGCAAACAATTATTGAATATGCTCTTGTCCTCCTATTAACTGGCTTAAATATCACAGCATTGTTCTAAGGAGAAAGTAATGAAGAAAAAAACGTTAACATTAATTAGTGGGATCTTCTGTTGGTTACTATTTGGGATATTTCTAGCTGGTGTTATTCAGAATGCACACTGGATTAATCAAGTGGATCATTTTGGTTATCAGTTAACCCAGCCCGCTTACCATTTAAAAACGCAAATCATGATTGTCCTAACATACTTTGGAGATCCAATCATCATTCAAGTCCTTACCATTTTTCTTGCTCTCTACCTTTGGTGGCAAGACAGGTTCAACGAGAGTTTATGGTATGTACTTCTTCAATTTATTGGTTATTCACTAGTTATTTTGACTAAGTATAACGTTCTCCGTGCTCGTCCAAGTAATAAGCTTTTCCCGGCTAACGGCTATAGTTTTCCTAGTGGGCACACTTTCGCTACAGCAATCTTTGTTTTTACTCTACTTGCCGTGATTCTTCCTTACCTTCACTTTCAAGGAGCAAGAATTGGGGTAACCTTAATATTCTTCCTCTGGATTATTATAATTATGGTTACTCGGGTTTATCTCCGTGACCATTTTACAAGCGATGTCATTGGCGGCCTCTTACTGGCAAGTGGCTGGTGGCTAATCACCACGACGTTTCGTCATCAACTTTCCCAATGGCTGATTAAGCCGATTACAAGAATTCAAAGGAGAAATTAAGACAAAAAAGAACTCAGGAGAAGAATCCTTCTCCTGAGTTCTTTTTAGGTCAGGGCGGTATGTGGGATTCGAACCCACGCGTGCCGGACCCACAAACCGGTGTGTTAACCAAACTTCACCAATACCGCCATAATGACTCCAAAGAAAATAATATCACATGTTGGCTAAATAATACAATAAAAATCAAAAAGACTTTGTAATGGTATCAAAAAAAGGAATCCAAACCATTAAGTATGAATTCCTTTAATCTAATTAAGTTATTCCATAAGGGTAAAATCAATTCTTACTATTAAAGAATCTCATTCAATTTTTCTTTCATAGCTTCGGCAATGCCCTCCGTGTAATCATTAAATAACTTAGTATCATTCAAGAATGGAGTCATAATTGCAGCACGTAATAGAGTAACTGCCCCAACATTCTCCCAATCACTCTTAGAGAATCCCATCTTTTCAATAAATGGAACTGGCGAATCACCATAAGTGTCCTTCTTAAAGATTGTATGAGAAGTCAAGAAACGGTTAGCATAAACATGGCTATCAAAGAATGAGGATAAATCAAACATCTTTTCATTTAAGGCATTGGTCTTCTCAAGACTTGTTTCTCCTTCAACTTTAAGCACCCAATCAACCATGTTAAAGTCTGGGTTATCAAGTGGATAGGCTTTAACGGTTTTTCCTTTTACTTCAAACGTTAAGCCTTCAAGGAACTTGTGGAACCGTTGAGCAGTTTCAATAGATGATCCAATTAACCGACCGTATCCAGTAATGTTAAGCGGTAATGTCCGATGAGCTGCCCATACACCTGCAGCGGTAGCTCCTCCTTTAGAACCACCAATGATATAAGAACCAAGCATATCCGGAGCTTCAGCAGTCTTCTTTTCAAAGACATATGGTGCAAAGTAAGAAATTACATTCCGCATACTTTGATACTTAATGGCAATCCCACCAGCGCAATAAGGTACATATCCCATTTTATGGGGATCAATAGTAACTGACTCAGCATCCCTAATAGCTTTATAGCTATTGTAAACATGCTTAGAAATCCGTACTGGGTAATGGAAAACATTATGCTTTTTAAACATATCCTCTAATTGGTCATATTCTACGAAATTATTGTTTTCATCTTTAAATAGAGAACGAGCATAACCACCATAAGCAGCATCAACGTGAAGATAGAAGTAAATTCCTTGTTTTTCCATTTCTTTACGGAACTTAACTATCCGGTCAACTTCATCAACTTGACCTTCTTCAGTAGTTCCAACAACCGCTACAACACCGAGTATTGGGGTCTTTTCAGCGGCCATTTTCTTGATAGTGTCCTCTAGAATGTCAATATTCATTCGGAAATCACTCATAACTGGAATTTGAACCATTTGATCTAATCCAACACCTGAAATATCAAGAGCCTTAAGCCATGAATAGTGTTTAGTATAAGGAACAATAAGTTTTCCTAACTTTTGAATATTTTTACCGCTTCGTGATGAATGAGCCTTAACAGCATCAATTTGCTCTGGGGTTAATGTCTTTAAAATCCTGAGAACCTTTTCAACTGACATATTAAGGAGTTCCCAATCACTTAACCCTTTGACTTTATCTGGAACAACTTCCTTAAAAGCTAGTGGCATAGACTTAAATTGACGCATATACCAGATACCCTCAAGGTTTGCAATTGAACCATCATGAGTTAAATGGGCCCAGCCATCCTTAAATCCAAGCAGTTGAGAAAGATCTTCCCCAACTTCAGCTTCCATCTTTGAGGTAGCCATTGAGCACTCAATAGTAACATTATTGGCGTTCCAAAGCATTGCATCTGAATAAGCCAGCATTGCTGGGGTTAAAGTATCAGACAGCATTTGACCCCAGTAACGACCAGCTGACATCCACGGAACACTACCAGCACGTAGTCGATGATCTAGTTCATCTAGAACATTATGCTGACGTTGTAAAGATTGTTGATAATCATCCTTTTCCTTTTCTTTATCAGAAATTGCAGGAACATCATCGGGAATATAATTTTTACGCCAACCAAAGTGATTTGTAATCAACCGATTTAACTCATTTTTATAAACTGAGCTGTTTTCCGACTTATCACCAATAAATAGTGATTTAAAATTCATATCTTCACTCATTTGCTGTTCTCCTTCCAGAATAGTGATTCCTAAAAGCACTTTTAATTTTATTTAAATATAAAAATAATTATTTTTATATTTAAATAATA
>ENA-UOJG01000529-UOJG01000529.1-human-gut-metagenome-genome-assembly--contig:-C47-NODE-529-length-52603-cov-15.833790_pt1 | contig 52603 bp, 48 predicted proteins | sample MGYA00242340_ERZ723887 | MGnify/ENA metagenome assembly ERZ723887 | reverse complement strand
CATGACGCTCCCCATGCTCGGCAAGGGCGAGGCCATGTACGAGGGCGTGAAGATGCCCGGCGCTGAGGCCATGGCCAAGGCTGGCATCAAGACGCTCGACACCCTGGTCTCCAAGGAAGGCCTCGGCATGACGAACGGCACCTGCGCGATGACCTCCGTCGGTGCTCTCGCTCTGTACGACACCATCTGCGCCGCCCAGCTCGGCGACGTGATCGCTTCCATGTCCTTCGAGGGCCTGACCGGTCTTCGCAACGCCTTCGACCCCCGCATCCATCAGGTGCGCGGCCAGAAGGGCCAGATGCTCGTCGCCGCGAACATGCGCAAGCTGCTCGACGGTTCCGAGATCCTCGACAACTGCCAGAAGGATCGCGTTCAGGACGCTTACGCCCTGCGCTGCATCCCGCAGCTGCACGGTGCCTGCCGTGACGCTCTCGACTATGTCCGCGAGAAGGTCGAGATCGAGCTCAACGCTGTCACCGATAACCCGCTGATGTTCCTCGACGACGAGGCTGTTATCTCCGGTGGTAACTTCCATGGCGAGCCCATGGCCCTGCCGTTCGACTTCCTCGGCATCGCCGCGAGCGAGCTGGCCGACGCTTCCGAGCGCCGCACCGAGCGTATGGTCAACCCGGCTCTGTCCAACGGCCTGACCGCGTTCCTGACCACCAAGGCCGGCGTCAACTCCGGTTTCATGATCGTTCAGTACGCTGCCGCCTCCATGGTCAGCGAGAACAAGATCTACGCTCACCCCGCTTCCGTCGACTCCATCCCCTCCTCCGCCAACCAGGAGGATATCGTCTCCATGGGTACCACTGCTGCCCGTAAGGCCAAGATGATCCTGCAGAACACGCAGGACGTCCTCGCTGACGAGCTGATGACCGCCTGCCAGGCCATCGACATCCGTCGCCGCCTGAACACCCACGGCCAGGGCATGACCCCGCTGCACGAGGCTCTCTACCAGCACGTCCGCGAGAAGGTCGCCTTCTACGAGATCGACCGCGAGATCTGGCCTGACATCCGTGCGGTGGAAGAGATGATCCGCTCCGGCGAGCTGCTCGACATCGTCAAGGAGTATATCCCCGACTTCGAATAATCGAAATCGTGCTCCTTGTGCCGCAAACGCACTGCGCGCGGCGTAAATAGTTGACAATACAATGCAAGGTGGTGTAAAGTCTTAGTAGGCTTTACACCATCTTTTTGTCTAATTTTGATAGAAACGGAGGGAACTGCCATGGAACTCAATATCCTGCGGGCGGACCCCGCGGGGAACATCACGATCTTCGTGCTCGACCAAGTCGAAAAGGCACAGCGCGCGGCCATTGCGGAGAAGATCATGGCGATTCCGGCGCTCAAGGCCGAGCAGGTCGGCTATGTCTGCCCTGCGGAAGATGACGCGGACGGACATATGGAGATGATGGGCGGCGAATTCTGCGGCAATGCAACACGCGCCTACGGCATGTACATTGCCCGGCAAAAGGGAGGACTTTCTTCCGTTAAGCTGCGCGTGAGCGGCTGCGACCATATTGTGACCGCGCAGGTCGATCTGGCAGCAGGCACGGCACGCGCCGAGATGCCTTGCCCGCGCAGCGTTCAGCGCATCACCGCAAACGGTCACGAGGGGACGCTTGTTGACTTAACAGGTATCGCCCACTTTGTGGTCGAGGGCGTAAAACCGAGCGAAGAGTTCTTCCGCGCGGTTGAGCCCGTCTTTTCCGGAATTGCAGGGTTAGATGCCTGCGGTGTCATTTTCCTGGATGCGGAAACACACCGCATGACGCCGCTCGTTAAGGTGATCGATACGAACAGCCTTGTCTGGGAGGGCAGCTGCGGCAGCGGCAGCGTTGCCTGCGCGGTTGCGCAGAGCGAGCAGATGGAAAACGGCGGCTTTTCCTGCGACTATATTCAGCCTGCGGGCGTCGTCCGCGCAAGCGTTGAGCGGCAGGGCGGCAAAGTCGTCGCGGCTCACATCGGCGGTAAGGTCACGCTGGACGAGCCTGTGCGCATCACGCTGTAACGCCCGCACAAATGAAAGAATGCGTCCCCCGTCCGTCGCTTTCCCCTTTCTGTGCGCGGCGCGGGCGGCAAAAATCGCCCCAAATCCCCCCTTTTTCTCTTTTTTCAGGGAGGAAAAAGAACACTTAATTTTTTAAGGTTTTTGAAAAAAAGAGGCTTGCAAAATCGTTTACCTTTTCCCCGCCTTCGGATATAATTCCAATTGTCAATTAGAGAGAATTCTCTGCGTTTTAGATACTTAAAAAATCAGGAGGTAATTCCCATGACCGACATTGAAATCGCCCAGGCGTCCCAAATGCTCCCCATCGAGGAAGTTGCTGCTAAGGTGGGCATCAAGCCCGAGCAGCTCGAGAACTACGGCCACTACAAGGCCAAGGTCGACATCCACGCCCTGAAGGACCTGCCCCGCAAGTCCAAGCTGATTCTCGTCACCGCCATCAGCCCCACCCCCGCCGGCGAGGGTAAGACCACCACTTCCGTTGGTCTGGCTGACGCGCTCAACAAGCTCGGCAAGAACACCATCGTCTGCCTGCGCGAGCCCTCTCTGGGCCCCGTGTTCGGCGTTAAGGGCGGCGCTGCCGGCGGCGGCTACGCTCAGGTCGTCCCCATGGAGGACATCAACCTGCACTTCACCGGTGACTTCAACGCCATCGGCATTGCCAACAACCTGATGTCCGCCCTGATCGACAACCACATCCAGCAGGGCAACCTTCTCGACATCGACGTGCGCAACATCCCCTGGAAGCGCGTTGTCGATATGAACGACCGTCAGCTGCGTCACATCGTCTGCGGTCTCGGCGGCAAGGCTTCCGGCGTGCCCCGCGAGGATGGCTTCGACATCGTTGTTGCCTCCGAGATCATGGCCGTTCTGTGCCTCGCTACCGACCTTGCTGACATGAAGGCCCGTCTTGCCAAGATGGTTGTCGCCTACAACCGCGCCGGTCAGCCCATCACCGCTCATGACCTGAAGGCCGAGGGCGCTATGGCTGCCGTCCTGAAGGACGCCATCAAGCCCAACATGGTCCAGACCCTCGAGCACACCCCCGCTTTCATCCACGGCGGCCCCTTCGCCAACATTGCCCACGGCTGCAACTCCATCCAGGCCACTGAGACCGCGATGAAGCTCGCCGATTACACCGTCACCGAGGCTGGCTTCGCTGCTGACCTGGGCGCCGAGAAGTTCCTCGACATCAAGTGCCGTGCCGGTGGCTTCCACCCCGACGCTGTTGTCATCGTTGCCACCGTCCGCGCCCTCAAGTATCACGGCGGCGTGCCCAAGGCTGAGCTCAACAGCGAGAACCTCGAGGCTCTCGAGAAGGGCCTGCCCAACCTCCTCCAGCACGTCGACAACGTGAAGAACGTCTACGGTCTTCCCTGCGTCGTCGCCATCAACGCTTTCCCGACCGACACCAAGGCTGAGCTCGACCTCGTTGAGGCCAAGTGCAAGGAGCAGGGCGTCAACGTCCGTCTGTCCGAGGTTTGGGCCAAGGGCGGCGAGGGCGGCAAGGCTCTGGCGGAGGAAGTTATCCGCCTCGCTGAGGACACCACCAACGATCACTTCCAGTTCGTCTACGACTTGGAGGATTCCATCGAAGAGAAGCTGAACAAGATCGCCACCAAGGTCTACCGCGCTGACGGCGTGGTGCTCGCCGGCGACGCCAAGAAGCAGGTCGCTCAGCTCACTGAGCTCGGCTTCGACAAGATGCCCATCTGCATGGCCAAGACGCAGTTCTCCTTCTCCGACGATCAGACCAAGCTGGGCGCTCCCCGCGGCTTCAAGATCACCGTCCGCGAGATCAAGGTCAACGCCGGTGCCGGCTTCCTGGTTGCCAAGACCGGCAACATCATGACCATGCCGGGGCTTCCCAAGGTTCCCGCTTCCGAGCGCATCGACATCGACGCCAACGGCAAGATCACCGGCCTGTTCTAAGAAACGGCTGCCTCACAGATTTTACTCTTTTGATCCCCAAGGAAGAGGCGGAACCATCCGCCTCTTCCTGACATATTCTCTTCTGACTCTAAAATTACCGGGAGGAACGCTATGAAGATCGCAGATATGAAAGTTACCGAGCTCATCAACGAGGTCGGTTCAGGCACTCCCGCGCCCGGCGGCGGCGCTGTGGCCGGTCTTGCCGGCGGCGTCGGCGTCGCGCTGACGATGATGGTCAACGGCCTGACGCTGGACAAGAAGGGCTTTGAGAACGACCGCGAGCGCCTTCTGGACGCCATTGCCAAGGGCAATGAGCTCAAGGAGCGCTTTGTCGACGTCATGAACCGCGACAGCGAGGTCTTCGACGTTCTGATCGAATCGCTCGCCCTCCCGAAGGACGACGACGCGCACAAGGCCATTCGCCGCGGTGCTGTGCAGGCAAGCTTCCGCAGCTGCACGCAGGTACCGCTGACGATGATGGAGATCTGCGCCGAGGCCATCGACCTCTGTGCCGAGCTTGTCGGCACGACGAACCCGAACGTCGTCAGCGATCTTGGCATCGCCGCGCTCACGCTCAAGACCGCCATGCAGAGCGCATGGCTGAACGTGCTCATCAACCTTTCCTCCCTGAAGGACAAGGCCTTTGCCGATGAGTGCTGCAAAAAGGGCGAAGAGCTGCTTGCACACGCCATTCCCGTGGCGCAGGAAAGCTACGAAAAGGTGCTCAAGGTCATCACCGAAAAGTAATGCTCTTCCGGCCGGAAACGGCCTTTCCAAACTCTCTTTTTTCTTTGATACACGCCGCCCGCTGCGCGTTCTCTGTGCAGCGGGCGGCGCGTTCATTTCTTTTTTGGATTTTTGCAATTTATAGTAGCATTTTGCAGATTTTGTGGTACAATACCATCGGTTCTATTGACGGATCCCAAATTTTGCACGAAAGAGGCTTTTTTATGGATTTTGTTGCAAACGGCTCCAAGAATGTCGAAATCGAGACTTCCACGGGCATTTACCTTCGCCACGCCATTCAGACGCACTTTGTCGAGATCGGCGAGGATTATATCGAGCTTGTCAACCGCTACGTCAAGCCCCTCTATGAAGAGGGCGACCTTCTGAGCATCAGCGAAAAGATCATCGCCCTGTGCCAGAAGCGCGTGGTCTATCGCAAGGATATGAAGATCTCGTGGCTGGCAAAGTTCCTCAGCCGCTTTGCCATTCAGCACAACAGCGCCGGCATCGGCGTGGGCGAGGTGTGCAAGATGCAGTTCGCCATCAACGAGTGCGGCGCATGGAAGGTCCTCTGGGCCGCCATCTGCGCGGGCTTCGGCAAGCTCGTGGGCAAGCACGGCATTTTCTACGATATGGTCGGCATGGAGGTCACGGGACTCGATGGCTTCTACCCCGACGTGTTCCCGGTTTATGGCGATTATGGCATTCGCATCCCTGAAAATCCCTCGGGCGTTTGTAATGAGATCTTCGAAAAGACCGGCGTGCGCGCGATGATCGTCGATGCCAACGACCTCACGCGCGACATTCTCGGCAAGGCCGACTGCGTGACCCTCACCGACGAGCAGCTCTGCGAGATCATTCGCGACAACCCCGCCGGTCAGGACGACCAGTGCACCCCGTTCATTCTGATCCGCAAGAAACAGTGATCCTTTTTTCGTTTCCTGCCAGGCGCAGCGAGCGTGAGAAAGAGGGCGATCCTCTCACATGAGAGAATCGCCCTCTTTTTTTATGAAATTCTCAGTCCAATCCCGTATCGAGCCAGCCGGGGCGCTCCATTTCCACAACGGGCGGCTCCGTCGTGGCGCCGGGGTCGGTCACACCGGGATCGGTGGTCGTGCCGGGATCGACCGGCACGGTGGGATCGATGGGCGCGGTGGTTCCGGGATCGACCGGTGCGGTCACGCCGGGGTCGGTCGGCACCGTGACGGCGGACTTGCCGACGTACACGATGCGGTTGCGCGCCTTGTAGTTGCTGTTCGCCTCAAAGGTCGAGGAGATGAGCTTGCCGTCGCCGGAGTAGACATTGCGGTAGGTCTTTACCTTGTAGCCGGTGTAGGCGGTCTGCTCGACCTTGCGCTCGCCGGGAGCCAGCTCGTCCGTTTCGATGATCTCCTCCGTAAACGGAATGGTCTCAAGCACGTCGGCGCGGATCTTCACATAGGTGTCGTCCACCTTGGTGCCGAGAATGGTGATCTTGAGATAATTCTTGTTGCCGCTCGTCGTATACTCGGCGCAGACCTTGATGGGATAATTGGTATTGTTGCGGAACTCAAACTCAGGGCCGCCCTCGGCGACCGTCGCGTCAAGGCCGAGGCCGATGTAGTCGGAGGCAAAGCCGTGGTTCGTGCGCTGCACGATCTCAAGGTTGGCGTAGAGCGCGGCGGCATAGAGCGTAGAGCTCGCCTGGCACGCGCCGCCGCCGACCATGTCAACGGTCTTGCCCTGAAAGTAGCCCGGCGCGGGGCTGTAGCCGTTCGCCGCGGTAAAGGGCGTGACGAGCGGGCCGTATTTCATCGTTTCGCCGGCGTTCATAATGTAGCCGTTGATGCGCGAGGCGGTGAGCTTGACGTTCGCGCGGCGGCCGGGTGCGCCGCCGACCTTCGTGGTATAAGAGCTGAGCTCGTCGCGGAAGATCACCTGCTCAAGCTGCTCGGTCGTCACGTCCGGCAGCTCGACCGCGGCGTTCGGCACATCGACGGTCTCCCCCGCCGCAGCCTTGTCATAGGCGGCTTGCAGGTCAGAGAGTGCAAAATCCACCCCCGCGTGTCCCGGCACGACGGTGCCGCTTTCCTTATCAAAGGACGCGTTGACCTTCTGCCCGATGATCGCCTCGCGCTGCGCGGCAAGATCGGCCTCCTGCGCGGGGATCACATCGTAAACGCCGCCCTCCGCGGCGCTCTTCAGCACGATCTCAGACGGCTTGCCGCCGCTGAGGTACGCGCCGCCAAGATACATACTGAGCTGCTCTTTCGCGGTGTCGGTCGCGGCGCGGCCGTCCATCGGCTTCGTAACGCTGACCTTACCGTCCTCGGTCACGTGAATGGCAAATTCCACCGGATCGCAGGTTATGTCATCGCACAGCGTGTCGACCAGACTGCCAAGCTGATTGGGAGAATAATACAATCCTACCGTCGTTGCAGCGTCCTGCGGCTTGACGAGCGCGCGCAGATACTTTGCTCCCGCTGTGAAAATGCTGTCGTTGCAGCCATAGACAATGTAGATCTGCTTGGCAAGACCGTCAAAGTCGACGTGCTCCGGCATCTCGTCGAGCGCCACGTGCGCGACCTCTGTGCCATCGGGCAGAACGAAGTTGACGCCCGCGCCCTTCGCCTGCGCCACGCTCGCTTTGAGCTGCTGTGCGGCCTGCTGCTCGCTCATGCCGCCGTAGTTGACCTCGCCGAGCATCACGTTGGGGTAAATGCACTGCCCCGCCGACACCCATGCGCCAAAGCCCAAATAGGCCGCCGCCAACACGGCGGCGACAATGGCGATGACCTTGCCCGCCTTCCCCGATGTTTCACGTGGAACGCGCGGCGGCGTCTCGCCGCAGGACTCCACAGACGCTCTGACGGCCTTCTCCGGCTTCATCAGGCGCTTGCCGCCCTTTTTCCTTTTCTTTTCCTCAAAGGCGCCGATGTTTTCTTCCATCTCTGGCTCCTCCCTGTTTCTTCCGTTCTTTGCGGTGGGGCTTTCCCCGCCGACTGCATCAGTATATCACAGAACAGGAGAAAAAGAATCACAAAAGGGTGACAATTTCAACTTTTTTCTCAGCGCTTTGCACATTTCGGGATCCGAATGGTCAAAAGAATGTTCTCCTCCGTGTCCTCGCGCTGCATGTCGGCCTCCACGCCCGCCCGCTGCATTAGGCCGAGAGAATGGCGGATCGTGTTGAGGAAAATACGCACATCTTTGACAACATAGGTCGGCAGGCGCGGCGATGTTTGCTTTCTCTTCAGCATTTCCTCGATGAGCGCTTCGCTCTGGGCAACATTGCAGCCGCGGCGGATAATGGTCTGCAAGGCATGCAGGCGATCCTCCTCATCGGCAAGGCGCAGCAGCGCCCGGGCGTGCCGCTCGGAAAGGTCATGCGCGCACAGCAGGCGCGTGCAGTCCGGTGACAGGCGCAGCAGACGCAGCTTGTTGGCAACGGCGGACTGGGATTTCCCCAGCTTTTCCGCCGCCTGCTCCTGCGAAAGGCCGTAGGACGAGATGAGCCGCGCGATCGCGGCCGCTTCTTCGAGATAATGCAGGTCGCGGCGCTGCAAATTTTCCACAAGCGCAAGCAGCGCGCTCTCCTCCTCGCTCGAGCGGGCAAGCAGGCACGGCACCTCGCGCAGCCCCGCAAGCTTTGCCGCGCGCAGCCGCCGCTCCCCGGCGATGAGCTCATAGCCTTCGTCCGTGCGGCGGACGGTCAGCGGCTGCAAGATCCCGTAGCGGCGAATGCTGTCGCTCAGCGCGCGCAGGGAATCCTCGTCGAACTCCACGCGCGGCTGGTTGGGATTGGGGCGCAGCGCGTCAACGCTCAGCTCGAGCACGCGGCGCGGGAACAGCTGCTTTTTTGCGGACATTTCCATGGATTTCCCCTCCTTTTTCTCCACTTTTAGCACAAATTGTGTGCAAAACGCGGCGAATCCGGGCGAAGAGGGCAAAAAAGATCCGCGTTTTGAAAACGCGGATCTTTTTTCTCTTTATTTCCCGTCGCGCTTGACGTGCATGCGGCTCACGGCGCGGGCGATGCGCGCGCGGGCAAGCGCCTGCTCCTGCTCGCTGTGCCTGGCGTCAAGCTCAGCGCGCGAAGCGGCGGCCATCTCCTCGGCGCGGCGCAGATCGATCTCCTCCGGCCGCTCGATCGTGTCCACCAGCAGCAGCGCTTCCCCGTTTTCCATCTTGAGAAGTCCCTCGGATACGGCGGCGATCTGCTCATCGCTGTCCTGTCCCCGCAGCGTCAGCTTGCCGGGGACGATCGCGATCACAACGTCCTCATGCTGCGCCATCACGCCGTACATGCCGTCGATCGTCGGCACGGTGAGCGAGGCGCAGGCGCCGTCGAAAAATGTACGCTCCGGCGCAAGAATGCGAAGGTGAAACGTGTTCATCACACTTCCCCGCTTTCCATCTTCTTCGCCTTGGCAAGCGCATCGTCGAGCGTGCCGACATTGTAAAACGCCATTTCGGGATAACCGTCCATCTCGCCGGAGAGGATCGCTTCAAAGCCGCGCAGCGTTTCCTCCAGCGGCACATATACGCCCGGAAGGCCGGTGAACTTTTCGGCAACAAAGGTCGGCTGGGCAAGGAAGCGCTGAATCTTGCGCGCGCGGTTGACCGTAAGCTTGTCTGCGTCGCTCAGCTCGTCCATGCCGAGAATGGCGATGATATCCTGCAATTCGCGGTATTTTTGCAGCGTGGCCTGCACGCTGCGGGCAATGCGGTAATGCCGCTCGCCCACAATATCCTCCTCGAGAATGCGGGAGGACGATTCCAGCGGGTCGACCGCGGGATAAAGCCCCTGCTCGGCGATCTTACGGCTCAGGACCGTCGTCGCGTCGAGATGGGTAAAGGTCGTGGCGGGGGCGGGGTCGGTCAGATCGTCCGCCGGAACATAGACCGCCTGCACGGACGTGATCGAGCCGCTTTTTGTGGAGGTGATGCGCTCTTGCAGCTCGCCCATTTCGTTGGCAAGCGTCGGCTGATAGCCGACGGCGGAGGGCATGCGCCCAAGCAGGGTAGAAACCTCGCTGCCCGCCTGCACAAAGCGGAAGATATTGTCGATAAACAGCAGCACGTCGCGCTGCTCCTCGTCGCGGAAGTATTCCGCCATCGTAAGACCCGTGAGCGCCACGCGCATGCGGACGCCCGGCGCTTCGTTCATCTGGCCAAAGACGAGGGCGGTCTTGTCGATGACGCCGCTCTCGTGCATCTCGTTCCAGAGGTCGTTTCCCTCGCGGCTGCGCTCGCCGACGCCCGTAAAGATCGAGTAGCCGCCGTGCTCCACGGCGATGTTGTGGATCAGCTCCTGAATGAGCACCGTCTTGCCGACGCCCGCGCCGCCGAAAAGGCCGATCTTGCCGCCGCGCGGATAAGGCTCCAAGAGGTCGATGACCTTGATGCCCGTTTCCAGGATCTCAACGCCGGGGTTCTGCTCGGCAAAAGCCGGCGGCTTTCTGTGGATGCTGCGGCGCGGCTCGTCCGCGCCGATGGGCGCACCGTCGTCGATGACATCGCCGAAGACGTTGAACAGCCGCCCAAGCGTACATTTGCCGACGGGCACGCGCAGTCCGCTGCCCTCGCCCGTCACGTCCATGCCGCGCGCAAGGCCCTCGCTGCCCGAAAGCATGATGCAGCGCACCGTATCGCTGCTCAGGTGCTGCGCGACCTCCATCACGCGGCGCGCGCCGTCCACCTCAACGGACAATGCCTCGCGAATGCGCGGCAGGCCGCCTTGCGGAAAGCGCACGTCCACTACGCTGCCCGATACCTGAATGATCTTACCCGTGCGCATGCTGCTGCGCCTCCTTTCTCATGCGGTTCTGCCTGCTGCGCGCACCGGCCGAAACCTCGGTGATCTCGCTTGTAATGGCGCTCTGCCGCTCATGGTTGTACTCGAATTGCAGCTCCCGTAGCATGTCGTCCTCGTTCCGGTTGGCAGCGTCCATCGCGGAGGCGCGCGCGTTCTGCTCAGCGCAGAAGCTGTGTACCATCGCCGAATAGAGGAAGCCCGTGATATACGCCGGAACGATCTTGGCGAGCACCTCCTCGGCCGAGGGTTCAAATCTGATATGCGGCAGAGGCGCGCCGCCCTCAAACTCTCCGCTCTCCAGCGGCAGGAGCCTTGTGGTGTGTACGCTCATCTCCATGCCGTTTTCAAAATCTGTATAGATCATGTAGAGCTTGGAGATTTCGCCGCGGTCAAAAAGGTCGAGCAGCTTTGCCGTGATCTCGCGGGCGCGGCGCAGCGTGGGGCTCTGCGCGGTGTACTGAAAGTTCTTTTCCATCGGTACGCCGTGGCTTGCAAAAAACTGCCGGCCGTTGTCACCCACCACGAAAACGCGGCTGTCGGAATGGCTTTTGATCCGCCCCAGCGTTTCCTGAATGACATTCTGGTTGTAAGCGCCCGCAAGGCCGCGGTCCGCCGTGACGACCAGATAGGCGTATGTGCCGGACTGATCGGAATCGTCCGCATCGCCGCAGAACACATAGGGGCTTCTGATCTCGCCCCCGCGCTGGAAAATGCGCTCGATCTCCCCCGTCAGCGCATCAAAAAACGGGCGCGTTTTTTCAAGATCTTCCTTCGCCCGCCGCATTTTGGTCGAGGCGATGAGGTACATCGCGTTCGTCACCTTCTGCGTGCTTTTGATGCTTTCAATGTGTCCGCGGATCTCCTTCATGCCCGCCATGTCCTCTCACCTCACTTGCTCAACTTTGAAAATTTTCTTTGACAAACGCCTTGGCGATCTCAACGATCTGCGCCTGCTGCTCGTCGCTGAGAAGGCCCGTCTGCTCGATGGCGCGGCACAGCGCGCTCTGCGTATCGGCAAAGTGCCGCAGCAGGAGCGGCAAAAAGCCGTCGAGCTTTTCCGCCGGGATCTCCGCAAACGTGTGGCTCAGCCCCGCAACGAGCAGAATGACCTGCTCATACTGCTTGTAGGGGCGGAATTGCTTCTGTCGCAGCATGCGCGTCAGCCCCTGCCCGTAGGCAAGCAGCTTTTTGGTCGATTCGTCAAGGTCGCTGGCAAACTGCGTGAACGACTCCATCTCGCGGTACTGCGAGAGGTCAAGGCGGATCGTCTTGGCCGCCTTTTTCATCGCCTTGGTCTGCGCGTCGCCGCCCACGCGGGACACGGACAGACCCACGTTCACCGCCGGCCGCTGGCCGGAGAAGAACAGGCGCGATTCCAGAATAAGCTGACCGTCGGTAATAGAAATGACGTTCGTCGGGATATAGGCCGACACGTCGCCCGACTGTGTCTCGATGATCGGCAGCGCCGTGATGCTGCCGCCGCCCTTTTCATCGCTCAGGTGTGCCGCGCGCTCAAGCAGGCGGGAGTGCAGATAGAATACGTCGCCGGGGTAGGCCTCGCGGCCGGGCGAACGCTCCAGCAGCAGGCTCATCGCGCGGTAGGCGACGGCGTGCTTGGAAAGATCGTCGTAGACGATGAGCACGTCGCGCCCCTTGTGCATAAAGTACTCGCCCATGGCGCAGCCCGCGTAGGGCGCAACATATTGCAGCGGCGCGGCATCGCTCGCCGAGGCGTTGACGATGATCGTATAGTCCATCGCGCCGTGCGATTCCAGCGTCTTTCTGAGCTGGGCGACGGAGCTCGCCTTCTGTCCGATGGCAACATAGATGCAGATGACGCCCTTGCCCTTCTGGTTGACGATGGTATCAAGGGCGATGGCGGTCTTGCCGGTCTGGCGGTCGCCGATGATGAGCTCGCGCTGCCCGCGCCCGATGGGAAACATCGAGTCGACGCAGAGAATGCCCGTTTCAAGCGGCGTGTCGACGCTCTTACGGTCGATGATGCCGGGGGCGGGGCTTTCCACAGCGCGGTAACCGTCGGCGCGGATCTCTCCGCCGCCGTCGATGGGTACGCCGAGCGCGTTTACCACGCGGCCGAGGAATCCCTCGCCCACGGGGACGCCTGCCGTGCGCCCGGTGCGGCGCACCGTGCTGCCCGCACAGATGCTCGCGTCGTCGTCAAAGAGGATACAGCCGACGCTCTCCTCCGAAAGATCCTGCACCATGCCGCGCACGCCGCCGTCGAAAAGCAGCACCTCGCCGTAGGCCGCGCCGGAAAGTCCGTCCACGCGGGCGATGCCGTCGCCCACGGTCAAAACCGTGCCAACCTCCTGGGCAAGCACATCCGGCGTCCACGAGAGCACCGTTTCCTTCAAAAGCGGGATCACATCGCCCTGCGCGGCAGCAAGCTTTTCCAGCGCGCTCTTAAACTGGCTCAGTCTGCCGCCCGCGCTCCAGTCGTAGACCTCCGCGCCCGCCTCGAGACGAAAACCGCCGGGATAGGCGTCGCTCTTCTGCCAGACGAGCGCCGTTCCCTCGCCGTACTTTTCGGCAAGAAAGGCCAAAAATCGCTTCTCCTGCGCCGGTGTCGGGCGCTCGGCAGAACGAAGAACGGCCTCAAGATGCTCCGTGCGCTCAGCCATTGTTCTTGCGCTCCTCCGCCGTGTCCAGGAACTTGTCGTAAGCGTCCGACGTGCTGGAAAGCACCAGCTTTTCCGCCGCGGCGCTCATCAGTTCGGCGATCTCGCCCCTGGCCTGCTCCATCACGCGCTCGTGCTCGCTCGCGGCGGCATCGTGCGCCTTTTTGATGATCTCTTCCGCCTGCTGCTCGGCCTGCGCGCGGCGCTCGTCCACCGCATGCTGCAAAGCGTCGTTCGCCTCGCGCTGGCGGCGCGCGATCTCCTCGTCCGCGCCTTTCAGCTGCGCGGCAAAGTCCTCCTTCGTCTTTTCCGCCTGTGCAAGCGCAGCCTTGGCATCTGCGTCCATCTTCTCATAGTGCGTCTTGCGGCTGTCCATGAAGTCTCTCACAGGCTTGTAGAGAAGGAAATACAGCGCGCCGAAGAGAATGACAAAGTTCAGCGCGTGCAGCAGGATCTGCTGCAAATTGATATTAAGCGGCATGCAAAAGCCCCTCCTTCTTGGGCGTTTTCTTCATCAAAGGACGAAGATGATGAGGATCGCCACGATCAGCGCGTAAATGATGACCGTTTCGATGAACACAAGACCCATCATCATCGACGTGCGGATCTGCCCCGTCGCCTCAGGCTGGCGGGCAATGGCCTCGCTCGATCTGGCCACGGCAATGCCCATGGCCAGCGCGCCGCCGAGGCACGCAATGCCGATCATCAGACCCGAACCCATGGCCTTGGCAGAGGTCACGTCGTTTTCGCCGCTCTCGTCCGCCACCGCTTCGGTCGCGTTTTTGGCAGCATCGCTTTCGCCGGCAGCGAAGGCCGGAATGGTGCAGATCATCAGCGCGCAGAGCAGCATCATCAGCGCTGCAAATCTTTTCATGTTTTTCATGGCAAATTTACCTCTTTCTTCACGCAGCCGTTTTGCTGCGGGATTTTTTGACCTTTCCGGATTTTGGTGCTTTCGCGTGCTTCTCGGTGGATTCCCCGTAGAACGTAGAGACCAGCATCGTCAGAACATATGCCTGGATCAGCGCGTGCAGCAGCGTGAACAGCACGCCGACGATCACCGGCAGCACATAGGAAAGCGCCGCATAATAATACACCAGCTCCGTCACGAGTGCGCCGGAGAGCAGCGCGCCGAAGAGTCGGAAGCTCATCGAAATGGGCAGCGAGAAATCCTTGAGCGCGTGCAGGAAGCCGCTCGGCCCCGCGGCGATCAGCCCGCCGAAGAGGATCACGCCGTAGCTCATGCAGCCCATGGCGATCGCCCCGTTGATATCGGACAGCGGCGCGGGAAGGCTGATCGTCAGCCCGGACGTGGTCACCGCCTGCACGCCGAGCAGCTCAAAGAGCGTGCCGACAAAGATGTAGACGCCCGCCGAGAAAATATATCCCCGCAGGAATTTGTTCCGGTGCGGGCTGCTCCCCTCGGCAAGGCCGTCGAACAATCCGACGAGCTGCTCCAAAAGGAGCTGGAACTTTCCCGGCACGTATTGGAACCTGGGGATCACAAAGAACCGGCAGATCAAACCAAACACGATCAGAATGCCCGTCACGATGTAGGCGGAAATAAGCCCCGGATTCACCTCGGTCAAACCGAAGAGGCTCACCTTGTTCTGCTCGTGCAGCACCGCGTCGCGCATGACCTCCTGGATCGACTCACTCTCCCCGCCGCCTGACGGCGCGAGCAGGCAGCCCGCCAAAAGCGCCAGCACAAGACCTGCGAACACGATCAGCTCCCGCGTTCGCTTTTTCTTATCCACGCATCTTACCCCCTTTGTCTCACTCGCCCAGTTTTCATCTTAAAAGGCAGCCTTATTTATACCACTCGCATGAACAAAATGCAAGGCTTCCTGCAAAATGTGCGTTCTCTTTTTTCGGCTTCTTTGCATCTTCTTAACGCGAATCTTTTTTCCGTCTGTTTTTGCGGAAAAAGCACAGCGGAAGAGGGGTTCTTCGCCCTCTCCCGCCTTTGGTTTTCTTCTGTTATTTTCTGCGATTTACAGCACAAAAATGATGAGGATCGCCACGATCAGCGCATAGATGATAACCGTTTCGATGAACACAAGGCCCATCATCATCGACGTGCGGATCTGCCCCGACGCCTCGGGCTGCTCGGCGATATTTTCCGCCGCCTTTGCAACGGCGTGCGCCATGCCGAGCGCGCCGGCGAAGCACGTCACGCCGATCAGCCCCGCGACCGCCCAGATCTTGCGGATCTTCGAGCTGTTCTTCTCCGACTCGTCGGCTCCTTCCACCTCGCTCAGCGTCTGCACCGACGTCTCGCTGCTCGTTTCGCCGCCCGCAGCGGCCATGGCCGGGATCGTCAGCGCGCACAGCAGCGCCAACAGGGCGCACAGTGACCAGATTCGTTTCATTGTTCCGCTCCTTCCCGCAAAACGCAATTTCTTTGCAAATTCTTTATATCCTATATGATGACTATATCCCCCCCGCGCGGCGAAGGCAAGCTCTTTTTTCCGAAAGCGCAAAAAAAGAGCCGCCCTGCTTCAAAGGCAGAGCGGCCGATTTTTTTATTTTCTCTTCTGCCGGCGGATGTCCTCGCCGAAAAAGAGGAGGATCTGATACTCGCCCTGCAAACGCGAGAGCACCGGTGCGCCGTAGCGCCGTCCGAGCTCGTCAGGGCTCAGGTTTGTGGAGATGACGGTCTTTTTCCCCGTGATGAGGCGGGTGTTGACGATCTGATACATCGCGCTGTGGACGAAGCTCGTCATCAGCTCGGTGCCGAGATCATCGAGGATCAGCAGGTCGCAGCCGAGCGCACGGCTCACGGCGCTGTCGGCCTCCCCATCATCTCGGCCGAACTTCTGCGCTTCAAAGCGGGAGAAGATATGCCCCGCCGTGTCGTACACGACGCTGTGTCCGCTCGCGCTCACCACGCGCGCGATGGACGCGGAGAGAAAGGTTTTCCCCAGCCCCGTGCCACCGGTGAGCAGAAGGCTGCCGCTCTTGGGCGAAAATTCGTGCGCATAGTCTTGGCAGATATCATACACGCGCTCCATGTTCGTGCGCGGCGATACGCCAAGTTCCGCATCCGGCAGCGGAGAATAGTAATCGAAGTTAAAATTCTCAAAGCACTGCGAGCCGAGATCCAAAAGCCCCGAAAGCTCCTTGTTCTGCTCGCTTGCGTAGTAGGCGCGCAGGCACGCGCAGACCTCGCTGCCGAGAAAACCCGTGTCGCCGCAGCGCGGGCACTTGGGCTTTTCCTCCAGATAATCGCTCGGCAGCCCCATCTGCGTCAAAAGGAGACGCTTTTCCTGCTGCAAGTTGAGGTTTTCCTCCCGCAGCGCCTCAATGGCCGGGCGCGGGTCCGTCCCGCGGCGCAGCCCCGAGGCGATGATCTTCGCCATCGTGTGCGACAGCTCGCGGTCGATCTCCTCGATGCGCGGACATTTTGTGTAGATCGCGCGCTCGCGTGCGCGGAAGTTTTCCGCGCGGCGCTGCTTGTCCTCGTCAAAGCGCGCCAGCGCCTGACGCATCAGCCGCCCGTCATAAGACATCGTTCTTCCCCCGCTTTCGTTACTGGTTCAGGTATTCCTTCATCCAGGCGTTGCCGCCGTCGGCGGCGGCCTTTCTGGGTTTCTGCGTTTCCTTGGCGTTCTCGGCGCGAACCTCGGCGAGCGTGTGCAGGCCCTTTTCGTGCCAGCGCTTCAAAATGCCGTTGCAGTACGGCCAGCGGAACTCGTGGCAGTGCAGGATCGTGCGGTCGTAGGCCTCGGCCACCGTTTCCGCCGGGAATCCCATCTCCGCCCACGCGGAGAGATACTTTTCCTCGCTCGGCGCGCTCGCGCGGCCCTGCATACGCAGCGCCGCCATGTACTCGGGATATTTCCCGCGCAGCGCCTGCTCGCGCTTCATGTACTCGCTGGCCTTTTCGATGGAAAAGAGCTCCTTGCGCGCCCAGACGTATCCTTCCTTTTCGATCTCGCGCATGTTGGGAAGTCTTCCCTCGCCGAACTGCTGCTCCTTTTTGCCGATGCAGTAGTTCACCAGCGTGTAGACCACGTCCGCCGGCAGGCCGAGATTTTCATATAAACCCAACAGCTTTTTGACCGACGGGGTCGAGAGCGGGCCGAGCTTGTGCTCCACCTCGCGCAAAAGGCAGGCGAAGCGCCCGTCGCCCTCCAGCTTGCGCGCGATGTCCTCGCGCGTGTACTCGGGCGGTTCGTTGAGTTGCGGCGGAAGCGGCGCTTCCTCTTTTTTCTCCGGCGCGCCGACGAGTTTCATCTCGTAGAGCGCCTGTTCCGCCGCGCGCAGGCGGTTTTCGTCCCACTTGAGCTCGCGCGCGAGCTTTTCCGCGTCGGCCGCGCCGCGCGCGTGCAGGATGGCGAGGTACAAAAGCGCCGCGTCGCCGCTGCCACCCGCGATCAATCGCTTGACCGTTGCCGGAGACAGCGTGATGTTTTCTTCCGTGTTCAGATGCAGCACATAGCCTGCCATGCGCCCCGCCTCCTTTCGTCCTGATTCGATTCTACCATTCTACATGAAATTTTCCCGTTCGTAAACATGAAATTTTTGCTGCCCCCTTTTCACATTTTCACTCTCGTGTTATACTATTGAGGATTATATGGGTGGAAATTGCCCTTTTTTGTGCAACGCCGAAGAAGAAAGGAGCACACAATCATGGAAAACCGCATTACCGTCTCTATTTGCGACGAGGAATACACCTTTGTCGCCGAGGAAGCCCCCTCTTACATGCAGAAGGTCGGCTCCTACGTCAACGACAAGATGAGCGAGCTGCTCAACTCTGCCAAGGTCGGCCGCACGGACGCCGCCGTGCTGACCGCCGTGAACATCACCGACGAGCTTTTCAAGGAGCGCGAGGCCGGCGACGCGCTGCGCCGCCAGCTCAAGCAGTACCTTGACGAGGCGAGCCAGGCCAAAAACGAGGTCAGCGAGCTCAAGCGCGAGATCTTCAAGCTCCAGCAGCAGAAAAAGTAAGCCTTGACGACTGAACTGTTGGCGCCCGCAGGCGGGCGGGAAGCGCTCGTTGCCGCCGTGCAGAGCGGCGCGGACGCAGTTTATATGGGTTTCGGCGCGTTCAATGCGCGCCGCAGCGCGAGGAACTTCTCCGACGAGGAATTCCGCACGGCGGTCACTTATTGCCATTTGCGGGGCGTGAAGGTCTATCTGACGCTCAACACGCTCGTCACCGACCGCGAGCTGCCCCTGCTTGCCGACGCGGCGCGCGTTGCCTCGGAGTACGGCGTGGACGCCATTCTGGTACAGGACTGGGGCGTTCTCGATACGCTCCGTTCGCTCATCCCCGACGTGCCGCTGCACGCCTCCACGCAGATGAGCCTGCACACGCTCTCGGGCGTAAAAGAGTCGGCCCGTCTCGGCATGACGCGCGCGGTGCTCGCGCGCGAGCTTTCGCGCGGGGAGATCGCCGAGATCTGCAAAAAAAGCCCCATCGAGATCGAGACCTTCGTCCACGGCGCGCTGTGCATGTGCTACAGCGGCCAGTGCGAGATGTCCGCCGTCATCGGGCGGCGCAGCGGCAACCGCGGCGCCTGCGCCCAGCCCTGCCGGCTTCCCTACGGTTTTTCCGGCAAGGCAAACGCCCATCCGCTGAGCTTGAAGGACACCTGCCTCGCCCCCTTTGTGCCGGCGATGATGGACATGGGCGTTGCCTGTCTCAAGATCGAAGGGCGCATGAAGCGCCCGGAATATGTCGCCGCCGTGACGGAGATCTACGCGCGCCTTCTGCGCGAGCATCGCGCACCGACGAAGGACGAGCAGAAAAGGCTCGCCCTCGCCTTTTCGCGCGACGGCTTCACCGAGGGGTATTACCTCGGCGCGCGCGGGCGCGAGATGTTCGGCACGCGGCCGGAAAACGCAAGATGGCCGGAGGACTGGTTTGGGGAGCTGCGCGCCCGCTATGAAAAGGAAGACCTGCGGCTCGTGCCGCTCACGTTCGACTGCACCATCCGCGCGGGAGAGCCGATGCGCCTCCGCGCCGAGGACGCGGACGGCCACACGCTCACCGTCACCGGAAATGTGCCCGAGGCGGCGCGAAACCGCGCGCTCACGGCGGAAGAGGTGGAAGCACGCCTCAAAAAAACCGGCGGCACGGCGTTTACGGTCGATTTTTGCGCGGTCACGCTGGACGACGGCCTCGCCGTCAGCGCGGGCGCGCTCAACGCGCTGCGCCGCGAGGCGCTCTCGCAGATGGAAGCGCTGCGCACCGCCGCGCCCGAGCGCCGCGCGTTCGGCTTTGTCCCGCCAACGACGGTCAAAAACAGCGCGGACAAGCCGCTTCTGACGGTTTCTCTCCACCGCGCCGCGCAGCTCAGCGAGGCGCTCATCGCCCTCGCCCCCGCGCGGGTCTATCTCCCCGTCGAGCTGCTGCCGCAGCTTGACCTTGCACCCTATCGCGGCAGGACGGATTTTTTCGCGCTCTTGCCGCGCATCTACCGCACACAGGACGAGCCTGTTTTGCGCGCGCTGCTCGAAGACGGCGTCAAAAAGGGCGTCACGGGCGTGTCGATCGCCAACCTCGGCCACCTTTCGCTCGTGCGCGGACTCGATATCACGCTCCACGGCGACTGGGCGCTGAACGTCTATAACTCCGCCGCGCTCGCTTTCTGGAAAGAACAGGGACTTTCGAGCGCGTGCGTCTCGTTCGAGCTGCGCGACGCACAGCTGCGCGACCTCAGCAAGTGCCTGCCCTGCGAGGCCATCGTCTACGGCAGGCTCCCGCTGATGGTCACGGAGAACTGCCTGAATGCAAACGAGTCCGGCTGTCGATACTTTACCGAGCGCCCTGCGTCCGTCCCGGCGGACGGCGCGTGCGCAAGTGCGCCGGAGCTGACCGACCGCCGCGGCGAGCACTTCCCCGTGCTGCGCGCGTGGGGCTGCCGCAGCGAGATCGAGAACGGAAAAATTCTCTACCTTGCGGACAAAGCGCACGACTGGCAGAGCCTTGGCCTGCGCTATGCCTGCCTGCGCTTCACGACGGAATCGCCCGAGGACTGCGTGCGCATGCTGCGCGCCTATCAGGGCGAGGCCGTCGATGTGCCGGAAAATATCACGCGCGGTCTCTTCTACCGCGGCGCAGAATAAATCCGAATTGTAATTTTTTATCTTGATTATACTTTTTATTATCAAATAGTGAGGCAATATCATGGCAATCGTTTTGGCATCTCAATCCCCGCGCCGTCAGGAGCTGCTCGCCCGCATCGGCGTGGAGGACTTCAAGACCCTCTCGCTCGACATCGATGAGAGCTATCCCGCCGGTCTCTCTCCCGAGGACACGGTGCGCTACATTGCAAAGAAAAAATGCGACGCGGCAGCCGCCCTCTGCTCCCCCGACGATCTCATCATCACGGCGGACACGATGGTCTTTTTGGGCAATGACCGTCTTGGCAAACCGCGCGATGAGGAGGACGCGCTGCGCATGCTGCGCGCGCTTTCCGGCCGCGCTCACACGGTCTGCACGGGCGTGAGCGTTCGCCGCGGAGAGATGAGCGAGCTTTTCGCCGTTTCCACGCGCGTCTTTTTCCGCCCGATGACCGATGACGAGATCCGCGCCTACATCAAAACCGGCGAGCCGATGGACAAAGCCGGCGCCTACGGCGTGCAGAGCCGCGGCGCGCTCTTTGTCGAGCGCATCGACGGCGACTTTTTCAACGTCATGGGACTCCCCGTGGAGCAGCTCGGACTCGTGCTCGCGCGCTTCGGCGTGAAGCTGCTCTGAGCCTCTCCCCTGCCCCACTGTGAAAGGAGGGTAAGCCTTGAAAGAATTTTTCCGCCGGCACGGGCTGCGCATCCTGGCCGCCGCCGCGGCGGTCGCCGTGCTTTTGAGCCTGCTGACGTATTTTTCCTCGACCTCGTCGGTGCTGGAGAATATCGCAGGCGTGCTGACCTCGCCGTTCCGCGCCGCCACCACCGCCGTGAGCGGCTGGGTGGCCGACAAGCGGCAGTATTATGAGGATGTCACCTCGCTCAAGGAGGAAAACGCGGCGCTCAAAAAGGAGGTCGCGGAGCTGCGCGCCCAGCAGCGTCAGGCGCAGGCCGACAGCGAGGAAAACAAGCTCCTGCGCGAGCTTTTGAAGCTGCAAGAGCAGCGGCGCGACTTCCAGTTCGTCTCCACGGCCGTGCTTGCCCACAGCGAGAGCAGCTGGACTTCTTCGCTGACGCTGAACCACGGCACCGATCAGGGCATTGCCGCGGGCGACTGCGTGGTGAGCGCCGAGGGTTATCTTGTCGGCATCATCTCCGAGGTTGGCTACAACTGGTCGACCGTCCTGACCATCATCGACACGGATACCGAGCTTGGCGCGCGCATCTTCCGCACCGGCGAAGTCGCCGTGGCGGAGGGGGACTTTGCCCTCATGGGTCAGGGCAGGCTGAAGCTCTCCTACCTCACCTCGGACGATGAGGTGCTCATCGGCGACCAGATCGTCACCTCGGGTCTCGGCGGATACTATCCGAGCGGGCTTGTCATCGGCGCGGTCGAGTCGCTCAAAACGGGCGACGACGGCCTTGCCCGCTATGCCGTTCTTGCCCCCATGATGGACTTCAACACCCTCACCGAGGTGTTCGTCATCACGGACTTCGCTATCGTCGACTGAGGAGGGTATCCATGAATCTCTCTCAAACCGCCATACTCAAATGGACGTTTTACGCGCTCGCCGCGGCGGCGCTGTTCTTCCTGCGGCGGCTGTTTCTCGGCTCGATGACGTTTTTCGGCGTCCTTCCCTTCCTGCCGCCCGTCATTTTAGCGGTCATGGCATCGTTCGAGCTGCCGCGCTCGTCCGTCATCGCGGGCATCGTGTTCGGCGCGCTGTGCGACCTTGTGCTGCCCGCGCCGTTTCCCTGTCTGTACACCGTTGCATTCACGATCGCCGCGCTGCTCATCTCCACGCTCGTCAGCAATCTCTTGCAGCAGGGCTTTCCCCGCGCGCTGCTCTCGTGCGTGCTGACGTTTCTGATCGTTGATCTCTTGCAGGCTGCCGCGCTGCTGCCGCGCGGCGGGAGCGACGCCATCGTGCCGATGCTCTCGCTCTTTGCGCGCGAAACGCTGCTCTCGTGCCTGCTGCTTGCGCCGGTGTATCCGGCGCTGCGCGCCGTGCGCCGCACTTTCCCCGGCTGATTTTTTCTAATTTCCCCATCGCCTTCGCAGAAAGGAGGCCGCCATGGATCCCAAACGCTTTACCCGCCGCCTCGTTGCGCTCGGCGCGGTGATGTTCCTCTGCGCGCTCGTGTTCGTCGTCACGCTGTTCGACGCGCAGATCGTCAACGGCGACGATTACCTTGCCCAGTCCGTGCGCGCAAACGCCAAGGTCGAAACGGTCAAGGGTACGCGCGGCGTCATCACCGACCGCAACGGCAAGGTGCTTGTGTCGAACCGCGCGGTCTACACGCTGGATTTTGACTCTTCTCTCGTCCCGGACGACGAGCTGAACGACGCGCTGCTGCGCCTCATCGCGCTGATGAACGCGCAGGGCGTCGAGATCAAGGACACGCTGCCGCTCTCCCAAAGCTCCCCCTACGTCTACGACACCGCAAACGGCAGCGCCAAGACGCTCTCCAAATACCTTGTCTCGCTCAAGTGGATCAGCGAGAGCGCCGTCGATGAGGACGGCCTGCCCACTACGCTCACCGGCTCGGCGCTGTTCCTCAAGCTGCGCAGCAAATACGATATTGATGAGACCCTCCCTGCCGCCACGGTGCGCACGCTCATCGGCCTGCGCTACTCTCTCGCCGCTGCCAAGATGAACGGCTCGACGGTCTTTGAATTCGCAAGCGACGTGGACGTTCCGCTCATCTCCCTCATCAAGGACGGCAACTATGCCGGCGTACAGGTGGACACCTCGTCCGTGCGCGTTTACGAGACCGACTATGCCGCCCATGTGCTTGGCTACACCGGCAGCATTCAGGACTGGGACGACTACAAGGATAAGCCCGGCTACACGCTCGCCACCATCGTCGGCATCTCGGGCGTGGAGAGCGCGTTTGAGGACTATCTGCACGGCAGCAACGGCAAGCGCCTTGTCACGCTCAACGACTCCGGCAAGATCACAGGCGAGCTCTACTCCGAGGAGCCGAAGCCCGGTTCCACCGTGGCCCTGACCATCGACATCGACTTTCAGGCGCAGGTGGAAGAAGCGCTCAAAAGCACCGTCTCTTCGATGACGAAGGCGGACGGCGTCGAGCGCGGCGCGGCGGTTGCCGTCGTGCAGGTCGGCACGGGCGATGTGCTGGCGCTCGCGTCGTACCCGACCTATTCCCTCTCGACCTTCCGCGAGAATATCTCCGAGCTTTCCAATGATTCGATGCGTCCGATGTGGAACCGCGCCACACAGGGCAAATACGCCCCCGGCTCCACTCTCAAGCCCCTCACCGGCATTGCCGCGCTCGAATCCGGCGCGACCACCGTGCGCGAAAAGATCTACGACTCCGGTAAGTGGGTCTATCCCGGCTACTCGGCGAGCTACACCTACTGCTGGAAGCGCAGCGGACACGGCGCGCTCAACGTGCGCGGCGCGATCATGAACTCCTGCAACTACTACTTCGCCGAAATGGGCTACCGCATGGGCATGGATACTCTGCGCAAGTACTACGCAGACTTCGGTCTCGGCGCGCCGACCGGCATTGAGATCGGCGACACTGCCGGCCGCCTCCCCTCGCAGAACGAGGGCGAAAACCTTGCCCCGTGGGCGGCCTTCGGTCAGGCAAACCAGGAGTACTCTCCCCTCCAGCTTGCCAACTACATTGCAACGCTCTGCGGCGGGGGCGAGCGCTACGCCACCCACCTTTTGAAGAATGTCCGCTCCAGCGGCTCCGGTACGCTCGAATACGTTTACGACGCCGCGCCGGTCGAAACGGTCTCGATGAGCAGCGAAAATCTCTCCGCCGTGCTCGCCGGCATGCACGATCTTGCCGCCGACGGCGCGGTCTCGTCCTACTTCAAGGACTGTATCGTCGACGCCGCCGCCAAGACCGGCACGATCCAGACCGGCGACGCGAAGAACAACAACGGCGCATTCGTCTGCTTCGCCCCCTACGATGATCCGCAGATCGCGGTGGCGATCGTCATTGAAAAGGGCGGCACGGGCGCGGCGCTGGCCTCCACCGCCGTGCAGGTGCTGAACGCCTATTTCTCCAATGCGTCCGCCTCCTCTGCGGTCACGGGCGAAAACGCACTCTTGGGTTGAGCGCGCCAAAATGGCGCGCTCTCCTTTTAGTTATAGCCGCCGCAAAGCGGCAGGAAGGAATGTTATGTCAACTTCTTGGTTTGATCCGCGCGATCTGCGCTGCAAATCCCCCTTCGGCGCGGTGCCCTGCGGCGCCGCCGTCACCTTCTGCTTTCGCCCCGAGCGCGGCGCGGCGGTCACGCGCTGTGAGCTGCTCGCCCACGGCGAGTTTGCCGACCGGTGGACAACGATGGAGCTCGCGCCCGTCTTTGAGGACGGCGGCACGGTCTACCGCTGCGTCTTCACCGCCCCCGATGATATAGAGCTCGTGTGGTATCACTTCCGCCTCTCGTGGGCGGACGGCGGCACGAGCTGCTGCGGGAAAGCTGGCCTCTGCGCGTGGGACGCGGTCGGGCCCTGGCAGCTCACGGTCTACGACGATACGCACAAGACGCCGGAGTGGTTCGGCCGCGGCCTCACCTATCAGATCTTCCTCGACCGCTTCTGCCGCGCAAAAAAGCGGGACGTTGCGGGTCTTGTCGGGGCGCGCACGCTGCACGAGCGTTGGGACGAGCTGCCGGAATACCGTCCGAACGCGCAGGGCGAGATCACGTGCAGCGACTTTTTCGGCGGCGACTTGCAGGGCATCACGGAAAAGCTCGACTACCTCGCGTCCCTCGGCGTGACGACGCTCTACCTCTGCCCCATCTTCGAAGCGTCCACCAACCACCGCTATGACACCGCCTGCTATGAGCGCATCGACCCGCTGCTCGGCGACGAAGAGGATTTCCACACGCTCTGCGCGGAGGCAAAAAAGCGCGGCATTCACGTCATGCTCGACGGCGTTTTCAACCACACAGGGCGAAAGAGCGTCTACTTTAATGCCGACGGCTTCTATCCCGGCCTTGGCGCGGCGCAGGGCGAGCAGTCGCCCTATTACCGCTGGTACAGCTTCCACCCCTTCCCCGATGAGTACGACGCTTGGTGGGGCATCAAGAACCTGCCCGCGGTCAACGAGCTGGAGAAAAGCTACGTTGACTACATCATCGAAGGGGAAAATTCCATCATCAAGCGCTGGCTGCGCGCGGGCGCGTCCGGCTGGCGGCTCGATGTTGCCGACGAGCTGCCCGATGTGTTTATTGAAAAGATCCGCACGGCGATGAACGAAGTATGCCCCGACAGCTATCTCCTCGGCGAGGTCTGGGAGGACGGCACAACGAAGATCGCCTATTCCCAGCGCCGCCGATACCTTTTGGGCCGCGAGACCAATGGCTTGATGAATTATCCCTTCCGCACGGCGCTGATGGCCTTTCTGCTCGGCGGCGGCGCGGAATACTTCCGTGACAGCATGGAACAGCTGCGCGAAAACTACCCCGCGCCCGCGTTTTACGGCGCGATGAACTTCCTCTCGACCCATGATACGCCAAGACTTCTGACGATCCTCGGGCTGAGCGCGCCCGCGCCGCAGACGCGCGATGAGCGCGCGGTCTTCCGCCTGAGCGAGGAAGAGCTTGCGCACGGCAAAGCGCTTTTGAAGCTCGCCTCGCTGATCCTCTACACCTTCCCCGGCTCGCCGATGCTCTACTACGGCGACGAGGCGGGCATGCAGGGCTTTGAAGATCCCTTCAACCGCGGCACTTACCCCTGGGGACACGAAGACGAGGAACTCCTGCGCTGCTTCCTGCAGCTCGGCGCGCTGCGCCGCGCGCACGAGGCGCTGCAAAGCGGCACGATCGTCTACCATGCCGCGCAGGGGCGCGTGCTGGCCTTTTCCCGCCGCGCATCGCACGACCACTGCCTTACAGCGGTCAACGCGGGCGAGGAAGCCGTCACCCTCACCCTTCCCTGGGACGCCGCGCTTGCCGAAGACGCGCTGTCGCATCAGGCATTCTTCTGCGGCGACGGTATGCTTCGCCTGACCCTTGAACCCTACGGCGCGATGCTGCTGACAGAACCGCAGGACTGAGTTTTGTTTCACGTGAAACACTGATTTGAGCGTCATGGTAAAGGTGGAAGCCTTTACCATGACGTCCTTTCATTCCTCCGCACGCTTGCTCAGCAGCACCCAGATGGCAGCAGAATCAAGACGTAAAGGTCTGCACCTTGTCATGTTTCACGTGAAACAAATTCGCAAAATTTGAGCTTTTCTGTTGAAATCAGAGCATTTTGTGTTATACTGAACAGGAATGTAAACGGATCAATGCAGTTACGACTAAGGTGGGTGTTTTTTTGGCTAAAATCGTTGCAATCGTCAATCAAAAGGGTGGCGTCGGCAAGACGACGACCTGTGTCAACCTGACCTCTTCCCTCAAGGAAAAGGGAAATCGCGTTCTGCTGTGCGACTTTGACCCGCAGGCCAACTCCACCTCCGGCATGGGCGTGGACAAGACGACCGCGCGCAGCGTGTACGATGTGCTCATCAACGGCGCGGACGTGACAGCCTGCGTCACGCACACGCGCTACGGCGACGTGCTGCCCTCCTCCAAGGCGCTGGCAGGCGCGGGCATCGAGATGATCGACCGCGAAAACCGCGAATTCCTGCTCAAGCAGGCGCTCGACATTCTCTCCCCCAATTATGACTATATTCTCATCGACTGCCCGCCCTCGCTTGAGCTGCTGACGGTCAACGCGCTCTGCGCGGCCAATTCCCTGATCGTTCCCGTGCAGGGCGAATATTTTGCGCTCGAAGGGCTTTCCGATCTGATGCACACCGTCCGCATGGTACGCCGCAGCCTCAACCCCGGCCTCGATCTGGAAGGCGTGCTGCTGACGATGTTCGACGGGCGCACCAATCTTGCCCTGCAAGTGGCCGAAGAGGTCAAGCGTTACTTCCCCGGCAAGGTGTATTCGACCGTCATCCCGCGCAACGTGCGTCTTTCCGAAGCGCCGAGCCACGGTAAGCCCATCAATTACTATGACCGCACCTCCCGCGGCGCGGAAGCGTACAGCGACCTCGCCAACGAGTTTTTGAAGCAGAACAAGTAATACATAAAATATGAGGGCATATTCGCCCTTTCACCCCCGCAGAAAGGAGATGTTCCACTATGGCAAACGCAAACCGCGGGCTCGGCAAGGGTCTGGGTGCGTTGCTCGGCGATGTCGCCCTGCGCACCGACACATCGGACAGCCTCTACCTCCCCATCTCGCAGATCGAGCCCTACGCCAACCAGCCGCGCCACCACTTCGACGAAGACGCTTTACAGGATCTTGCCGATTCCATCCGCGAGCACGGCATCATTCAGCCGCTGACGGTTCGCCGCCTTTCTTCCGGCTATTATCAGATCATCGCGGGCGAGCGCCGCTGGCGCGCCGCGCGCATCGCCGGTCTCAGCGAAGTGCCTGCCATCGTCATCGAGGCGGACGACCGCAAGATGACCGAGCTCTCGCTCATTGAGAACTTACAGCGCGAGGATCTCGACCCCATCGAAGAAGCCGAGGGCTACAAAACGCTGATGGACAACTATCAGCTCACGCAGGAGGAGGCCGCCGAGCGCGTGGGCAAGTCCCGCTCCGCCGTGGCAAACAGCCTGAGATTGTTAGGGCTCTGCCCCGAGGTGCGCGAAATGCTGCAAAATGGCGTTCTTTCCGGCGGCCACGCCCGCGCGCTGCTGCCGCTCAAGGCGGACTTGCAGCTGGAAGCGGCCAAAGCGGTCGCCGCGCAAGGGCTGAGCGTTCGCCAGACAGAAGCGCTCGCCAAGCGCCTTGCAAACCCCAAGGAGGAGCGGAAACTCTCAAACGACGAGCTCATCGCCGAGAGCTACGGCCGGTTGGCCGCGCAGGAGCTCAGCGATAAGATCGGCCGCACCTGCCGCATCGTGTCCGGCAGGAAAAAGGGACGCGTTGAGCTGGACTACTACGGGATCGACGATCTGAACGACCTGCTCGAAGCGCTCGCCGCCATCAAACGCAGAAAGGACGGAAGCGAAAAAGAATGACCGATTTTGTTCACGAAGCCCCCAAGGACCCGAACAAGGCAAGCGCGCCCAGGGAGGAAAAGCCCACCACTGAGCGCGAGCGCATGAAAAAGGTCTACACCTACGTCGCCATTCTCTTCTGCGTGGCATTTCTGCTGATTTTATGGACATTTTTAATGAATCAGCGCAGCAGTCAGGCAATCCGCGACGAGATCAAGAGCGGCAACAGCGCCCTGCAAAGCACGCTCGAAGAAAACGACACGCTCGAAGCGCGCGTCAAGGAGCTGGAAGCACAGCTTGCCGAGGCGGAAGAGGACAAGGATTCCCTCAGTGAGACCGTCGAGCGCAAGAGCGAGCAGCTGCGCGCGCTCGATTGGCTCATCGAGATCGAAAACAACTATTCCGCCAAGGACTATGACGCCGCGCGCGACAATATCCGCGCCTTTGAGAAGGAAGGCGCAGCCGAATCTCTTCCCGAGCAGCCGCTGCGCACCGCCATCACCGGCGACGATGCCCCCTCCCCCGCCGCGCGCTACCATGCGCTGGTGGCAGAGCTTTTCCCGAACGGCATCAACTGAAAACCGCGGCACGAACCATGTGCCGACCACTTTACTACAATAACGAGGTAAATTGCTATGTTGGATATGAAATTCCTGCGGGAAAATCCCGAACTGGTCAAGGAAAACATCAAGAAGAAATTCCAGGACGAAAAGCTTCCCCTCGTCGACGAGGTCATCGCGCTCGACGCTGCGAACCGCGCCGCCATCACCGAGGCGAGCGAGCTGCGCGCCAGCCGCAACGCCCTTTCCAAGCAGATCGGCATGCTGATGGGTCAGGCGAAGAAGGATCCGAGCAAGCTTGAGGAAGCCGAGAAGATCAAGGCGACCGTCAAGCAGAACGCTGACCGCTTAGCCGAGCTTGAAAAGCTCGAGGAAGAGTACGAGCAGAAGATCCACAAGATCATGCTGCTGATCCCGAACATCATCGATCCCAGCGTCCCCATCGGCCCGGACGACAGCTGCAACGTTGAGGTCGAGCGCTTCGGCGAGCCGAAGGTCCCCGATTTTGAGATCCCCTACCACACGCAGATCATGGAGCGCTTCAATGGCGTGGATATGGACGCGGCGGGCCGCGTCTCCGGCGCGGGCTTCTACTACCTGCTTGGCGATATCGCGCGCCTGCACGAGGGCGTGCTGGCCTACGCGCGCGATTTTATGATCGACAAGGGCTTCACGTTCTGCATCCCGCCGTTCATGATCCACGGCAACGTGGTCGAGGGCGTGATGAGCCAGAACGACATGGACGCCATGATGTACAAGATCGAGGGCGAAGACCTCTACCTCATCGGCACGAGCGAGCACTCGATGGTCGGCCGCTTCATCGGCGAGATCCTGCCCGAAAGCAGCCTTCCCCAGACGCTCACCTCCTACTCCCCGTGCTTCCGCAAGGAGAAGGGCTCCCACGGCATTGAGGAGCGCGGCGTTTATCGCATCCACCAGTTTGAAAAGCAGGAGATGATCGTCGTCTGCAAGCCCGAGGACAGCAAGGACTGGTATGAGAGGATGTGGAAGTGGAGCGTTGAGCTGTTCCGCTCGCTGGATATTCCCGTGCGTCAGCTGGAGTGCTGCTCCGGCGACCTCGCCGACCTCAAGGTCAAGTCCTGCGACATCGAGGCCTGGTCCCCGCGCCAGAAGAAGTACTTCGAGGTCTGCTCCTGCTCCAACCTCGGCGACGCGCAGGCCCGCCGCCTCAAGATCCGCGTCAAGGGCGAGGACGGCAAGATGTACCTGCCCCACACGCTCAACAACACCGTCGTCGCGCCCCCGCGTATGCTCATCGCCTTCCTCGAGAACAATCTCCAGGCCGACGGCAGCGTGCTGATCCCGAAGGTGCTCCAGCCCTACATGGGCGGCAAGACCGTGCTCACGCCGAAAAAGTAATCCCTTGCAGTAATATTTTCGTTATTTTATACGATTAGTTGTCACATTTTTCTCAAATCCCGCCAAAGGAGCCTTCTGAATGAAGAAGTTTTTTGAAGAATTCAAAGCCTTTGCCATGCGCGGCAATGTGCTCGATATGGCCGTCGGCGTTGTCATTGGCGGCGCGTTCGGCAAGATCACGACCTCGCTCGTGGGCGACATCATCATGCCGCTCATCTCCATGCTGACCGGCGGCGTCGACTTCTCCGCGTGGAAGTGGGTGCTCAAGGAAGCCGTCATGGAGGGCGCGGAGGTCGTCACGCCCGAAGTCGCCGTCAACTACGGCAATCTCATCGCCGTCATTCTCGACTTTATCATCATCGCCTTCGCCGTGTTCTGCATGGTCAAGGCCGTGAACAAGATGCACGAAAAACTCTCCAAGCCCGCCGAGCCAGAGCCGGAAAAAGAGCCCGAGCCAACGAAGGAAGAGCTGCTGCTTGCCGAGATCCGCGACCTCTTGAAGGAGCAGAACAAATGAGAGAGCTTCTCTTGCAGGGGCTTAATGAGCTGGGGCTGGACACAAGCCGTGTGGAAACGCTCGAGCGCTTCTCCTCCCTGCTGCTCGAAAAAAACGAGGTGATGAACCTCACCGCCATCACAGAGCCCGACGCCGTCGCGCAGCTCCACCTGCTCGACAGTGCGGCGCTGCTGCAATTTGTCGACCTCAAGGGAAAAACCGTTGTCGACGTCGGCACCGGCGCGGGCTTTCCCGGTATGCCGCTGCGCATTCTGGCGGACGACTTTGACCTCACGCTGCTCGACTCGCTCGGAAAGCGCGTCCACTGGCTCAGCGAGGTCTGCGATACGCTGCATCTGACGCGCGTTTCCTGCGTCCACGCGCGGGCAGAGGAATTCGCCGCGCAGCACCGCGAGCAGTTCGACATCGCCACCTCGCGTGCCGTCGCGCAGCTCTCCGTTTTGTCAGAGCTGTGCCTGCCGCTCGTCAAGGTCGGCGGACAGTTCATCGCCATGAAGAGCGTCGACACCGAGGACGAGATCACGGCGGCGAAAAGCGCCATCAAAACCCTCGGCGGCCGCATCGTCAGGGTCGAGGATTACAAGATTCCCACGAGCGAAGTCGTCCACCGCCTTGTGCTCATTGAAAAGGTCTCCCCCACCCCGCGCGCCTATCCGCGCACCTTCGCCAAGATCAAAAAAGCCCCGCTATAACGCATCAAATTTGCAAAAGAGGAGGTACGAGCCTTGTCTCAGGTCATCGCCGTCGTGTCCGGCAAGGGCGGCACGGGAAAAACTTCATTCACCACGCTCACCGGCATGGCGCTCGCGCAGCTCGGCAAAAAGACGCTGCTGCTCGACTGTGACATCGGGCTTCGCAACCTCGACCTCTACCTCGGGGTCTCGGATCGCGCGCTCATGGACTTTACCGACGTGATCGCCGGACGCACGACACTTGCTCAGGCCGTCGTGCGCCATCCGCTCTACCCGAACCTGTATCTGCTCACCGCGCCCGTCAGCTTCGGCGTGCGGCTCCCGGGCAGATACGAAATGGGGCGCCTGCTCGACGAGATCCGCCGCCATTTCGACTTCTGCCTCATCGACGCCGCCGCCGGCATCGGCGAAGCCTTCGCGCTCGCCACCTGCTGCGCCGACCGCGCCGTGGTCGTCACCACGAACGATCCCTCGAGCCTGCGCGACTCGCAGCGCACCGTGATGGAGCTGCACCGCTTCCCGACAGGACAGCTGCACCTCGTTGTCAACCGCGTGCGGCGCAAGCTCTTACAGTCCCTCCACACCACGATCGACGATGCCATCGACGCCGCGGGTCTTCCGCTGCTCGGCGTCATTCCGGAGGACGAGAACGTCCCCGCCATTTTGGGGCGCGGGCTTTCCCAGCGCCTCAAGTATCACTCCGGCGCACTCTGCGCCTGCGAAAACATCGCCCGCCGCCTCTGCGGCGAGCGCGTGCGCCTGATGCGGCTGTAACACCGGTTCGCAAGGGCAAACATGACTTTTCCGGAAAACAACGCGCACCCCTAAAAAGCCTGCTTGCCCTTGTCAACCGATGAGCGGCTGCTGAAATAGAAAAATCTCACATCAGAAAGGATTGTGACCCCATATGAACATCGCCCTCATGGCACACGACAACAAGAAAGAACTGATGGTTCAGTTCTGCACGGCCTATGCCGGCGTTCTGTCCCGTCACACCCTCTGCGCCACCAGCGTGACCGGCAAAATGGTCACTGAGGCGAGCGGTCTCCCGATCCACCTCTTCATGGCGCGGATCCATGGCGGCGCGGAGCAGATCGGCGCGCGCATCGCCTACAATGAGATCGACATGGTGCTCTATTTCTGCGACCCGAACAGCCCGCAGTATAACGACAACCTCACCTATATCACCAAGCTCTGCGACCAGAACAACATTCCCTTCGCCACCAACCTCGCCACCGCCGAAATGCTCATCATGGGCCTCCAGCGCGGCGACCTCGACTGGCGCGATATTGTCAACCCCAAGACCAAGCCCTTCACCACCTGAGCAAATCCGGGCATTTTTAAATACGTTTCGTAATTTTTATTTTATAATATACTAACAGGAGTGGATTTTACCATGATGCAATCCCGTACACACAACTGCGGCGAGCTTCGCGCGCAGCATGCCGGCGAGCACGTCAAGCTCGTCGGCTGGATGGAGAACGTGCGCGAAGTCGGCGGCAGCCTTGCCTTCGTTGTCCTGCGCGACTTCTACGGCACGACGCAGATCGTCATTGAGACGAGCGAGCTGCTCGCCCAGATCAAGGGCTACAACAAAGAGAGCACCATCTCTGTTGAGGGCACCGTGCGCGAGCGCGCGAGCAAAAACCCCAACCAGCCCACCGGCGACATTGAGGTCGTGCCCGAGAAGATCGTGCTGCTCGGCCGCTGCCGCTACAACTCCCTCCCCTTCGAGGTCAACCGCAGCCGCGAGGCAGACGAGACGCAGCGCCTCAAGTACCGCTATCTCGACCTGCGCAACCCCGCCGTCAAGAAGAACATCATCCTGCGCTGCAACGTCATCGCCGCGCTGCGCAAGGCGATGATGGAGCATGATTTTCTTGAGATCACCACCCCCATCCTGACGGCCTCCTCCCCCGAGGGCGCGCGCGACTATCTCGTTCCCGCCCGCAAGCACCCCGGCAAGTTCTACGCCCTGCCGCAGGCCCCGCAGCAGTTCAAACAGCTTTTGATGACCTCCGGCTTCGACCGATATTTCCAGATCGCGCCCTGCTTCCGTGATGAGGACGCGCGCGGCGACCGCAGCCCCGGCGAATTCTACCAGCTCGATATGGAGATGGCGTTCGCCACGCAGGAGGACGTTTTCGCCATCTGCGAGGACGTGCTGCCCCCGGTCTTTGCCAAGTTCGGCACCTATGACATCGCCTCCAAGCCTCCCTTCCGCCGCATCAAGTATCTCGATGCGCTCGAGCTCTACGGCAGCGACAAGCCGGATCTGCGCATCGACCTGACCGCGACGAACGTCTCCTCCCTCTTTGCCGGCAGCGCCTTCGAAGTCCTCGCGGACAAGACCGTCAAGGCCGTCGCCATTTCGAACTGCGCGCTCACGCGCAAGCAGATCGACAAGCTCCTCACCGACTGCGAGGTGCAGGCAGGCGCGAAGGGCTACTGGTTCAAGGTCGACGAAAAGGGTGAGCTTGCCAGCGGCATTGCAAAGTTTGTCGACAAAGAAGCGGCCGCGAAGCTCCTGCCGCTCGAGCCCAACACGCTCGTGCTCGTCGCGGGCGGCGAGCTTGCCACCAAGCTTGTCGGCGTGATGATCAAGACCTTCGGCCCCGCCTGCGAGGGTCACATGGACAAGGAGCGCTACGAGTTCTGCTGGATCGTCGACTTCCCGATGTATGAGATCGGCGACGAGAGCGGCGAGCTGGAGTTCTGCCACAACCCGTTCTCCATGCCCTCCGGCGGTCTCGAGGTGCTGCTCAAGGCCGAGCGCGGCGAGATTGACCCGCTGAGCATCACCGCCGACCAGTACGACCTCGTCTGCAACGGCGTGGAGCTTTCTTCCGGCGCCGTGCGTAACCACGATCCCGAGATCATGATCAAGGCCTTTGAGCTCGTCCGCCTCGGCGAAGAGGACGTGAAGGCCAAGTTCCCCGCCATGTACAACGCCTTCTGCTACGGCGCGCCTCCGCACGCGGGTATCGCCCCGGGCGTCGACCGCATGGTGATGCTGCTCGCGGGCGAGGATTCCATCCGCGAGATCATCCCCTTCCCCATGAACAAGAACGCGCAGGACATCATGATGGACGCGCCGAGCGAGGTCACGCAGAAACAGCTTGACGAGCTGCACATCGCCATCACCGCGCACGAAGAGGAATAATGGAATGCTGCCCCTGCCCGCAGGGGTGCGATAAAGGGGGCCATTCTCTTACGCGAGAGAATGGCCCCCTTTGAGCAGAGGATCCGCCAAGGATCCGCTTGACAAACAATTTCAGTCATGGTATGCTGGGCGCAATAAAGGCAGCGAGAAAGAAGCCTTTTCTTAACGCTTCGCTTCAGAGAGGGGACGGACGGTGCAAGTCCCCGCGGTGCAGAAAAGGCGGCGCTTTTGAGCCGCGCGGCGGAAATGCCGCGCCGGACCCTCCGTTACAAGGGAACGAAGTGCCCCGCATCCAACGGGGAATTCAGGTGGAACCACGGACAAATGCTTTGTTCGCCCTGAGCCTACTTTAATAGGCTCAGGGCATTTTTTATCTCCTGAGCCAAACATCGAAAGGAGAACTTCACCATGAAAAACACCGAAAAGACGATGGAAAAGATCGTCGCGCTGTGCAAAAACCGCGGCTTTGTCTTCCCCGGCAGCGAGATCTACGGCGGCCTTGCCAACACCTGGGACTACGGCCCCCTCGGCGCGGAGCTGAAGAAGAACATCAAGAACGCCTGGTGGAAGAAGTTCGTGCAGGAGAACCCCTACAACGTCGGCCTTGACGCGGCGATCCTGATGAACCCGCAGACCTGGGTCGCGAGCGGCCACCTCGGCGGCTTCTCCGATCCTCTGATGGACTGCCGCGAGTGCCACGAGCGCTTCCGCGCCGACAAGGTCATCGAGGACTGGTGCACCGAGACCGGCTTTGAGCTGCCCAAGCCCATCGACGCCTTCTCCCAGCAGGAGATGAAGGATTTTGTTGAAGAACACAATATCCCCTGCCCCACCTGCGGCAAGCACAACTTCACCGATATCCGCCAGTTCAACCTCATGTTCAAGACGTTCCAGGGCGTGACCGAGGACGCAAAGAACACCGTCTACCTCCGCCCCGAGACCGCGCAAGGCATCTTCGTCAACTTCAATAACGTCCAGCGCACCACGCGCAAAAAGCTGCCGTTCGGCATCGGCCAGATCGGCAAGTCCTTCCGCAACGAGATCACGCCGGGCAACTTCATCTTCCGCGTGCGCGAGTTCGAGCAGATGGAGCTTGAATTCTTCTGCAAGCCGGGTACCGACCTTGAGTGGTTCAACTACTGGCGCACGTTCTGCCACAACTGGCTGCTCTCCATCGGTCTCAAGGACGAGAACCTCCGCCTGCGTGACCACGATCCCGAGGAGCTGTGCTTCTACTCCAAGGCGACGACGGACTTCGAGTTCCTCTTCCCCTTCGGCTGGGGCGAACTGTGGGGCGTGGCCGACCGCACGGACTACGACCTGACGCAGCATCAGAACACCAGCGGCGAGAAGATGGTCTACCGCGAGGGCGAGGGCAAAGATATGGTCGAATACGTGCCCTACGTCATCGAGCCGTCGCTCGGCGTGGAGCGCAGCGTGCTCGCCGTCCTCTGCGATGCTTACGATGAAGAGGTCGTCGGTCAGGACAAGAAGGGCAACGACGATGTGCGCGTCGTGCTGCACTTCCACCCCGCGCTCGCGCCGTTCAAGGCCGCGATCCTGCCGCTTTCCAAGAAGGAAGTGCTCACCGGCCCCGCTCAGGAGCTGTATGCCGAGCTTTCCAAGGAGTTCATGGTCGACTATGACGAGACCGGCTCGATCGGCAAGCGCTACCGCCGCGAGGACGAGATCGGTACGCCGTACTGCATCACCTTCGACTTCGACACCGTCGGCGACGAGGCGAACGGCATTGCGGCCGACCACTGCGTCACCATCCGCGAGCGCGACAGCATGGAGCAGGTGCGCATTCCCATCAGCGAAGTGAAGGACTTCCTGCGCGAGAAGATCGCATTCTGATCAAAGTTTTCCACAGGATAGCAAGCCGTCAAAAAGGTCAGCTCTCGAAAGAGAGCTGCCCTTTTTTCTGTTTTCGCCGGCGCACACATGGCGCTTGGCAGAATAGGGAACATGCCCGGTTGCGTTTTTTCGACTGAAATGATATAATTCCTCATTATGTTTTTTGGAAAGGGGACAGCCCCAATATGCGTTTTTTCTCCTCCCTGGTGCGGCCTGACGAGTCCACGGACGCGGTGATGCGCTGGATGCACCGCATCTGGGTCTTTTTCTGGCTCACGGCGCTCGGCGCGGGCATCGGCCTGCTCTCGCTCTATCTCACGGCGCACTCCTATGCCGCCATCGACGCGACCGCGCTTTTGCAGTCGTACTTCAAAATCCCGCTGCTCGTGGTGATGAATCTGCTTGCGCCGGTGCTGCTCGTCTACCTCGGCTTTTTTCTCTTCGCGCGGCCGTGGGCGGCGTACCTTCTCTCGGCGCTGCCGTTTCTCACGCTTGCGCTCGCAAGCTACTACAAGGTGCAGCTGCGCGGCGACCCGGTGCTGGCAAGCGACCTGCGCCTGCTGCGCACGGCGGGCGGCATCATGGACAAGTACACCTTCGATATGACCGCGCCTGTGCTCGTTGTCATCGAGGGCTTTTTGCTGCTGCTGGCGCTGTCGCTGCTGATGCTGCGCAGGGAGCGCATGAGTCCCCGGGCAAGGCTCGCGGGCATCATGGCGGCGCTCTCGCTCACGCTTGGCTGCTGCTTTGAGTACTACCCCAGCGCGGACATCTACAAGGCGACCGCCAACACCGATCTCATCACCCCCTGGTCGGCCGTCGAGGTCTACATTTCCCGCGGCACGACCTATCCCTTCCTTTTCAGCGTGCAGGATATGTTTCCCGACGCGCCGGAGGGCTACCGCGACAGCGACGCCTATCAGGCGCTCTCGCAGTATCGGGACGCCGACATTCCGGACGAACAGAAGGTCACAGTCGTCGGCATCATGCTCGAGGCGTTCTCCGACCTGACGGATTTTCCCGCGCTGGGCGAGCTTTTCTCGGTGCGCAGGGTCTATGAGCCGCTGCACGAGCTGGAAAAGCGCAGCGTTTCCGGCGACCTTCTCACCAACATTTTTGCCGGCGGCACAACGGACACCGAATGGGGCTTCCTCACCGGTTACAGCGAGCATGAGGAGTTCCGCAGCGCAACGGATTCCTTTGTCCGCTATTTTAAGGCGCAGGGCTACGACACGCTCTACCGCCACCCGGGCTATTCGTGGTTCTATAACCGCAGCAATGTGAACGAATACCTTGGCTTTGACGAGAGCGTGTTCAACGAATCGGGCTTTGCCGATCTCGTCTCCATCGACGAGGCGCTCTACGCGTCCGACGCCGTGCTGGTCGATTACCTCCTGAACGACATCGACACACGCACGGAGGACGACGCCCCGCTCTTCCTCTTCTCCGTTTCGTATCAGAACCACGGCCCGTACCCCTCCGAGACCTATTGGGAGGAATACGTCACGCCGGAAAAAACCGGCTGGTCGATGGAGAGCTGCTGCGTGGTGAACAACTATCTGGCAGGTATCCGCAGCACGATCGAGCAGATGCTCCGCCTGACGCGCGAGCTGGACGCGCGCGACGAGCCTGTGGTGCTTGTGCTCTTCGGTGACCACAAGCCGTGGTTGGGCAACGGCAGCAGCGTGTATGCCGAGCTGGGCGTGAGCCTCGACCTGTCCACGCAGGAGGGCTTCTACAACTATTTCTCCACCCCGTATCTGATCTATGCCAACAAGGCCGCCAAGGCGGCGCTCGGGCAGGACTTCACCGGCGAGGGCGGCGACATTTCCCCCTGCTTCCTGATGGAACGCCTCTTTGATGCCTGCGGCTGGACGGGAGACCGCTTTATGCAGCTTCAGCGCGCGGCGAGCGCCGTCTCCCCGCTGATGCATGAGGACGGCTACCGCATGATCGACGGCGTCATTACAACCGATGTGGAGGGCACGGCGGCGGACGTCTGCGAGCGCTACCTCTGCGCGCAGTATTACCGCGAACACCATTTCACCGCCGCGTCCTGATGAAAGGAGATATTCTGATGAAAACGACCAGACTGAGTGCGCTTTTGCTTTCGCTTCTTCTGCTGCTTTCCGCCTGCGGGACAAAGCGGCAGGACACGCCGGACCCTGGCCCCGCGCCAGACCCTGCGCCTATTACGCCGCAGCCGGTGGAAAAAACGCCCGACGAGCGCATCGACGACATCATCGCAGACATGAGCCTTGAGGAAAAGGTCGGCCAGCTCTTCTTTGTCCGCTGCCCCGAAACGGGCGCTGCGGAGGACGTCGCTTCCTATCACCTCGGCGGCCTTCTGCTCTTCGGGCGGGACTATAAGGACGCAAGCGGCGAATGGCTCACCGAGGACGACTTCACTTCCTCGCTCGCGTCGTATCAAGCTGCGGCGGCGATCCCGCTTTTCATCGGCAGCGATGAAGAGGGCGGCACGGTCACGCGCGCGAGCAAAAACCCGAACCTCTTCTCCGAACCTCTCCCCTCCCCGCAGGAGCTCTATGCCGCGGGCGGCCTCGACGGGCTGCTCGAACGAACGCTCAGCTACAACCAGAAGCTCAAAGCGTTCGGCGTCAACGTGAACTTCGCCCCCGTGTGCGATGTGTCGACGAATCCCGACAACTTCATCTACGCGCGCTCGTTCGGGCAGGACGCGCAGACGACCGCGGACTATATCTCAAGCGTCGTGCCCGTCTATGCGCAGTCCGGTATCGCCTGCGTCTTAAAGCACTTCCCCGGCTACGGCAACAATGCCGATACGCACACCGGCGTCGCCATCGACGCGCGCCCCTACACCACGTTCGAACGCTCCGACCTCGTTCCCTTTGAGGCGGGCATTGCGGCGGGCGCGCCGTTCGTGCTTGTGAGCCACAACGTTGTCGAGTGCATGGACAGCGCCTATCCCGCCTCGCTCTCTGCAAAGGTACACGCGCTGCTGCGCGATACGCTCGGCTTTTCCGGCATCATTGTGACGGACGATCTTGCGATGGACGCCGTCAAGGCCTACGCGCAGAATGGCAGCGCCGCCGTGCTGGCCATTCAGGCGGGCAACGACATGGTCGTGACCACCGACTACCGCGAGCAGATCCCGCAGGTGATCGCCGCCGTCAGAAACGGCGAGATCGCCGAGAGCGAGATCGACGCGCACGTTTTCCGCGTGCTGCACGAAAAACAGGCGCTCGGCCTGATCGACTAAAGGAGCCTATCCAACATGCAAACCAGAAAACTCTACTATGAAGATCCCTTCCAGAAGGGCTTTGCCTCCGCCGTTGTCTCCTGCGAGGAGGTCAAGGGCGGCTACGCCGTCGTGCTGGAGGAAACTGCCTTCTATCCCGAGGGCGGCGGCCAGCCCTGCGACGTCGGCATGCTGGGAAGCGCCAGCGTTCTTGACGTGCGCGAGAAGGACGGCGTCATCATTCACCTCTGCGACCGGCCGCTTGCCGCGGGGGCAAGCGTCTCCGGCAAGATCGACTGGGCGCGCCGTTTCGACCACATGCAGCAGCATTCGGGCGAACACATCTGCTCGGGCCTCATCTGCGCGCGCTTCCACTGCGACAATGTCGGCTTCCACATGGGCGCGGACACCGTGACCATCGACTTCAACGCCGATATTTCGTGGGAGGAACTGCTCGAGATCGAGCAGACGGCCAACCTCTACATCTACGAGGATCACCCCATCGACATTCAGTTCCATCGCGGCGCGGAGCTTGACAAGATCGACTACCGCAGCAAAAAGCCGCTCGAGGGCGATGTGCGCATCGTCGCTTTCCCCGGCGCGGACTGCTGCGCCTGCTGCGGCACACATGTGGCGCGCTCCGGCCAGGTGGGGCTTGTAAAGTTCCTCTCCGTGCAGAAGTTCCGCGACGGCGTTCGCATCGAGATGCTCGCAGGCCGCCGCGCGCACCGCTATCTCTCCGCGTGCTGGGAGCAGGACGTCCACGTCGCGCAGGCGCTGTCCGTCAAGCCCACCGCCAGCCTTGCCGGGGTGGAGCGCGTGCTCGCCGAGCTTTCCGCGCTCAAGCTGCGCTGCGCAAGGCTGGAGGAATCCGCCTTTGCCCAGACGGCCGCACAGTATGAAAGCAAGGGAAACGTGCTGCTTTTTGAAGAGGAAATGGGCGGCGACAGCCTGCGCAAGCTCTGCGACGCAGTGACGAAGACCTGCGGCGGGCGCTGCGCGGTCTTTGCCGGGGCGGACGGCGCTTACAAGTACGCCATCGGCCACGCGGACGGCGATCTGCGCGAGCTGACCAAAACGCTCAACGCGGCGCTTTCCGGGCGCGGCGGCGGCAAGCCGAACTTCGTGCAGGGCAGCGTGAGCGCGTCGCGCGCCGAGATCGAAGCGTTTTTCAACGCCTGACGCAGCAGGCGCAGAAATGACGACAAAAAAGGAGTCTCTCTTAGAAAGAGAGACTCCTTTTTGATTTGTACCGGAACGATCAGAAGCCGAAGCCGCCGAGGCCGAGACCGCTCGTGAGCGCGTTCATCTTGCCGTCCATCGCCTCTTCGGCCTGGCGCAGCGCCTCGTTCACAGCGGAAATGATGAGATCCTGGAGCATTTCCACGTCCTCGGGGTCGACCGCCTCGGGCTTGATGGTGATGTTCGTGACCTCTTTCTTGCCGCTCACTTCCGCGCTGACGACACCGCCGCCGACGCTTGCGGAGAAGGTCTTTTCCTCGACCTCCTGCTGCGCCTTCTGCATGTCCTCCTGCATCTTCATGATCTGCTGCTGCATCTGCTGCTGCTTGAGCATCTGGCCGCTGCCGTTGGAAAAGCCGCGGCGTGCGCTGTAACCCTTTGCCATATCGTTTCTCCTTTATTTTACTGTAAAATTATCAAATTTGCTGCCCATTCTGAGCAGATCCTGCATTTTGTCGCGCTTCTGCGCGCCCGGGCGCTGCCCGGTCACAAACCGCACGGCGACCTCCTGCCCCACTGCACGCGAGGTAACGTCCGCCAGAACATCCGTCACCGCTTTCTGCTCGAGCATCGTCCGCTGCACATCGCTGGCGCAGTAAACCGTCAGCACGCCGTCCTTCACCTCGCCCTGCGCCATGCCGAGAAAAGCGCGCTTGTCCGGCGTCAGCCGGTTTTTGTAGCTTTCCATTAGCGTGAGGAAGATCTCATCGTCGCCGCTGTCCCCACTTGCAGGCGCTTGCGAAGCAGGGGCGGGAGCCGCCTTCGGCTTCGGCGCGTCCGCCGGCTCGCCATAAGGCGGCGGCGCGTCATCGTCGCCGGGAAGCGGCGGCGCGTCCCACGGCGGGCGATCCTCCGGCGCAGGAGCCTTCGCCGGAGCCGCAGCGGATCCGTCCGCAGCCTTCCGGGCGGCAAACAGCACGCCCGCGGCGAGCTGCTCCTCCAGCCGCGCGATGCGCGCGCCAAGCGCCGCAAGGTCGCCGGAAAGCGTTTCGTCGCAGAGCTTGAAGATGCACAGCTCCGCGTCCGTGCGGCGGTTCACGCTGAATTGCAGCTGCGCCGCCGTTTCCTGCAAAAGCGTGCAGAGCTGGATCAGGCGCGCCGGCGAGGTCATTTTGCCAAGCGCGGCGAGCGTTACCGCATCGTATGCGCCGCTGAGCAGGCTCTGCCCGCCCTCGCCCGCCGTCACGTTGATCAGCAGCTCGCGCGCAAGCGCAGACAGCTCGCCCAGCACAGCGCCCACGTCCTTGCCGCCATCGTAAAGCGTGCCGAGCGCCGCAAGCGCGCCGCGCGTGTCGCGCGATAAAATGAGCGACATCAGGCGCGCGGTCTGCACGCTCCCGGCCAGTCCCAGCGCGTCGAACACGGCGGGCGCGTCGATCGCGCCGCCCACGGCGGCGCACTGGTCGAGCAGGGAGAGCGCATCGCGCAGCGCGCCGTCGGAAAGCCGCGAGAGCAGCTCCGCGCCGTCCTCCCTGAGGTCGATATGCTCCTGCTGCGCGATATAATTCAGCCGTCCCGCAATGTCCTTTGGCTGGATGCGCCGGAAGGCAAAGCGCTGGCAGCGCGACAGAATGGTCGCCGGCACCTTGTGCAGCTCCGTCGTCGCCAGAATGAACATCAGATGCTCGGGCGGCTCCTCCAGTATCTTCAGCAGCGCGTTGAACGCGGGCGTGGAGAGCATATGCACCTCGTCCACGATATACACGCGCCGCTTCACCTGTGCGGGCGAATAGATCGCCTCGTCGCGCAGCGCGCGCACGCTGTCCACGCCGTTGTTGGACGCCGCGTCCAGCTCCACCACATCCAGCAGCCGCCCGCTCTCGATGCCAAGGCAACTCGGGCAGCGGTTGCACGGGTCGCCGTTCACCGGATGCTCGCAGTTGACCGCGCGCGCAAGGATCTTTGCGCAGGTCGTCTTGCCTGTGCCGCGCGTACCGGTAAACAGGTAAGCGTGCGACAGCCGTCCCTCCGCCACCTGCCGCCGCAGCGTGGCGGTAATATGCTCCTGCCCCACCACATCGGCAAAGGTGCGCGGCCGCCACTTGCGGTAAAGCGCCTGATACATCCCGCAGCCCTCCTTTATAAAGATATAAAATCGCTCCTCCGTATACAGCTGCGGGACCGGCGCCCTTGCGGCACATGGCTGGTCCCGCTTAATGCTGCTCGGTTCCCCGCCTGACATGGTTCGCAGGCATCCATTGCGCAAGACCGGTTCCGCAGCTGTATGCGGAGGAGTTGAACAGATAGTATTGTACTATAGCTGCAAAAAAATTTCAACAGAAAAATGAAAAAGGGGCTTCACAAATCAAAAAAAGTATGCTATGATAATCCGCGCTGGGTGATTTGCGCATTTGGGCCTGTAGCTCAGTTGGGAGAGCGTACGGTTCGCATCCGTAAGGTCGTGGGTTCGAATCCCTTCAGGTCCACCAAAAAAGAAGAGACAACCGTTGGTTGTCTCTTCTTTTTTGGTTTCGCCGCCGCAGGCGGCTCAACCCAAGGGTAATTCAAAATGCTCGGGCGAAGTGAATTCGCCCTCCGCCAAGATTTTGCGCCGCAAAATGCTTGTACGGCGCAAAAGCGCCGGTTTTGCTATCCGTGGGACATTTCACAGCGCCGCCCCCTGCCCTCACATGAAGTTTGCGAACACCGACGCGCCAGCGACCGTAAGAAGTCCCGCCACAACGATCGACAGGCCGCTCATTGCGCCCTCGACCTCGCCAAGCTCGATGGCTTTGGCCGTACCCAGCGCGTGCGCGGCCGAGCCGATGCTGACACCCTTCGCAATGGGGTCGGTGATATGAAAGAGCCTGCACACCGCCACGGCGGTCACATTGCCGAAAATGCCCGTGATGATGATCATGGCAACTGTCAAGGTCACATAGCCGCCGAGCTCTTCCGAAACGCCCATGCCGATGGCCGTGGTGATGGACTTGGGGAGCAGCGTCACATATTCCTCGTGCGTCAGGTGAAAGAGTCTGCTCATCACAAGCACGCTGCACAGCGTGGTGACAACACCCGCAAAAATACCGGCAAAGATGGCCTTGTAGTTCTGCCGGAGGAGGGCGAGCTTTTCATAGAGCGGCACGGCAAGACAGACGGTCGCGGGTGTCAAAAGATAGCTGAGGTACTTTGCGCCATCGTAATATACGTCATAGTCGATGCGCGCGGTCACAAGCAGCGCGATGGTCACGGCGACGGAGATAAGAAGCGGGTTGCAGAGCGCAAGCCTGCACTTTTTTTGCAGCAGCACGCCGAGGCCGTAGGAAACAAGGCTCACCGAAACGCCGAAAAAGACAGACTGTTCGAAAAATGTCATTTCCTGCCCTCCCCTTTTTCGTTTCTTTTCAGCACGCCCTGCGTCACAAGGCCGGACACTGCCATCACGACAACCGTCGTCACCACGGCGATGACGAGATAGGCAAGGAGATTCTCTTTGATGACGCTCCACGAGGCCATCAGCCCCACGGCGGCGGGAATGAACATCAGGGGCATGATCTCGATGAGAAAGCAGGCCGTGTCGCGCACGGCGTCAAGCTTGATGATCCCCGTCAGCAGGCAGACAAGCATCAGCACAAGGCCGTAGATGCTCGCCGGCACAGGCAGCGGCAAAAGATAATTGAGCAGCTCTCCTGCAAAGGAAACCAGCAGGATCATGGCAAATTGTTTGACGTATTTCATCGTATTTCCCTTCTTTGCATGATACCGTCTCATTGTACGGCGGCAAAAAAGGGCTGTCAATCGACAAAGGGGCGGAATCTCCGCCCCTTTGCCCTTATAAAAGTGGAATATTTTCAAAAAGAATGTCGAGCAGCTTGTCGCCGTGCGGGACGTCGGGGCCGTTCATGCCGTTTTCTTCGGTGTAGGTCACACCGCGCTTCGTATCCACGCGGCTGTCATACAGAATAAACGGGACCGGCGAGCCCTCGTGCTGCTTCGTGCGCACAAACGTTCTGTGGTCGCTGATGATGAGAAGGCGATATTCCATCTTCGCCTCGTCCATCTTCCCGAGCAGCGGCGTGATGAGGCGGCTGTCGAGCCATTCGATGGCCTGGATCTTATTCTTGAGGTCGCCCGCGTGCGCGCACTCGTCCGGCGCTTCCAGATGCACGAGCACGAAATCGTGGGAGTTGACCATCTCCCATGCGGCTTCGACCTTGCCCTCGATGTTGGTGTCGATCTCACCGTTCGCGCCCTCAACATCGACCATGTCAAGGCCGCACATCGCGCCGAGCCCCTTGACCACGGGCACCGCCGCAACGACCGCGCCGCTCTTTCCGTAGCGCTCCTGAAGGCTCGGCAGCTTTGCCGCCTTGCCCTCCGCCCAGAGCCAGATGCCGTTGGCGGGGAGCTTGCCCTCTTTTCTGCGGCGCTCGTTGATAGGTGCGTGCTCGAGCGCCTTGTTGGCAAGGCGCATCAGCGTGAGATACGGCTCGGCCTTTGCCTCGTTGCCGCGGGGGAACACCTGCTTGCACGGGCCCTTGACGCCCTCCCAGTTGGTCTCAAAGTACAGGCCCTCAAAGTCGCCGTGATGGTGGATCAGGATCTGGCGGAACGTCGGCGTTTCGCGCAGCTCCATGTCGTACTTTTTGAGCGCGGCGGCAAAGTCGGGGTCTGCCTTGAGCGTGCGCACGACCTCGAGCGCGTCCTCGCCCTCGATGCAACCGGCATTGAAGGACACAAAGCCCTTTTCGTCCAGCGGCCCGTCGCCGTCCTCCATCGTCAGCAGGTTGCAGCGGAACACCGCGTCAGTCGGCTCGACCGCAAAGCCGAGGGCAGCGGCCTCCATCGGGCCGCGGCCGTGGAAATGCTTGCTCGGGTCACAGCCAAGGATCGACAGATGCGCAATGTCGCTGCCGACGGAGAAGCCCGGCGGGCAGTTCTGCGCGTGACCGACGACGCCCTGCCGCGCCAGACGGTTGATGGTAGGAATATCGGCAACCTCCAGCGGAGACTTGCCGCCCAGCTGCGGCATGCGCTCATCAGCCATGCCGTCGCCTACAATGATCAGATACTTCATAATGTGCTTTGATCCTCGCTTTCTATGGATTGGTATTGTCAAAAAACGGCGACCGCTCCGCCGCACAGCGGACAAAGCGGCCTTTCGTCTTTATTCGCTCGCTTTTTTCAGATCGAGAGTTTTCTCATACGCGGCGATCACCGCGTCGAACACGACGCCTCGCATGCCGCCCTCCTCCAGGGTGCGCACCCCCTGAATGGTCGAGCCGCCGGGAGAACAGACACGGTCTTTGAGACTGCCGGGGTGCTCGTTCGTTTCAAGCACCATCTTTGCCGTGCCGAGCATCATCTGCGCGGCATACTGCACCGCCGCTGCGCGCGGCAGTCCGCACGCCACGCCGCCGTCGGCCATCGCCTCGAGAAACATGGCGGCAAAGGCCGGGCCGCAGCCCGCCACCGCGGAACCTGCGTCCTGCAATTTCTCTTCGAGCGGGAAGAGCCTGCCCGCGGGCTGCATATAGCGGAGGAATGCCTCGAGCTGTGCCTTTTCGCAGTTTTCGCTGCACGCGTAGAAGATCACGCCCTCGCCCACGGCGGCAGGCATATTCGGCATGATGCGGATCACCGGATAGTCCCCGCCGGCAAGCTCCTGAATGCGCGCAATGGTCACCCCCGCCGCCATGCTCACGAGCACGGGGGCGCTGCCGCGCTCTTTGAGCGCGGGGGCGATGCCCGTAAGCATGTCCGCCATCATCTGCGGCTTCACGCCGAGGAAAATGTGGTCTGCCTCTTCTGCGATCATCTTGTTGCCGCTCACCGCCGCACCGATGCGCCCAGCGAGCGCCTCCGCCTTTGCTCTGGTGCGGTTGGCAAGCAGCACCTGCGCTTCGCCGCTTTTCGCGGCGGCGCTCGCCAGTGCGCCGCCCATATTGCCTGTGCCGATAAAACCGATCTTCATGTTGCATTCCCTCTTTTTGCTTCCACCGGCGGTCAAATGACTTTCACCGGTGTAATTTTTTCCCCTATTGTAATACACTCTTGCCCAACAGTCGAGAAAAATTTTTGCAGATTCGTCATTTTTTTGCAGTGTGTGCCTTTTCTCCCTTTGTTTCCGGCAGGCGGCAGCAAAATTCAAGTCAAAAATCGCCGCAACGCGCGTGCCAAAAAGCGCTTGCGGGCTGCAAATTGATAAAAAAGGAGAGGCCGGTAAAAAACCGGTCTCTCTTTTGCCGTTAGTTATAAGAGCATCGTGACTCCGTTTTCCTCGATCCCGATCTCAACGACCGGCGCGCCGGGGTCATATTCGCCGTCGAGCGTCCAGGGAATGTCCTCGGCCGTTTCCGCCGTGACATGCCTGACATGGCGGAAGATCAGCCCCTCGGAGTCGTAATAATTCTTGTTGACAAGTGCAAGAATGAGCGCCTGCATCGCAGCGGGCGTCCGCGGCACGGGCACGAGCAGCATCTCGAACTTACCGTCGTCAAACGACACCTCGTCGGGCGAGAGCTTCATCAGTCCCGCGATCGACGTTGAATTGCTGATCGCACCGAACAGGTATTCCCCGTCGAACACCTCCCCGTCCGCCGTGATCTTCATGCGGTAGGGGCAGAGCGTGTCGAGATTCTTCACGCTCTCGAGCAGATACGCAAAGTGCCCGAACATATTTTTGATGTCCTGCGGCACGGTGTAGGTCGTCTTTGTAAACGCGCCGAACGAGGCAACATAGATGAAGTTCCGCTCGCCGAACTTTCCCACGTCCAGCGATCGCGGCTGCATGCGCATGGCGGAGGTGGCCGCCTCGGCGGGGCTTGCGGAAATATTCAGGCTTGCGGCAAAGTCGTTCGTGCTGCCGCCGGGCAGATAGCTCAGCATCGGGCGATACTGCGGCGGAATGCGCATCACACCGTTCACCGTTTCGTTCAGCGTACCGTCGCCGCCGTGGCAGACAACAAGGTCGTATGCCGCGCCCAGCGACTCGGCAAGTTCCGTTGCCTCGCCGGGGTACGTGGTCTTATGCACGGAGATGAGATAGCCCGCCGCAGAATAGATGGCAGCCGCTTCAAACAGCGGCGCAACGGATTTGGTCTTTCCCGCGCGGGGATTGACGATAAAGAGCAGCTTTTTGTCGTCCATGGGTTCCTCCTCGTTTGCTCTTCACAGCATCAGACCGGCAAAGCACCCTGCGCCCTGTCGGTCAAAATCACCCTCTGCCAAAAAAGTCAAGTTCTGTTCATCTTCATTAACAGAGAGTAAAGATTATCATAACACACGAAATGAGCGGTTGCAATTCCCGGCAAAAAATAGTAAGCTGTTTTTGGTATCTTTTTAGCAGTCACTTAACGCCTTTTGCCCAAAAAAAGGGGGAGCCCATGAAGCAGAACAAAACCTATCTTCACCTCGGCGTAACGCTGATCGTCTCGGCCTGCGCGGTGCTGATGTTTTACGACACGTTTTTCCAGTCCCGCGTGCTGCTGGACTTTTTCGACAAGCTGATGCAAGTGCTCTCGCCGGTCATTTACGGTCTGGCGTTCGCCTATCTGCTTGCGCCCATCGTGGACTTCTTCGACCGGCTCATCGAAAAGGCCGCGCCGAAGGCAAAATCCTCGGTCATTCGCGGTCTGAGCATTCTCATCACGTGGCTTTGCGTCATCGCAATGGTCTACCTGATGTTCAGTATCCTCATTCCCGAGCTGGTCGACAGCGTAAAGACCCTTGCCGCCAACTTTGAGACCTACTATAAAACCGTATACAACTGGGTCACGGCGCTGATGGAAAACGAGGATCTCTTCTCCGACGAGGTGCTTTCCGACCAGGTGCTCTCCGCGCTCAACGGCTACTATGACAAGCTTGTCAAGTGGATCACGGACACCGTCATTCCGCAGGCGCAGGTCGCCATCGTCGCCGTGACGGGCGGCATCTGGAGCGTCATCATCTTCCTCAAGAATTTGCTCATCGGCATGATGATCTCGGTGTATCTGCTCGCGCGCAAGGAAAGCTTTGCCAAGCAGTCGAAAAAGCTGCTGTACGCTCTCCTTCCCGAAGTGCCCTACCGCCGCACGCTGCGCGCCGTGGCGGAGGCCGACCGCATTTTCAGCGGCTTTGTGCGCGGAAAGCTGCTCGATTCGCTCATCATCGGCATCATCTGCTTCTTCTGCTGCTCGCTGCTCAAGTTCCCCTATACGCCCATCATTTCGGTCTTTGTGGGCGTGACGAACATTATCCCCATCTTCGGCCCCTTCCTCGGCGCCGTTCCGAGTGCCTTCCTCATCCTGCTCGTCAGCCCGCGCCAGTGCCTGTACTTTATCCTCTTCATCATCGCGCTCCAGCAGTTTGACGGCAACATCTTAGGCCCCAAGATCCTTGGCAAATCCACCGGCATTTCGAGCTTCTGGGTCATCGTGGCCATCGTGGTCGGCGGCGGCTTCGGCGGCGTGCTCGGCATGTTCCTGGGCGTGCCCATCTTTGCCTGCATCAATTCGCTCGTGCATTGGTTCACCGACCGCACGCTCGCGAAAAAGGGCGTGACGGACGATGTGCTCTTCGATCCCGCGCCGATCCCGCCCGCTGACGAAAAAAAGGACTGATTCCCGCATGAAAGCATTTTACCGCGAAAATAAGGGACTGCACCGCTGGCTTTTTGCCTGCGGCGCAGTCCTTGTGCTTTTTTCCCTCCTGCGCGAAAGCCGCGCGGCGATGAACGCGCTGGTCTACGGCGTCACGCTGCCCCTTGAGCAGCTCTTCGGCCGCGCGTGCGCGGCGCTGCCGTTCTCGGTCGCGGAGCTTTTGTATGTGCTCGCGGCGGTCACGGCGGTCGTACTGCTCGTGCTGATGGTGCGCTATCTGGTCAGATCGCGCAAAAAAGGGCGCGCCGCGTATCGCTGCGCGCTCTTTGTGCTCGACGTATTCCTCACGGTCTGCGCCGCGTTTTCGCTGCTCTGGGGCGCGAACTACTACGCGGACGATTTCTGCGACAAAAGCGGTCTTTCGCCCGCGCCTGTCGCCTACGAGGATCTGCTGCACGTCACGCGCTATTTTGCAAACCGCCTCTCGCTTGCCTCAGGGCAGGTCGCGCGCGACGAAAACGGCCTTTTTTCTGCCGACCGGCAGGAGATCCTTGCCTATGCCGATTCGGTCTACGACTGCCTGTATGAAGAATTTCCCTTTCTCGACCTGCCCGATCATGCGCCCAAGGGCATCTTCTGCTCGAAGATCATGAGCGCGATGAACTTCACGGGCTTCTATTTCCCGTTTACGGGCGAGTCGAACGTCAACATGGACTCCCCCGCGATGCTACTTGCCTCGACCTGCGCGCACGAGCTTGCCCACCAGCGCGGCATCGCCTCCGAGCAGCAGTGCAACTTTCTCGCCATTCTCGCCTGCACGCGCTGCGAGAACGCAAATTACAACTACTCGGGCTGGCTCCTCGGCTACATTCACCTCTCCAACGCCCTCTACCGCGCCGACCGCGAGGCGTGGCAGGAGGTGCGTGACAGCCTTCCCGCCGACGTCCTCGCCGATCTTTCCTGCAACAGCGCCTACTGGTCGCGCTACCGCGGGCTGACCGCGCGCTTCACCCAGTCGCTCAACGACAAAATGATCCGATCCTACGGAGACACCCTCGGCACGCAGAGCTACGGCGCGGTCGTCGACCTGCTCGTTGGCTACTACGCCTGAGCGGCGGAAAGCCGCGCGCTTTTTCGGCGCTTTGCGCTTGTTCTTTCTTCCCCCTTGTGCTACAATGCAAGCAACAATCTTGATCGCAGGAGGCCTTTTTTATGCTGTCTATTGATATCTCCCATGCCGCTTCGTTTCTTCCCCTTCCCTATCAAGCGGCGCTGCGCCCGCGTCTGGAGCGCGCGGCAAACTGGTTGCAGCAGGGCGGCGGAAAGGGCTCTGACTTCATCGGCTGGGTCACGCTGCCGCGCGACTACGACCGCGAAGAGTATGACCGCATCCTTGCCGCGGCAAAGACCATTCAGGCTGATTCCAAGGCGCTTGTCGTCATCGGCATCGGCGGCAGCTATCTCGGCGCGCGCGGCGTGATCGAGTGCCTTTGCTCGCCGAACTACAACCTGAAGAAAAAGTCCACGCCGAACATCTACTTCATCGGCAACGGCCTCTCTTCCGACGCGCTTGCCGAGGTGATGGAGCTCATCGGCGACGATGATTTTTCCGTCAACGTCATCTCCAAGTCCGGCACGACGACCGAGCCCGCCGTCGCGTTCCGCTTCTTCCGCGAAAAGCTCGAGCAGAAATACGGCAAGGAAGGCGCGGCGAAGCGCATCTACGCCACGACCGACGCGCACAAGGGCGCTTTGAAGAGCCTTGCCGATCAGGAAGGATATGAAACCTTCGTCGTGCCCGACAACATCGGCGGGCGCTACAGCGTGCTCACGGCCGTGGGTCTCCTTCCCATCGCCGTTGCCGGCGTCGACCTTGCTGAGCTCATGGGCGGCGCGCAGGAGATGATGGCGCTCTGCGCGCGCAGCGATTACAGCAACCCCGCCTGGCAGTACGCCGCCATGCGCCACGAGCTTTACCGTCAGGGCAAGAAGGTGGAGCTGCTCGCCTGCTTCGAGCCCGCGTTCCGCTTCATGGCAGAGTGGTGGAAGCAGCTCTACGGCGAGAGCGAGGGCAAGGAGGAAAAGGGTCTCTTCCCCGCAAGCGTCGACTTTACTGCCGACCTGCACTCCATGGGCCAGTACATTCAGCAGGGCGAGCGCATGCTGATGGAGACCGTCGTGCGCTTTGCGCCCGCGGAGCACCAGATGCGCGTCCCCTTCGACGAGGCGAACGGCGACGGGCTCAACTTCCTCGCCAGCAAGACGATGGACTTCATCAACCGTCAGGCGATGGACGGAACGCTCCTTGCCCATGTGGAGGGCGGCGTGCCGAACATCATTCTCAACCTCGGCGAAAACAACGCGCGCACCATGGGTCAGCTCATTTACTTCTTTGAATATGCCTGCGGGCTGAGCGGATACCTGCTCGGCGTGAATCCCTTCGACCAACCGGGCGTGGAGGCCTATAAAAAGAACATGTTCGCGCTGCTCGGCAAGCCCGGATACGAGGAAATGGGCGAGGAGCTGCGTAAGCGCCTGCGCTGAATTTTTTGAATAAACCTGAAACTTTCCATTCAGCATTGCAAATTTGTTTCATTTATGCTATGCTGATGCCATCAGAAAGACCATCCCCCGCAAAAGAGGCGGGGATCTATTGAAAGGAGTGATTTCTATGGTCAGACTCATCATGGGTGAAAAGGGCACCGGTAAGACCAAGAAGCTGATCGAAATGATCAATACCACTGCGCAGGAGGATAACGGCAGCGTCGTCTGCGTCGAAGCAAAGTCTACCATGACCTTTGACCTGCACTATCACGTTCGTCTGATCTCTGCCTACGAGTACGACCTGTCCAACTACGAGGCCCTGCGCGGCTTCCTGTTCGGCCTGTACGCGGGCAATTACGATATTTCCCACATCTTCATCGACAACCTCTTCAAGATCACCGGCGGCGAGTGCAACCAGGCGGCTGACGATTTCCTGAACGAGCTCGAGCGCTTCAGCAACGCCACCGGCGTCAAGTTCACCATCTCCGTCTCCGGCGACCCCGCTCTCGCCACCGACGGCATGCAGAAGTATCTGTAAGGCTTTACTTATGCCAATAAAAGGGGGAGTTCTCTCACGTGAGAGAACTCCCCCTTTGAATCCCCCAAGAGAACGGCAGGGGCGTTTCGATTTCGCCCCTGCACCCCTAACGACCAAAAGGGAGGGGCGTTGCCCCGCCAGTTTGGATTATCCTCCCCGCATTTCTGGCGTGCATCGGTGCTGCTATTTTAATTTTACG
>ENA-UOJG01000525-UOJG01000525.1-human-gut-metagenome-genome-assembly--contig:-C47-NODE-525-length-53076-cov-20.035307_pt1 | contig 53076 bp, 48 predicted proteins | sample MGYA00242340_ERZ723887 | MGnify/ENA metagenome assembly ERZ723887 | reverse complement strand
GGACGTCCAGTCCGGTGAAACCGTATTCATGATGGATACGCCGCTGGTGTACGACACAGCTGGCAAGGAAACGCTTGCGCAGGTCATCCTCACTGACGCGGGCGAATATGTCCGCATGGAGTATGCCATTGATCCGCTGTTTATGTCGGACGCGGTCTATCCCGTGACCATCGACCCCGTCATCCATTCCACCAACCCGGTGAACAACATTCAGGATACCACGCTGTGCGAGAATCTGACGCTGCGTCCCTACACGCAGGATCACATCCGCATCGGCCGAACCTCCGGCATTTACTGCGTGGGTCTGCTGAAGTTCAACATTCTAGCGATCCCGAAGGCCTGCGACACGGTTGTTCAGGCGGTGCTGCAGATGGCGGTCAAGTCCTCCAGCACCTCCAAGTACGTCGGAGCTTATGAAGTTCTGAAACCGTGGGAATCCGCCAGTGTCGACTGGACCAATTTCAACCCGCTGCCCAGCGCCGGCAACGTCTCCACGGAAGCCCTGGAGTGTGTGCAGAGCAAAGCCAGCGGCTGGCTCTCCTTCGACCTGACGAATCTTTACCGCAAGTGGTGCACGCGAAACCCCAACGGCGTCAGCAACAACAATGGCGTCGCGTTCCGCACGCCGGACAATACGCCGCTGACCGATTACACGGAGCTGTATTCCTCTGACGCTTCCTCCAGCTATCGCCCCGTCATGTATGTCAACTACATTTCCCATGCGGGTATCGAGGACTGGTGGCAGTATGAGCAGCGCAGCGCCGGGCGTGCAGGCACGGTCTATACCGACCTGTTCAACGGCAATATGGTGCTGGCGCATTCCGATACCGTCATGACCGGCAATCGCAACCCGGTTTCCGTCAATCACTATTACAACAGCTGTCTCTCCACTGCGAACACCTATAACTGCGGCTTCGGCTGGAAGACCGACGCGCACCAGAAAGTGACCGCGCTGACGCTGAACAATAAGAAGTATCTCGTCTGGGAGGACGGCGACGGAACGGAGCACTTCTTCGACTGGTCCGGTTCGCAGCCCTTCAAGGATGTGGAGGGCATGGAGCTGAAGCTGACCTTCAGTTCGGACGGCAAGAAGATCTTCATCTTCGACAAGATGGACAACGGCATGCGCTTCAACGTCGTGCAGGCAGGACTGGCGTGGCTGGAAGCGACGACGGACGCCTGCGGAAACGTGACGACCTATTCCTACGTCAGCGGATATGAGTCCGTCGGCCGGCTGGACAAGATCACCGACGCCGTGGGCCGCGTCACGCAGTTTGCCTACAATGCCAACGGACTGATTTCCAGCATCCGCATTCCGGCGGCGGAGGACAACGCCTATCGCGACGTCTTCTACACCTATGACAGCGCCAATCGCCTGACCGGCGTGCGCTACAGTGAACTGGGCGGAACGACGCCGCATACGACCTACGCATATGGAGGCTCCACCAAGCTGCTGACGCTGGCGCGCAATTTCGACGGCGTGCAGGTCAATGTGGGCTATGAGAGCACCTCTCTTTACGGTACTTCGGCGACGGACGACGCGCGGCGCGTGCTTTCCGTGGAAACCGTGGCAACCGACGCCAGCGGTGCGGTCGTAAAATCCGACGCAAAGCAGATCTTCGAATATGGCGCGATGACCACCGAGGTGACTGCGGTAGAAGGTACTGCGTCCAATGCCGGCAAGAAGCTGTACTATCAGTTCAACGATTCCGGCAACGTGATCTGCGTACGCGACGAGCTGGGCTTTGCAAAGTTTACGAAGTATGCCAGCGGCATTGAGAATAAGCCCTCCGAGGAATCCAAGCTGCGCAAGGCCGTGGTCAATCGTCTGCGCCGCGCAGACTTTGCGAGCCAGTGGACGGCGGTAAGCGCGGGCGGTACGGCGGCCAAAGACGCCTCCAATCTCTGCCTGAACTGCAACAGCATCAAGATGACCAAGACTGCGGCGGGCGAAGTGATCTATCGCCAGCCGGTGACGCTGGAGGCGGGCCAGCCGTTTACGCTCTCCGCCTACGTCAAGACCAGCGGTCTCAGCGGCGGCGGCGCGTTCGTGCGCATCGTGCCCGCAGCCTCCGACGCATTTGCCGTGGCGATCAGTGACAAGCTGACCGGCTCGACCGACGCGGCCATCGGCAATGAACTGCCTACGGACGGCTGGGAGCGCATTCGAGTGACGCTGGACGCGCAGAGCACCGCTGTTTCGGCCTATGCGGAACTGGTCTGCGATGCCTCCTCCGGCACGGCATGGTTCGCCTGCCCGCAGCTGGAGACCGGCGTGGTTGCCAACGCGTTCAATCTGGTTTCCAACGGCGACTTCCGCCATACTACCGTCAGCGGCGAGCAGACGCTGCCTCTGGACTGGGACGCGGGTGTGGAAAATATGACTACCGCGGCCACCGGCGTGAAGGTACCGGCCGCTTCGGACAATTTCCCGACTGCGCTGGAAGGCAATTACGTTCAGGTAGAAGGCCGCCCGAACAAATCCGCCGTGGGCTTCGTTCAGTATTATGACATGAACGGTAAGCAGGGCGATGTGTTCGTCGTCGGCGGCTGGGCGGATGGCAAGAGCGTTCCCAATGCCAACAGCTGGGACAAGGGCTTTACGCTGGCGCTGAGTCTGAAGAAAAAGAGCGACGGAAAGTGGATCAGGCCGGCGGTGTATCCGTTCAACGGCGAGTGGGTCGGCTGGCAGCAGAGCTGCTACGCCACTGCAGCAGGTGCGGATTACACGCAGATCGCACTGTATCTGCTCTATTCCGGCAACTGCAACCACGCCAAATTCACGAACATCTTCCTGCATCGCGAAGCCTATGGCACGACCTTCGGCTATGACGACAACGGCAACGTGCTGTCCAGCAGCAATCTGGCCGGTCAGAAGTCCAAGGCGACCTATGATTCGGCGAACAACGCCATCTCTTACGTCCAGCCTGGTCGCGACGATACCGATGCGAACCGTTATCTGGCCTACTACGGCTCTACTGATGCGGACAAGAAGAAGCATCTGCCGTGGCGCACCCGCACGCCCATGCAGGTGACGGACTACTTCAGCTACGACAGCTTCGGCAATCCCCTCAGTTCTCGCAGGGTGAACTACAAGGTGTTCTCCGAAAGTGCGGCAGAAAATGCCAACCCCTATATCCGCACTGAAAGCACCTACACCGCCGACGGTAACTACTCTGCTTCGACGAAGGATGCCCGCGGTAACGTAGTCAGTCAGGTCGTGAACCAGAAGGACGGCAAGCTGCAGAGCGTCACCGACCCGACGGGACAGACGGTGAATTACGAATACGACGCGTCCAAACGCGTGACCGGCGTAAGCACTGCTTCGGGCGGCAAGACCTACAAAAACGCCTACACCTACGAAAACGACCGCATCAAAACCGTCTCCCACAACACGACCGGCGACGCGACGGACGTGACGTACACCTTCCATTACGACGAGCTGGGCAGAAAGACCAGCGTACAGGTCGGCAGCCAGACGCTCTCGACGAACGTCTATGAAAACGACCGCGACGGACAGCTCTCCGATGTTCAGTATGGCAACGGCGGCAAAGTGCATTACAGTTACGACGATTTCGACCGTCTGACCGGCGTGCGCTACGACGGTGAAACCGGCGACCGCTATGTCTACAAGTACGGCGCGAACGGTGAGGCGGCAGAGGTGGAAGACCACAGCCTCGGCAGAATCGCCCGCACGGACTACGACCAGGCGGATCGCCCATGCCAGACGGAGCTGCGCGACGCTTCTACCGGTGAGGCTCTGTATAAGACTTCGCTCAAGTACGATAAGCTGAATAATCTGGAGCAATTCGCAGAAAAGGCTGGCGGCGAAACGCACACCTCGAAGTACACCTATGACCGCGACAATCGCGTGACGGAGATTCAGTACGACGGCGGTACGCAGAAGATGAACTACACCTATGACGAACTGGGTCGTGTGGTAACCCGTATGGCAGAATGCGGCACGGACGCGGGCAAGCTGACCAGCTCCTATGAGTATGCCGATGGCGGTTACGGTACGAACAGCACTACTCCGCTGGTGAAGAAGATCACCCAGAACGGTATTTCTTTCGAATACGCCTACGATACCCGCGGCAACATCATTTCCGAGAAGCGCGGTAATCTGACCACCACCTATGCCTACGATGCGCTGGGACAGTTGATCCGCGTGAACGATCCTCATGAGAACGCTACGTGGGCCTATAGCTACGATCGCGGCGGCAATATCCTGAGCAAGGCGAAGTATGCTTACACTACCGGTGCGCTGGGCACTGCGGTTGAGACGATTCCGTATGCCTACGGCGATGCGAACTGGAAGGATAAGCTGACTGCGTACAACGGAACTGCCATTACTTACGACGCCATTGGCAATCCGCTGAACGACGGCGCGTGGACGTATGAGTGGCAGGCAGGCCGCCAGCTGAAGAAGATGGTTCGAGAAGACCGGACGCTGGACTTCAAGTACGATCACAACGGTATGCGAATCCAGAAGGTACTGCAGCACGACTGGTACCCCGAGACCACGAACTACACCTACCACGGCAAGCTGCTTACGCATATGACGGTGGATTACCATGACTGGGATGAGGTCGCTCAGCAGGACAAGCTGCACTTCTTCTACGATGCGCAGAGCCGTCCGGTGAAGATCAGCTACAATGGCGTTGTCTATACCTACGTCCACAATCTGCAGGGCGATATCGTGGGAATTCTTGACAGCACCGGCGCGCTTGTGGTAGAATACAAGTACGATGCATGGGGCAAACTGCTGTCTACCACTGGCACGCTGACCGATACGCTGGGCAAGCGCAATCCGTTCCGCTATCGTGGCTATGTCTACGATGAGGAGATCGAGCTGTACTATCTGAGGAGCAGATACTACGCTTCCGAGGAAGGACGGTTTATAAATTCAGACATTATTATCGGCTCATCTCCTAGGATTCTTACAAACAATGTGTTTGCGTATTGTGCAAATAATCCAACGGTTCACTTGGATCGTAATGGAATGCTCTTCGAAGCGATCGGAAAGTGGCTTAAAGAATTTCTGACACCATCCAATATCTTTAACACCATCATGGGAGGTCTCGGCACTGAATTTAATGCGTTGATTCACTCCGTGGGCAAGGCGATTAAGAATGCTCCCCGTCCGAACAATATCGGGGCAGGTATCTACGCAAAGAAGATTGCAAGCGAACTATCTGGTCTTAGAAAATTCGGTGACGTTGGCTCAGCCATTATTAACTGTGCTTCCTATATTGGTGCGGCGATCGATGTAGTTTCTGGTATTATCAATAATGTGAAAACGAATGAATCTTTTCAGGTTATTGTATCGGATGCGATTGTTGATGCAACCATTAGTGCAGGCTCAATCTATGTTGCTGGTAAGGCCGGTGCGGCTCTGGGGGCAAAAATTGGTACGATTGTTGGCCCTGGCGTTGGTAGTATCATAGGTGCTGGTGCTGGATATCTGATCGGTGTTGGATTGTATTGGGTTACGGACATGTGGGAAATAGGTGGAAAAACGATTAGAAATCATGTCAAGGATTGGTTTAGAAGTTGGTGGTGAAAATGATGCGCATAACTAAAACAGAAGCCATGGATTATGTTGCTTCCTTACCTACTCGCCCTCACCTAAACAGTGACGACTACTGGTTTAGAGGCTTTGCTTTTGTCATGACGGTCGTCGCGTGTTGTACGGTGGGAACAATAAATATTGCTTTTGCCATTGTGTGTGCCATAGTATTTGGGGTTGCTTTGGTTACGAGTTGCAAATTCATTATGAGCAAGTGTTCGATTGATCATTATGTATTACTATCAGATTCATTTATGTTTCTGTCATGTTCGATGAACATGCTGATGATTACTACATATATTATTTATATAATGAACGGAAATCTGGCAATTAGTTTTGCGATTACTTTATCAATCAATATCATAGACATATTTTTAATGGCAATCTATGGACGAACGATGATCAAAAAAAAGCTATATAAAAAAGAAAAAAGGGGAAGCGCTATAGCAGTTACCCTCCTAGGAATTGGGGGTGCCGGCTTGGGCTGGACATTGGCAAAGCATTCTTTTGTTGGTGCTACAGGAGATCAGCAACTGAGTATTTTGGCTACTGTTACACTGCTAAGTGGACTTATGTGCAACTTTGGCTTGATTGGGTTCATGAAATACTATTGTTGTATAGTCATCACTAAATTAGATCATACAAAATAATAAGAGCACTTCGCAGATCCTCGCCGCCTTGTGCGGCGGGGGTTTTATCTTGTCAATCGACATCAGGCTACAAGTCGGGGCTGAGGTACTGTCATCCCTAAACGGCGCCGATTCTCCATCCAGAGTAAAACTTATAAACATTTGGGAGCAAACAAAGACGTACCGGGATAGAACATTCCTCTCCTGGAAAGGGCGCGTCAAAGACCTGAATCTGAACGATCTTAAATGGTATAATGAAAAATGACTGGATTTACGGCGAAAAATTTGCTATAATATGTTTAAATTACGCAGGCGCTTAACGTGGCGAGAGAATAAGCGATGTCAAGCGTATTTAAGAGAAAGGACGATGTGAATGGTGTATTTCCCGCTTGTGATTCAGATGATCACAGATGAAACGGAGCGTGAGTTCATGAAAGCGCTTTACATAAAGCATCGGGTAAGCATGTTTCGAATGGCACGCGCTATGACCACTTCTGAGCAGGATGCTGAAGACGTTGTCAGTGAAGCATATGTCTCTCTGATCAAAAAAATAACGCGATTAAGGCAATTGGACTGCAACGTTTTGGAAGGATACATCATTTCCACAGTGAAGAATGCCGCTTATTTGTTCTACCGGAGGAAAGGTGCTCGAAATGAAGTAGCGAGCGAGGAAGTCCTTCAATTCGCTGTAGACGAGAACGCCGCACCAGATAAACGCGTACTGCAAGAATGTACGATTCAGGAGCTGATGAGCGCAATAGGACAATTGCCGGAAAATGATCAAATTGTTTTGCGCATGAAATACTTTGAGAAGCATTCTGATCAGGAAATTGCATCGACGGTGGGCATTCGGGAAGTATCCGTACGCTCCAGATTGACAAGAGCGCGGCAAAGAATTTTTGTATTGTTGGGAGGTGCATCCAATGGCCGTTGAACAGGGAAAGCTGAAAACGCCGGAGGAAAACTACGAAGACGCTGCGATGGAATTAGCGTTATATCGAATGCTGCATCGTGAGTGTGATACAGTCAAGGAACGAGCGTCTAAGGATGAAGAAGCAGAAACGATACGCATGGCGGAGAAGAGTACGCAACGTATGTTTGATTTAATCGATCGGCATACGAGAAAAAAGTATGAGGAAAGAAATTTCGGAAGATACGGTGTACGGCTTTTGAAGGTTGCTGCCTTGGCTATATTGGTTTTGAATCTGGGACTAACCGTTGTCACTGCAACAAGTGCCACTGTTCGGGCAAAGGTGATTGAGTTTTTGACTGAAATCAACACATCCTACATGGGCATGGGCTTTAGAGAAAGTGGATCGGACATTGAAGTACCGGAGGACTGGGAGGAAAGCTATTATCCGATCTTCATTCCAGATGGCTATGTATTGCGGTTTTCAAACACAAACGGGGGAATAAGCGAAGCGGAATATATCAATGCACAGGGAGACAAGCTGCTGATCCGGATATGCGACATAACCGCGGGCAATAGAATCAATACAGAAGGTGCAAGGATTTCTCGTACAACAGTACAAGGCGTAAATGCGACGGTTTTACAACAGCCATATGAGGAGGTTGACATTGTGTGGGCAATTGGAGATCGTTATTTCATTGTCAGCAGCAACGACTATGAGACAACATTGGCGGTAGCTGAATCTATAAAACTTGTCCAAAAATAATTTTCAAAATTACTGCAACAAAAGCGCCTCTTTCTGCATTTTCAAAGTGAAAAAGGAAGGAGGCGCTTTCAATATGCTGAAAAAGATGTCGATCATAATCCTTGCACTGGTCTTAGGACTGTTTTCGTACCAGGCGTTTGCGGTGGCAATGCAGAAGGACGGCAGTACTGTGGAACCGCAGTATACGCATATTGCCACAATGGGAGGTAGCTTTGACATCAAGAACGGGACAGCGATATGCTGCGGTACGGGTCGAAGTCGATATGCTGAAACAACTACGGTTGTAAAGGTTACGCTTCAAAAGCGGGCTGCAAACAGCAAAGTATGGGTGCCGGTATGCTCATGGAGCGAAACCGCAACGGGGAAGGAGACGGTACGCGTGAATGAAGAGAAGATAGTAAGCTCTGGATATGATTATCGGATCTACATCAAGTGTACGATCAAAGACTCAAGCGGTGAAGTCAAGGAAACTGACGGCATGTACTCGCGCATTGTTTCTTATTAAGGCGGGGAGTGTTGTCGGCAATTACTGCTGCACAGCAAGCTAACAAAGCGCCATGGGAGGGATGAATTTGAGCACGGGGTATTTGCTTGGCTGTATGCGCAGTAAATTTCTGCGCAGAAAGAGAATTCTGACGCTGATCTTTCTTGGAATGCTGATCGCCGCGCTGGGCGTGATCAGCGTCGCTTCCGTTGCGCGGAATCGCGAGCTGCAAACGCCGTGGTACGCGCAGCGAACGGCAAAGATTGCGTTTCAGCAGCCCGTTTCGCCCGCGGAAGCGTACAATGCGCTGCACGCGGAATACGCCGCAGGCACGATCAACGGATACGCGCTGATTGCCGACGCGGATACGTCCGGCGGCATTGCGTTGGGCGGACAGGAGGGCGCGCTCTGGCATCCCGTAAATTCGGACGACGAGCGCTATTCTACCGGAGAAGCCCTTTTCTGGATTCCCCGGCAGGCTGTACCCGCCAAATACTTTCACAATCTTGAGGACCTGACGGCGAGCGTCGACGGCTTCGATCTGCAATGCGCGGGGCTGACCTATTACGGCTTGAACTGGGATTGGAGCGGCGAGCAGACCACGCATCGGGTTTCGCTCCGGATTGACGGGCAGCCCACTCATGTTGAATCGCCCATTCTGGAGCACGTATATGTGGGCGACGAATGGCTTTACATCGCGCCCGTGCTCGTCGGCGCGCAATGGATTGCCGATCACGATATTCCGATCACCGGCGTTTGCATAACGCTCGTCTCCCCCAACGATCGGGCGACGCTTCAGCGCATTGCGTCCCGCATATCCGCGCCGTTTCAAATGACGACGGAATGGAACGCAGGGCGAATCGGCGCGCTGACGGCGAATGAATGGCTCTATTTGGGCGTGCTGCTCCTTGCGATGCTGAATGTCGCGTCTCTGTATGACGGCCTAATCGACAGCTACAGCGGCGAACTCTTCATTTTCAGGAAGATCGGCGCGTCCAAGAGTGCCGTCCGCAAGGCGGTGCTCATCCTCATCGTGTCCATGTCGGCGTGCGCATTTGCCGGCGCATGGCTCGTTTACGCGCTGCTGCTGGGCTTCCAGCGGAATCATCAATGGCTGGCACCGCTGCCCGCAGGCTATATCGGCGCGCTGTTTCTGGGCTATGTGGTCATTTGCTCTCTGCTGGCGCTCCGGCATACGGGAAGCGTGCTGAAATCGTTCCGAAAAAAAGGATCGAATTTGTAAGGAGGTGAAAACGTGCGAAAAACGCTCTATATATCCCGCATATTGCTGTCCTCGTTTCGAAAAAAGCTGGCGCTGATCTGGGCGATTACGCTGCTCGTCTCGTTCGGACTTTCCATGAGCATCGGCATCATGCAAAGTCAGCTGAGCATTCAAAGCTATTATCTGAACGACGATATGCGGGATCTGGCATTTCTGGTAGACGCCGAGGCGGGCTATTACGCCGATTTCCAATCGCGCGGCGCTTTCACGCGGAGTCTGCGCGCGCAAATCGAGCGCTGGCAGGGATTGCGCGCAATCTATGAGCAGACGACCGTCGAAGCGCCTGATAAAGGCTGGGTGCTATTCGGATATCCGGCGGCGCTGCTGAACAGGCTGCATCTCCCTTCCGCACAGAAAAATATGGAAATCGATCCCACCGCTTGCGAGCATCCTATCTGGCTGGACTGCCGTTTGCGCTCGGAATATGAAATCGGCGATACGATCGCGCTGGAGCTTCTTATCGGAGAGGGAGAATCCGCCGCGTGCGAATTTACCGTCGCAGGCTTCCTGAATGAAGAAAATGTTCATTATGATTTTGAGACCGGCTCGTCCGCTGAAACCCGTTCTGCGGATTTTATCGTGAAAAATCCATCCTATATCGCCTGCGTCACCGTGAGCGATTCCGTTTTTTCCGGCGAGGAATTCGACGGCGCTCGATCGTGCGCAAAATTTCTCCTGCCCGAGACGAAGGAAGACGTCGCCGCATGGAAGGAAATTGCGCGCAAACAGGGCGCCGGTTACGTCAGCGATATGGATGACATTCTGGAAAACGATCGAACGAACATCGACCTGATGTCAACGCCCATTCTGGCGCTGTGCGTCATTATGGTGATTCTGACACTGATCGGCTTGATCGGAACGCAGCTGCAGCTGATGAATCTGTACAAGCAGGTCGCCTTCTCGCTGGCGATGACCGGAATGAGTTGGGGCGCATGGAAGGCATCGTGGCTTTCCATCTTCTGCCTGCCGCTGTGGCTTGCAAGCCTGATCGGCTCATTTCTGGGCAGCGCGTGGAAGAGCGTGGTCATGCTGGAAAGGATGAATGCGTTCACGCCGACCGCATTTGCGATCAGCGTCGCCATTGTGCTTCTGACCGCAATCGGAATTCTTCCGACGATCGGGCGCTGGAGCCGAATCGACATCAACGAATTCAGGAGGTTGAGCGAATGAAAAATCTGCGGCTTGAGGGCGTTACAAAGGTATATGATCCGGGGAAAAGCTATCAGGTCGACGCGCTGCGCGGAATCGACGCGGAATTCGAAAGCGGCCGTTCATACGCGATCATGGGCGCATCCGGATCGGGCAAATCCACATTGCTGAACATTCTGGGGTGTCTGGATCGCCCGTCGAGCGGCAGCTATCTGTGGGACGAGCGGCGAATCGACGCTTTGCCCGCAAAGGTGCTCACCGAAATGCGTGCAAAGGATATCGGCTTTATTTTGCAGGACTACGGTCTGATCGATTCCATTTCGGTTTTGGAAAACTGCCTCGCGCCCTGCATCTTTTCCGGTCAGAAACGGCGGCAGGCAAAGAAAAGCGCCGCTGATGCGCTCGAACGGCTGGGCATTTCCGATTTGGGCGCGCGCGAGGTCGGCAAACTGTCCGGCGGTCAGAAGCAGCGCGCCGCCATCGCGCGGGCGATCGTCAACCAACCGCAGCTCATTCTCGCCGACGAGCCCACGGGCGCACTGGATTCAGGGAATACGGCAATCATTCTGGATGTTCTGCTCTCGCTCGTCCATCCGCAGTCGATTCTGATTCTTGCCACGCATGATGCCAATGTGGCAAAGTGGTGCGATTCTATTTTGCACATTCGGGATGGTTGCATCTGTTGATGAATCGCAAACGTATGAATCATAGTGCAGGAGCGACTTCATGGCCGTATCCATGGTGTCCATCTCTTGCATTAAGATATACACAGCAGTACGGTGCTGTGATTTTCCCATTGGAGGTGATCTCGACATTAAGAGCTTTTCGGTTATATCAGAGAACGAGTTGGAGAACAAGGATCGACAATATGAAAGGAGTCAACTATGAAGAAGTTCGTATCTGCCATCTGTACGGTACTAATCCTGATGGTCATTACAGGTATCGTCGCGCTTGCTGCCTGCGACGGCAAGAGCCGTAGTTATAATGTCGATTGCTACAAAACATTCGGAACCTACCAGTATGCTAAGGCAACCCAATCTGCTGCATGCGACGGTGGTCACAGCGTTACTCTGGCTAACGAGTTGACGGTCTACTATACGGATGGCACCTCGCATTCCTATTCTGGAAAATCAACAATCAAGAAGCAGGTCCCTGCAGGGAAAGTTGGCAAAAAAGCCTCGGGAGTTTTCAATGCGACTTGCAGTGGCGGCTATAAATTTCCGAAGCGTACTGCAACCGATAAATGGTAATCGCACTCCTTGTTTAGCGTGATTGAGATATGCCCGCCCCTGAATTGAGAAATTCAGGGGCACATATTATTTTCATTCTTCATAGCTAAAGAGTCTTTTCAGAGGGGCCTGGTCATATTTCAACTTTGTCCAGAATTTCGTGTATGTCTACGAATTTCAGATGTGTGTAGGTATTGGCCGTCGTTTCATATCTTGCGTGGCGCATGGTGCGCTGTACATCCACTGGACGTACGTTATTGCGCGCAAGCATGGTCGCGAACGTATGGAGGGGATTTGGTGAGGTATGTCGTGGGGAGGGACAGCCGGCAGATGGCGATGGGCGTGTGGAGCGTGGAGGATGAGGTGTCTCGGGAGAGCCCGGCGCGGTTCATCGAGGTATTTGTGGAGAGTCTGGAGCTGGAGCGTCTGGGGTTTCGCCACGCCGTGCCCGCGGGGACGGGGCGGCCGGCGTACCATCCCGGCGACCTGCTGAAGCTGTATCTCTACGGCTATCTGAACAAAATCCGCTCGTCCCGAAAGCTCATGCGGGAATGCGGGCGGAATGTGGAGCTGTGGTTTCTGCTGAACCGGCTGCAGCCGGATTTCCGCACCATCGCGGACTTCCGAAAGGAACACCGAAAGCTGCTCGGGAAGATATTCGTCATCTTCGCGCGCGCGTGTCGGGAAATGAAGCTCATGGACGGAAATACGCTGTGTCTGGACGGCACGACCATCCGCGCGTCCAACGGCCGGAAGCAGTCCACCAGCGTGGAGCTCAGCCGGAAGAAGCTGGAGTACGCCCGAGCGCAGCTGGAGGCCGTGGAGCGCTTTCTGGACGGCATGGACGAAAATGACCTCCACGAGGACAGGATCGACCATCCCTTTGCGCTGGATCTGGACAAGGATCATCTGCCCGACCCGCAGACGCTGCGAGAGCGCATCGCCTTTCACGAAAGTGTGCGGAACCTCGAACGGCTTCATGACAACCTTCCGCCGGGCGCCGAGCACGGCAGCCGTGCTCCGGCCGTTGGAAACATCTACTCCAACTGCGAACATATGAAATCCTCCTGATGTGTTACTGCAATGGCATTCCGCCTTTACCCATCGCCGATTCTATCTGTTCGCTGACTCGAGCGGCCGCGCCGGGCGCTCAACCTGCACAAATCGAACGCTGCACAATGGAAGGCCGGCTGGCTGACTTTCGTACGAGCGCGCTGCTCTTGGTGCATCTCGCCAGACCATCGCTCTTCCATTGTACAGCTTAGGCAATGAGATGTCCCTCGCCTGTGGCTGGCTGCCACGAACATGGGGCAAATATATAGTAACAGGTGCATTGAGGAGCTGGAGAAGTCCGGCCGGAGCGCCATGACCTTCACCGACCCCGAGTGCGCCATGATGCCCGCCAAGGAGGGCGGAATCAAGGCCTGCTACAACGTCCAGACCGTGGTGGACGCGTCCAGCCACATGATCGCCGATTTCCACGTCACGGACAGTCCCAGCGACCGCGGGCAGATCTTCGAGAGCGTGGAAATGTGCCGAAAGAATCTGGGGCTGGAATCGGTGAACGTCATCACCGACAAGGGCTACGAGAGCGCCGAGGACATCGAGCGCTGCCTCATGAACGGCGTGGCCGCGGACGTGGGCTTCATTCAGGACCGGGAGGAGCGGGTGTTCTCGCTGGATTACGTCGAGAGGGAGATTACGCCCGAGCAGAAGGCCTCCCAGAAACCGGAGGACATTCAGGCCTGCCTCCGCGCCGGCGTGCTGCCGGACTGCTACGAGGGCTCGAACATCCGCGTGCAGGTGCAGTCGCTTGGGCAGGTGAGCTGCTTCATCCGCCACGGGGACGGCACAGTGACCTGTCCCGTAGGCCGTCAGCTGTTCCGGAAAAAGGACACCAAGTACGGAACCGTCTACTCCAGTCGGGAGGCCTGCAGAACCTGTCCCAACCGCTGCACCGATTCGAGGAAGCCGAAGGAAGTCAACATCGGGCGCAACAGCGTCTACGTGCCAGTCATCATGTACGGCGACCCGCGCTTCCCCCTCCAGCAGATTCCGGACATTATGCAGAGCTCGCCGCACAACAATTTCGGCAAATTAAAGCGCGCCGAAAAGCGCGTCATGGTGTTCATCCGGCGGGACATTCGCAAGCAGAAGCTCCGCCAGCAGACCAGCGAGCACCCCTTCGGCACCATCAAGCACTACGACGACGGCCGTCATTTCCTTTGCAGAGGCAAGGAAAAGGTCACCGCCGAATTCGCCCTATCGGCGCTGAGCTACAACATCCGAAGAGCCATCGCCCTCTGCGGCGGCGTTCAGAAGCTCATCGATCGCTACCGCAGAATCGCTATGCCAAAAATCAGAGAAATCGCGGAAATCTGAGGGGGAAACCCCTCCTTTTTTCGCGATTTTTGGCCTTGAATGGGTGAATTTTGTATGAATGGTATAAAATATCCGTCCGAAAACTGTGTTTTCGGACGGACTGTGGTGGAGCATAGCGGATTCGAACCGCTGACCTCTACAATGCGAATGTAGCGCGCTACCAACTGTGCTAATGCCCCAAATATTCTTGCCAAATTTTGTGCAGATCTGACATTAACTGCTTTGCCAAGGAACTCGGCATCGGGGATAAACAACTGATGGTTTGTTCTACCAACTGTGCTAATGCCCCATGCGCTCTTCAGAACATAAATTAGTATAGCATCAAGCGGGTAAATATGCAAGAGAAAAGTATGTTAATTTTCAAAAGGGCGGAAGGCGGCAGGAAATAGAGGGGCGGATGGGGAATCATTCAGGGTAGATGACGGATGGGGGGATACTATGGATGAAGAAGTTTATTGGACTGGATATTGGAGGAACCAAGTGCGCGGTCGTATTGGCGAGCGTTGACCGCGGGATTCATATTTTGGACAAGCTGCGTTTTGCGTCCCTGGCGGAGCGGGGCTGCGAGGACATGCTGGGACCTATTTTTGAGGCGGTAGACGAGGTTTTGGAGCGCAACGGCATGAAGAGCGCCGATGTGGAAGCCATTGGCGTCAGCTGCGGCGGGCCTTTGGACAGTCGCCGGGGGCTTGTGCTTGCGCCGCCGAATCTGCCCGGCTGGGTGAATGTGCCGCTGGTAGAGAGGCTTGAGAAGCGCTTTGGCGTGCGCGCGTTCTTACAGAACGACGCCAACGCCTGCGCGCTTGTGGAATGGAAGCTGGGCGCCGGGCGCGGCGCGGAGAACACGATTTTCCTCACGATGGGCACCGGCATGGGCGGCGGCGTGATTGCGGAAGGCCGTCTCATGCGCGGCGCTTCGGATATGGGCGGCGAAATCGGGCATCTGCGGCTTGCGGAGGACGGCCCGGTCGGCTTCGGGAAGGCTGGTTCGTTTGAGGGCTTCACCAGCGGCGGCGGCATCGGCCGTCAGGCGCAGGCGCTCACGCGGAAGCTCATGGAAGAAGGCCGCACGCCGCAATGGATGCTGGACGGCCACGCAATCGAGGAAGTGGACGCGAAGCTGATGGCCGACTATGCGCATGCCGGAAACGCGGAGGCGCGTGCGTTCTACGCGTCGATCGGGCGCATGCTCGGCCGGGGCGTTTCGCTGCTGGTGGACGCGTTCAACCCGGAGGTTGTCGTGATCGGCAGCATCTTCGTGCGCGCGGAGGATCTTCTGCGCCCCGCCATGGAGGAGGAAATGCACAGGGAGTGCATCCCCTATTCCCTGAGCGCGGTGCAGGTGCGCCCGGCGGAGACCGGCGAGGCCATCGGCGATCTGGCCAGCGTCATGACGGCGCTGTACGCGCTGAACATCGATCCGATGTATGAAGCCGAGGAAACCGATCCGCGCGTGCTGGCGCGCTACGAGCGTCTGTTCGAAAAATATCCCGCGCTGGAAGGCATTCGCGCGCAGGTGATGGACGCGTATCGGATGCTTCGCGACTGCTACATGGGCGGCGGCAAGCTGCTTCTGTGCGGCAATGGCGGAAGCTGCGCAGACTGCGAGCACATCGTGGGCGAGCTGATGAAGGGCTTCTGGCTAAAGCGGCCGCGGCGCGAGGGCGGCGCGTGCGCGCATCTTCAGGGCGCGCTTCCGGCGATTGCGCTCACGGGACACGCGGCGCTTTCGTCCGCGTTCAATAACGACGTTGACCCGGAATACGTCTACGCGCAGCAGGCGGCGGGTTATGGCCGTCCCGGCGACGTGCTTCTGGGCATTTCCACCAGCGGAAACGCGAAAAACGTGTTCCACGCCGTGGAAGCGGTGAAGCAGCTCGGCCTGAAAACGCTGGGACTGGCGGGCGGCAGCGGCGGAAAGCTGAAGGAAGCGTGCGACGCGTGCGTCGTCGTGCCGGGCAACTGCCCGGCGGACGTGCAGGAATACCATCTGCCCGTCTACCACGTGCTCTGCGGCATGCTGGAGGCCAAATTCTTCGAGGAATAAGCTGAGGTGCCTTCGGGGATGTTATTTTCTGGTGTGCGGCGCGATTTTAACAGGAAAAACGGCGCCGCGCATGGAATTCTCTGGCGACGCTTCGTGAAACGGGGCGCGCTACCAAAGAGGTGTTAGAAAGCCATGCTGAAGCTTGACCACATTTCATGGCACACGCCCGACGGCCGGGAGGTGCTGGAGGACGTAAGCCTGACGGTTCCCGATAAAAAGCTGGTGGTGATTACCGGCCCCAACGGCGGCGGCAAGACCACCATCGCAAGGCTGATCGCCGGCATTAACCAGCCAGACAGCGGCCGCATATGGATGGACGACACGGACATCACCGACCTCGACGTGACCGAGCGCGCCCGTCTGGGCATCGGCTATGCGTTTCAGCAGCCGGTTCGGTTCAAGGGGCTGACGGTGCGCATGCTGCTGGAAACCGCCGCGGGTACGCAGACGAGCTATGGGCAGATGTGCGAATATCTGGCCAGCGTCGGCCTGTGCGCGCGCGATTATCTGGACAGAGAGGTGAACGCCACGCTGTCCGGCGGCGAAATGAAGCGCATCGAAATCGCCACGGTGCTTGCGCGCCGGGCGAAGCTTTCCGTGTTCGACGAGCCGGAGGCCGGCATCGACCTGTGGTCGTTCGCCGGGCTGATCAAGACGTTCACGTCCATCCGCCAGAATATGACGGGCAGCCTTGTGATCGTGTCCCATCAGGAGCGCATCCTGCGCATCGCCGATGAAATCGTGCTGCTGTCCGGCGGCCGCGTGACCCGGCAGGGCCCGGGCGAGGAAATGGTGGACTATCTGCTTGCGTCCGGCGACGCGGGCAGAAGCTGCGTGAAGGGGGAGGCGGCGTTTCAATGAATGAGATTACGAAGGATCTGCTGGAACGCATTTCCGACTTCAAGGGCTCGTTCGACGGCGCGTACAACCTTCGCGTGGACGGCGCCTGCGCGGGCAGGCAGTCGAGCGAGAACATCCGCATCGATTCCAAGACAGATAACCCCGGTCTTGAAATTCACATCAGGCCCGGCACAAAGGGCGAGCGCGTGTCCATCCCCGCGTGCGTGACCCACGGCGACGTGAATGACCTCGTGTACAACGATTTCTTCGTCGGCGCGGGCGCGGACGTGACCATCGTGGCGGGCTGCGGCGTGCACACCGAAACCGGCGAACCGGCGCGCCACAACGGCATTCACCGCTTCTTCCTCGAAGAGGGCGCGCACGTGCTGTATCTGGAAAAACACATCGGCACCGGCAAGGGCGAGGGACTGCGCTCCATCGACCCCGTAACTGAAGCGACGCTTGAAAAGGACGCGGTGCTGACGATGGATACCGCGCAGATCGGCGGCGTGGATCACACCGTGCGCACGACCTCCGCCGTGCTGGGCGAAAACGCGAAGCTGATCATCCGCGAGCGCATCTTCACAAGCGGAGAGCAGTTCGCGGAAACCAATTTCCGCGTGGCGCTGAACGGCGCGGGCTCCGGCGCGGACGTGGTGTCGCGCTCCGTTGCAAGGGAGCATTCGCGGCAGAATTACATCTCCGTCGTGGAGGGCAACGCGCCGTGCACCGGCCATACCGAGTGCGACGCGATTATCGACGGCGGCGCGCGCGTGGACGCTTCCCCGAAGCTCAGCGCCAACCACCCCGATGCGGCGCTGATTCACGAAGCCGCCATCGGCAAAATCGCGGGCGAACAGATTCTGAAGCTGCGCACGCTCGGCCTTACTGAGCAGGAAGCGGAGGAAAAAATCATTCAAGGCTTCCTTGCCTGACCGCTCAGCATTCATGGAAATTGAATTCGGCATAGCTGAAAACCAGCTATGCCGAAAATATTTGATCAAATGAAAATCGTTCCGCTCGTCCAGTTCTGTCAGATGCTCATACAGGGAGAGTTCTACCTTCTCCCTCATCCGAGAATCGCATTCGCTTCCTTCAGAAACGCTTCCGCCTCGCGGCGGGAGGTAAAGATGCGGCAGGGCTTTCCGGAGGTGCGGATGGCTTCCAGCAGCTTGGGGCGGGTTGTGCGTCGGAAGGTGCATATCCATTTGAGGAAGGACAGGTCGAATCGCTCCGGGCAGTTTTCGCCCATGTCGGGACGGGTTTCGCCGTGGTAGCGGAGGATGCGGCGGAGTATGCCCCACAGGCACACGCGGGTCGGATAGTCCAGATACAGCACGAGGTCGCAGGCTTCCAGCCGACACGGCAGCGTGCGCGTGAAGTTGCCGTCGAGAATCCATTCGGGCTTTGCCAGTTCCGCTTCGAGCGCGCGGTCGAAAGCGTCCTTGTCCAAGTGCTGCCATTCGCCCGTCCAGTACAGTTTGTCCAGATGCACGACGGGCAGGCCGGTCTGCTCGCCCAGCCTGCGGGCAAGCGTGCTCTTCCCCGCGCCGCCGGAGCCAATGAGCAGAATTCGCTTTGCGCTCATTTGCTTTCTACCTCCGCGATTTCGCGAATGATTTCGCCCGCCAGCGCCAATCCCGCCGCGCCGGGCACGAACGAAATGGAGCCGGGCGCGCCGGGCGCGATGCGATACGGCAGCTCATGGGAGAACACGGCCTTCACGCCGCGCACGCCACGCTTTCGAAGCTGCTGCCGCACCGTGCGCGCCAGCGGGCAAACGGTTGTTTTTTCAATGTCGGCGATTTCGAACGCAGTGGGGTCGAGCTTGTTGCCCGCGCCCATGGCGCACACCACGCGGCAGCCCGCGCTCTTCGCGCGCTCAATTAAAAGCAGCTTGGACGGCACCGAGTCGATGCAGTCGGCCACGAAGTCATACCGGCTCAGGTCGATCTGGTCGGCGGTGGATTCGTCATAAAACAGGTTGAGCGCGGTAATGTCCGCGTCCGGATTGATGGAAAGCGCGCGCGCCCGGGCGACCTCCACCTTGGGTATGCCCAGATTCTCGCGCGTGGCGATCAGCTGGCGGTTGAGGTTCGATTCCTCCACGCAGTCGCCGTCCACAAACAGAAGCGTGCCCACGCCCGCGCGGACGAGCGCTTCCGCGACAAAGGAGCCCACGCCGCCCACGCCGAACACGGCCACACGCGCGCGATTCAGTTTTTCCACCGCTTCCTCGCCGATCAGGCGCACGGTTCTGTCCTGCCAACCCATATATATCGCCTCCGTATCCGATAATTATGCCTTACGGGGGCCTTTTTGTCAATGGATTGATTGACACGCGCGCCCCGTTCGTTGTAAAATGATTGCAGAAACACTAAAGTGAATCAGGAGGCATGATCGATATGGATCGCAGTACCGCCCGGGCGCTGGCTGAAAAGCTTGTGGCGCAGATGACCATTGAGGAGAAGGCTTCGCAGCTGCGTTATGACGCGCCCGCCATTGAACGGCTGGGTATCCCCGCATACAACTGGTGGAACGAGGCGCTGCACGGCGTTGCCCGCGCAGGCACGGCTACGGTGTTCCCGCAGGCCATCGGCCTGGCCGCGATTTTTGACGAAGACCTGATGGAGGAAATCGCGGACGTGATCTCCACCGAGGCGCGCGCCAAGTTCAACGCGCAGTCTGCGCACGGAGACCGCGGCATCTATAAGGGACTGACCTTCTGGTCGCCCAACATCAACATCTACCGCGACCCGCGCTGGGGACGCGGACAGGAGACCTACGGCGAAGACCCGTATCTCACCTCGCGTCTGGGCGTTCGCTTCATCAAGGGCATTCAGGGGCACGGGGATTATATGAAGGCGGCGGCGTGCGCCAAGCACTTCGCCGTGCATTCCGGCCCGGAAAGCGTGCGCCACGGCTTTAACGCCGAGGTATCCGAGTACGACCTGTGGGATACCTATCTGCCCGCGTTTGAGGCCTGCGTGAAGGAGGGCGGCGTGGAAGCTGTCATGGGCGCGTACAACAGCGTGGACGGCGAGCCGTGCTGCGGCTCCAAGCGCCTGATGGGCGACATCCTGCGCGGCCAGTGGGGCTTTGAGGGACACTATGTCTCCGACTGCGGCGCGATTTCGGATTTCCACCAGTTCCACAAGATCACCGACACCGCGCCGGAAAGCGCGGCGCTGGCGCTGAAGAACGGCTGCGACATCAACTGCGGAAACACGTATCTGATGCTGCTGCAGGCGCTGCAGGAAGGCCGCGTGACTGAGGAAGAAATCACGCAGTCGTGCGTGCGCGCGTTCACGTGCCGCTACCTGCTGGGGTTGTTCAGCGACGACAACGAATACAACCAGATTCCCTATGAAGCCAACGACTGCGACCGGCACGCGGAGGCGGCGCTGAACGCGGCGCGGCGCAGCATGGTGCTTTTGAAAAACGACGGCATCCTGCCGCTGAACCTTTCGTCGCTCAAGTCCGTGGCGGTCATCGGCCCGAACGCCGACAGCATTCCGGCGCTTCACGGCAACTACAACGGCACCTCATCCCGCTATGTCACGTATCTGGAGGGCATCCGCGCCGCGTGCCGCGAGGCGAACGTGCGCGTGAATTACTCCGAGGGTTCGCATCTGTACAGGCAGAACTGCGAACCGCTGGCCGCGGCGGACGATCGCATCGCCGAAGCCGTGCAGGCCGCCGAGATGAGCGACGCGGCGATTCTCGTGCTGGGTCTGGATCCCACGATCGAGGGCGAGCAGGGCGACGCCAGCAACGCATATTCCTCCGGCGACAAGGAAACGCTGGAGCTGCCCGCATGCCAGCGCAGACTGCTGGACGCGGTCGTCGCCACCGGCAAGCCCGTGGTGGTGCTTCTGGCCAGCGGCGGCGCGCTGCACGTGGAGGACGGCAACGCCATTCTGCAGGTCTGGTACGCGGGTCAGGCGGGCGGCACGGCCGCGGCCGACATCCTGTTTGGAAAGGTCTGCCCGTCGGGACGTCTGCCGGTTACCTTCTATCACGACGCGGAGGAGCTTCCGGCGTTCACCGATTATTGCATGGAGGGGCGCACCTACCGCTATTTCAAGGGACAGGCGCTGTATCCGTTCGGCTTCGGCCTGAGCTACACGACCTTCCGCTATTCCGATCCCGTGTACTCGGCGGAGAAGGGCGCGGTCAGCGTGCGCATCCGCAATGACGGCGAGACGGACGCGGAGGAGGTCGTTCAGGCCTACGTGAAGCCGCTGGAATTTGACAGCCACGGCCTGAACTGGAGCCTGTGCGCCTTCGGGCGCGTGTTCCTGCACGCCGGCGAGGAAAAGCGCGTGCGCCTGCCGATTCCCGCGCGCGCCTTTGAGTGCGTCACCGACGACGGCCGCCGTATCAAGGCGGGCCGCCACTTCCGCCTGTATGTGGGCGGCAGCCAGCCCGACGCGGTCAGCTGCGAGAAACTGGGCGTGAAGCCCATGGAACTGGATGTGATTGTCTGATGGAGGATCTGCGGACGCGAGGCGCGTCTGCCCGTCTTCGAGCGGAGGCCATGCGCATGCTGCATCCCGAAAGGGACGCGCGCACGCTGCGATTGAACGGAGACACCGGCCTGATCAAGGTGGTCGCCTGCCTGTGCATGCTGAGCGACCACCTCGGCAAGATGATTTTTCCGAATGCGCTGTACATTTCGGTCAGCGGCCCGCGGGCGTTTCTGCTGCCGTCGGGAAGCCTTCTGCGCATCATCGGCCGGCTGGCCATGCCTATGTTCTGCTATTGCATTGCCGTGGGCTGCGCCTATTCGCGCAGCGTGTGGAAGTACGCGCTTCGGCTGCTTCTGATGGGCGTGCTCGTGCATCCGCTGTATATGGCGGCGATGGGGCACGTGAAGCTGGGCACGTTCGACTGGGCGCACAATTTCTGGAAGCTGGGCGAAATCTACGATTTCTACTATGCCCGCAAGCTCAATATCTTTTTCACGCTTGCCATGGGCGCGCTGCTGCTCGCCAGCGTGCGCGCAAGGGCGTATGTGCTCACCACGCTGTTTACCGTGCTTACGTGGCGGCTTTCAGGGCGCATCGATTACGGTTGGAAGGGCGTGGCGCTGATCTGCCTGTTCTACGCGTTTCTGGATCGGCCGGTCGCGTCGCTCACAGCGATCGCGGCGTTCATGTGGTACTGGGCCATGCCGGGCTTCTTCACCGCAGGCAAAACCCAGACGAACCTTCAGTGGTACGCGCTCGCCGCGCTTCCGCTGATCTACCTGCCGCTCCCGCGCAGATTGAAGCTGCCCAAATGGGTGTTTTACGGCTTCTATCCCGCGCATCTGCTGGTTATCTACTGTCTTCAGTTATAAGGCACCGCCGCGCAATTCGGCGGCGCGTCGGGCGACGTCTTTTCCGCCATCTGCGGCATGCAAATTCCTCGATTTACCTCCAGTAAACCTTCGGAACTTGCATTTGCATCTGACGAAAAATCCATTCGCCGGCCGACCACCTCATTTGCGCGGCGTTGCCACAAGAAAGGAAGATACCTATGGTTCACGAGCTTACCGATTTCCTGTCCCGCACGCCGAGCGCGTTCCATGCCATTGAAAACCTGTCCATCATGCTGTCCGGCGCGGGCTTTGTGCGCCTGACGGAGGGCGAAAAGTGGGACGTGCAGCGGGGCGGTGCGTATTTCGTCACCCGCAACCTGTCGTCGCTGATCGCGTTCCGCGTGCCGGAGGACGGCTTTACGTCGGCGCGCATCGCCGCCAGCCATTCCGATTCGCCCGTGTTCAAAATCAAGGAGAACGCGGAGCTGACAGTGATCAACCGCTATGTGCAGCTGAACACCGAGCGCTACGGCGGCATGATCTTCTCCACGTGGCTGGACAGGCCGCTGTCCGTGGCCGGGCGCGCGCTGGTGCGCACGAAGAGCGGCCTTGAAACGCGGCTGGTCAATCTGGACGAGGATACGCTGGTCATCCCGAACGTGCCGATTCACATGAACCGCTCGATCAACGACGGCTATAAGTACAACGCGCAGGCCGACCTCATGCCGCTGTTCGGCTCCATCGACGCGAAGAACACTTTCAAGGCGCGCGTCGCCGCCGCCTGCGGCGCGAAGGTGGAAGACCTGCTGGGTACCGACCTGTTCCTGTACTCCCGCGTGCAGCCCGCCGTGTGGGGCAAGGACGGCGAGTTCGTGTCCGCCGGCCGACTGGACGATCTGGAATGCGCCTACACCACCGCCCGCGCGATGATCGAATGCAAGGCGACGAAGGGTATGCCGGTGCTGGCCGTGTTCGACAATGAAGAGGTCGGCTCCACCACCAAGCAGGGCGCGGATTCTACGTTCCTGACCGACGTTCTGCGCCGCGCGGCGCTGTGTCTGGGCGTGGGCGGCGAGGCGTTCTACCGCGCGCAGGCGTCCAGCGTCATGCTTTCCTGCGACAACGCGCACGCCGCGCATCCCAACCATCCGGAGCTGTACGACGCGTCCAACCGCGTATACATGAACGAGGGCATCGTCATCAAGGAAAGCGCCAACCAGAAGTACACCTCCGACGGCGCGTCCAAGGCCATTCTGCGCGCAATTCTCGATAATGCCGGCGTGAAGTATCAGTTCTTTGCCAACCGCTCCGACATGCTCGGCGGCGGCACGCTGGGCAATATCTCCAACGCGCACTTCTCGCTGAACACCGTGGACATCGGCCTCGCGCAGCTGGCCATGCACTCCAGCTGGGAGACCGCCGGTTCCCGCGACGTGGACGCGATGGCGGACGGCGTGCGCGCGTTCTTCGAAACGCCCATCTCCATGCCCGCCGATGGCGTTTTCGCGCTGAACTGAACACATACTCCTATGGCGGCCTCCGGGAATCCATCCCCGAAGGCTGTTTTTATGCGGAAGGCCTGTAACGTTCTGTGCGGATGTGTGTCTAAAGGGCGAGGAGGTGAGAGGGTTGGAATCGTTTGAAGCGCTGTTTGTACGCTATTTTTCGAAGGTGTACCACTTCGCGTACTCGCTTACGCAGAGCGAAGCCGCCGCGGAGGAGCTGACGCAGCAAACGTTTTATAAGGCGCTGAAGAACATCGACTCGTTTGAGGGACGCAGCGACCCCGGCACATGGCTGTGCAGCATCGCGAAGCGCGAGTATTTCAACCACAGCGCGCGCAGCCGCGAACGCGCGTACGCGCCGGACAGCGCCGTGTTCGACCGCGCGGAGACGGGCGCGGATACCCAAGTTGAACGCACAGAGGACGCGATGCGCATTCACCGGCATCTGCACGGATTGGAGGAGCCGTATCGCGAGGTATTCATGCTGCGCGTGTTCGGCGAATTGAAATACGCGCAGATTGCCGCGCTGTTCGGCAAAACCGAAGGCTGGGCGCGCGTGACCTATTATCGCGCAAAGCAGATGCTTTGTCAGGCAATGAAGGAGGAAGACGATGGAAAAGCGTGATTGCGGGATCGTGCGCGATCTCATGCCGCTGGTGATCGATCAGGTTGCCAGCCCCGCGTCCACCGAGCTGGTGGAAAGCCATATCAGGGAATGCGAGGAATGCCGCGAGGTCATGGCGCAGATGCGCGCGGAGCCTGCCGTGAAACCGGCCGAGACGGACACGGGCTTTATTCGCTTCTGCAAAAAGCTGGAAAGGGAGTTTCGCTGGCGGCGCGTGGTGGTGGGCGCGCTGGCGGCGCTGCTCGTGTGCGCAATCCTCTGCGGCGGTATCTTCTTTACCTATTATAAAATGAATATGTGGGACGAACCCTATTCGCCGAAGCTTTCGGATTGCAAAGTGGAATTCCGCGAGGAAGACGACGGCTTCCTGCGTGTCACCGTGCCGCGGCCAGTGGGCTATCGACCCATGGGCTGGAGAATTGAATACAGCGAAAATGGAACGGTGGTTCATATCTACCCGGAGCGTTCACAGTGGAAAACGCTTTTCGGCGGGTCTGGAAAAGGAGAGAGCGATTCGATAACGTGGGTGTGTGACGTCGTCCGCCTTATCGACGGGCAGATCTATCGCCATAAAGTGGAAGACAGCGTCCAATACGATTCCCTGACCGGCTGTTATGTCAATTCCTACACGGTCGAAGATACACCTCTCCGCGAGCTCTACCTCGGCTCGGAAAAGGTGAACCTCGACGATCTGATCGGCTGATTCCCCCAAATATCAAAGACCGGCATGCCGCGATTCAAAGCCGCATGCCGGTTCTCTATCAGCCGATTCCGCCCAGCAGCGCGCCCGCGACCAGCGCCACCAGCGCACAGAGACAGAAGACATATTTGCCCATCGGATAGAACCATTTGCCGACGCTCTTTTCGGCACCCTCGTTCACCGCGTCCAGCGCCGTCTGCTTCTTCAGCACCCAGAAGAACATGATCGCCGCCAGCAGCGCGCCCGCCGGGCAGATATAAATGGAAACCACGTCCATCCACTGCGACGTCCACGGCTGAATGAGCACGGACACGGCCGTGCCGATCAGGCCGATGACGAGCACCGCGGGCAGGCGCTTCAGGCCGAAACGCTCCTGCATGTAGGCAATCGGCGCTTCATACAGGTTTAAGATGGAGCTCAGCGCCGCGAACAGCACGCAGATGAAGAAAATCATGCCCACGATGCGCCCGCCGGCCATGTTGTTCAGCACCCGAACCAGATAAATGAACATCAGCCCCGGGCCGCCCTTTTCCAGCTCCGCGCTGCCCACGGCTGTCGCCGGGATGATCACAAACGCCGCCAGCAGCGCGGCGATCGTGTCAAACACGGCCACGTTGCGCGCGGAGGAAATCACGTTCTCCTTTTTGCTCAGGTAGGAGCCGTAAATCACCGAGCCGTTTCCAGCCACGGACAGCGAGAAGAACGCCTGCCCGAAGGCGTAAATCCATACCTCGGGATTCAAAAGTCCCTTCGGATTCAGCGTGAGGATGTACCGGTATCCGTCGCCCGCGCCCTTCAGCGTCGCAATATAGATGCCCAGCGCCAGAAACAGCCCGAAAAGCAGCGGCATCATGACCTTGTTGGCTCTCTCAATGCCGCCGGACACACCCAGAGCCATGATGACCAGCGATACGCCCAGCCCGATCAGCTGCCACATCGTGTTGCCAACGCCGAACACGCCGCCTTGGAACATTGTGCGAACCGCCGCGCCCAACGTTTCCGTTTCCGGCGCGGTACGACTGAATTCGCCGACGATTTCGCCCATGTCCGTTCCCAGCGCGAACAGGCCGCCCGAGATGCCCATAAAGCAATACTAGAAAATCCAGCCCTGCACCACGGTGTAGCCGATGGCCAGCATCAGCGAGCCGACCACGGGCAGAAAGCCGATGGCCATACCCGTTTTCCGCTTTCCGCCGCGCGCTTCCACGCACTTGCCGAACGCGTCCACCGGTCCCGCGCCCGCCCAGCGCCCCAGCGCGAATTCCTCAATCACGCCGGTGGAGCCGATCAGCACGACAAACAGCACATAGGGAATCAGAAACGTCAGCCCGCCGTACGCCGACACCAGCACCGGAAATCGCCAGATGTTCCCCATGCCCACGGCCGACCCGATGCACGCCAGAATAAATCCCCACCGACTGCGAAAGCTGTCGCGAACGCTCCGCTCGTTTCCCGCCATCCGTATCTCCTCCATCCAAACCCTTGTCTTGTCACAATTCCTTCCAATTTTAACATATGTGTCCCTTCATGTCAATCTTTTAACGAAAATACGCGGAAACCGAAGGAGCGCTGTTTGCCGTATAATCGCGCGAAGGGCTGCACAGAATACGGCCGAGGAGGGATGAAGCGATGAATCCATTTGAAATGAAGCCGGAGCGAAAGGCTGAGCTGTTTGTGGACTGGGAGAAGCTGTGGGTCAGGCCGTATTCCAAGCGGGAGGTCGATCCCTACACGCGCACGCGCGTCATTCTGATGAACGGCACGGAGTTTGAAAACGTATGGTTTTCGCATCAGTTTTCCCGCGCAACGGGCGACAACGAGCTGCGCCGCAAGCTGGCGCTGATTCGCCGCAGCGAGCAGCAGCAGCAAAAGCTGCTTGCGCATCTGAAGCCCGCGGAAGAGACGGCGTTGGAGCACACGATCGGCTACGAGCAGCTGGCGGTAGACCTGACGGCGCATCTGGCGAAGCGCGTGACCGACGCGGACATTCGCGACGCGCTCGATTTCGCGCTGCTGGAGGACTTTGATCATCTGTACCGCTACGCCGATTATCTGGACGCAACGTCCGGCGTGCACGCGGAGGAGCTGGTCGGGCGCTACACGGAGATCATGCCCGGCCGCCCGACTATCTCGCACCATCGTCACCCGTACGACTCGGTGCGCTGGGACATGGGCGGAAAGAAGCCCGTGACGATCGACGTGCTCGCGGCCAACGTGATCACGGCGGCGGAGCAGCAGACGATGAACTACTATATGAACACCGCCGCGCTGTGGCCGGAGGAAACCGGGCGCAGGCTGTATCAGGAAATCGGCATGATCGAGGAACAGCACGTAACGCAGTACGGCAGCCTGCTGAACCCGACGCTGACGCCGCTTGAGAACCTGCTCGTGCATCAGTATGTGGAAAGCTGGCTGTATTGGAGCATGTGCGAAACGGAAACCGACCCGCACATCCGCGGCGTGTGGCAGATGCTGTTCGAGCAGGAGCTGATGCATTTGAATATTGCGCAGGGTCTGCTTCGGGAATACGAGGGAAAAGAGTGGAACGAGGTGCTCCCGGACGCGGAGTTCCCCGCGCCGCTGCGGCTGGAAAGCAATATCGAATACGTTCGCGGCGTTCTGGGATCGACGGCGAACAACACCGCCGACCGGGAGGACTATGCGGACGTGCGCCGCGTGACACCGGAAACCTTCGCGCAGTACCAGCGACAGGTCAACCAGCCGGTGGAAAACGTGGTCAGCCATTCGTTCATTCAGGCGTATATCCGCAAAAACGGCACGGATTACCGCTTCGAAACCGCGCCGAACCCGGTCGCGGAGCTGAAGGATCGCAAGGCGGACAACGTTTCCGTCGGTCGGCAGACGCTCTGTGACGAGTCGTTCACCCACACGGCCGACGACAGCGTCCCCATTCCCGAGCTGACGCGATAATCAGACCCGATGTGCCGGGCAGGGATGAATCCCCTGTCCGGCGTTTATAATGGAAAGGCGTCGCTCGGCTGCTGCGGCTTCATGAAAATGTAGAAGAACGGAACTTAGCGCGCGCGGGGCTTTACGGCGCGCATTTCGATGTAGCCGCGCTCGCCGCGGGGTTCCAGCTGGATGCGGGGATTTTCGTCGTCCCACGCAAGGCCAATCACGGCGGGATCGTATTTGTTCATGGCCTGCTGCACGGCGGTGATGGCCTCGCGGTAGTCCTCCTCGGCGAAGGGCTCGCCCTGAAACATCAGGTAGTCGGCTTCCGGCAGGGAAATCACGTCGAAGCCCTCCGGGATGGGCGCGTCGGCGTCCGCGGCGATCTCCACGCCCTGCACATATACGGAGGTGTTCGGCCTGCGGTATTTATCCGGCAGCCACAGGCTCACGGGCTCGCCGCAGAGGGAATCCATACTCAGAAGCAGCCCCCACACATCGCAGCCGACATCCGCGCAGTAGGCGAAGTAGTCCGCCGCGCGCTGTCCGCGTCGCACAAGAACCCGGCGCTCCGGCTTGTGGACCGTTTGAATGAAGACGGTTTTCGTGTCGTTCGTCATTTTAAAATCCTTTCGCAGCGCTTGAAATTTCACGCCGTAGGGTACGAACAGCGCGACGGGAACCGGATGCTTCGCGTAAGCGCCGGGCGTAAGGCCGAATTCACGCACGAACGCGCGCGTGTACCCGTCCACGCTGCCGAACCCCAGCGCGAACGCTGCGTCGACAATGCGGCAGCCCTCGCTTTTCAGCTTCAGCGCCGAACGCGCCAGACGCAGGCGGCGAATGTAGTCCGACACCGTCAGCCCGGTTAGGCTTTTGAAGAGCCGGTAAGAATACCACGGCGAAAACATCGCCGCGCGCGCCAGATCGGCCAGCGTGATTTCCTCGTCCAGATGGGCGGCGATGAAATCCTGCATTCGCTGAACGGCGGCAACCTGCTCCGTCATGCGCTCATCTCCCCTCGCTGTGTGAATGGATTATAGCGCCTTTGAGAAGAATTTTCTTGACGTTTTTTGCTCTGTTACACATCGGCTGAGGACGGGCTTGTTCTTCGAATCGGATGGCGAAGGACGGTTTTCCATTTTTCGGGAGCGACTCTGCGCGCGTCGGATGAATAGATTTCGTGGTGCAGACGCTTATCCGAGAAATCGTTTTCGAAGCCGTTTTCCGCGAGGAAAGCGTCCATTTTCGCCATGCTGTCCGGTTCGTCGTCAAACGGGCCGACGTGCATCAGCTGCACGCAGAGACCTTCGTCGATCGTCAGGAATTCCACGGTGGAGAAATCCTGCTCTTTCTTCCGCGTCGCCTCGGCGATTGCCCAGTCGAAATCGGCCTTCGTCACGAAGTCCGGCAGGCGAATAACGGAAATCCAGTGGAAGCCCGCCTTGTTCGCGTAATCGAAGCCGTTTACGCCCGGCTGCCGCCAGAAGCCCTCCAATGGCGGCACGACGTAATCGAAATATCCGTCGATTCGATGGTCGGTCAGCTTGCTCATCTTGATGGTGAAGGCGATTGCGTACAGCAGCCCGATGGCGGCCTTGTACGCGCCGCCTTCCTCGTTCGGGTCGCCTTCGCCGCGCACGGCGAGATACTTCATCGGCGGAACCGTCACGATTTCCGGCTGCCCGCCCGGCAGATAGAATTCTCTGTATTCCTTCTTGAAATCAAACGCCATGCCGCTCCTCACCTTTCTTTCGCGCGCTTCATGAACCTTTCGACCTCCGCGCCGCCAATCTGGTTCACGGTTGCAAACTTGCCGTCGTAGAATACCGCCCAGTTGTTGAACACGCAGGGCAGCGCCTTGGCCTGCTCCACCGATTCCACATGAATGAACTGCGCGGGCAGACCCTTCTGCGCGCAGAATTCCTTCAGCTTTTCTACCCGCTGGAAGATGAAGGGACACTGATCGTCATAATACACCGTCAGCTCCCGATTTTCAATCGTCTGCGCCTTTGCACCCGGCGTGAAGCGCGGAAGCGTACCGTCGAAGCTCAACGCCAGCAGCGTGTATTCCCCGGCGGTGTCCGCCGCGCAGAAGCCGAACTTCTCCGCGAAGCGCTGGTCGGACAGCCATGCCTTTTGCCTCTGACTGCCGAGCATGCACACGCCGGAACGCCCGCGCGCCTTCGCGTCGGCGATGCAGGCTTCCATCAGCCTGCGCCCGTAGCCGTGTCCCTTCGGCGCGCCCTGCACCCACAGGCAATACAGATAATCGTACTTTTCTCCGACAATAGGCACCCACGCCGTTTCCAGCGGCGCGTACTCGATGAACGCGCACCCGTCCCCGCGCAGCTTCAGAAATACGTGCTCCTCCGGAATGCGCTCCGCCAGCCATGCCCGCTTCGCCTCGATTCCCGGATGCGCCTTCTTCGCGCGCACAATGCAGCATAAGGACTCCGCAGTCAGATTTTCCTCCGTCACGCGGAGCAGTTCACAATCCATGTTTTTTCCTTCCTTCGACATTTAATATGCATCGAACGGTGCATATCATTATATTTGCCTTTTTCCCGTCTGTCAATGGCGGACAAGCATTCATGAAGTTTATCTTCCGAGATTTTATAGAAAATTGTATCTCCTCGGAATTACACGAAAATGATTGAAAGAGGAACCCTTGTGATAACTACTACATTGATGAATTAATATCGGCCTCATTCAACATAGCAATTGTGTTCATTAAAAGATTTTGATATGTCAAATGAATAACCGGAAGCACATCATTAACTTTCGTTTCTTCCCCGAAAAAATGTCTCCTATTTTTGGTGGTCGATAAATGTCCTTGATCAATATCCGGAAATAACATGTAATGTTCCGCAACGGAACCGTTTTCGAATCTGTAATATATTTTAGGATTCAGTTCCCATGTACCATTATGGATGGCTTCATTTCGTAATGCTTCAATGCTTCTGATTAGAGTATTATCTTCAAAGAGTGTCTCTTTAGAACCGTTGATTCGAAGTTTTTTTCGACTTCCCCATAGCATTTCAGAGCTATTCATTTTTTTGTAAGAAGAGAAATCAGTCTGAGGATTTTGAAACTCGTGACAAATCTTGCAAAGTATATCAAGAATTGAATATGCTTTGATAAAATAGTTCTCTAACAGCCCAGAAATGCATCGTGAATTCCAAGAGATTTCACATAAAATCGTGTCATCGTCGATGGGCTCTGAACGCTTTGATGCACGAGAGATGTTTATAAAATAATTAACAAACGCATATTCCATACCGCTCAGTAGATTTTGAATAGTACCTACTAGAAACTGACAATCGACAAGATATAAGTGTCGTAGAAGATTCGGTATATTTTCTGAACACTCTTGAATCAATTCGCTGAACTGATTTGATGTGATAGAGCAGTCAGAATTTTGCCCCGCGTGCTGTACCCAAATCGGCAACGAATTAAGTTCCTGATAGTACGTTTCTGTATCAGGAAAGATCAAGTCCCTAAACTTATCATAAAGCAATACTAGTTCATTGTCCAGTCTGTATTTTATCGAATCATACGGATACACATATCTATCGGTATATTCATCTCCTAAATCTTGAATATAAAACATCTGAAAATTGTCTTCCAAAAGATAGTCTATTTCTTGAATTATACCATTCGAAAAATACGTTTTCATAAAACACCTCCATCAATTCGTCTGTTCCTGATAGTGGTAAATTCTCTTGCGGCCAGTCTTCTCTCTGCTTCCGTCATGGGGAACTCCTCCTGCATAGGTGATTCTATAAACTACAGATAACATGGTTTTATTATACAGCATTTTGTGCGATGTTTCAATTGGTCACAGAGAAGAATTTCGGGAAGTCACATGGCATGATGAGCTAATGCATCCGATCGTTTAACTCCCGAACAGCCTTACAAATTTCTTTGAAGGAAAAGGTTGAGTCGCATTTGAACGTAGCCCATGGGGATTCCAAGCAGAAGGTATCGTCGACGGTTCTTCTGAAGCAGATCAGCGGGTTTTCGTCCGTTTCCAGCGATGCGTATTCCATGCTGTCCGGAACGCGCCCGCCATTCATCCACTCGTTTGCCTGAGAAAGAAACTCATAAATGGGAAAAGACGGCTCGGTGAAAAACACTCGGCCGTCGACGGTTATGGTGAAAGATCCGTTGCTCTCCAATACGTCCGGGTATTTTGCGGGTGCATGCTTAGGCAAAGACCCGTCCGGAGAAAAAGTAAAACGCAGCATAAAATCTCCTTTCCCTGCGATTGTGCAGTCCCACGCATTTTTTCGTAATAGCAATATACTCTGAACGTCGTAGCTTGTCAAGCGAATCGCAGAAGACGTACTCCGAGCTTTTGCAGAAAACTGCATTTTCTCGGAATTGCACGGGAATAGTTGAGCGGCGGCGGGTTCTGTGGTATACTGGGGACAGAAAGCGCTTTACCGGGAGGGATACGGATGAGTATCAGCGGAATCATTCAGAAGATGATCGACTTTTACGACGGGAATCTGCACGACATTGACCACTTTCTCAAGGTATGGAGCTACGCGAAGCTGATTGGCAAGCAGGAGGGCATTGACTCGGAGACGCAGCGGGTGTTGGAGGTCGCGGCGGTGGTGCACGACATTGCTTGTCCGCTATGCCGTCGGAAGTATGGACAGGCGGACGGCAGGCATCAGGAGCTGGAGGGCGGCGCGCTGGCGATCGAGTTTTTGCAGGGAAGCGGCCTGAGCGAAACGGAAATCGCGCGGGTGGCGTATCTCGTGGCGCATCATCACACAGTGGACGCGATCGACGGAATTGACTATCAGATTCTGATCGAAGCGGACTACATCGTAAACGCGGGCGAGAGCGCGTACAGCGCCGCAAATATCATCCGGTTCGACCGGGAATATGTGAAGACGGAAACCGCGCACGCGCTGCTCCGCTCCATCTTCAAAATTGGCGAATGAGGAAGGAAACGCATGAAAACGGCCATTCTGTATGAATCTGCGCATCACGGAAACACGAAAAAGCTGCTGGACGCAATTCGGGCGCGCTACGACGTAGTGCTGATTGACGCGACCGGCGCGGTGCCGTCGCTGGAGGAATACGACGTGATCGGAATTGCGTCCGGCGTGGCGTATGGGAAGTTCTATAAGGAAATCCTCGCGCAGACGGAAGCGCGGCTTCCGAGGAGAAAGAAGGTTTTCTTCCTCTATACTGCCGGAAAGCCCTCGGACAGCCATGCGAACGCCGTTCGCGTGATCGCTCAGGCAAAGGACTGCGCGTGTCTGGGCGCGTTCGGCTGCAAGGGATACGATACCTATGGGCCGTTCAAGCTGATTGGCGGTCTGAACCGCGGCGCGCCGAAGGAAAAGGATATTCAGGCGGCGGTGGAGTTCTACAGCCGCATGATGGCCGAAGCGGAGAAAAACTGACGATCGAAAAAGGAGGCGAGGGCATGAAATTCAACGTGGGCGAATGGGTAATGAAGCCCGGAGTAACATCCTATAACTGTGAACAGATTCGGCAGGTACGCGTGGCGCAGGACGGAAAAAGCGTGTATCTGTACGCCGTCAGCTATCGCGCCGACGTGCGCGGGCTGGACGGCCCGTCCCTTGAGCTGACGATTTCGTCGCTCCGCAGGGATGTGCTGCGCGTGCAGGCGTGCCATTTCCGGGGAAGCCGGGCGAAGATGCCGTCGTTCGAGCTGAACGACGATGCGCTCACGCTGGCGATTGAACAGAACGAAACGGGGCTGCGCGTTTCTTCGGGCGAAATGACGCTGGAAATCGCCTTCCGCCCATGCGCCTTCCGCTTTTTCTATCGCGGAAAGCGGGTTACGGCCGTGGGCGACCGCTTCGGTTCGCCCATGCTCAGCTACATAATCACAAACGAGGGCCCGTTTATGCGCGGCCAGCTGGAGGTCGGCGTCGGCGAGAAGGTGTACGGTCTGGGCGAGCGGTTTACGGCGTTCGTGAAAAACGGCCAGACGGTGGACATCTGGAACGAGGACGGCGGCACGTCGTCGGAAATCGCATACAAGAACATCCCGTTCTACCTGACGAACCGCGGCTACGGTGTGCTGGTGAACGATCCCGGCCCCGTGTCGTTCGAGGTGTGCACGGAGGCGGCCACAAAGGTGCAGTTCAGCGTCCCCGGCGAGAAGCTGGACTTTCTGGTGATCGGCGGCGGGGACGCGAAGGGCGTTCTGCGCGCGTATACCGCGCTCACCGGCCGTCCGGCGCTGCCGCCGCCGGAGAGCTTCGGCCTGTGGCTTTCGTCGTCGTTCACCACGTCGTATGACGAAAACACGGTCATGCGCTTCGTGGACGGCATGGCGGAGCGGAAAATTCCGCTGTCCGTGTTCCATTTCGACTGCTTCTGGATGAAGGAGGGCGAGTGGTGCGGCTTTGACTGGGATGAGGACATGTTCCCGGACGTGACGGGTCTTCTTGAACGGCTGCACTCGCGCGGGCTGAAGGTGTGCGTGTGGATCAACCCGTACATCGGCCAGAAGAGCCGCACGTTCGACAAAGCCATGGAAAAGGGCTATCTGCTGTGCCGTCCGAACGGGGACGTGTGGCAGTGGGATCGCTGGCAGCCCGGCTGCGCCGTGTACGATTTCACAAACCCGGAATGCCGCGCGTGGTATAAGGAAAAGCTCAAGGCGCTGATGCGGCAGGGCGTGGACTATTTCAAGACCGACTTCGGCGAGCGCATTCCCACCGACGTGAGATACTTTGACGGCAGCGACCCCGTGCGCATGCACAATTACTACACGCTGATCTATAACCGCGTGGTGTACGAGGCCATCTGCGAGGAGCGCGGCGAGGAAAACGCCTGCCTGTTCGCGCGCAGCGCGACCGTCGGCGGCCAGCAATTTCCTGTGCACTGGGGCGGAGACTGCAATTCCACCTATCCGTCGATGGCGGAATCGCTGCGCGGTGGGCTGAGCCTGACGCTGTCCGGCTTCGGCTTCTGGAGCCACGATATGGGCGGCTTCGAGGGTACCGCGCCCGACCACGTGTACAAGCGCTGGCTGGCCTTCGGGCTTCTGTCCACGCATTCCCGGCTGCACGGCAGCGATTCCTACCGCGTGCCGTGGCTGTTCGGCGACGAAGCGGTGGATGTTTGCCGCGCGTTCGCCCGTCTCAAGGCGCGCCTGATGCCGTACCTGTACAGTCTGGCTGCGGAAACGCATCGGGAGGGCGTGCCCGCCATGCGCGCGATGCTGCTGGAATTCCCGGACGATCTCGGCGCGGAGGACTGCGACCGCCAGTACATGCTGGGCGACGCGCTGCTGGTCGCGCCGGTCATGCGCGAGGATAACATCGGTGAATACTACCTGCCCCGCGGCACGTGGACGCACCTGCTCACCGGCGAGGTCAGAAATGAGCCGGGCTGGCACAGGGAGGAATACGGCTTCGACTCGCTGCCGCTGTTCGTGCGGGAAAACACGCTCCTGCCGCTGGGCGATTGCGAAGGCCGCGCCGACTACGACTATGAAAAGAACGTCACCCTGCGCCTGTACGCCCTGCGCGACTGCGCACAGCGCACCGTCTGCGACCGCTGCGGCAACGCAGCGTTCACCGTCACCGCAGAGCGGAACGGCAATTCCATCCTCATCCGCACGGAAGGCGGCGCCCCCGGCCTGCGCATCCGCCTGATGAATACCCCCGCCGTGCATAACCCTTCCGGCGCACACCTGGAAACAGAAGCAGGCGACGTACTTCTGACAGCCTGCAAAACCGAAATCCACTTCGAGCTCTGAGTATACAATTAAAAAACGGCGGGAGAAATCCTGCTGTTTTTTAATTGTATACTCTAGCCACCCAAGATAGGCGTGGGCAGGTCATTGACAAAGGTCTAAGAAGAAAAAGTTCTTCGGCCTTTTACATATGAAAATAAAAAACCAAAAGGAAAAAGCATGTGCCATGTCGAAATAATAATAGAAGAGGAAGAGCAGGAGGCATCGCACATACTGAAAGAACGGCGCGAGAAGCAGGAAAAATGGATTTGGTGATTCTGGAGCAGATGATGCCGGAAAAACATCTGTTGCAAAGGATTGACAGAACGGTAGATTTCGGCTTCATCCATGAGCCATGTGCGCCGTTGTACTGCGCGGACAATGGGCGACCGGCAATCGATCTGGAGATACTGTTTCGAATGCTGTTCGTTGGTTATCTATACGGAATCAAGTCCGAAGCGCGGCTGGAGGGGGAAGTCAACTACAACATGGCATACAAATGGTTCTGAGGATTGGCACTGACGGAGAAAGCGCCAGACGCGACAGTGATCAGTCAGAACCGCAGGCGTCGATTCCGGGACAACAACATTACGGAAAGTACCGATTCAGCTACAATTGGGAGTACGACTTCCATACCTGCTCCGAGCATCACCACCTGTACTGGAAAACCACCACGTGCGAAGGCTACCGTCAATACTTCTGTGATTCAAAGACGTGTTCGTAATGCCCCAGACGAACAGAGTACTTTGGCAAGAGTATGACGAGAAGGATGGTGGAAAGACATGTCTGGCAGGACGCGCTGGATGAGATTACAAGCTTCACCAGGACCCCGCAGGACAGAAGCATCTATAATCAGCGCAAGGAAACGATTGAACATTCTTTCGCCGAAGCGAAGGTCAATCATGGCCTGCACTTTGCTCGCTTCTGCTTTTCTCTATAAATAAACCCCCGCCTTTGCTGATTGACGGGGTTTGTCAACGGTCTGGGCAGCAGAGCCATTTGATGGCTCTGCTGCCGGTTGCTTTGAGGGATTACTTTTGCTTATAGCTTCCGCAGCAGCTTTCGTCCGCGGGGGTGCCGCAGTGGGCGCACGGGCAGGGCTCTACCTGGATGGATCCGAGGGAGCAATAGTCCTTGTTTTCGCAGTGGAACGCACAGCTGGTAACGCGGCAGCGGATATCGGTGTTGGCCTGCTTTTGAGACATGATTCATTCCTCCTAAATGGTTTTTGCGCGATGCGCCTTTTCATTGTGCCCGGTTTGGCCGGGTATATTCGCGCGCGGTTTGGCGCATACTGGCGGTATTCCATTTTGCGGAGGAATTTGTATGTCAATCGGACAGATTATCCTCATTCTGGTATCCGTTCTCGTGGCCGCGGGCGTGTGCCAGCGGGCGCTCGACCGACTGCGGCTGACCGACCGGCAGGCGCTTCTGTTTGTGGCGCTGATTTTCATCGGCGGGCTGCTGCCGGACATTTCCATTGGCCGCGCGCGCGTGAACGTTGGCGGCGCGCTGGTACCGTTTGGACTGGCGGTGTACGTGTGGGCACGGGCGGGCAGCGCGAAGGAGCGTCTGCGTGCGCTGGCGGCGACGCTGGTTACGGCGGCGGCGGTGTATGCCATCGGCCGGTTCTTCCCCAATGAGCCGGAAACCATGCCCTTCGACGTGAACTACCTTTATGGCATTGCGGCGGGACTGATTGCCTACGTGTTCGGGCGTTCGCGCCGGAGCGCGTTCATCGCGGGCGTGGCGGGCATGCTGCTGGCGGACGTTGCGCAGGCTGTAATGCTGTGGACGGACGGAATCGATCAGACGCTGCGTCTCGGCGGCGCGGGCATGCGGGACACGATTGTGATTTCCGGCGTTTCCGCCGTGCTGTTCGCGGAGCTTCTGGGCGAATTTATCGAGCGCTGCGTGCGCGGCGCGAAGCGGAAGGAAGGTGCGCGCGGATGAAACGGACGCTGGCGCTGACGCTTCTTCTGACGCTGCTCTTCTGCGGCGCGGGCTTCTGCGAAGCTTTTGAGGGCGAGGACGACCGAGTTTACACGATGGTGGACGAAGCGGGCGCGGAAATCACGCAGCGCATGGGCCGCATGTACGAGGGAGACGAGTACATCTCCGGCGACAACCGTCTGTACCGCGTGATTTCCGTCGACGACGAAAATGGCCGCGCCGTGGCGCAATGTCTGGGCGACGAGCCCGGCGACGCGGTGTCAGCGTTTGCCGCGCTCGCGGATAAGGCGGACACGAAAAAGCTGATCTGCATGTACTCTACGCACAGCGACGAGTCCTATATTCCCGGCGACGGGGAAAGCTCGCTGCTCAAGGACGCGGGGATCTACGACGTGGGCGAGGCGCTGAAGAAGAACTTAGAGGAAAAGGGAATCGACGTGACTTATTCGCGCGAAACCTTCCTTCCGCACGACGCGGGAGCCTACCGGCGCTCGCGCTCCGTGGCCGCGGAGCTGATGGAGAAGAACCCGGACGCGCTGATCGACATTCACCGCGACGGCGTGCCCGCCAGCCAGTATGAGACCGAGGTGGAGGGCAACGACATCAGCAAGGTGCGCCTGTTCGTTGGCAAGAGCAACGCGGACGCCGCCGAAAACCGCGCCTTTGCCAAGAAGCTGAAGGCCGTGGCCGACGACGAGTACCCGGGGCTGGTGAAGGACATTTATATCGGCAAGGGAAATTACAATCAGGATCTGTACCCGCGCGCGATTCTTTTGGAATTCGGCACGCACAAGATTGAGAAGCAGAAGGCCATCGACGCGACGGAGTATATGGCGGACGTGATTTATCAGACGCTGTACAACGAAAAATCCGCCGCCGGAAAGACGGGCAAGGAAGAAAAGAGCGGCGCGGCGAAGGGCATCGGCTGGTTGATCGGTCTTGCGATTGTGGCCGCCATTGCCTTCGCGCTGGTCGCCACGGGCTCGTTCCGCGGCGCGGGAGACAAGCTGAAGGGCACGTTCCGCGAGGTCACGGGCGGCGCGTTCGGCGGGAAGAAGAAAAAGGAATAGCGTAGGGGACGCGCGTCCGTTTCGAGCGAAGCGGGCGCGCGTTTTGCGTGCGCTTATGAACGACCGGTTTTTACGTATTCGCCGGGGGTCATGTGGTAGAGCTCGCGGAAGGCGGTGTAGAAGGTGTGCGTGTTGTTGAAGCCCGCGTTGATGGCAATGTCCACCACGGGCAGGTCAGTGTTCAGAAGCGCCTCGGCGGCGTCGCGGCAGCGGAGGATGTTGATGTAGCGCGGCACGCTTACGCCGATGTTGGCCTTGAACAGATGCGAAAAACGACTGCGGCTATAGCCGAAGTGCGCGGCCATATGCTCTACGCTCAGCGGCTGGGCGTAGTTTTCGCTCAGATAGCGCAGCACCTGCGCCATCAGGCCGCCCTTATCGTCGCCGGCCATGGTTTCAAAGCCGGCCTTCCGCATGGCGAAGCCGAGCACGGCGGCGCTCAGGCCGGCGCGCACCACCGCGTCCTCCTGCTCCGAAAGCAGAAGCTGCATCATCTGTTTCAGACGGTCGTCCTCGTCCGAGAACACGGGGTTCACGAATCGCCCGGCAATCAGCCGCTTCTGCAGCGCCGGGGTTTCGCACGGCGGAATGATGGCCACGATGGCCGGAGCTTTTTCCTCTCCGTAGGCGTGTACGGTGTAGGAGCCGCTCACAATCGCCTGCCCGGCGTCCGCCGTCAGCGCACGTCCGCCGATAATGGCCGATACGCGCCCTTCCAGCACGTAAACGATTTCCACGCCCGTGTGGTAATGGGGGATGCAGCTCACCCTGTCCGACCGCCAAGCCTCTGCGCGGGACAGGTCGTCCCGGTATTTTTCGAATGTTTCCAGCATAAACCCTCCGCAAGGATAGCACAAAACGTCATAAAACACGCGCTAAACCACATACATATCATATTTCTCCTGTGCTAAAATGTCAATAACCTATTTAGGGTATGCGAGGAATTTTCATTTTTGGGAGGATACACACATGGCAAACGGCGATAAGGTTCTTGGCCAGTTCACCCAGTCGTTCGAAGAAGAGAAGAAGGCGAGCGGCCGCCGCCTGAAGGTCGGCATCATCGGCACCGGCTGGATCGCGGAGGCGCATATCGAAAGCTACAAGCAGATGGACGACGTGGACATCGTTGCCGCCGCCGATCTGATTCCCGGCAAGGCGGAAGCGTTCATGAAGCGCTACGGCGTGGAGGGCGTGCACTTCTATCCCAGTCATAAGGAAATGATCGACAACGAACAGCTGGACGCTGTGAGCATCTGCACCTACAACACGCAGCATGCCGTTCCCACCATCTACGCGCTGGAGCACGGCGTGAACGTTCTGCTTGAGAAGCCCTTCACCGTGACGCTGGACGAGGCCGTCGAGGTCTGCCGCGCCGAGAAGAAGAGCGGCAAGATCCTCTCCATCGGCTTCCAGCCCCGCGTGGACGTGAACATGCAGATGATCAAGAAGATCGTCGAGAGCGGCGAGCTCGGCAAGATCTACTACATCCAGACCGGCGGCGGCCGCCGCCGCGGCATCCCGAACAGCACGTTCATCGAGAAGTCCACCGGCGGCATCGGCGCGCTGGGCGACATCGGCTGCTATTCGCTGGATATGGTGCTCAACGCCATCGGCTATCCGAAGCCCCTGACCGTTTCCGGCTATAAGAGCGACTTCTTCGGCACCAACCCGGCGACCCAGCATCCGGATCGCTTCCACACCGCCGAAGAGAACGCCAGGCGCTTCAGCGTGGACGATTTCGCCGCCGCGTTCGTGCGCCTTGAGGGCGACATCATCCTCGACTTCCGTATCGCGTGGGCGATGAACATCAACACCCCCGGCGACACCATCATCCTCGGCACCAAGGCCGGTCTGCGCATCCCCTCTACCGATTGCTGGAACGGCACCGTCGGCGGCGAGATGACGCTGTATCACGACGTGGCGGGCGTGCCTACCGAGGAGAAGATTCCGATCCTCAAGAACCCGGATGACAAGGGTCTGTTCTATCACAAGGTACGCTCCTTCCTGGATGCCGTGCTGAACGACCTGCCCGCGCCCGTGCCCACCAGCCAGATCCTGTATAATCAGGCGATCATCGACGGCATCTGCCGTTCCGCGGAGTGCGGCCACGAGCTCGCGATCGAAATCCCGGAAATCTAATTCGCTTTTCCTGCCGCCCATGGGTTTACGCCTGTGGGTGGTTTTTTAGTGAATGGAGGCGCGTGTACGTAAAATTGCATAATGCGTCTCAAATGTGGTTGTAAAATGCAGGAAATATGTTATAATATATGAACACGGAAATACGACAAGGAGGAATCCAACCATGAAGAAACTTCTCGCGATTCTCCTCGCCCTGACGCTGCTGCTCGGCTGCGCGTCCATTGCGGAGGAGACAGCCCCTCAGCTCGAGCATGACGTCGTCGTGCTGTTCACGAGCGACGTGCACTGCGGCATCGAATCAGGCTTCGGCTACGCCGGTCTCGCCATGATGCGCGACGCCTACAGGAACGCCGGCAACCACGTGGTTCTGGTCGACAACGGCGATTCCATTCAGGGCGAGCCTGTCGGCACGATGACCGCCGGTGAAGCCAACATTAAGCTGATGAACGCCGTGGGCTACGATATTGCCACCATGGGCAATCACGAGTTCGACTACGGCATGGAACGCTTCTTCGAGCTTGCGAAGATGGCGAGCTTCCCCTATGTGAGCTGCAACTTCAACAAGAACGGCGAATTACAGTTTGCGCCCTACGTCATTAAGGAATTCGACGGCGTGAAGATCGCCTTCGTCGGCGTTACCACGCCGAAGACGCTCACGTCCTCCACGCCGAAGTACTTCCAGGATGAAAACGGCAACTTCATCTACGGCTTCTTCGAAAGCGCAACCGGCGAGGAGCTGTATAACGCCGTTCAGAAGGCCGTTGACGAAGCGCGCGCCGAGGGCGCGGCCTATGTCATCGCCATGGCGCATCTGGGCAACGAAACCAGCTGCCAGCCGTATACCTACGCCGACGTAATCGCCAACACCACCGGCATCAACGCGATGCTGGACGGCCACAGCCACGATATGGATCACGTGGAAATGCTCAATAAGGACGGCGAGACCGTGCTGCGTCAGGGCTGCGGCACGAAGCTGGCGGGCGTCGGCTATCTGAAGATCGCGGCCAAGGACGGCGCGATGAAGGCGGGCGTCATGCAGTGGAACTGCCCGGACTTCAACGCCGCCAAGCTGTACGCGCTGGATACCGACATAACCAGAGCCGTCGTCGACGCGACCGCGGAAATGAACGCCGCGCTGGCCGAGGTCGTCGCCCGCTCCGAGGTTGAACTGACCGTGAACGATCCCGTCACCGGCGTGCGCATCGTCCGCAGCGCCGAAACCAATCTGGGCGACCTTTGCGCCGACGCGTACCGCTATGTTTCCGGCGCGGACGTTGCGTTTGTAAACGGCGGCGGCATCCGCGTGAGCATTAAGGCCGGCGACATTACGCGCAACGATATTCTGAAGGTGCATCCCTTCGGCAACATGCTGTGCGTGTGCGAAGCCACCGGCCAGCAGATTCTCGATGCGCTGGAGCTGAGCGTCAAGGCGCTGCCCGGCGAGTACGGCGGATTTCTGCAAGTTTCCGGCCTGACCTTCGAGGTGCATACCTACCTGCCCTCCACCGTGAAGATGGACGAGAAGAACATGTTCGTGGGCGTTGAGGGCGAACGCCGCGTGAGGAACGTTATGGTCGCGGGCGAGCCCATCGATCCCGAAGCAACCTACACCGTTGCTTCCCATAACTACATGCTGATGAACGGCGGCGACGGCAATACCATCTTCAAGAACAACCACTTCACCCATGTCGACGTGATGCTGGACAATCAGGTTCTGCTCACTTACGTCACCGAGGCACTGAACGGCGTGATTGGCGAGGCCTACGCGAATCCCTATGGCGAGGGACGCATCGTCGCCGTGGAAGCCGCTCCGTAATCCTCTTCCCAGCGGCCTGTCAGCCTGGCAGGCCGCTCATTTTTGCCGCAAAAACAAACTGAGGTCTGTTTTGTGAAGGGCGCGAAATCGGCGATTTTTCGGCGAACGGAGCCGGGGAGGGGCAGTTTTCTGAAACGTTCGGGAAAAGCATCGAACAGGCTTAAACATCATGGGCTATAATAAAAATGCGATTTCAATACGGGACGGGGAGAGGATTGCTCATGAAAAAGATTGTTGTGGCTGGCGGCGGTGTGCTGGGCAGCCAGATTGCCTATCAGGCGGCGTACTGTGGCTTTGACGTGACCATCTGGCTGCGCAGCGAGGGCAGCATTACCCGCACGCAGCCGAAGCTCGACCACCTGAAGGACGTGTATTTTGAGACCATCGAAAAGATGGCCACGCCCGAGGGTCAGACGCCCGCGAACTGGGCGCGCGGCCTTGCCGATTTCGATACCTTTGACAAGGACGAATGCCTGAAGAAGGCGGAGAACGCCTACAACGGCCTGAAGCTGGAGCTCGACATGGCCAAGGCCGTGGCGGACGCCGACCTTGTGATCGAGTCCATGGCGGAAAATCTGAACGACAAGATCGAGTTCTACAGGAAGTTAGCGCCGCTTTTGCCGGAGAAGACCGTGCTGGTCACCAATTCCTCCACGCTTTTGCCCTCCAAGATGGCCAAGTACACCGGCCGTCCGGAGAAGTTCCTGTCGCTGCACTTCGCCAATTCCATCTGGAAGAACAACACCGCCGAGATCATGGCGCAGGCGAGGACGGAGCCCAAGTACTTCGACGAGGTTATGAAGTTCGCCGAGGAAATCCGCATGATTCCGCTGCCCGTGCGCAAGGAAAAGAGCGGCTACCTTCTGAATTCCATGCTCGTGCCGCTGCTGTTCTCCGGCATGGATCTGTTTGTGAACGGCGTTTCCGACCCGGAGAGCATCGACAAGGCGTGGACGCTGGGCACCGGAGCGCCGAAGGGCCCGTTCCAGATTCTCGATACCGTGGGTCTGACCACGGCGTACAACATCGTGAAGATGTATCTGAAGATTCCCTCGTTCCTCGCGCCGTATAACTTCAAGGGCATGGAGAAGATGCTCAAGAAGTACATCGACGAGGGCAAGCTGGGCATGTCCGCCGGCGAGGGCTTCTACAAGTACAACAAGTAAGCGTCGGAGGTTGCGTATGAAGAGCCTGCAGGCCGGAAAGCTGGCCGTGAAAATCTATGACAGCCGCGCGGAAATGGGCGCGGCCGCCGCGGCGGACGTCGCCGCGTGCATGAGGAAGCTGCTGGAAACGAAGGAAACGATCAACATGATCTTTGCCGCCGCGCCGTCGCAGAACGAGGTGCTGGCGGCGCTGAAGGCCGACAAAACCATCGAGTGGAACCGCGTGAACGCGTTCCACATGGATGAATACGTGGGCCTGCCCAAGGGCGCGCCGCAGAGATTTTCCGAGTTCCTCAAAAACGCGCTGTTCGACCACGTGCCGCTGCGCTCGGTCAACCTGATCGACGGCTCCGAGGGCGCGGAGGTCGAATGCGCACGCTATTCAGCGCTGCTGGAAAATTACCCGGTGGACATCGTGGTGATGGGCATTGGAGAAAACGGTCATATCGCGTTCAACGACCCGCCGGTGGCGGATTTCCATGATCCGCTGCGCATGAAGCCCGTGAAGCTGGACGACGTGTGCCGCATGCAGCAGGTGCACGACGGCTGCTTCCCGACGTTTGACGACGTGCCCGAAATGGCGCTGACGCTGACGGTGACGCAGCTCGCGTCCGCAGCGTACCGTTTCTGCGTGGTGCCCGCGCCCACGAAGGCCGAGGCCGTGCGCCGCACGGTGAACGACCCCATCGGCGAAGCCTGCCCCGCCACCGTGATGCGCGAGCTGGACGGCACGACGATGTATCTCGACCCGGACAGCGCTGCGCTTCTGTAAGATGGCAGCCATGGCGAAGCGGAGGGTTCTCCGAATTTGCCATGGCGTTTTTGTATTTGGATAATCGATCATGCGAGAACGGGGGCGGCGCGAATGCTGGAAAGCCGCGTTGAAAAGTGTGAAAACGGGTTTGTGATCAACGTAAACGGCGATCGAGTGCCGATGTATGCGTACCTTTCCTATCAGCCGGAAAAGGCGAAATATGAGGACTTCAAGAAAGTCGGCGTTCGGCTGTTCAGCACCGGCGTATACGCGGGCGACCGCGGCATCAACCAGATTACGGCGCTTCGGTCGTTCCGTCCCGGTTTCTATCGGGAGGGCGACCGGTTTGATTTCAGCGCTGCGGACGAGGACTTTCGCCGGATCGTCGGGGACAGCCGGCCGGGGGAAATCTATCTTCTGCCCCGACTGATGCTGGAAATGCCGAAATGGTGGGAGGACGCGCACCCGCGGGCACAGTGTCGGGACGCGCAGGGGATGAGCGTGCATCTGTCCTTCTCATCGGGGGAATGGCTGGCCGCGTGTTCGCACGTAATGGAGCGCTTTCAGCGCTGGCTGGAGGAGAGCGGCTGGGATCGCTATGTGATCGGCTGGCATCTGGCCGCGGGCAATACCGAGGAGTTCATCCGTCCCACGATTCACGCGCATCAGTTTCAGGACTATTCCGAGGCGTCCTGCGAGGCGTTCGCGCTCTGGCTGGAGGAGAAATACGAAACGATTGACCGGCTGAACGAAGCGTGGCATACGCGTCTGGGCGGCTTTCATGACGCGCGCATTCCCACGCCCGCCGAGCGCGCGTATGGCTGGAGGGGCGATCTTCGCGATGGAATCGCGGAGGCGCGCACGATCGATTATTACCGGTTCTACAGTCGGGAGGTATCCGCCTTCGCGCAGAAGCTGGTGCGCGCGGCCAAGCGCGTTACCGGACACCGGCAGGTGATGGGCATTTTCTACGGAAACATGGTGCTCTGCTGGCCGGAACACGCGCACAACGATATGTCCGTCCTGCTGGCAGATAAGGAAATCGACTTCCTTGCCAGTCCGTTTGCCTATTCGCGCGCCCGCGCACAGGGCATTCACTGGGGCTTTCAGGCGGCGCTGGACGCGGCGCGGCTGCATGAAAAGCCTTTTTTTGTGGAAGCGGACGTGCGCACATCGCTTTCCGAGCCGCTCAGCAAAAGCCTGCCGCATGCCAGCCCCGTGGCGAACGACATTTACGACGGTCCGGTGTGGCTGGGGCCGCAAACGGTGGAGGGTTCGCTGGGTCAGATGACGCGCGCGCTGGCGGACATTCTGACGCATTCCGCCGCCCTGTGGTGGTTTGACATCTGCGGCGGCTGGTACGATCGACCGGGATACATGGCCTTCCAGCGCCGCGCCGCGGAAATTGCGCGCGCGTCGCTGACGGACGCGGCGGAAAGGCCGGTTTCCGCGGTGTGTGTATTCGTGGATGAGGACGCGCCGAACCATTTCGCGCCGTCGGCGGGCGGCACGCTGGCCGCGCTGATTCCCGACCAGATGGTGGAGCTTGGCGCGGCCGGCGCGGGCTATCACAGCTATATGCTGGACGATCTGGAACGCGTGTCGCCGGATGAGTACCGCATGGCGGTGCTGCTCGCGCCCGCGCGGCTGACGGAGCGGCAGCGCGCGGCGCTTGAGAAATGGAAGCGCGGCGGGCGCTCAGTGCTGTTTGTGCTGCTGCCGGGTTTTTATGGCGGCGGTATGAAGGAAACGACCGGCTTCGATGTGCGTGAGGGCGAGGGTACGATGACGGCGCGCTGCGTGTGGAAAAATCAGACGTTCCCGACCTGTGAGCCGGCGCTGCCGGACGTGGAAATCGAACCGGCGCGGGGCGACGTGGTGCTGGCGCGGTTGGAGGACGGCCGTCCCGGCGTCGTGATGCGCAGGGAAGCCGAGTATCAGGTGTTCTGGAGTCTTGCGCCGTGCGTGCCTGCCGCGTTGCTGCGCGAGATGATTGCGCTGTCCGGCGGTCATATCTATAATTACTCCGGCGATCCTGTGGCGGCCGATACGCGCTATATCGCGCTGCACGCCGCGTCGGACGGAACCAAACGCATCTACGTGCCGGGCAAGGGCGCGCTGAAGGATGCGTTTACGGGCGAGGTGCTTGAGGGCAACGAAACCTATACCGAGCTGCGTATGCGTTTCGGCGAAACGCGCATGCTTGAGATCGTGCGGAACGCGTGAGCGCATGAAAGAGGGGCCGAGGATAGATTGAAAACCGCCCGTGAATCCGCAAAGCTTCACGGGCGGTTTATCAAAATGGGTTCACGCGGTTGACGAAGCGGTTTTCAGCCGATTTCGTCGGCCAGCGCCAGCGCCTGTTCGCGGGAGATGGAGCACAGCGCGGAGAAGTTGCCTTCAAGGCACTTTTTGATGAAGCCGCGGGCCTTTTCGTCGTCGCCCTTTTCGTGGTTCATCTTGGCGATGAAGTACAGCGTGGGCACCTGCGAGGGCTTCTGCTCAAAGGCGCGTTTGAAATAGTCGTAGGCCTTGTCCGTTTCGCCCATGGCATAGTACAGCTGGCCGAGGTTGTCCAGCACGCCCGCGTCCTCCTCGTCGTATTCATAGGCCTCCTGATTGAAGGCGATGGCCTGCGCGAAGTCGCCGGTCTGGATGCCGCGCTCGATGTAGTAGTAGCCCAGCGTGGTGTAGATCATGGCGGTCTTGCCGTTGGAGGCGGCTTCCTCCATCAGCTCGATGGCGCGGTCGAGGTTGCCCAGCCGCCACTGGCACACGCTGTAGTTGATGCGAAGCTGCTTTTTGCTCTTCGCGTCGAGCCCGGGCATGTGCTCGCAGCTCAGAAGCAGGTCGCGCGCCTTCTCGTATTCGCCGAAGCGCATCAGAAGCACGCCGTATGCCATTACGACGTTTACGTCGCGGCAGCCGGCTTCGTAGGCCTCGGAATACAGCTTGAGCGCCTGCTTGTGCAGCTCTGCGGCCTTCGCGATGTCGCCCTTGTCGATGGCCTGATTGCCGCGGATATGCGTGGAATAGGCTCTGCGGCCCTTAAAGTTTGCCATGAATCCCATGATCGTTTCCTCCTGATTCCCTTACTTTTCGCTTCAGGCGTTCGACGCGGTGCTCGAGCGCGGCGCGCTCGTCTGCCGGACAGTCCTTCAGCAGATTTTCGGCCAGCTTCAATGCGTCTCCCGGCCGTTTCAAGCGATGTTCATACAGCTTGCACAGCTCCAAAGACGGAACGCGCCCCATCTGCCTGCGGCGAAGCATGCTCAACAGCGTTTCCTCCGCCTTTTCCCATTCGCCCTGCCGGCGATACAGGTGAAACAGGCGCAGGTTGGCTTCGCCCGCGTATTTTTCGCCCTTCAGGTCGGCGGCGGTGGCGACGGCGCGCGGCACGGCGGCCAGATGATACAGCCTTCGCGCCTGCTTCAGCTCGCCCTGCCTTTCCAGATCCTTCCCCAGACTGAACAGATCGATGCGGTCGGCGGCCTTTTCCGGCTCGGCGTAGGTTTCCGCCAGCACGCACAGAAGGGTCGTCAGCGTCACGATGTCCTGAAGGTTGTGACGCAGCACGTCCTCGAGTCCGGACAGGTCGCCGGTTTTCACGGCCTCGAAGTAGCGGGCGGGAATCTCCGCGCCGGGAATATCGTCCTCGCGGGGATAGCCCAGAATGCGTTCCTCAAGGCTGGAAAGGCGGCAGCTGCCCAGCCGCAGCTTCCATGCCCGGCGGGCGGCCTTTAGCAGATCGAGCTGGACGAGCTCCTTCCAGTCGCTTTCCCGCCGCCGCAGGATGAAGCGCCCCTTCAGAAGAGGCATATCGAACGTGCAGCCGTTAAAGTGAACGATGGTATCGAACTTCGTGAACAGCTCCGCAAGACGGTCGATCAGCTCGTCCTCGGCGGCGTAGTCCGGCATCAGATACTGCCGAACCGTGAGCACGCCGTTTGACACGAAGCCCACGCCCACCAGAAACGCCACCGTGCCCGCGCCCGCCAGTCCCGTGGTTTCCGTGTCCAGAAACAGCGCGCGCTCCGGATGGAACGCTGCGCCGGTGTAGCCCAGCCGCCGCAGCGCCGCGGGCGGCAGCGAATACAGGCGCGCGTCCGCCGCTTCGGCGTGCGTGCGCACGATCAGCGGCCGGGATGGACGCGCCGCCGGTTTGGGCGCGCCTTCGCGCATGGCGTTCAGCTTTCGCATCAGGCTTGAGGGCATGGGCAGGGCTCCTTTGTTTTCTTCCTTTATTATAGTCGTTTTTTAAGGGTATTTCAAGCCCCGCGCCCGCTGGATCATTAAGCGCAGGTTGAGTTTGAAGGCGCAACATTGCGGATTTCGCGCGGAGGGAGTATAATCACAGAGAGGTGATTGTGTGCCTGTACTGGATACGTTATCGACGATCATGGGACTCCTGCTGGGCGTATACGGCCTGTTTTATGCGGTGATTGCCGTTTTTGGTCTGAAAAAGAGAGAAAATCAGTTTCCGGAGACGCAGCCGCGCCAGCGCATTGCGGCGCTCGTTGCAGCGCGCAACGAGGAGGCCGTAATCGGCCAGCTGGTGCACAGCCTTGTCAGCCAGCGCTATCCAAAGGAGCTGTCCGCGGTGATCGTGGTGCCGAACAACTGTACCGACGATACCGAGGGCGCGGCGCGGCGCGCCGGCGCGCGCATCCTGCATGTGGACAGGGACGTGCATTCGAAGGGCGAGGCGCTGGAAAGCGCGTTCCGCCAGCTGCTCGCGGAGGACGAATTCGATGCCTTCTGCGTGTTTGACGCGGACAACATCGCCGACCCGAATTTCTTTCAGGCGGTGAACGACGCGCTGAACGCTGGCGCGCGCATCGCGCAGGGCTATCGCGACAGCAAGAATCCGCACGCGAACTGGGTTTCGGGCGCGTCCAGCGTCTTTTATTGGTTCATGGATCGCCTGTATAATCACGCCCGGCGCACGCTTGGCACGTCCGCGGCGCTGAACGGCACCGGCTTCATGGTGTCGGCCTCGTTTCTGCGCGAGACGGGCTATGACATTCATTCGCTCACGGAGGATCTGGAGTACACGGCGCAGTGCGCGCTTCGCGGCGAGCGCGTGTACTGGATGGACAACGCCATCACCTACGACGAGCAGCCGGAGCGTCTGCGCGACGCGCTGGTGCAGCGCATGCGCTGGTTCAGCGGCGCGTATCAGTGCAAGAAGTATTATTTCAAACAGCTTCTGAAGAAGCATTCCTTCCCGTGCGTGGATATGGCGCTGGTGTTTGGCAGCGTGTATTTCATGGTGCTGGGGCTTCTGCCGCTTATAATGTCCGCCGTTTCGATGATCGTGTATATGGCGCACACGCCGGAATACGTGCTTCCGATGCTTCTGCTGGCGACGGGCTCGGGGCTGCTTTCGATTCACGCCATGCAGGCGTTCGCGATTCTGATCTGCCTGCTGGAACGAAAGCGGCTGAAGCCGATGGCGCGGGCGATCGTGCTGTATCCGCTGTTTATGGCGCTGTGGATGCTGGCGAACTGGGCGAGCATCCTGTCCGGCCCGCCGAAGTGGAAGGCCATTCAGCATAAGGCGCAGACGCCCGACATGGAGCGGGAGATGGGAGGAAACGCATGAAGCGCTCGAAAAACCGAAATCTGTATCTCGCGCGGAAGTTCGCGCCGTACTTCAAGCCGCACATGGCGGTCATGCTGTTCGACCTGTTCTGCGCGTCGATGACCACGCTGTGCGAGCTGGTGCTGCCGATGATCGTGCGCGAAATCACCCAGCGCGCGACGACGGACATTTCCACGCTCACGGTTCGCCTGATTCTGACGATGTGCGGCGTGTACGTGCTTCTGCGCGTGATCGACACGGCGGCCAACTATTATATGCAGTCCGTGGGACACAACATGGGCGCGCAGATTGAAACCGATATGCGCCGGGACATGTTCTCCCATTTGCAGATGCTGCAGAACTCCTACTACGACAACACCAAGATCGGCCAGCTGATGAGCCGCATCACGACCGACCTGAACGACGTGACGGAGTTCGCGCACCATTTCCCGGAGGAAATCTTCATCGCGATTATCAAGATCACGGTGTCGTTCGTGATTCTGGCGCGGATGAACCTGCTGCTCACGCTGATCGTGTTCGTGATGCTGCCGCTGATGGTGATCTTCTCCCGCCACTTCTCGCAGAAGATGCGTCAGTCGTTCAAGGATTCCCGTCATCAGCTGGGCGAATTAAACGCGCAGGTGGAGGATACGCTGGGCGGCATCCGCGTGGTGAAGTCGTTCGCCAACGAGAACGTCGAGGAAAAGAAGTTCGCCAGCGGCAACCAGAGGTTCCTCAATATCAAGCACCGCATGTATGCCAACATGGCGGGCTTCCATTCGGTGACGCGCTTCTTTGACGGCATCATGTATATCGCCGTGGTCATGGTGGGCGCGCTGTTCCTGATCAGCGACAACCCCGTAATGAAGCTCACGGCGTCCGACCTTGTGGCGTTCCTTCTGTATGTCACCACGCTGCTGGCCTCCATTCGCCGCATCGTGGAGTTCTCCGAGTCCTTCCAGCGCGGCATGACCGGCCTTGAGCGCTTTGTGGAGGTCATGGACGAGCCGGTGACCATCGTGGACGCGCCGGACGCGATCGAGCTTACGAACGTGAAGGGCGAGGTGACGTTTGACGATGTGACGTTCACCTACGCCGAAAACCTCGACAACGTGCTGGCGCACATCAACCTTACGGTGAAGCCCGGCGAATCCGTGGCGCTGGTCGGCCCCTCCGGCGGCGGAAAGACCACGATGTGCAACCTGATTCCGCGCTTTTACGAGGTGACGGGCGGCAGCGTGAAGATCGACGGCGTGGACGTGCGCAAGCTCAAGCTGCATTCGCTGCGCAACCAGATCGGCATGGTGCAGCAGGATGTGTATCTGTTCTCCGGCTCGGTGTACGACAACATCGAATACGGCAAGCCCGGCGCGACGCGCGAGGAGATCATCGAGGCGGCGAAGCTGGCCGGCGCGCATGAGTTCATCCTGTCGCTGCCCGAAGGCTACGATACTTACGTGGGCGAGCGCGGCGTGAAGCTGTCCGGCGGGCAGAAGCAGCGCATTTCCATCGCGCGCGTGTTTATCAAGAACCCGCCCATCGTCATCTTTGACGAGGCGACCAGCGCGCTGGACAACGAGAGCGAGCTTCTGGTGCAGAATTCGCTCGATCGCCTGATGAAGGGGCGCACGACGTTCACCATCGCACACCGGCTCACGACGATTCACAACGCCGACACCATCCTGGTGCTTACGGAGCAGGGCATCGTCGAAAGCGGTTCGCACAGCGAGCTGATGGCGAAGAAGGGCGTGTATTACGATCTGTACAAGCTCTATTCGCGGCAGGAAGAGAAAATCGCATAACGCGAAACCAACCGGCCGGACTTCCAAACCGAAGCCCGGCCGGATCTACAGGGAGAGAAAACGCATGGGAGAAATCAAAAACTATGAGGATTCCGCGGCGGCGCTGGGGCTTTCGACGCGGGAGAACATCCGGCTGATTGTGGAGAACCTGTATCGCACGCGCCCGATGCGCGAGGTCGTGCTGCGGCCGTATCTGCCGCAGCCGTGGGTGCACGCGCGGCCGGTTTTGTCATTTGACGAAATCGATCTGGGCATGCGCTATCCGGACGCGGGGGAGGGCGACTTCGCGTATGTGCGCGCGGGCGTTCTTTCGGAGGAAGCGCGGGACGTCGCCGTCACCATGAAGGGCGAAGCGACGCTGTACAGAGACGGCGCGGCGCTTTTGAAGACGCAGGCGGGCGGGGCGCACGAGACTGCGATTCTCGCGGTGGAGCCGGGCGTAACCGAGCTTGTGGCGCGCTGCAAAAAGAAGAACGGCGCGTTCGTGCTGCGGCTTCTGACGGCGGTGCCGTTTTACCCCATGATGAAGGCGCGCGACTACCTGTGCCACCTGCGCACGGTGTTTTCGCGGGGCGAATACCGCGGCGAGGAAGGCTATGAGATTTCCCGCCTGTACCATGGCGAGTGTTCTTACAGCATTTGAAAAGCTGTGAGGACACTCGCTTTTTTTCTGCTCAAACAGCGGGTCTGTCGTCTGTCGTGTAGCTCACGAACACGCC
>ENA-UOJG01000523-UOJG01000523.1-human-gut-metagenome-genome-assembly--contig:-C47-NODE-523-length-53257-cov-7.332506_pt1 | contig 53257 bp, 48 predicted proteins | sample MGYA00242340_ERZ723887 | MGnify/ENA metagenome assembly ERZ723887 | reverse complement strand
GATTGCTGCGATGAGTGTTCCAAGCAAAAACAACATACATATTACTAAGAGGACTTTCATATGTTTTCTCTTTTTCTTTCTCATGGATTCTAAGATACCAGTAGAATAAAACACCGCAACCAACAGTGCCCCTATCGCAATTCCAATAAGGGATCCTACCAAATAGTCATACACAGGAAGATTATTATCTCCGCCAAGCACCAACATCACCAGTCCTGCAATGAGCGAAACCAATCCCACTATGCTGAATATACGCAACCTCATCAACAATGTATTCTTCTCAGTTTCTGCATAATCCGCTACAAGCTGCAATCTCTCTTTCTCTTCCTTATTCATGTCCTCGCCCTTCCTTTCTCCATCAATGATATCCCTGATATCAACATCATAGAAATCTGCCAGCTCCACCAGGATACTGAGATCCGGCATATTACTGCCTGTCTCCCACCTTGACACACTGCGACTTGTTACTCCAAACCGCTCAGCAAGCTGTTCCTGGGTAAACTGTTTTTCCTTTCTCAGTTCTCTTAGGAATGAACCGGTCTTTTTCTGATCCATATCTGTTGCCTCCTTTCTATTGAACATCAGCCCATTTTAAGTTGCCTTCGGCAAGGGCTGATGCTACATGTCAAGCTTTTGCTAAAAACTTGACACATTCATTGACAGAATAGTGTTTTTCGAGTATTTTTTACAGGACATGATGCGGGAATTGGCTATTTTCTGCTAAATATGAGGCCAAAACCCATTTTCGAACAGAAAAAAGACCTCCGAGGGCGAACCCTCGAAGGTCTGAAAATCCTTTATTTATGCGGTTTATCAAAGATTACTCGATGATAGATGCAACTCTTCCTGAACCTACAGTTCTACCACCCTCACGGATTTGGTTATACCGTTTTCTTGGTCTTTAACAGTGTTTTATGTGTAATATATGGCTTATTTTGCGTGATATGGTATGTCATTTTTGTGGTTGGCGGAGTTTTTGTTGCCAAAATGTTGCCAAGAAGATTCCACATGATATCTGGCAACCGATTCATAACCTCAAACTTGTTTTTAACAACTAAATTCTGAATATACACATAAACTAAGAAACCTATACTTCTTATATAGCTTTCGACAAACATTTTCTAAAGCCTAAAGTATCAGGATCTTCTTTTCTCATCAAATATACAGACAATTTTATAATAAAAAAGTAATAACCAATCTGATTTAAAGAGGCGATCCTTTTAATTTTTCCGTTTTCGATTCCCCCGCAAATCAGTTTCTTGTTATATGATGTCATCATATTAAAGCATACATATCTTTTACTCATAACATTATCTGGTATATACATAAAATCAAACACCATATTCTTTTTCAATTCGACCAAATTTCCAGTAAATGAATCAATCGGAAAAACCGGAACCATTAATATCTTATCCTTTTGATCTATATGACATGATGTAGATATTACCATAGCATCTGCAGTAAATATCATTTGTCTTCCATCCTCTTCAAAATATGTAAATGGCACTTTTGAAATGATATCTCCTTGCGATAACTCAGGTAATAATGTTGATGTAAGATAATTAATTTGATGTCCGTCTTTCTCGAATTGTGAAATAGCATCTTTTGCTCCATCTCTAAAGTCAGGAGAGACCGATGGTAAAACGCTATCTACAAAATCAATAAATTCTCTTAACATAAAGAAAAGAAATCTATTCCTGTAGGTTTCGAAATAGATTGAATATATTGATCCACACCTTCAAGTTCTTCTTTTGTAGCGTCTCTCATTCCTCCAAAAGATTCTTCTGCCATTCTTTCAAGTCGTGTGCGTTCTTTATCAATATATATATTGTTTTGACTATATCCAACTATGCTGCTATTTTCGCTATTTCCAGGAGCGTCCACAAACAACTCATAATTAGGGACTTCATAGTTTCCAGATACGACTATGCTACTATTTCCAGCGAACGAAAAGGCTAAACCTATTACTGCAGCTGTTGCGCTTAGATTTTTGACAACATTTCCCATACTAATACGCTCCTTCCTCTAAAAGTCCTTTCAATTTGCTTTCCATTACAATCGTCATTTCCGTAATAATAGAATCTAACTTACTACTATCCGTTTTATAATCATTGCAAGTATTATATCCATATCTATCATTTATATCAATCACCGCGCCTATAGATTCTGCCTCTTGATTATCTACTGATAAACTTCCAGCAGCATCAGTTTCTATTCCATTTTTGAACAATCTCGCATTCTGCAACATAATATTAACAAAAATATTATGTTTTTCAACAAATGTATATCTTATATTTAAATCATAAATAGAGGAATAATCATTATTTTTCAATAAATTTCGTGCTAAAATTTGTGTTCCATCTCTCATGTACTCATCTAATAGAACTTCCGTTATAACGCCAATATACTGATATTCATTATTGGTTAGAATATTCAAAAAAGAAAAAACAATTTTCATTTTCTGCTGAATATACTGCTCACACTTCTTCCAATCTTTTTCAAATCCATCATTATAATTTATTTGCAATGTAGCAGCTATCGGCGATATGTTTAATTGCGAATGTTCGTTTAATGACTTTATAATAATTCTTGGTATTTCTAATGGAGCATCATCTGGTATAGGTAAAACTGTCGCCTCATTAAAATGATCTTTCAAAATATCCTCATTTATAAAATAATTTTTCTTAAGATTATCTACTCTCTTATACTTTATCGAAATATAAGTATTTTTAATTAGCATATCCATCCTCCGTATGCATATCTCATTTTGCATATAATAATTCCATACTATTTTTCAAATTTATATTACCATATATATTTTTTCAGGTCTAGCCTATAGTCATTTTTTTATATTCTATTTATCTACCAATTACTACATAATATACAAATATTATTACTGTTTTTTCACCATTTTAAATATAATTACATTATAATTTAATTTTCGAACCTATAAGCCCTATAACTTTCCTTGCTATATATTCTGGGGACTTACTACTAGTATCTATCCTAATTGCATCCATGTAATTATCTTTCAAAAATTTGTCACAAATGCATATATTATCAAGTGAAAATTGCTTCATTCTCTCCTTATCATTAAGTATTCTATCTTCTGTAACGGTATCATCTGCTGTCAAAATAACATGCACTATATTGCACTTTTCAGACACGTAATCGAGGAGTTCTTCCTTACACACCTTATTTGATATATTCATCGGAATAATCACAGTCTTATCATATGGTAATTCTTCTATTTCTCCCCTAAATTTATATATGAACCACTTGTTTCTGTTTATAGGAAATCCCGCCAATATAAGTTTAGGGCATCTCTCTATATATTTATTAAACTCTATATCAGGATCGATGCATTCAATTTTTCCACATGTAATTTTTTGAACCATGTTTGCTACAGTTGTTTTCCCTACACCATAAACTCCATTCATAAAAATAACATTACTCATACATTCCCTTCCTCGTATTATCTTTTTCCGTTTGATTCTGTATCGATCACATTTTATGATATATGTCCACTCAGAAAATTTAACCTACCAATCAATACATCAAGTCAAAGTTCTGTTCACAAACCTTTAAGCCATTTTGTTCTGCTAGCTTATATACAATCGTTTTTTCCTCATCAGAAGCACAATTATGCAGCATGATCAAATCAACTACATTATTAAAATCTAATCTATTGTCCAAAATTAACTCAAAACAATTTTTATTTCCAATTTTTACAAATTTGTCTTCAATCTCCTTATAAACACTATTTAAACGAACACTTTCTCTATGTAATAACTCCATACTCATATTTACAATATCATCTTCTGTACATATGCCTAACATTGAATAGTAATAATCTGATGCCAACGAACGTAAGCTAGTATTATCATTTAAATACATTCTTAATTTTATCCTAGTTTCATGTTCGTAACTGTAAGAACTTTTCTTTAAGAATGCTCCATAGTCGAATATATTTTTTGCAAGTTTTTCAATATTATCACTAGTAACGATCATTTTTGTTATAAAATCCGAAAAATCACTTACATATATCATAGGCATCACATCTGCATATAAATAATTCACATTTCTAAGCACACACTTACCATCATTGAGCACTGAAATATTCTTAAAAAAATTATTTTTGTATTTTATTATAATATTCCGTCCATATTTTTGATGGTATTCCTCAATCATTTTTTTATCATTATATGTATTCGCAATACAGAGACAATATGTATTTTGTTGAAGCATAGATGCCGCTGCTAAGAAATTACAATATCGAATCATCCCCATTTCGTAAGTATAATATTCTCCAAATTTTATTTTGTTGTTTTTCAATATCAGTTTATATGCTTCTCTTATAGAATTTTCCTGTAACATCCAATCCTCAAAATAATTTTCAGTATCATCCCCAGTATCAGATAATTTCCAATCTATAGGATTTGTAAAATACATTTTTTTGCTTGATAACAATGATTTATACTCTTCCATGCCAACATATCGATAATAAGGTCTATCTAAGAATTGATCATTATGTTTATAATATACTTGCATTATATTTCGCATCATATCCTTGGCATTTTTCAAGTTTTATTTTCCTCCTACATAAACACTCATACTGAAAATTTTTACAATTCCATCGGCCTCATCGTTGTTTCAATCATATTTATCTCATCCTCAGACAAATCAAAATATTTATACAAGTCTTCATCCGTCCAGTGTTTTGTAAAATCCATAACAGGTACAAATATAAAATTGCTCTGAGATACATTTACACCTGAATACGTAGTCCTTAACATATACCTTGTAAATTTGCACGTAAGGTAATCTCTTAAATTCTCTGCCTCTGATCTTGTATCAAAAAATCCAACATTCAGATATGAAAATGTATCAACCTCATTTTTGTTTAAAATCTCAGGAGTAGAAATAGATCGATATCCATTTTCTGGTTTTATTCCCACCTCACCACCTTGTGGTATCATTCTTGATATTTTTACCTTATATTTATCAATGAGATCTACATTCTTTTTTATCTTATCCCTTTCTATGTAACTTCTCCCCTGTGAATTAAATGTTGCACTATGAATAAGTACTAAATCATCCTTACCCGCATTCTCATGACCATGCTCATGAGTTGGTAATCCAAATGTATCTAACGCTGATACTGTCGTATTCATAAAATGTTCGCATTTATTCTTAACTTTTTCTATTATCGAGATTGCTCTATTATTTCTAACAAATACATCAAACTGTTTCAAAGAACGCTCTATCGAAATCCTGTTCTCGCCTAGAACATTGCATACCAAGCACTCCCCTTCTGTATCTCTATCCCACAAAAAATAACACAAGCCACCTGGTATAACTACCGTCGGAAAACAATCTTTTGAATTATAATAATCATACAATTTACAAAGTCTATTATCTCCAAACATATCTTCCCTGAAGGACGCCAAGCCAATTCCTCCGTTATACCATCTTGCAGGTATAATCATTGAAATGTACTCTGGTTCTATTTTTTTCGCCTGCTCAACAAACAAATTGAAAATTGGCTTTGCCTGTTTTGAAAACTTTGCAGTATCCACACCTCCTCCTGTCTCCAACTGATATGGAGGATTTCCTACAATGGCATCAAATTTCATCTGTTCATTTCCTTTCTTCCAATAACTTTCACTTGTCACTTTTCCTATAAACAACTGTGGCTTATTTGCCATTGTGTTAATCAAATCATCAAAATAATGCGCATTTATCTTCTGAGCATAATACCCCACCAATGTACGTCTCGTTATCGTCTTTGCCATCGGTGTCTTACATATAACATAGATATTGTCCCTGACTGTCTCAAACCAGATATCTCTTTGCTTTTCCAAAGTAAGCTCTTTCTTATCTACAGCCTGGCACTTTGCCCTGAATACACTGTATGTAACATACAAAGGATACAAACCGGTCTTTGAATTTATCTCCAATATCCTTGTATCCGGCTTAAAGAAGATATCGTGCGTTACTTTTCCCTGATCAACAAATCTCGGTTCGTCAAGAGTGCCATCATCCGGGTGATTCTCCTCATAAAAATCCCAGCCGCCGATACAATCACTCATGTGCATGTTTACGACTCTCCAAGGTGTAAGCACTGTCTCCTTGTCAGGATTCTTGAAATACTTGAAAAGACCAGCTATCTTTTTTACTCGTTCCGTTGGATTAAGCGTGTCTGCCTCTTTTGCAACATTTCTTATTCTGCGCCCGGCAGCTACGAATACATCCTCATCATAATACTTCTGAAACTCTCGGAACTTATCCTTTGTCACTCCTGCCGGCATGAACTCATCCCATGAGGAATCATCAACCATGTCTACGAACTTATCCAATGAAATCTCTTCCTCATAAGGTATATCTGCGCCGTAAATAAGCAGTGGCATTCTGATTGATATACCACGTAAGATAGAGATTGCATCATTGCGCAGCTTCTTTAACGCCTTGAGTTCCTCCAATCTTGCTTTTTCTTCATCAGTAAGATCCTTTTTAGGCTTCTTTTTTGATTTCTCAAGCTCTTCATACTCTTCTTTTGTGAGTCCCTGCTCGTTTAATGTGATATCATTTGACTTTGGTGCTGCCTTTGAAGTTCCGATGATACCTTTCAATTCATCAAACTTCTTAATATCCACTTCATCCAGCATAAATAAATCATCACTGTACAAATTACTGTCATCAAAACCATTTCTTACGACTTTATCAGCATAGGCACGCTTTAACTGCTGCAACAATTTATTTGCACTGTACTCTTTCATTTCAGATCCGGATATTGCTATTACCGGGCAATAATTCAGGAACTTGCCGAGCACCTTCTTATCATCCGAATTATGTTTGCCTGCTTTTGATGATATAGATACAGCCTCCGATACCATTTTCAGCGTCCTGTCAGGAGCGAAGTCAAATACATAACTCGTTTCTTTTATCTTTCCATTTATATTACATGGCGACTGTACTCTGAATATTGTCTGAAGATAATTTGCCGCAGATGTAGAATATGAGCCTGCAAGCATAAACACACCTGTCCATTCTCTTATTGTTACACCTGTTGTAAGCTTTCCACAGGACAATGTGATCGTGTAATTATCCTCACCGGCATTTTTTATTGCTGTCTTAACCTTGCTCAATGCTTCTTCGGATTTCTCATCCTCATCACCATTACCAGCAACATTTACAATCTCAAACATTCCATTGCCGAACAAGGTGCGATCCATCATCAGCTTTTTTAAAGCTCTAGCTTCCTTTACACCCGGAACGATCCACAGTGTATGTTTGAACACTTTTCTATATTCTTCCGTTGAGTATGGGTACATACTTTTCTGGTTTGGATTTGTCAGCATATTAAGGAAACTAAGAACATCATCCTCATGCACAAAATCACCTATCTTGGCATTTGTCGGCATATTTGCATGATCAACTTCATAATCTCCTGTCCATGTTCTGAAGAACTCATGGAAATTAAACGCTTTGTCCTCATAGGCTATGTATTTGTTGTGCGTTAGCTGTCCCAGATCATATGTGTATATACGGAGCTCCGGCAGCTCTTCATAAGGATTTGAATCACCGAAATGATTTTTATCCCACTCTGACTTACACTCCTGTTCCATCATATAATCCCATGTATATATAGAATCTTCTTCATATCCATCCAGTATATTAAACGGAGTACCTGATAAAGCCAGCAATTTTGTTCCTTTATCTTCCTTCAGCACCGCCTTAACTGTATCTTCTCCCAAAAGTGTTGTCGTTCCCTCATGGGCTTCATCTACTATTACGCAGTCCCATACAGTGGAAAATACAACATCATTCTTGTTAAACTTTCCTCCGACCTGCGAAGATCCTCTCAAATCCTGTACCGATGCAAAATACACAAAATTCTTGCCAGAGTCCAGCAAGTTACCAATTGTATAACCATTTGCCTTTGAACCATATATGTAATCTGGATTTCCCCTGAATACCTTGGTGAAATCCTCATACCATCCTTCATTTACCACTGGTCTGTGTGTAAGAATAATGGTTTTGTGAAACTTCATCTGCCTTACGACTTCCAGTGCGCAAATAGTTTTTCCGAAACGCATCTTTGCATTCCAAAGCATTCTATCTGCCTTTTTGAACTGCTTGACCGTTCTTCTTATGGCATCTTCCTGTTCTGGTCTGAATATAATAGGTGCCTGTGCCACGATATCTGAATTACTCAGGTTCGCTGCATTATGTTTTACAGCCGAGATTGCCTTCTCCGCTGTCTGCAAATCTATATCGAACCACTCTTTTCCTGTGGTTTCATCAATTGTAGAGTTTTTAATGCCAGAATTTTTTAATACAGCATGCACATCATGATCCCTAAATGCCTTGATCTGCGGTTTTCCACCATCATTTACCGTTCTTACTGCCAATTCTGTATGAAGAAGTTTCGGCGTAATCCCTGCTGTATTTGTGTATGCTCTTATCCTTTCCAGTGCCGCCTGATTTAATTCTCTGCTGTTCGGTGAAAGGTATTCTATATCCTTTGTAGTATGCAGTGTTGCATCTCCAATCTTTACTTTACCCTTGTGTTTCTCATCATCTATGGCAAATACATATATAACTTTATAATCAAACGCATTCTTAAACTCATTCTTCATATCTGACCCCCTCATTTCATCAAAGATCTGTACTCTAATGTTTCCTCGGCTCTCCAGTCCCTGATCAGACTGAACATAGGAACCTTTTCTTCCTCCACATCTCCGTCAAAATAATCGAATATTGTAAACTGCCTGTGCAATGGCTTTGTCTCACTATATGGCGTGGTAAATGTTATTCCATCCATCTGCCATATGTTCCACGCAACAATATTTGCTATTTTTTTCAGTTGAACAAGCGTTGGCTGCTTTCCAAACTTACTCACCATATAGTCCACAAAAGTAAACAACAGATTTTCTCTCGCCAAAAGAACATTGTCACCCTGATAATCATAGCCATACGTACTTTGATATGCTCTTTCAACCCACTTCAGCCACTCTTCCTCGGTTGAGGTATTTTCTGACACAATTCGCAATTTTCTATCAAGTATACCTATCCTGTCTTTTATCTGTATCGGCTCTCCTGTCACTGTATTATATCGACTTACAAGATATGGAGCTTCTCCACAACTTATTTCCATCCTTCTCGCATCAACATATTCCTGCCAGGTCTTATTGTTAGGAAATGAAATTATACCTTCTGTAACTGTCCACGAGTTACCATTGCTGGTATTAAATACTTTTTCTCTGTTAAACCAGGCCTCATCTACAAGATTGTTTTGCTCATTACATATCCAGCAGGGTGTAAAAACCTCGGCTTTATCCCTTGTCCGTTTCATCTGTTCTGCCTGAGATTTTGCCACTCTCGGCTGTATTACATTTGTATAATTACCTGTTATGCATTCTGGCTTGATCTCCATACCAGCCCCATAATCTTCACCCAACGATATATAATTGTCTGTCGCCCATCTGATATTCTTTTTAGTTGTTTTATCTGCCAAGAGTATTTTTAAAAGGCTCATACTCATGTCTGCTATACTCTGTTCAACAATATCTACTGCTTCCAAACTTTTATCCTCTCAACACCTGTAATGTAATTATTATACCATACCCATCACAAAAAATAAATTAAAGAAGGACAGCGCCTCTGTACTTATGTACATTTCCCAAGCACTGTCCTTCAACCTATACCCTATAAATTATCTGCTCCCTCACAATCTCCTCAACCCGTATCCGTATATTGTTCATCCGTCTAACCCACTCCATCTGATCCATCGCCTTGAGTTCTTCCGTCACACCTTCAACTCTTGCCATCTGCTCCACCAATTGGTCAAATGCCTTCTCTGCCCGTTCCTGAACAGTCAACAGATGTTCCATAAGCGTACCTTTCAGTACCATCCCTGTATAAATCCCCTTGTGCCATTCTTTCAGATAACTCTGTCTCATCAGCCCGAACTTTCTAAGCTCACCCTCTGGCTCTGGATTTGCCACAATATTCGGTATCAGATAATCTCCATTATTTTCATATGTTATGTTCATAAATACCTCTCTTTCTCCGACCATCCCGGTCTGTCTGCTCATTCTTTGCTCTTGCCTCTGCATTCTTCCTGTCTATCCTTTCGTGCATAGTTTCCTGTTCCGGTTTTCTCGTCAGATTCAAGAACTCATGCAGCAGGTTCTTCTCCATCAGAAACTTCTTCATTTCTTTTAGACGATTTGCGAATTTCTCCACCCGTGTTTTTAGATAGTCCACTGTCTTTTCAAGCTCTGCGATCTTCGCTTCATATTTATCAAGCAGCTTGTTTCTTGTAAGTGCTTTCTCAAATGTCGCCACGATCCGGCTCCATTCGGACTTCTTGACCTTGACATACTCCTCACCGCCGAATATGGATTTAATGGGTGTAGCCGCAGCCTTAACATTCTTGACCTCTGCTGACACTTCCTTTGATATCTTGTCAATCCCATCGGTTCTGATGCCGTATTTATCTATTCTTTCCTGTTGCTCTTTCTCCTTTGTTTCAAGCAATTCTATCTGTCCGGTAAGCTCTACCGCACGTTCTTCCAACTGTTCCACATCGGTATTCAGCTTCCTAGCTTCTATTTTCAGTTGTCTGTTTTCATGGCTCTGCTCCATATTATTTTCCTTGATCTTATCTGCCTGCTCTTCCAGACTCTCAACCTTCCGCATAGCCACCTTGTACTCCGGCAAGGTCAGATTGTCACGACTGACTCCGAGAACGTCTATCTCTATTCCCTGCTCTCGGCAAAGCTCCGTCAGATATTCACGCTCCCTCTTCTGCCATGTAACAGTTTCATTCTCATTCCGGCTCTTTGCCTTATCAAATCCCATCTGCTGCAATGCCTTCGTCAGACTATTCCTTGTCTCCATGCCGGACTTATATCCGTGCGCCACCGGAATATAATCCATGTGCAAATGCGGCGTTGCCTCGTCCATGTGCAGCACACAGTTGAACAGATACAGATTCGGATTTCTCTCCTGAAATGTCTGTGCATATTTTTCAAGGACCTTCGCCGCTTTCTCTGCTTCCTCTGTCATGCGGTCGTTTTCATCTACAACTGCCGTATCATTTTTCGAGCCGATCTGCACCACATTCTCATAAAATACTTTCTCTTTATTTTTGGAATTTTTGATCTCTGTAATATAGTCATGCTTCTGTCGGTCTTTTCGTTTCTGTCTGGCATTGTAGTCATTTAGTGCCTGTCCAAAGCAGGTATCGTAAGCTGATTCTATGCTCTCTTTCACGTAAGTTCGGTTCCAGTCCGTCCGCTCCGGCACTACGTTATTGCTAATGAAATCTCTGTTGTTGTGGCTGATATGCCCTCTGCCTTTTACAAATAATATCGTCTTTCCCACTGCTTCTCACCTCCAATCTCTTACTCTCAAACTTGCCAAGGTCTTGTTACTTCTGACAGAAGTAACGCCTTATTAGTTTTGACACTACGCATCAAAACTAGGCGCTCTCCGAGGGCTCTCATGCGCCGAGGGCTTCTTGGGGATAACCGCCACGCTGGCAACGCATATGTAAGTACACATCTGCCACCAGTGCCACGATTATCCAATGTCACTCCTTATACCCTTGCTCTGACATATTCCAGATCAACGAAATAAGGAGTGCCAACGAGATACCAGTCATGACTGCCATCATCGTTCCAGCACATTTCCATGCGAGTCGGTACCCATTTGCCATGTACCATGACCTCAAGCCCCTCCCCGCAGTGAAATCCGCTATACACCCACAGATCAGACACAAGCAGTCCATATCTGTCATTTACGCTGTTATATCCAAGTCGTCCTGTTGCCATTACGCCACTCCCCCTTTCATCATCTTTACAAGTTCTGCCTGATGCCTCTCCCTAAGCAGCTTCCGCACCGACTCAGATGGAAATCTGAGCTGGTACGTGTTTTCCTCTATCCGATTCGTGATACGATCATCATACAGGAGATCTTCTAGTGCGTTGTTGCTCGTATATATTGTTATCTTTTTATGTATATACCTGCTGTTGACAATCTGGTAGAACCGCTCCATAGACCAATCCTTCGGCACCTCTATTCCGAAATCGTCTATCACCAGAGCGTCCACCTCTGTAAGCTCATCCAGCAGCCTGTGTTCGGTCATCTGTGAATCGCTGTTCCATGAGGCTTTTATCTCGTTCAATATCTGTACCGATGTTGCAAATTTTACACCAACCGCATATCTTTCTATGACCTCATTTGCCAAAGAGACGGCAAATCTAGTCTTGCCGCTCCCTTTTACCGCCGAATACATGTATAACCCCATACCACGATCCTTCATTTTCTCGAAATCACCCAGCCAATAATTTGCGATCTGCATATTCATGTCGGCTATCTTCCGTGAATTGGCCATGTCATATATTGATGTATCAAAGCTGTCAAGTCTCAGTCCAGCAAATGCCTCCGGTATATCTGCAAAACTGAGCATTCTGTTCATTCGTTCTCTCTGCCATAAGCCACACTTACAATTTCTCGCATATTCATGTCCATCATCTGCGATATATAACTCTATACCCGTATCCCGACAAACCGGACACTTATAAACCATACAGTTCTGCTTCTGCATCTGTCCATTTTTCATCTGTCCGATTGTATTTTTTAGGGATTCGCTTATCTTTGTCTCGATCATTTCCACTATCATAGCCTCCTCTCTTCTCGCTCGCCCTCTGGCTGTATTGTTTATTTTTTAATTCATTATTATTCGATGCTTTATTCTTAAATTGTGACATGTTTTCGGTATACCGTTTTTCTGCATCCTGCTTTTCGGTATGCCGATTATCCGTACACAGATTTTCAGTACACGGTGAGATTGGAACCTGATGAACTTCAAGAAAGGTGTCACCATATTTGCCATGCTCACCCCGTTCCTGTGTCCTTGTCAAATAGCCCGAATGCTCAAGCCGACTCAGACTTGCCTGTATCGCACTCTTCCCTTCTGGCAATATTTTGGCAAGCCCGACTATTGAAAAATCCCATTTATCCGGCAGAGAAAGGAGCGTTGCCAACATACCCCGATCCACCAGTTTCAAATCTGTATTCTTGAGAATATCTTTTCCGATCATTACAAAGCTGCCTGGTGTTTTGTTCTTTAATATCGGCAAATCAATCACCCCCTTTCTGGTTTAGCCTGTTCACAATATTTGCGATCTGTCTGTCCTGCTCAATGCTGAAATGCGAATATGTACGAATCGTCTCTTCTATACTGGCATGTCCAAGCAATCGTTGGATTGCATACATATCCGCTCCCTGTGACAAATAAAATGATGCTGCACTGTGTCTCAGATCATGCACTCTGATTATATTTGTCATACCGGCTTTCTCCATCTGCCGGTGCATCTTTGTTTCAACAGCTCTTATAATTACCGGAAATATTCTGGCATCCTCCGGATATTCATATAAACCATCCACATATCTCTTTAATTCATTGCACAGTGAATCCGGCAAATACACCCGCCGTATGGAATTCTTCGTTTTCGGTTCTGTGATAATATCCTTTTTATTTCTTCTGTCATACGTTTTAGAGATAAATATGGATTTCCCCACAAAATCAATATCAGATTTTGTAAGTGCCAGCGTCTCGCTGATTCTGAATCCACAGTAATATTGGAGTTGGAACAGAAGATGGTACATTGCATCTTTCTCAGGACTTATAGAATCCAGAAATTCCAAGAATTCTTCATGCGTCCAATACCGCAGCATCTGTTTTTCAGCATCCGATCTTCCGATCTTGGCAATTCCCCGGCACGGAGACTTTTCAAGACCATAGTACCGTTCTGCGTGGTTGAATATTCCGACTATCTGATTGTTGAGTGTTCTGTTATAACATTCCGAATATCCCTGCTTCAATATTTCATTCTGCCATGCAATTATATCTTCCGGCTGAACCGCATTTATACTCATACCTGCAATCGGAGCTTCAAGCAAATGTGTTCTGATCATATGCTCCTTTGTCAGATATTTTCTTTCCTTCAACACGCCTTTCTTATCCGGCATGTACTTCTCAGTTATGAATGTACTAAGCGTCATTCCAAGATCCGCTTTCATCGCTTTTTGCTGTTCCGCAATATAGGCTTCCGCCTCCTTTTTCGTACGGAATCCACGTTTAGATTTCTGCTTTGTGCTGCCGTCCCGCAGCTTAATTCGATAGACAGCTCTCCATTTCTTACCATCCGCATCTTTATACACAGGCATGCAAATCATCCCCCTCTCCATCAGACAGATTTAACCCAAAGTACATTTTCTCAAGCATTGGCGCCGGGATTCGTCCGGGTAATGTCTGATAGCTGGCATCACTCAGTCTTTTGTTTCCATCCTTAATCACCTTATATGCCGTACTCAATGATACATTGAGAATCTGTGCTACATCCTTTGCTGATAAGTAATATATTTTTGCCATATCTCTTCACCTCTTTTCTATTCGTTAGCTTTTTGCTATCTTTTTATGATTGCATTATGGGTTATCTTTTTGCTAACGTCAAGCATTTTTTGCTTTTCAAACGTTCAAATAACTGTTAATATTAGTAAATAAGGTCTTATGAGGTGGAGTATCATGACAATTGGTGAAAATATAAAAAGAATACGTGAACGGAATAATCTCACGCAAAAGCAGCTTGCATACCTGTCACATATCAGTGAGGGTATGATAAAACAATACGAGACAAATGTCCGTACACCCAAACAGGATAAGGTCAATCAGATTGCTGCAGCACTCGATGTAAACCCGGAAGTTCTTGATGTTCCTAAGAATGTTGTGGGTGAAGATATGCACGCTTTATTCCGTGTTTTCCGTAATAAAAATGGGAAGTTTGATACTGCCGGGAATCCACAGTTTAACCTTCCAGATATCGCTCTATGGTTTGATGAATGGAAAAAATATCAGGATACTATTGCAAGTGCAGATTTGCTATCAGATAAAACAGAACGTGATGCGCTGATTGCGCAGGCAGAAGACCGCTTTAACTATTGGATGGATATATATCCAAGGTCAGCTTCTCTCAATCACAGTTTTGATGATTTATATGAAGAACATCGAAGAAAGATCGAAAAACCATCTAGAAAATAAGTAGAAAATCAAGTTTATAAATTTTTTTGTTGCCAAAATGTTGCCACAGGAGCAAATCCTGTGGCATTTTTTATTTCAAAACATCAAAAAGGCTCCCAGAGAAAAACCTCTGGAAGCCTTGATTTTATTGCATTTATCTATAATCAGATATTGATTACTCGATGATAGAAGCAACTCTTCCTGAACCTACTGTTCTACCACCCTCACGGATAGCGAATGTAAGACCCTGGCTCATAGCGATTGGGTGGATGAGCTCGATTGTCATCTCTACGTTATCACCAGGCATGCACATCTCTGTACCAGCTGGAAGGTTACATACACCTGTAACGTCTGTTGTTCTGAAGTAGAACTGTGGACGATAGTTGTTGAAGAATGGTGTATGACGACCACCCTCGTCCTTTGTCAGAACGTAAACCTGTGCTGTGAACTTTGTATGACATGTAATTGAACCTGGCTTACAAAGAACCTGTCCTCTTACGATATCCTCTCTCTTGATACCACGAAGAAGGGCACCGATGTTATCACCAGCCTGACCTTCGTCAAGGAGCTTTCTGAACATCTCGATACCTGTTACTGTTGTCTTCTGGATCTCTGGCTTGATACCAACGATCTCAACTTCATCATTGAGGTGAATTACACCAGCCTCTACTCTACCAGTAGCAACTGTACCACGACCTGTGATTGTGAATACGTCCTCTACAGGCATGATGAATGGCTTATCTGTATCTCTCTGTGGATCTGGAATATATGAATCAATTGTATCCATAAGCTCCATGATCTTGTCTCCCCAAGGTCCCATTGGATCCTCAAGAGCCTTAAGAGCTGAACCCTTAACGATAGGACAATCATTGAATCCGTACTCCTCAAGCTGCTCTGTAACTTCCATCTCAACGAGCTCGATAAGCTCCTCATCGTCTACCATATCACACTTGTTAAGGAATACAACGATGTAAGGAACACCAACCTGACGTGAAAGAAGGATATGCTCCTTTGTCTGAGCCATAACACCATCAGTAGCAGCAACAACAAGGATAGCACCATCCATCTGAGCTGCACCAGTGATCATGTTCTTAACGTAATCAGCATGTCCTGGACAGTCAACGTGTGCGTAATGTCTCTTCTCTGTCTCGTACTCAACGTGAGCTGTAGAGATAGTGATACCTCTTTCTCTCTCCTCTGGAGCCTTATCAATGTTCTCGAAATCTGTAGCTGTGTTACCAGCAACTCTCTCTGAAAGAACCTTTGTGATAGCAGCTGTAAGAGTAGTCTTACCGTGATCTACGTGTCCGATTGTACCGATGTTACAATGTGGCTTACTTCTATTAAACTTTTCCTTTGCCATGATATAAAATCCTCCTTAAAAATTATACCCCACGCGGGTTACTCGGCTAAAAATCATTATATAGAAAATACTAGAGATTTTCAACCATTTTTTATCTCTTTATACCAGCAGGCTAACGATATGTAATCTTTAACCTGCCAGCATATATAATTTTTTATTTATATGACCTGAAAGACCAGGAAAATGTCTTTCGTCAAATATCTTACTTAGAATGCTCTGCGATAACCTTCTCCTGAATGCTCTTTGGACACTGAGCGTACTTCTCAAAGAACATTGAGTAGTTACCACGACCCTGTGTTGATGAACGAAGCTCTGTTGAGTATCCGAACATCTCTGCAAGTGGAACGAATGCTCTGACGATCTTACCACCGCCGATATCATCCATACCCTCGATCTGGCCTCTCTTAGCATTTAAGCTTCCGATTACATCACCGAGGTACTCCTCAGGCATTGTAACCTCAACCTTCATGATAGGCTCAAGAAGAACTGGGTCAGCCTTAGCCATAGCCTCCTTGAATGCCATAGAACCAGCGATGTGGAATGCCATCTCTGATGAATCGACCTCATGGTATGATCCATCGTATACGTTAGCATAAACACCAAGTACTGGGTAGCCGCCAAGGATACCAGCCTTAGCTGCCTCTTCGATACCCTCTCCAACTGCTGGGATGTACTCCTTAGGAATAGCACCACCGACAACTGTTGACTCGAACTTGAATGTCTCCTCACCGTTAGGATCCATAGGCTCGAACTTAACCTTACAATGACCGTACTGTCCACGACCACCTGACTGCTTAGCATACTTGCTGTCGATATCAACTGGCTTTGTGAATGTCTCCTTGTAAGCAACCTGAGGTGCACCAACGTTTGCCTCAACCTTGAACTCACGGAGAAGACGATCAACGATAACCTCAAGGTGAAGCTCACCCATTCCGGCAATGATTGTCTGTCCTGTCTCTTTGTCTGTATGAGCCTTGAATGTAGGATCCTCCTCAGCAAGCTTTGCGAGCGCCTCACCCATCTTACCCTGATCATTCTTGGTCTTAGGCTCGATAGCAAGCTCGATAACTGGCTCTGGGAATTCCATTGACTCAAGGATAACTGGATGCTGCTCATCACAGATTGTGTCACCTGTAGTTGTAAGCTTGAAACCTACAGCAGCTGCGATATCTCCTGAGTAAACCTTATCAATCTCTTTACGAGCGTTGGCATGCATCTGTACGATACGTCCTACACGCTCCTTCTTATCCTTTGTTGCATTCAGTACATATGAACCTGAGTTCAGTGTACCTGAGTAAACTCTGAAGAATGCAAGCTTTCCAACGAATGGATCTGTCATGATCTTGAATGCAAGAGCTGAGAATGGCTCATCATCTGATGAATGACGAACAACCTCGTTACCGTCTGGATCAACACCTGTGATATCAGGGATATCTGTTGGTGCTGGCATGTACTCGATAACACCGTCAAGCATCTTCTGAACACCCTTGTTCTTGTAAGCTGAACCAAGGAATACAGGAACTGCCTCACATGCGATAGTTGCTCTACGAAGAACCTTCTTCATCTCATCGATTGATGGCTCCTCGCCCTCAAGGTACATCATCATTAAGTCGTCATCTAACTCGCAGATCTTCTCGACAAGGTTCTCATGCCACTTGTCTGCAAGCTCCTTAAGGTCATCAGGGATAGTTGTGATCTCGATGTCCTCGCCCTTATCATCTTTGTAGTAGTATGCTTCCATCTCGAACAGATCGATCAGACCGATGAAGTCTGACTCTTTTCCGATAGGGATCTGTACTGGAATTGCATTCTTGCCCAGACGATCAATGATTGTCTGAACTGAGTAGAAAAAGTCTGCACCCATTTTATCCATCTTGTTGATGAATGCCATACGAGGTACATTGTATGTGTCAGCCTGACGCCATACGTTCTCTGACTGAGGCTCTACACCAGCCTTAGCATCGAATACACCTACAGCTCCGTCAAGTACACGAAGTGAACGCTCAACCTCAACAGTGAAGTCAACGTGTCCCGGAGTATCGATGATGTTGATTCTGTGCTCTAACGCGCCAGCCTTTGGTTTGTGATGATCCTCAAGTGTCCAGTGACATGTTGTAGCAGCTGAAGTAATTGTTATACCTCTCTCCTGCTCCTGCTCCATCCAGTCCATGGTAGCTGTACCGTCATGAGTATCACCAATCTTATAGTTAACACCAGTATAGTATAAGATACGCTCTGTAAGAGTTGTCTTACCTGCATCGATATGAGCCATAATACCAATGTTTCTTGTTCTGTCCAATGGATATTCTCTTCCAGCCAACGGATTGTCCTCCTTTTGCTAATTTTCGTAACACATCTATTGTGTCCCATATACACATAAGCATGCATGCAAATGCATTCTCACACAGATAACTAGAATCTGTAGTGAGCGAATGCCTTGTTTGCCTCTGCCATCTTGTGCATGTCTTCTTTTCTCTTTACAGATGCACCTGTGTTGTTAGCTGCATCCATGATCTCCTTCGCAAGTCTCTCTTCCATAGTCTTCTCACTTCTTGCACGTGAGAAAGCTGTTAACCAACGAAGTCCGAGAGCCTGTCTTCTGTCAGGTCTTACATCGATAGGTACCTGATATGTTGCACCACCGATACGTCTAGCCTTAACCTCGAGGAGTGGCATGATGTTGTTCATAGCCTCTTCGAATACCTCTAATGCAGGCTTACCAGTCTCTTCTGCGATACGATCAAATGCACCGTAGACGATCTTCTGTGCTACACCCTTCTTACCATCTAACATAATGTTGTTGATAAGCTTTGTAACGACCTTATTGTTGTAAATTGGATCCGCTAATACGTCTCTCTTTGCGATATGTCCTTTACGTGGCACGGTTCTTCCCTCCTTAATTATTTATTAAATCTTCGGTACTCACATTCTCTATATAATTATGGAATGTGTTCGTGCTGTTATCTGTCTTAATTGTTTCTATCTGAATTATTATCTATATAAAAACATGACCTTACCAGCACAAATTAGAATTGTGTTCTAGCATGTTTTATTTTGCATCCTTAGGACGCTTTGCACCATACTTTGAACGAGCCTGACGTCTCTTTGCTACACCTGCTGTATCAAGAGTACCTCTGATGATATGGTATCTTGTACCAGGTAAGTCCTTTACTCTTCCACCACGGATAAGTACAACGCTATGCTCCTGAAGGTTATGACCCTCACCTGGGATATAACTTGTTACTTCGATTCCGTTTGAAAGACGTACTCTGGCGATCTTTCTAAGAGCTGAGTTAGGCTTCTTAGGAGTAGCTGTCTTAACTGCTGTACAAACTCCTCTCTTCTGTGGTGAGCTTGTCTCTACTGGCTTCTTCTTGAGTGAGTTGAAACTTCTCTGAAGAGCTGGTGCAGTTGACTTCTTCTCTACTGTCTGTCTTCCTTTTCTAACTAACTGGTTAAATGTTGGCATGTTTTCACCTCCTGTATATAAATTAAAAATGATAAAGCATGTTTTTACGCATGCTTTATCATTATATAGTCGAGTATTTTCTCTGTCAAGCATTTATTTGACAAATATTTTCTTAACGAACTCAAAGACTCTCTCTGTTTCCATTGCCAGTCTGGCTTGATCAAATTCTGTATAACCTTCATTTACAAGAAACGCCTGTCCCATTATATATTTGTGCATTTCCTCATTTATCTGATCTGCAACAATCTCATCACAGTGAAGTGTCTCAACTAACATCTTCTCTGTCCTGGTATCCTTAAACAGTCCATGTCCCGAGTCATTGTCTGCAACGAACTGTCTGAACAACACCCTCTCACTGTCTGCAAACTCACAGACAATAGTGGTCTGGCTGACATAATCCGCATTCTCTTTCTTACACAGACTTGTCTTCAGGGAACCGTAAACCTCATTTATACGCTCTGTTGTAATCTCTATAACAGCTCCCATATCAACAAAATTCTCATATATTGGTTGTGTCGAACAGGAAATCTCTTTTGCCAGTTTTCTTGCTGTTATTGCGGCAATTCCTTCTCTTCTGGCAAGGTTATACGCCGCTTCTAATATACCTTCTTTATTGATTTTCTTTACAGCAGCCATATTATTCCATTTCTTTCTTACTAAATATTTCCAAAAAGAAATCCGGCATATTCTATTTCTCACAGGTATATCTGAATACCTTTATGAGAAATTGACATATCCCGGATTCCCCTTATATCCTTCATGTCGAGCAGCTTCGCAGCCACTACTTTTTTATATACATCCAAGCAAATGAGTGATTACTCTTCGTCAGCATCTCCGGCTGTATCAAGGGTCTCAAATACGATCTCCTCTGAATTTACATTCTCTAACTCTTCGTAATCATCTGTATCCTCATCTTCATCAAAGAAGTTAAGCTCTTCCATATCAGTGTCAAGCTTTACTGAACGATATCTCTTCATTCCTGTACCAGCAGGTATAAGCTTTCCGATGATAACGTTTTCCTTAAGTCCGATAAGTGGATCAACCTTACTCTTGATCGCAGCATCTGTAAGAACCTTTGTTGTCTCCTGGAATGATGCAGCCGACATAAATGAATCAGTTGCAAGTGATGCCTTTGTTATACCAAGCATTATCTGTGTTCCAGTTGCAGGCTCCTTGCCCTCTGCGATAAGCTTCTCATTTGTATCTTCAAACTCAAGCAGATCTGCCTGTGTTCCTGGAAGATAATCTGAATCTCCCGGCTCATCAATTATGATCTTCTTAAGCATCTGTCTTACAATGATCTCAATGTGCTTATCATTGATATCAACACCCTGAAGTCTGTAAACCTTCTGAACCTCACGGAGCATGTAATCCTGAACTGCACGAACACCCTTTATCTTAAGGATATCATGTGGATTAACTGATCCCTCTGTAAGCTCATCACCAGCCTCAAGTACCTGATCATCAAGAACTCTGATACGTGAACCATAAGGAATAAGATATGCCTTTGACTCACCTGTCTCATCGTTTGTTATGACAACCTCTCTCTTCTTCTTGTTGTCACGGAGCTGTACCTTTCCGCCAAACTCTGCAATGATTGCAAGTCCCTTTGGCTTTCTGGCCTCGAAAAGCTCCTCAACTCTTGGAAGACCCTGTGTGATATCGCCACCGGCAACACCACCTGTATGGAATGTTCTCATTGTAAGCTGTGTACCAGGCTCACCGATTGACTGTGCAGCGATAATTCCAACTGACTCACCAACCTGTACAGGCATTCCTGTTGCCATGTTCGCACCGTAGCACTTTGCACACACACCGAGGTGTGACTTACATGTGAGGACTGTTCTGATCTTAAGCTTTGCATCTGATCTTACAACTTCGTTTCCATCGTCATCCTTAACGGTGAATGGAACGCCGTTGGCATCGACACCCTTCTTAACAATGAGCTCAGCTCTCTTAGGAGTTACCATATGATTTATCTTGACAAGCATGTTGCCCTCTGCATCATATACAGACTCTGCAAGGTAACGTCCTGTGATTCTCTCCTGAAACTCCTCGATCATTTCCTTGCCCTCTCTGAAGGCCTCAATGACCATACCCGGAATTGAATCTCTTCCTATACTACAATCAGGCTCTCTGATTATAAGGTCCTGTGATACATCTACAAGTCGTCTTGTCAGGTATCCTGAATCGGCTGTACGAAGAGCTGTATCTGACAGACCCTTACGAGCACCATGCGCCGAAATGAAATACTCCAGAACGTCAAGTCCCTCTCGGAAGTTAGACTTGATTGGGAGCTCAATGGTCTTACCTGTTGTATCTGCCATCAGTCCTCGCATACCTGCAAGCTGCTTGATCTGCTGATTAGAACCACGGGCTCCAGAATCAGCCATCATGAATATATTGTTATATTTATCAAGACCTGCGAACAGGAGATCCTGCAGATGCTTATCTGCCTTCTCCCAGATCTTAACTACTGCCTGATATCTCTCCTCGTCTGATACAAGACCACGTCTGAACTTCTTGGTGATTTGGTCAACGAGCTTCTGTGCATCCTCAAGGATATCCTTCTTCTCATCAGGCACCTTCATATCTGAAATAGATACTGATATAGCACTTCTTGTTGAATACTTATATCCTATTGCCTTGACATCATCAAGAACCTCTGCAGTCTTTGTTGCACCGTGTGTATTGATACACTTGTCAAGGATTGGCTTAAGCTGCTTCTTTCCTACATGGAAATCTATCTCAAGCTTCAGAGCGTTCTCACGAACAGTTCTGTCTACATATCCAAGATCCTGTGGAATGATCTCATTGAAGAGGAGCTTTCCAAGTGTTGTATCGATAACACCTGTAACTTCCTCGCCCTCGAACTCACCGGTTCTTCTTACATGGATCTTGGTGTGAAGTGTAATTCCACCATTCTCATATGCAAGTATTGCCTCATTCTTGGACTTAAAATATCTTCCCTCTCCGATCTCGCCTTCCTTTTCCATTGTCAGATAGTAGATACCAAGTACCATATCCTGTGAAGGAACGGCAACAGGCGCACCATCTGATGGCTTCAGCAGGTTGTTAGGTGAAAGCAGAAGGAATCTACACTCAGCCTGTGCCTCCACTGTAAGTGGAAGATGGACAGCCATCTGGTCTCCATCGAAATCGGCATTGAAGGCTGTACATACGAGTGGGTGAAGCTTTATAGCCTTACCGCCTACAAGCACTGGCTCAAATGCCTGGATTCCAAGTCTGTGAAGTGTAGGGGCACGGTTAAGCATAACCGGATGCTCCTTGATGACATCCTCAAGAATGTCCCAAACCTGTGGCTCAAGCTTCTCTACCATCTTCTTTGCCTGCTTGATATTGTTTGCCTTACCTGTAGCTGTAAGCTCCTTCATAACAAATGGCTTGAACAGCTCGATAGCCATCTCCTTAGGGAGACCGCACTGGTAAATCTTAAGCTCTGGTCCAACTACGATAACTGAACGTCCTGAGTAGTCAACTCGCTTACCAAGAAGGTTCTGACGGAAACGTCCCTGCTTACCTTTCAGCATCTCTGAAAGTGACTTCAGTGCTCTGTTACCAGGGCCTGTTACCGCACGTCCACGTCTACCGTTATCTATAAGTGCATCAACTGCCTCCTGAAGCATTCTCTTCTCATTTCTCACGATGATCTCAGGAGCACCGAGATCAAGGAGTCTGCGGAGACGATTATTTCTGTTGATGATTCTTCTGTACAGATCGTTGAGGTCTGATGTTGCAAATCTTCCACCTTCAAGCTGTACCATAGGTCTGATATCTGGCGGGATAACAGGTATTACATTCATGATCATCCACTCAGGTCTGTTCTCTGATGTTCTGAATGCCTCCATTACCTCAAGTCTCTTGATGATCCTTGTACGCTTCTGGCCGCTACATGTCTCAAGCTCTTTCTTAAGCTCTGCGCTCTCGGCATCAAGGTCTATTGCCTTGAGAAGCTTCTGTATAGCCTCTGCGCCCATCTCTGCAACGAATGAACCGTAACCATACTCCTTCTCTGCCTCTCTGAACTCCTGCTCGTTGAGGATCTGCTTGTAAGTAAGCGGAGTATCCTTTGGATCTGTTACTATATATGATGAGAAGTACAGTACCTTCTCAAGCACTCTTGGTGATATATCAAGGATCAGTCCCATACGGCTAGGGATTCCCTTGAAGTACCATATATGTGATACAGGAGCAGCGAGCTCAATATGTCCCATACGCTCTCTACGAACGTTGGACTTTGTTACCTCAACTCCACACTTATCACACACGATTCCCTTGAATCTGATCTTCTTGTACTTACCACAATTACACTCCCAGTCCTTCTGTGGTCCAAATATTCTCTCACAGAACAGACCGTCCTTCTCAGGCTTAAGTGTTCTATAGTTGATAGTCTCAGGGCGCTTTACCTCACCATGTGACCATTCTCTTATCTTTTCAGGAGATGCAAGTCCGATTTTTATTGCGTCAAAGTTCAATGACTTTTCCTGTTCTGCATTGTCTACATTGTATTCTGGCATCTTACAAAGCTCCTTTCTTATTCTTCCTCATTATTATCCATATAATCTGAATCGCCGAGGTCTTCCATATCACTTATATCGCCGTTCTCATCAACCTCTGAGAATCCGCTTGCCTGAAGCTCATCTGCGTCATCGCCTCTGAACACCTCAGGTGCATCGCTCTCATCCATATCATCGTCTCTGTCTGATGATCTGTCGCTGAGAAGTCTCTTGATACTTGTGTTGTAATCATAAGCTTCCATGGTCTCGCTGAGATCAACTTCAACCATCTTCTTGTTGCCTTCCTCGTCCTCTTCCTCTCTTACGACTCTTACATCAAGTCCGAGAGCCTGGAACTCCTTGAGAAGTACCTTGAATGACTCAGGCACACCAGGTGCAGGTATGTTCTCACCCTTGATTATAGCCTCATATGTCTTAACACGTCCTACAACATCATCAGACTTAACTGTCAGGATCTCCTGCAGTGTATATGAAGCACCATAAGCCTCAAGAGCCCAAACCTCCATCTCTCCGAAACGCTGTCCACCGAACTGAGCTTTACCACCCAGTGGCTGCTGTGTTACCAGTGAGTAAGGACCTGTTGAACGTGCATGGATCTTATCATCAACCAGATGGTGCAGCTTGAGATAGTGCATGTAACCAATAGTTACAGGTGCGTCAAAGTTCTCTCCTGTTCTACCATCACGCAGCTGAACCTTACCGGTTCTGTTGATAGGCACGCCCTTCCACTCTGCTCTGTGGTCTCTGTTATTGTAAAGGAAGTCCATGACCTCTGGTTTTACTGTATCCTTGTACTTGGCCTCAAAGTCTTCCCATGTGCCATTAGCATAGTCATTCGCCATCTCCAGTGTATCCATGATGTCAAACTCTGTAGCACCATTGAATACAGGAGTGGATACCTTGAATCCAAGAACCTGTGAAGCAAGTCCGAGATGGATCTCGAGGACCTGTCCGATGTTCATTCGTGAAGGAACGCCCAGTGGGTTAAGCACGATATCAAGAGGACGTCCGTTTGGAAGGAATGGCATATCCTCAACAGGGAGCACTCGTGAAACTACACCCTTGTTACCATGACGACCAGCCATCTTATCTCCGACCTGGATCTTTCTCTTCTGTGCTATATATACTCTGACCTTCTTGTCTACGCCTGCCGGAAGATCGTCTCCATCAGCACGTGTAAATACCTTTGCATCTATAACAATACCGAATGCTCCGTGTGGAACCTTCAGTGATGTATCTCTTACCTCTCTTGCCTTCTCACCGAAGATGGCACGAAGAAGTCTCTCCTCTGCTGTCAGCTCAGTCTCTCCCTTTGGAGTAACCTTTCCAACGAGGATATCACCGGCACGAACCTCTGCGCCGATTCTGATGATACCATTCTCATCAAGATCCTTGAGGACATCATTTGACAGACCTGCAAGATCTCTTGTGATCTCCTCCTTACCAAGCTTGGTATCACGAGCCTCACACTCGTATTTCTCTATATGAATTGATGTGTATACATCATCCTGTACAAGTCTCTCGCTGAGAAGAACCGCATCCTCGTAGTTGTAACCTTCCCATGTCATGAAACCGATCAGTGGGTTCTTACCAAGTGCGATCTCTCCGCCAGATGTTGAAGGGCCATCTGCGATAACCTCTCCAGCCTTTACGTGGTCACCCTTGAACACGATAGGTCTCTGGTTCATACAGTTACCCTGGTTGCTTCGTGCAAACTTGATGATGTGATATACATCCTTTGTTCCATCCTCATCTGCTCTTACACAGACCTCTGTGCTGTTTGAATATTCTACAACACCGTCTCTCTTGGCAACAACGCAAACACCTGAATCTACAGCAGCCTTTGCCTCCATACCTGTTCCAACCACTGCTGACTCTGTCATCATAAGAGGAACCGCCTGACGCTGCATGTTTGATCCCATGAGGGCACGGTTAGCATCATCGTTCTGAAGGAATGGGATCATCGATGTAGCAACTGAGAATACCATCTTAGGTGATACATCCATGAGATCAACCTTTGACTTAGGGAACTCGGTTGTATCAGCTCTGAATCTTCCTGATACATTGTTCTTGACAAAGTGTCCATTCTCATCTATAGGCTCATTAGCCTGTACTACTCTGTATCTGTCCTCCTCGTCTGCTGTAAGGTAAACAACCTCATCTGTAACAACAGGGTTAGAAGGATCTGTCTTATCAAGCTTTCTATATGGAGCCTCAACGAAACCATACTCGTTGATACGCGCATATGTAGCCAGTGAGTTGATAAGTCCGATGTTAGGACCCTCAGGGGTCTCGATAGGACACATTCTACCGTAGTGTGTATAGTGTACATCTCGGACCTCGAATCCGGCTCTGTCTCGTGAAAGTCCACCAGGGCCAAGGGCTGAAAGTCTTCTCTTATGAGTCAGTTCTGACAGAGGGTTATTCTGATCCATAAACTGTGACAACTGTGAACTTCCGAAGAACTCCTTAACAGCAGCCGTTACAGGCTTGATATTGATAAGGGACTGAGGTGTGATAGACTCAGCATCCTGTGTTGTCATTCTCTCTCTTACAACTCTCTCAAGTCTTGAAAGACCGATTCTATACTGGTTCTGAAGAAGCTCTCCAACCGCTCTGATACGTCTGTTGCCCAGATGGTCGATGTCATCGTCATTACCAATGCCATACTCGAGGTGAATGTTGTAATTTATGGAAGCAAATATGTCTTCCTTTGTAATATGCTTTGGTACGAGGTCTGACATGTCTCTCTCTATGGCAGCCTTGAGCTTCTCTGTATCATCGCCATACTCCTCGAGGAGTCCCTCGAGAACCGGATAATATACTCTCTCCACAATGCCAAGCTCAGCAGGATCAAAATCCACATAATTGGCAATGTTGACCATCATATTAGAAAGAACCTTAACGTTTCTCTCCTCTGTCTGGATCATAACATAAGGAACTGCTGCATCCTGAATTGTGTCTGCAAGCTCCTCTGATACTGTTGTTCCAGCTTCAGCGATAACCTCTCCTGTGCTAGGATCGATAGCATCCTCAGCAAGGACATGTCCTGCTATACGAGCCTTGAGAGCAAGCTTCTTGTTGAACTTGTAACGTCCAACCTTTGCAAGATCGTATCTTCTCGCATCAAAGAACATAGCATTAATAAGGCTCTCTGCATTCTCAACTACTGAAGGCTCGTCTGGTCTGATCTTCTTGTAAAGCTCTACCACGCCCTCTGCATATGACTTTGCAGGATCCTTGTTAAGACTCTCCATGATCTTTGGCTCCTCGCCAAATAAATCTATGATCTCCTGATCTGTTCCAAGACCAAGTGCACGGATAAGAACAGTCACAGGTACCTTTCTGGTTCTATCCACACGAACATAGAATACATCGTTGGAATCTGTCTCATACTCCAGCCATGCACCTCTGTTAGGAATTACTGTACATGCATACAGCTTCTTACCAACCTTATCATGTGTTATATCATAGTAAATACCAGGTGAACGCACTAACTGGCTTACTATAACTCGCTCTGCACCATTGATAACGAATGTTCCTGTCTCTGTCATAAGAGGAAGATCACCCATGAATATCTCATGATCTGACATCTCCTTAGCATCTCCGACTCTGAGTCTGACCTTGACTCTGAGAGGCGCCGCATATGTTGCATCTCTCTCCTTGCATTCCTCGATACTGTACTTCAAGTCATCTTTACAGAACTGAAAATCTACGAACTCAAGACTATACTGTCCAGAGTAATCAGTGATAGGAGAAATATCCCTGAATGCTTCCTTCAGACCGTCAGTTAAGAACCAATTGTATGAATTCTTCTGAACCTCTATGAAGTTAGGCATCTCCAGGACGTCCTTCTGCTTAGCGTAGCTCATTCTGTAGCCTTTTCCAGACTTGACAGGACTAATTCTGTTCTTTTCCATCGACACATTCACCCCTTGGAATTTATTTTTATGCTTTTTAAGACAAACCTTAGTTTAAATAAGTGTTTTAAAGCCATTTATCACCATATTATGATGTGTATGCACACGAAGCCATAATAGTGACAGTTTACTATCTTAACAGCAAATGCAATATTTGTCAACTATATTTTGGAAATTTTTTAGATTTTTTTATTAATTGAGAAAAGATGTATAGAAAAACCGGCCCGGCGGGATGAGATCCATCTCCGCCAGGCCGAATAAAGTCTGATAATAAAATAAGGATCAAATTACTTTAATGTAACCTTAGCGCCCTCAGCCTCGAGCTTTGTCTTAGCTTCCTCAGCCTCTTCCTTAGTAGCGTCCTCCTTGATTACCTTTGGAGCACCATCTACAGCGTCCTTAGCTTCCTTAAGACCTAAGCCTGTAAGCTCACGAACAACCTTGATAACCTTAACCTTGTTAGGACCAACCTCTGTAAGCTCTACGTTGAATGAATCCTTCTCCTCGGCTGCTGCTGCACCGTCTGCACCTGCTGCTGCAACTACAACACCTGCTGCTGCTGATACGCCGAACTCCTCTTCACAAGCCTTAACTAAGTCGTTTAACTCTAATACTGATAAACCTTTGATTACTTCAATAATTTCCTGAGTTGTCATTATGTTTTTCCTCCATATAATATAATTTGTTATTTTGTAATGCATCCGCACATCATTCTCGTATCATGCGGATACCATTTGTCCATGATATAGACAGTTGAATATCTGACAGCATATGATCCCGGCAGTGCCGATATATACATCAGATGTTCTATCAGGCTTAATATTAAGCCTCCTTCTGCTCTGCGATCTGCTTGATAACACGAGCGAAGTTTGCGATAGGTGACTGGATACTTCCAAGGAACTTGGAAATAAGCGCGTCTCTTGAAGGGATCTTTGCAATAACCTGGATTCCTTCTGCATCGTAGAATGTACCTTCTACAACGCCGCCCTTAAGCTCAAGAGCTGGGGCATTCTTTGCGAAGTCTGCAAGAACTCTTGCAGCCGCTGTAGCGTCATCCTTGCAGATTGCAAGACCAGTTGGTCCCTCTAAACAACCCTTAAGGCCTTCGAACTCTGTTCCCTCGATAGCGAAGTTAACCATTGTGTTCTTGTATACCTTGTATACAACACCAGCTTCTCTTAAATTCTTACGGAGCTGTGTATCCTGCTCAACTGTAAGACCACGATAGTCTACAACTACTGCAGTAGCAGCGCCTTCAAGATTTGCCTTGATCTCTTCTACTATTGGCTTCTTTAACTCTACCTTTGCCATAATGCGCCTCCTTATTTTACTAATGACTGCACATTCCAAGATATAAAAAAACTCTCAAAGCCCTAAGACCTGAGAGTAGATTGTTAATTCAATAACGATATCTTTCCTCGGTAGGTGATATAACATCTTACGCCCTAGGGCACCTACTGTCTTCGGCAGTTCATCGTTGCTTAATGTAACACACTGCAAATGCAATGTCAACATTTTTTTTATTTTTTACCCGGCCTGACTCAAATCCGTTTATTGCCAGGCTCACGCTCACGCGCCAATCGTCTCATCCACAGCATTTGCTATTGCGTCTGCTATGGCTTCAAAATTGTAATCATACAGGTAATTGTCGTAATCGTTGTTGATAAAGCCTGTTTCTATGAGCACTGCGGGCATTTCAGTCCGGCGCAGCACCGCCAGCCCCGGCCTCTCCTCAACATTTATATTTCGAAAGCCCAGCTTTTCAAGCTCGCTGTTGATCTCCTGTGCAAGATTGTATTTCACTCCGCTTTTATCGTAGACAAGGGTCTGCACTCCGCTGTACTTGTTGGCCTCCGGTGCAGAGTTGCGGTGAAGCGATATAAAATAATCTGCTCCGCTCTCATTTCCCTTCTGTGCTTTGCGGACCGGAGAATCGTATACATCCTCCGTTCTGGTGTATACCACATCATATCCCCTGCGGGTGAGTTCATCCCCAAGTGCCAGCGCCAGGTTCAGGTTATCGTTTTTCTCAAGCCTGCCCTCATACGATGCACCGTTGTCATATCCGCCGTGCCCGGCATCTATCATAATTTTTGTTGCCATATAAAACATCCAGCCCCGGTTGTTTATTCCATTTATAATATGTAACAACCGGGGCTGTGATAACACGTTTATTCAAGGTTTATTATTTGAACCAGAGATCCAGATCCACGTCTCCGGATATACCGTCAACGGTTCCGGACTCGGTGTACTGCCATCCTGTATATTTGTATGGGAAATTAGGAACATTTGCATAGTGTGCAAGCCACAGCTCGTAATCCCCGAGTCTGTCCATGTCAAGGCACTGTGCGAACATATTCCTGCTGGCATATATCATCGGCGTGTAGCCTGCCGCCTTTATCGTCTCACAGAAGCCGACTATGCCATCCGTTCTCTCATCATTCGATGCGTTGTCGCCTCTCGCCTCACTGTCGCCGATAAGCTCCGAGTCGATAACTATAGGATACTTGACGTTCATCTTGCCTATCTGTTTGAGGACAAAATTCGCTTCCTCTACACCCTCGTCATATGTTATCGCCTGGGTGAAGAAGTAAAGCCCTGTCGGTATTTTGTATTTGATGACGGCCGCCTTGCTGTCCTCAAAGCTTGAATCCAGCATCAGTCCGCCCTGCGTGTAGCCTCTGTAACCCACTCTGAGCATAACAAAATCTATGTCTTTGTTCTTCGCCAGAGTCTCCCAGTCTATGTCTGACTGGAATGTTGACAGATCCACACCCACCAGTGTGTCCTTTATATTGTCATCGCTGTAATGCATATATCCATCGTCGCCCGTGTAGAACTTCTCAACATCGAGATTGTTTCTCTCCACCTTGTCGCTGATCTTGTACAGCAGCGCATCAGGGCCGAGTTCTCCGACATTGATGTACGCTGTCGGTATATAGTTCCAGTAATTGTCATATATAAGACTGGTTATCTCCGTATCCTCGAGCGTATATCCCGATTCATAGGAAAGCCCCGGAGATGCCTTGGAGTTGGTAAATCCTCCCGCTCTTCCTATAAATATTCCTATAACAATTCCAGCAATAAGACATACCGATCCAACCAGTATGCACCAGTTTCTGGTAAATTTCTTTATCTGTTGTGTGTCCATATCTCTACCTGTCTCTTCCTTCTTAGCTTAGTCCGCCTTAGTCCGCATACACTGATTACATATTATCAAGGAAATGTTCCGTGCCAAGCCGCAAATGTATGACCTTGTCATACTTCTTCTTTATGGCATGTCTGAACCTTCTCGCCTCACTGTGTGAGAACATTCTCTCAAGATCCGCTTCTCTGAGTATCGGTTCATCACAGAGTATCTTGTACTTGATGTTCCAGTCATACATAAGACTTGTACAGTTATCTATGCTCACCCGCAGCATCGTTCCTTTGTTTTTACCCATGAACACTCTTCTGTTCCATCTGTGTTTTGCAACCGAATTCTTGGCATCAAATACAACCTCAGCCCCCGGATACTTCTTCCATATCGCATCCAGGAACAACTTCAGCTTGTCCTTGTCAAAATATCTCATCATATCGTATACAACAAACAGGATCGCCACATCCTGAGGCTTCTGCACTTCATCAAGCCATTCGTAATCAAATATTGAACTTCCTATGTTGACCTCTCTGTCCCGGATCTCCATGTATTTTCTTCTTATATCTATGCGCTCTGGGAGATCAACATTGTACCACTTTATACGGCCGTTATCCACACGGGAAAACATGGTATCCAGTTCGCATCCGACATTGACGATAATTCCGTCCGCATATCTATTTATGAAGTTTCGAACTCTCTCGTCCACAGCGACCAGCCTCTCCATCATGACTGTCCTGTCGTAAAATGTGTATCTGGCATTCCTCTTCTTATGCTCGATGCCTAATTTGTCCGTGAGCTTTATGGCCTCGTTGTCCTCATATAACTTTGGATAACGCTCCGCCATCATCGCCCTGCACCAGATGTCATTCTCTATGTCAGCAGGTACAAAATCCGAATCTCCCTTGATGCAGCCGGCGATCTTCTTCATGATGGTCTTGCACTCCGGTATGAGGGGATGCTCGAGATAATCGTGTGTCACCGCATAATACTGATAGTAATGCACCTTCATATTCGTCCTGCTCGCGTTATCATACAGCCTTCTGGCATAGCAGTTAAGCATGTCGTCATTTGTCGTGAATATATCCATCTCATCGCATATATCAGTTATGTCGTAATACACGGGACTTGTCATATCCGTCCTGCCTGCCGCATCCTTCACCCAGTAAGCAGAGAGGAAATGCTTTATCCCCGGCGTGTAGTAATATCTGTACATAAAACGGCTCTTGTCACTCATCTTCTGTTCAAGCTCCGTGTCCTCAAATTCCGTGTCAAGAACCGGGGAGCACAGTATGAGCTTGTCCGGTCTTCTCCTGCCCTTCTTCCACAACTGTATGGCAAGCGATAACGCCAGACAGCCTCCGGATGAATGTCCGAGAAGCACCAGACGCTGGACATCCTCCGAGTCACACAGCTTGTCATACGCACCCGTAAGCATATCCAGTGCCTCTGTCACCGAATGCTCCGGCGCAAGCGGGTATATCGGAACCACCGCCCCATATCCGGTTCTCTCCACCGTGTCGAACACAAACTTCCATTCATTGTGTGTTATCCTCGACACAAATCCTCCGCCGTGTATATACATGAAGAACTCCGTCGCCCTGCCGTCTTTAGGCATCACATAAAAGCACAGTCCGCCCTTCTCAAACACCGATCTGACCTTAAACTTATCTTCATTATAAGAAGGCGGATTATAATCCTCTTTTTTGTGAAGCTTAACCGCTGTTTTATATATGTCAGAGGCTTTCATATGCCTGTCATCAAGCATGACGTGCCCCATCTTTTCTATTGCAATAGTTAAGTAATTCTGACTCTCCATTGTCCACCTTTCCAAATGTCCGGTCTACAACTCTCTTTCAGTTATTTTTGCACATGTCAATAATATAATCAAGAAATGATTTTATTTACTGTTGCAATATTGTCAATTTATGATATTATAATTGCGGTAAACAGGATGCATAACAGCATAGAAAGGCAAATCTTATGGATATTACGATGTTAAAGAGTAAGATACACCGCGCAGTTGTAACTCAGGCTGAGCTCAATTACGTCGGCAGTATAACTGTAGATTCTGAGCTTTTAAAGGCCGCCGGAATCCTTGAGTATGAATTAGTACAGATTGTTGACATAGAAAATGGTAATCGTTTCGAGACCTACACCATAGCCGGAGAGCCGGGATCAGGAGTTATGTGCCTCAACGGTGCTGCTGCCCGTCAGGTCCAGGTCGGAGATCACATCATTCTCATGTGCTACGCATCAATGACACCTGAGGAGGCAAAGGAGCACACGCCTAAGGTCGTATTTGTAAATGATGACAACTCCATCTCACGTATTACCGATTACGAGAAGCACGGAGAGCTTTTCAGCTAGATCATATATAGAATAAAAAGAACTATTCGTTTTAACTAAAGACGAATAGTTCTTTTTTATATTCGGATATGACCGGTCTTATCTGTCGGCATCCTCAAGGATAAGTCTGCACAGCTCCGGCACATTTACCTCATCCATAATTATGTCTGCTTTTATGTCTCTGTCGGCATCATCCACCGGGGATATATTGGAGTGTACATAACAGGTGTGGAGTCCGACCTGCTTCGCCGCCAGCACATCACATACCGCGTCATTTCCCACCATTATGGATCTGTTCGGATTGATATGATTTCTGTCCAGGAGCTGCTGATAGAACGCTGCATCCGGCTTCATTGCACCGAAATCCGAAGAGAGCGATATATCTGTAAAATATCCCTCTATGCCAAGTGACTGAACCTCAGGGAAGGTGAAAACTCTCTGTGCATTTGACAGGATGTATAATTTCTTTCCGGCCTGCTTGAGCTGTTCGAGCATATCCGTCACGCCGTCATACAGTCTTATATATCCTGTAGACGCCTTGCGGAACTCCTGAGCCGCAGCCACTGTCAGCTCTGCACAATCGGACGGTGTCTGATCTTTTTTCAACGTGAGCTGCTCAAATACCTCAAGTATCTGTATCTCAGGGAATTTGAACCTCTTCTTTGCCATGGCCTGTTCTGCGCGTCTGATCTGTCTCTTGTACCTTGATCTGAGTCCTGCCGGATTGTATTTCACTCCGTGCTGCGCATAGAACTCACACATATGTTTCCACACAGCGATGTCCTCCTCATCAGTGTGAATGTCTATCAATGTTCCATATAAGTCAAATATAATATTGTCGTACACGTCATACCTCCGGGTAATTCTTTATTTTTTAGCGATAGCAGGCTCTCGCACCGCCAATGTATTTTGCACGGGTTCTCGCCATAACCACATGTGCACTTCCAACCATGCTGTGCTCAGATCTGACCGGAACGGCCACCGGCGCAAGATGCATGCCTATGAGAGTATCTCCTATATCAATGCCTGCCTGTGCCTGTATAGCCTCGATAGCCACTGGCTCCTTCATATCTGCGTATGCCGCTGTGGCAAATGAACCGCCCGCCTTGAGCTGTGGCACAACATTGACTATCGGTATCCTGTTCGCCTTTGCATATTCCTTCTCAACTATTATTGCCCTGTTCAGATGTTCACAGCACTGCGCCGCCATGTAGACACCTGTGTCTTTGAGTTCATCGAGTATTGCTCCCGCTATACATTTGCCGATCTCCTCACTGGAGAATGAGCCTATCCTCATATTTGCAACTTCGCTGGATGAGCAGCCGACCACCAGCGCATCGCCGGGTTCAAGTCCCGCAACTGCAAGAAGATCCTTCACAGCGCCACGGACCTCATCTTCGATCTCCTTCAAATGGTCAAAGGCTTCTGTTGAAACGCCCTGTCCCGCAGGTCTGAGTCCTTCCTCAATGCTCGTAGGTTCAGCTTTCTCCGGCTCAGAAATATCCTGAACCTCCTCATATTCATCCTTATCTATGGACACCGGCACACCGGTCTTGCCGAGCACAGTCACGCCGCCGTACCATGTGCTGTCCACCTTGAGCACATCGCCCACTTCATATTCCATTGAGTATTCATCTTTCTTTTTTATTATCTTCACCATCTTTGCCATGTCACAGATCTCCTTTCCTGTACATTTGCATTTACATGCGCTTTATTATCTTATATAGAAGAGAGCCATACATAACTCTCATAACCTCTTCGTATTCGTCCCGTGTCACGTACTCTCCGTAGGTCATCATCTCATATGTAACACCGGCTTCTCTGACCTGGTAATCCAGGCAGGACAGGCCATTGCGCTCGTAGAACGCCTTTCTCCGGCACCTCTGGTCGTAATTCGGCGCATTCTCATCAAGGGGCTCGATATTCAGAAACAGCTTCTGATCCGGATACTCTGCTCTCACCTTTTTTAATATTGCAGAGCCGTATCCACCATCTCTTGCCGATTCATCTATCGCAAGGAACATGAGCGTTTTCACCCTGTCATCACCTATCACATATGTCAGTCCGACAAATCTGCCCGAGTCCACAACCGCACGAAACCTCGCCTTTCCCTGTCTGCATCTTCTGGTGAGCATCCACATAGGAGGTCTTTCTTCCCTTGGGAACGCAGTCACGAACAGGTGCTTTACCTGTTTTCTATAATCATCAATATCAACAAATTTTAATTCCATATTATAACCTTCTAAGCTCAGTCGTCCTATCTGTCAACATATTTTATCTGAACATCGCCCGATGCGGTATCGACAATGCACTTGTTTTCATTTGCCATATGGGGCTCAGGTATGTCCACCTCTCCGCTCTTGCTGTTCACAAGGAAACGTTTCTCCGACAAGAATGATATATCCACGTTACCACTCTCCGTCGCAAACCAGAGCATATGTCCATCGCACGCATCTACATTTATATCTCCTGAAGATGTCATGAACTGTCCAACCTTTGCCGCCTTTATATTATACCCCTCAAGCAAACCCTTGCCCGCGGATATTATGACATTGTCGCCGTGGACGTTCATTATCGAAAAGTCGCCGCTGCTGCCATTCACCTTCACACTGTCCGCATCCACAGAAGCCATGGTGACCTCACCGGAATCTGTGACGACATTTACATTTTCTGCGGTTATATTGGACAGATACGCTCCGCCATTCACCTCAGTTACTTCAAATGTCCCACAGGATATCTGCACACTGGACACCAGAGTTCCCGTCTTCGAGGTCATGGATATATCTCCATACTCTCCCTCCGGTATACTCACCACGACATAAGGATCGTCTCCAAAGCCCATGTCTGAGCCAAATGTCCTGTTGTCGGCACAGGTCATGACCAGTGCATCATCCTGCACCGTCACGGAATGTATGACGTCGGGCGAATCGAAATATGTGACGTGACATTTGTCATCGTCGGATTCCACCAGTTTCACATCCATGTCGTCTGCCACCTGTATGTTAATGTCCCGGAACTTCTCAGTTATGGTCATCTCTTTTTCTGTGTAAGAGTTTTTCGCTTTTGCCTTTTTTTCTTCTTTCATCGTCATACGCGCCTGTCTTCCAAGCCCAGCGGATATGATCACCGCAGTCAGCATGACTCCGACCACCAGAACAACTATGGCACGCATGATCCATTTTGCAACTTTCAAATGCATTTACCTCAATACAAATATGTTTTTCATCCAACCCATTATATATACAAAACGGATGTATTGCAAATCCTGCAATACATCCGCGTGTTGTAACTCTATAATTCTATATATCCAGTGCCTTGTGGTTCATTATTTCTTAACCACAATATTTTTTGCAGCACTCCATGTTGAATAATATGTCACCTTGCCGGTATCCTGTGCCCAGGCGGTCACTTCCGGCATATTCACCGAGGTCAGCATCATAGCCGCCGACAGTACAAATGCCATAAATCATTTCATCCTTCTCATAAGCCTCTCCTTTTATTCACATAATTTTTTTGACAACATTCTGGAAAAATTATACCGCCGATGGAACCAGGCCCCTCCACTATCTCTGCCTAAAATAGAAAAAATCCACAGGTCGGCTGACATTTGCCAGATATCCTGTGGATCCTTAGACTTCATTATCACTATACAATTATTTCCCCAGCGTGTTCGCCCTGTTGTCGATATTCTTCTGGAAGTTGATGACCTTATGGTCGTATGGCTCATCCATCAGCTTGGACTGGATCATGAAGTCCGCTGTGGCTTTGTTGTTCGCCATCGGTATGTCGTACACCTGAGCGATACGGAGCAGAGCCTTCACATCCGGATCGTGTGGTGCTGCCGTGAGCGGATCAGAGAAGAATACCACGAAATCTATCCTACCCTCCACTATCTTGGCACCGATCTGCTGGTCTCCTCCAAGCGGACCGCTGTTGTAGCCCTTCACCTGAAGGTTTGTCCTGTCTGTTATCATGCGGGCTGTAGTTCCCGTTCCACACAGCTCATGCTGGCTCAGTATGTTCCTGTTGTCCTCGCACCATCTGATGAGCTCTTCCTTCTTCGCATCATGGGCAATAAGAGCTATCCTTTTCTGCTTTGGTATGGTCATTGTGATGTAATCTGCACTCATGTCTGTACCTCCTGTTCCTGCTATTTGCGAGCATTACTCCCATACCCTTACTCTACCCAATCCATCCATCATTTTCAATATAAAACACTATAATATAGAAAAAATTTACTGCATTATTACATTTGCAATTTTGCCGAACTTTCCTCTGTTTTTTCTCCCATCTGTGTGGTATTCTCTTATAGGACGCTTTATAAATTTAAGTATTCTTACTTATTACATTATTTCATAAAGAGATACACAGACAAAACCATATGTCTGTTCAATTATAGTTTAAGGAGATTCACAAGATGAGAAAAATTGGCTTTGACAATGACAAATATCTGTCCATGCAGTCTGAGCATATCAGAGAGAGGATCGGACAGTTCGGAGACAAGCTGTATCTGGAATTTGGTGGAAAGTTATTCGACGACTATCACGCATCCAGAGTCCTTCCAGGATTCGCTCCGGACAGTAAGCTTCAGATGCTTCTCCAGCTTGCAGACCAGGCTGAGATGATCATATCTATAAATGCTGCCGACATAGAGCGCAACAAGATCAGACACGATCTCGGCATCACTTACGATCAGGATGTCATCAGACTTATAGGCGTATACAAAGAAAAGGGACTGTATGTGAGCAGTGTGGTAATCACCAGATACGCTGGACAGTCTTCTGCGGATGTTTTCCAGAAGAAGCTTGAAGCAATAGGGATCAAGGTTTACCACCACTATTCAATCGACGGATATCCAAACAACGTAGAAAAGATCGTCAGTGATGAGGGATACGGCAAGAACGAGTATGTTGAGACTACCAGACCTCTCGTCATCGTCACAGCACCTGGCCCTGGAAGCGGCAAGATGGCTACATGCCTCTCCCAGCTCTACCATGAGAATAAGCGCGGTGTGAAGGCTGGCTATGCAAAGTTTGAGACATTCCCTATCTGGAATATTCCTCTCAAGCACCCTGTAAACCTGGCATACGAGGCTGCAACTGCCGACCTCAACGATGTGAATATGATCGATCCGTTCCATCTGGAAGCATACGGTGAGACCACAGTCAACTACAACCGTGATATAGAGATCTACCCTGTCCTTGCGGCTATGTTCGAGGGAATCTACGGACACTGCCCATACAAGTCACCTACAGACATGGGTGTCAACATGGCAGGAAACTGCATCGTTGACGACGAGGCTTGTCAGGAGGCTTCAAAGCAGGAGATCATCAGAAGATATTATCAGTCCGTGAACAGATTTGTCAGAGACGAGGCTACAAAGGATGAGGTCTACAAGCAAGAACTCATCATGAAGCAGGCAAAGATCACCGTGGATGACCGCGCCGTTGTCCCTGTTGCTAACAAGCTTGCCGAGGAGACCGGTTCTGCTGCCGCTGCACTTGAGTTGCCAGACGGAACCATCGTCACAGGTTCTACCTCAGACCTTCTCGGACCTTCATCAGCAGTCCTCCTGAATGCCATCAAGATACTTGGCGGCATCGACAAGAAGACACACCTGATCTCAAGAACATTTATCGAGCCTATACAGAAGCTCAAGACTCAGTACCTTGGCAGCAAGAATCCAAGACTCCACACAGACGAGGTTCTCATCGCCCTGTCCATGTGTGCAGTATCAGATCCAAATGCCAAGCTTGCTCTGCAGCAGCTTCCAAAGCTTGCCGGATGCCAGCTTCACACATCTGCCATACTGTCGGCGGTTGATATGAACACATTCAAGAAGCTTGGAATCGAGTTCACGAACGAAGCGGTGTATGAGGGTAGGATGTAAGCGCATAATATTTTCGCATTTTTATGAAAAACGGCAGAAAGATACAAAATAATTTAAAATTGTATCTTTCTGCCGCTTTTTTGCTATTTAGCGATAATTTTGTGATATTTTGAACATCCAGCTACTCTTCAGATAAAAACAGTGTGTTATCTCTTCTCCTTATACATCATGAGATGTGCCACCATAAGAAGTGCACTGGATATCCAGATCGACTTGAACCCCAGATGCAGCGTGCACACGCCGCCAGCTCCGGCGCCAAGTGCGAATATGATGATGATTCCATAATAGTGCATGGCCTTTCTGAGTGCCCCAGGCTCTTTGTCCCTGAGGTATACCGACAGACTCTCCGTTCCGCTTCGGAGATTTCCTATACACATCGTGCTGGCATAGCCGTAGCCATTTACCTTTCTGAAAGTCTGAACCTGCATGGAGCAGGCAAATGACACAAGCATCGTGGCGAGCAGATTGAACCTCACCGGTATGAATCCAACCGCAAACAATATCACGATCTCCACCAGCACAACTATCTGTCTCCAATGTATGCGGGATGCATTCTTGTATCTATGGCTTATCCTCTCCGCCACCAGCACGCCAAGTGCAAATGCGATCAACGGAAAAAGGTATCTCAATGCAATCTTAAAATCTCCCATCATAAGATGCTGGCTCATGAGAACCACATTTCCTGTCTGGGCGTTGGAGAACACCTCATCTCTGGCATTGTATGTATATGCATCCTGAAATCCCCCCGAAAGCGCAAGTATCGCACTGAGCAGGAATGTTTCGGATGTCTGTCTGAGTTCTCTGTTCTTTCTTAGCATACGCATCGTCTCTTTTCTATCTATATTTAATATTTGCAGTCTGTCTCATGCAGTAGGTAGTTCCCTGATACAAACTGCAATCCAATTAAACAAGATAACACAAATTCTTTATTTTACAATATGTATTCTTTTATAAACATTCTGTTAAATATCCTTGGCTGTTATTGCATTTTTTACCATAACAAATTATTATACTTACACAACTTGACAAATGCTGGTTCTATGCTATTCTATAGTCATATGGAGAGTCCTACCAATTATATAAGTGGACATTCAGCAGAATAGCGTCACCTTTCAGGTGAACTATAAAAAGGACTATGTACGCATAGTCCTTTTACATTTTATAAGGAGGCATATTGAAACACGAATTAAAATTATATTGGATAGATATGAAATATATCCGCAATCTACACGCCAAAGATGACAGAATATACAACTCAAGTCCACAACTAGCTAAACATACTCGACCATATATCGGAATTATAGTCACTTGTAATGGTCAAAAATATTGTATACCATTAACATCCTTCAAACCAAAACACGAAAACATGTCTGATAGGATTGATTTTTCTCGAATTATTATAAATAGCAAAATCATCGCCGCTCTCAATTTCAGCAGAATGATTCCAGTTGAAACATCCCAATTATCAAGAATAGATACCAAAATAAGAAAGCACGATACCTCTGAAATTGCCAAAAGAAAGCAACTCTACAGGCAGGAGCTCCAATGGTGTAATGAAAATTACGACAAAATAGTCAACAAAGCCAACGTTCTTTACAACAAATACATGTCCGGCGAATATTTTAAACGAAGGCATGATTGCTTAAACTTCGCAGAATTAGAAAAGATATGCAAGCACTATAATTCACAATAAAAACCGCCACAGTCGGAAACCCATCCGGCTGCAGCGGTTTGCTATCCTTTATATTACAATTTACATTGCCTTCTTATATATCTCAGCGATCTCCTCCTGTGTGAATACCACAGGGTTGTTAGCTATGCTGGCTGCCGAAACCTTCATACAGTTCTCAGCCATCCAAGGAATATCCTTCTCCTCTATGCCGAGGTCTGAAAGCTTGACGTCAAGATCAAGATTCTTCAGAAGAGTTCTGATCTTCGGTGCCAGATCATCCGCCGTGATACCTCCAAATATTCTGGCGATCTTCGCGAACTTGAAGTGATCTCCCTTGTAGGATGCCTCGATGATAACTGGTGTCAGAGCTGCAAGATCTTTGATGTGTATGCCTCCATGCAGTGGCACAGTGCATCAAATCCAACTGCCGCAAGCACGTGCTTTGGCATGGTCTTCATGCAATCCGGATCCACGATGGATACCTTTGCCACGATGGCATTGCATCTGAGCGACTTCTTGTCGCCATTTTCCGGATTGGTGAGAACCGCAAATCCATTTCCCTCTGAACCTGTTCCACAGGTTGTAGGAATAAGCACAAGCGGAAGTGCCGTATCGCTGACCCAAGCGAAAATACAACCTCAACCTGATATCCGGCGGAAAGGGAATGGAGAACATCGTAAGCTGGGTATACATATCAGAGGATATATCCACATCCACATTCTTGAACGGAGGGGAACCTGCGGACTTATTCTGAATACCGGCAGATATATATTTGAGGAGGACATAACCGATGAGATCGTCAGGCTGTGTCACCTATATTCGTTCCCGCTGTTCACCATGCCATGGGACACAAGGATATTTGATATAACCCACGACTACTACAACAGGATATTTGAAGACTCCAGGGATGATGGCAACATGACCGCAGCATTCCAGAATATTCTCATGGGGAATTCTCTGACCGACGAGCAGACTGACACACTAAGAGGCTCCGGATTCAACAATGGCTGCTACAACGTTCTGTCCATCGATACAGAAGCAACAGATGATTTCATGTATATCCTGCAGAAGGTCTGCAACAATACAGATCTTGTCTTTCATGCATTTGTATATGATGGCAGTCCGACAGTTATCCTGAGGTGCCCTTCCTCTGGATCCATCGCAGACAAATGCAGTGACATCGCAGAGCAGCTCGGTGGGGTCATAGAGTACGACAAAACCCATCACTCAGCTCTGACGGACACTCTGTACGAATATCTTAAGTGCAGCGGCAGTGTTCAGCACATCTCTGAGAAAATGTTCTGCCACAGGAATACGATAAATTACAGGCTCCGGATAATAAAAGAAGAGCTGGAATATGATCTCTCCAATGCGGAGGTCAGATTCCAGCTCATGGCTGCATATAAGCTCAGAGAGATACGAAAAGTATAACTCTCTCCAATTATATCTATTACATAAAATGTGCATACACCGATGCAAGTATAACCGTAAGTATTCCCGTAACTGCAATCGACAGACTGCTCATGGCTCCCTCAACCTCGCCGATCTCCATCGCCTTGGCAGTTCCGATGGCATGGGCTGATGATCCCAGGGCAAGTCCCTTTGATATAGGTTCTTTGATACGGAATATCTTGAACACGATCTCTCCGATTATATTGCCGATCACTCCGGTCACAACTATGACTGCAACCGTGATGGTCACATATCCGCCAAGCTCTTCCGAAACACCCATTCCGATAGCTGTGGTTATGGACTTCGGAAGAAGTGTCACATAATCTTTATGGGAAAGTCCCATGACCTTGCACAACACAAGGACTGTAGTCAGACTCGTTATAACTCCGGCAACTATACCGCCGAGCACAGCCTTATAATTGTGCTTTAAAAGCTCCCACTGCTCATAGAGTGGGATTGCAAGACACACTGTAGCCGGTGTGAGGAACCAGCTCAGATACTTTGCGCCTTCATTGTACACATCGTAATCCACATCAGCCACAACCAGCACCACTATAGTCACTATGATGGACACCAGCAGTGGGTTAAGTATAGCTATCTTAAGTTTCTTTTTAAGTACACTTCCAAACATATATGCCAGAAGGCTTATAGTCACCCCTGCAAATATGGACGATTCAAACAGATCACTCATTTTCAGTCTCCTTCTTCTTGTCTCTCCTTATTATAAGCTGTGATACCCAGCCTGAAGCAAGCATGACCGTGATGATGACGACCACCGTTATGACGCTGACTGGCACAAGCACAGGCTTAAGCGTTCCCCACGACGACATAAGGCCCACACCAGCTGGTATGAACATGACCGGCATGATCTCTATGAGAAACTTGCCCACACTCTTCACATCGTCCAGCTTGAGGATCTTGGTCTGTAGGCAGATAAACATGATAACCATACCATATATACTCGCCGGAATCGGTAGTGGAACTATGTACTTAAGTATCTCACCGATAAAGGATATGGCGAGGATTATAAGAAACTGCTTCAAATATTTCATCTTTTTTGTCTTCCTTCTATATATTTATCATGCACATATGGAGCAACGATTCACAACTTTGGTATACATGCCTGTATACAACCTCCACATATCGGGCCTTTTTCATAAAAAAGGAGGTTCGATACACAGATATAATTACTCTGTATATTCAAACCACCCTTTAACCCTTTGATTATTATATTCTCACTCTAATTTTATTCAATAGAATATTCTGCTTTTTCTAATTTTTGATAAATATAACAAATTTTTTAATTCAATCTGAAAATATTTCGTAAATATTTCTATTGACTATTATTTTTTGCAGGAATCTCATCCTATGAATTTTTCATGATCACTGTGTTCACAATATCCGCCGCATGCTCGCACACATCCATACAGTTCTCTATGCAGGCATATATGTTTTTCCACACGACCACAGTCCTAAGGTCACTCTCACCGTACAGTCTGTGCATATTCTCCACATACAATCTGTCTCCCTGCTCCTCAAGATCATTTACCCTGATTATGCTCTGCCCAATGGTCTTTGAACTTTTGAATCTCTTCAATTCTCCGATCACATCCTGCAGTGCCTTGATGCACTCGAGGAGCAGTTCTACCATCTGGGGTACATCCTCTCTGATAGTATCCACATTGCACATATAAATCTGTAGGAACACATCCTCAACAGCATCGGTAATATCATCCAGATAGTTAGACAGGGCAACCAGATCCTCCCGTTCAATCGGTGTTATGAACGCCTGACTGAGCACAGTCATCATCTTATGTTTCTTGCCATCGGCCTTCTGCTCAAGCTCATGCATACGATCAAGATTTTCCTTGATGGTGTCCACCGAAAAATCCACGACTACGTTCTTCAGAAACTCCGCAGCCTGATACGAGATCTCCACACATGTATTCAGATTTTTAAAATAAAACTCGTCCTTTTTCTTCTTCATAGTTTTTCTCCTTATAATAAAAACTCTGTGTTTGTAGGTGGTTGAAAAACTCATACGCTGCAATCGTGTAAGTGATTTTTGCATTACCAAATCAGGGGAATACGCAGCCGCCGGTCCTTAGGTGGAGCCTCAAGCGGCACCTTAGTACCGCTGCAGGCTAAGTTAAGTGGGAACGACCCCTGATTGGTATGTCAAAATATCACTTGCACTTCTCAGCCTGCATTTTCAACCACCTACAAACTACCCCAGCCACACGATCAGCAGCTTTGCCATGCCATATCCTATGACACCGCAGCCAGGGAATGTGAGCACCCAGGCGAGCACCATATCACGCACCACCTTGAGGTTAATCGCAGATGCCCTCTTCTCAGCACCCACGCCCATGATGGCTGTCGTCTTCACATGGGTGGTGCTGACCGGGATTCCACATACCGTCGAGAGCAGGATACAGAGTGCCGCCGACAGATCAGCCGCAAATCCCTGGTATTTCTCAAGCTTTACCATATCCATTCCAACAGACTTGATGATCTTCTTTCCTCCAATTGATGTTCCAAGTCCCATGACAACCGAGCAAAGTATCATCATCCATATTGGTATCATTACATTTTCTGCACTGCTCTGTCCATTTACGAGAAACAGCCCAAGCAGGAGAACTCCCAGGAACTTCTGACCGTCCTGGGCTCCGTGCATGAATGCCACCGCCGCCGAGCCGGCCACCTGTGCTTTTGAGAAGAAAGCATTTGTCTTTCTTCTGTCAAAGCGGTAACAGATAACCGCGAGCAGCTTGCACACCACAAATCCGACTGCGAATCCGAGAACGGTTGACAGCACAAGACCATATATTACTTTTATCCACTCTGAAGGATTTACACCGTCCAGTCCTCCCTGAAGTGCTATGGCTGCGCCCGTAAGTCCGGCTATCAGTGCATGGCTCTCACTTGTTGGTATGCCAAATGCCCATGCACCGATTGCCCATATTACGATCGCCGTCATTGCCGCACACAGAGCGATCATAGCTGAGTCTGTGTCACCGCCGAAATTCACCATGTTCTTGATAGTCATGGCTACCTTTGAATTGACAAGCGACATGATAAGCACCCCAAGGAAATTGCAGGCAGCCGCCATAATTATCGCCTTATCCACATCTATACATCTGGTAGACACACACGTCGCTATGGCATTTGGTGCATCCGTCCATCCATTTACCAGAATTACTCCAAGTGTCAGCAGGACGGCGATCAAAAGCGCCGGATGGCTCACAACCTGCTCTGCAAAATATGAAAATGTAATATTCTCCAGCATGTCTATCTCCTATTATCCTGTATGGCCTTAATGATCTGTATTATCGCAGTTGGTGCAAATGCAAGTCCCGCTATCTTCAGCACATCCGCTGCTCCAAGACTTACCACGCTGAACAGACTGTGAAGTCCCGGTATGAACAGGACCGCAGCCAGAAATGCCACTCCGGCTAAAAATGCATATACGCTGTATTTATTTGATCTAAATCCAAGCTTAAACATCGACTCCTCACTTCTGCAGTTAAAACCATGGAACAGTCTGGCAAGTGTCAGTGTTGCAAATGCCATGGTAGTGGCTTTTGCCGGACTTACCGGCAGTCCAAGATGGAATGCTGTCATGGTCGCTACAGCGATGAGAAGGCCCTCCGAGAGCATCTTTGCCATAAAGTCAGATGTCAGGATTCCCTTCTTAGGATCCCTCGGTTTTTCTGATAGCAGCGATGGGTCAGCCGGCTCCATTCCTATCGCGAGCGCAGGAAGAGAATCTGTGAGTAGGTTGATGAACAACAGATGTACCGGTGCAAACGGAACAGGCAGGGCGGCTATCGAGGTGTAAAGCACCGCCAGTATTCCAGCTGTGTTTCCTGACAGCAGGAACAGTATCGCATTCTTTATGTTCCTGTATACATTTCGTCCATTTGACACAGCCTTGATGATGGTTGCAAAGTTGTCATCTGAGAGGATCATGGCCGCCGCGTCCTTGGACACCTCCGTGCCGGTTATTCCCATGGCAACACCTATGTCTGCCTTCTTGAGTGCAGGGGCATCATTGACACCATCGCCTGTCATGGCTACTATATTGCCGTTCTTCTGCCATGCATCGACTATCCTTATCTTATTCTCCGGTGACACCCTGGCATATACAGATATCTTTGTTATGTCACGTGCAAGCTCCTCATCAGACAGAGCGTCAAGCTCCTCTCCCGTGAGTGCCATGTCCCCATCTTCGTATATTCCGATCTGCTTCGCTATGGCAACCGCTGTGATCTTGTGGTCTCCAGTTATCATGACCGGCATTATGCCCGCACGCCTTGCATCGGCAACCGCTGCCATAGACTCCGGACGTGGTGGATCCACCATGGACACAAGTCCAAGAAATGTAAATCCATACTCTGTATCAACACCCAGTACCTCGTCACTTTCCTTATATGCAAATGACAGTACACGGAGGCCATTCTCTGAGAATGCCTTGTTCTGAGCCTTGATCTTCGCTTTTTCTTCATCTGTCATAGGCTTTACGCCATCGCTATATCTCACGCTCACGCATCTGTCAAGCAGCACATCCACAGCACCCTTGGTGAGTATGGTCGGAACCCCATGAAGCAGATACTTTGTACTCATAAGCTTTCTGTCCGAGTCGAACGGAACCTCCTCCATTCTGTCCATGCAGTCCCTGAGTACATCCTCCTTCAGACTCCATTTTACAGTCTCCGCAGGAACAGAGATACCTGTACCATCCGTCTCCATGCCTGGCATCATGTGGACCTGACGGAACATCTCAAGCAATGCATATTCCGTCGGATCTCCTATTCCTTTTCCATCCACTATGCTGGAATCATTGGTGAGAACCGCATCATATAGCAGATATCTGTGGAGCTGGTTATGGGAATCAAGCTCCTCCGGCTTGTAAAGTTTTCCATCCAGATATATCTCCTGCACGGTCATCTTGTTCTGTGTAAGTGTTCCGGTCTTGTCTGAGCAGATGACTGACACACATCCAAGGCTTTCAACCGCCTTGAGGTTCTTGATGATCGCATTCTCCTTCGCCATCTTCTGGGTGCCAAATGCCTGCACGATGGTAACTATCGAACCAAGAGCCTCAGGTATAGCTGCAACTGCAAGGGCGACTGCGAACATCATGGAATCAAGCACCGCCATCTTCCTGTATATACAGAGGACAAATACCAGCGCGCACACGATCATGATGAATGCCGCAAGCCTTGCACTGAACTTGTCAAGACTCTCCTGAAGCGGAGTCTTTCTCTCCTTTGCCGCATTCATAAGTCCTGCGATCTTACCGAGCTCCGTATCCATTCCTGTTCCGGTCACAAGCACCTCTGCTCGTCCGTATGTAACAAGACTTCCTGAATACACCATATTTGTCCTGTCTGCAAGAGGCACGGAACCTTCTATTATTGCATCATTCTTTTCCACATTTGTAGATTCTCCGGTGAGTGAACTCTCATTTACCTGGAGTGAGAAGTTCCTGAGTATCCTTCCATCGGCAACTATCATATCGCCCGCCTCGAGCAGCACGATATCACCCGGAACTATCTCGCGGGACGGAAGCTCCTGCTTCACACCATCTCTCATAACTTTTGCATTTGGGGATGAAAGCTGTTTCAAACTGTCAAGCGAACGCTCGGCTTTCACATGCTGCACCGTTCCAAGCACAGCATTCATGACGAGTACCGCCAAGATTACTATGGTACTCTCGATATTGTCAGAAAACATAGAAATGACCGCTGCTATGATCAGTATGATCACCAGCAGGTCACAAAACTGGCTGAGGAACACCTGTAATGTGCTCTTTCTCTTGCCTTCCTGGAGAACATTTTCTCCCTTTTCACTGCGGATCTCCTCTGCCCGCTCCGTCGACAGTCCGCGGCTGTCTGTCTTGAATTCTTTTAGTAATTCATCACCGGAACAGTTCCAAAAATTTTTCTCTGTCATACACACCAGACTCCTTTTCTTCTTAATCTCTGTAAACAGGTTGTGTGTGTCATGCAAAGAAAAAGGAACGAGACCTTCATTGCATGATAAACACACAATAAAAGTCTCGTTCCTTTCAAGTTCTATATACGCTACTATATATACTCCGAAAGCGTGCGTCCCGGTTCCCTGCACAGGTATGTCCCAGCCAGAAAACGTGATGACGAGATCGCACAACATCTTATAACCGATGTGAACTACTCCCTGATATTTCCGACATAATAACACGGGAACCCTTTGATTGTCAAAGGATTCCCGGCTAGTATTTGGTAAAGAATTTATAAACTTTTAATTCAACGCATCATATCCGCTCTCCTTTGTACGGATCTTAGTTGCAGTACGGATCTCGTAGCTGAATATCTTGCCGTCTCCAACCTCGCCTGTATATGCCGCCTTCTGGATAGCCTCGATGGTCTTCTTCTCCCATTCCTCAGATGACACAACTATCTCAAACTTGATCTTCGGCTGCATCACCACATCTACCTCCGTACCACGGACAAGCTTCTTATATCCTCTCTGTGCTCCGCATCCCATAACCTGAGATACTGTAATTCCATTTACATCTATGGCATTCAACGCTTCCTTGACGTCCTCAAAGACCTCCTCGCGCACGATAGCCTCAACCTTTATCATCATAATAGATCTCTCCTTCCTATATCTTTGCTGTCCTACGAATCAAGTCCATTGAATGTTGGATATGCACTCTCGCCGTGCTCTGAGATATCCAGACCTACCTTTTCTTCTCTGTCTGTTACACGGAGCGGTGTGAAAAGTCTCACAATTCCAAGACAGATAAGTGTTCCGACTACGGCAACTACGATCGTAACCACAATGCCAACAAGCTGCATCAGGAACAAATGTACATCTCCGAATACCAGACCATCCCAACGAGCTACACTGTTGATCGAGCTCTTTGCAAATAAACCTGTTGCGATACCTCCCCAGATACCGCCGATACCATGACATCCAAATGCATCAAGTGCATCGTCTATCTTCAGCTTACCCTTAAGGAATGATATTGTAAAGCAGCAGATCGGGCTGACAAGCGCACCGATGATGAATGATGACCAGATCGGCACAAATCCAGCGCCAGGTGTTATAGCCACAAGACCGACAACAAGACCTGTCGATGCACCGACCAGGGTAGGCTTTCCATCCTTTATCACATCTATTATCATCCATGAGAGCATTGCGCTGGCACTGGCAATTGCCGTTGTCATGAATGCATGTGCTGCAAGACCATTTGCGCCGAGGGCACTTCCGGCATTGAAACCGAACCATCCAAACCAAAGGATGAATGCACCGAGTGCTACAAATGGAATGTTGTGAACTCTGTATGCTGTGTTCTCATATCCCTTTCTTCTTCCAAGGATGATAGAGAATACAAGAGCGCTCACACCTGAACTTATATGTACTACATTTCCTCCCGCGAAATCAACTGAACCGATCTCTCCGAGGAAACCACCCTGGCCCCATACCATGTGAGCCATCGGATAATAAACGATGATCGACCAGAGCATGATGAAGAAGAACAACGCCTTGAACTTCACACGTCCGACCAGTGAACCGGTGATAAGCGCCGGTGTGATCATGGCGAACATCATCTGAAATGCAACGTATACAAGATGAGGTATATTGTCCGCATAAGGACCAGCCTCATCCATCTTTATCCCGTTAAGTGCAAACCACTTGAGATCTCCTATAACACCTCCGTGATTAGTGCCAAATGAGAGTGAGTAACCGAACAACACCCACATGACAACTGAAAGTCCCATGATGGCCGTACATGCCATGATGGTATTTACAACATTTTTCCTCCTGACGAGGCCTCCGTAGAAGAATGCAAGTCCGGGTGTCATGAAGAACACCAGAGCCGCACAGATCATAATAAAACCAGTATCTCCCGTATTCATAGTTTCTTCCTCCTTAATTATACTCATCTGGGGAACGCGATATCTCATTCTCCCATGGGGACGGAGGTACCTGTCCCCTCCGTCTCCATTGTCGAAACAAAAAAGGCGCCAAACGAATCTTTTCGATTCATTTGACGCCTTTGTCGTGATTTATAATAGCAGACTTCAGAAAATAATGCAAGGGGTAATTTTAAATTGTTTTTCGCAAGCAATTATGTTGTTTTTGTGAAGTTTCTAAACTAAATCTTTATCGTGCACTCAATTTAGACATATCAGATTTTTTACGGCTGCTATTTCTACGCCACCCCTGTAGACTCCATTCCAGTCTTGCCAGCTGCTGCCATACTTGCATTTGCCGTAACCGGGATATGTTCCTTATATGCAATTACAACATCCCGCATGGATGGCACTGACACACTCTCTGTCTGCCAGAACCGCTCTGTAACCACGGATATTGCATGTGTGATATGTCTGTAATCATTCTCGCATCCCAGAGCCTCACTGACATACCTGTCATGCATTTCTCTGAGATATTCCACTATGTCTCGCCCATCATCTATGCTTTCCATATTGACACCTACTGAAGATATCGTCTTATTCACATAGTCATGCAGCTCTGTCTCGTACTGGCAGTGTTCTCTAAGATTCCCAGGAAATATACTGTTGTGCGGATATGTGAATGAATCTGCCACGTAGTGAACAAGCTTTCCGAGAAGAAAGCTCTGTCTTATAGTTCCCATTCCGCCTTTTTCAAGTTTCTTTGTAAGTTTTTCCATATACTTTTGGACATTTTCATAGTTGTGTCCTCTAAGCTTCTCCTCGCCATGGATGCTGCCCCTGAAATAAGTCAACATATTGATATCCGGCTCTATGCTGCCAAATATGAACGCCGCCTTCTTCAGCTTAGATGCGCCGGCATCCATATGATCCATAATATATCTGCTCAGATTCATGTGGTCTGCTGTTCTCATATTTAACGCCTCCTGCCTGTTCTGCCATCAAGCACAGCTTGATAAGCTTCTCATGTACAAATGTATCCTCTATACCTTTTTCGTTGTATATAGTGTAAACGATAGATATAAAATCCACAGGAAGAAACTATAAATACTTTCTAAATAGACCGTAAAATATTCAGAAATTCATGGCAATTAAGAGAGTTCCAGCAGTGATGCATACCACGCCAACAGCCGCTTTCTTGGTCAGCTTTTCATGGAACACGATTCCTGAAAATGCAATGGTGATGAGCATGCTCAGCTTGTCTATCGGTACTACCACGCTTGCCGGTCCGTCCTGAAGTGCCCTGTAATAACACAGCCAGGATGCTCCCGTGGCTATTCCGGAGAGCGCAATAAACAGCAGCTCCTTCATCTCTATGCCATTTATCTCATGCTGTTTTCCTGACACAAACACCATAAGCCAAGCCATGACAAGAACCACCGTTGTTCTGATCGCCGTGCCCAGATTTGAGTTGATATCCGATATCCCTACCTTGCCGAGTATCGCTGTCAGACTGGCAAAAACAGCTGAGAGCACGGCGTACAACAGCCAGCTGCCATGCAAAAGTCCCATTCCCCGCTGTTTCTGTGCCACACTGCCACCGTCTGTTGACATATGTTCGACATCTTTCCCTGACAGCTCCTGATCATCTGCAGTTTTCTTTTTGGTGATCATAAGCATAGTGCCCACACCTATCATAACTATTGAGATACCCTTAACCCAGGTGATCCCCTCATGTAGGAATATAAGGGCAAGCAGAATCGTGAGCACGGTGCTTGATTTGTCTATGGGAACGACCTTGTTGATATCCCCTTTCTGCAGCGCCCTGAAATAACACAGCCAGGATGCGCCGGTTGCAAGGCCGGAGAGGACCAGAAAAAGCAAAGTCTTGCCGCTGATATATGTGTCTGCAGTCCAGGCTCCTGTGACAAGAACCATCAGCCAAGCAAACAGCAGAACCACAACTGTCCTTATGGCCGTCGCCACATCAGAATCCGTCTTTCTTATACCGCATTTTGCAAGTATCGCCGTGATTCCCGCAAAGAACGAAGAACCAGCAGCAAATAATATCCACATTTTACGCGCCTCCCATTTATATGTGACCGTAAGACACACTTACATTTATCATTTTGTATCATCTTTATAGCTAACAGGAAAATGATTAGAAAAAATTTTGATCTTTGATTAAGGTTGCGGGCGTAACAGTTACTGCAAAGTGATTTATTCTACAATGGCGGCGTCCGTCAGTCTGGAATAGTGAGCAGTATATTTCCGTAAAAACAGCAAAGCCGCCCGGTTTCGGACGGCAAATTGGCACAGGCTGTGTTTTATACTCCCCAAAGCAAAGCCAAGCACTTTTCTATTGCATATAAGTTCAAATCCTTGTTTTCTCGCTTTTCTCAGTCTACCCGTAGCATACGGTAACCGACGCCGATATGCGTCTGAATGTATTGCGGACTGTCCTTTT
>ENA-UOJG01000503-UOJG01000503.1-human-gut-metagenome-genome-assembly--contig:-C47-NODE-503-length-54365-cov-50.394955_pt1 | contig 54365 bp, 50 predicted proteins | sample MGYA00242340_ERZ723887 | MGnify/ENA metagenome assembly ERZ723887 | reverse complement strand
AGCCCTTGATATACGGGGCTTTTCCGGTTTGTCGTAATTATACCGTAAGGGCATACTTTCGCAACACTGGCCCTGCAAAACGGCGTGGACATCAAAACCGTATCTGGCATGCTGGGGCATTTTTCGGCAGGGTTTACGTTGGACACCTACGCGCATGTAACGACCTCCGCCAAGCGTGAAGCGGCAAAGACAATGGGTAACATTCTCTCTGGCGCGGTATAGTGCTTTCCGCTACCCGCTCCCGTTGGGGTCAGCGTTTGGGTCAGAAAAAACGGCAAGTAAGTTATTGGGCACAAAAGTGCGGAAAAAGTCCTGATTTCGCAAGAAATCAGGACTTTCTGGTTGCGGAGGCAGGACTTGAACCTGCGGCCTCCGGGTTATGAGCCCGACGAGCTACCAACTGCTCCACTCCGCGATATTGAATTGAGAAATACTGGTGCCGGTGACCGGACTCGAACCGGTACAGTATTGCTACCGGGGGATTTTAAGTCCCCTGTGTCTACCAATTCCACCACACCGGCAGATATCGGTGACTGTTAATATAGCATACTTTCGTTCCCGTGTCAACACCTGCGCGCAGAAAACTTTTCGACGCGGGCAGCCCTGCATTTTTTTTGCGCCGGAGGCCGCGCCGCAGCCTTGCCACAGCTTGCAAAATATGATATACTATATTACTAAAAATATTCTGGAGGAGTTTTCCTTGGAACGTAAAGAAGTCATCGTCAGCGAGCAGGAGCTTGCTGTACAAAAGGAATATATGCGCGCCATGCGCGAGATGAACGACCGCCGCACCCGCACGCCGCTTGCGCTGGTGGATACCTTTGGCTGCCAGCAGAACGTGGCCGACGGCGAGGTGCTTATGGGGATGCTGCGCGAGATGGGCTACGAGCTGACGCGCGACGAAGCGCAGGCCGACGTGATCCTGCTCAACACCTGCGCCATCCGCGAACACGCAGAAAAGCGCGTGTACGGGCATTTGGGCCGCCTCAGCCACACGAAGGCGAACAAGCCCGACCAGATCATCTGCCTCTGCGGCTGCATGGCGCAGCAGAAGGTCGTGGCCGACAAGGTGAAAAATTCCTATCACCACGTCGATCTCGTGCTTGGTCCGCAGGCCGAGTGGCGGCTGCCGGAGCTGCTGCACGAGGTGTACACGAAGAATAAGCGCGTCTTTTCCATCGACAACGAGCATGGCCGCATCGCCGAGGATCTTCCCATCGTGCGCGAGGGCGGCGTGCGCGCGTGGGTGAGCATCATGTATGGGTGCAACAACTTCTGCTCGTACTGCATCGTGCCGTATGTGCGCGGGCGCGAGCGCAGCCGCGCGCCGGAGAAGATCATCGAGGAATGCCGGGAGCTGATCGCCGAGGGCTATAAGGAGATCACACTCCTTGGTCAGAACGTGAACAGCTACGGCAAGGATCTGGATACGGATTACGATTTTGGCGATCTCCTTGCCGCCATCAACGAGATCCCCGGCGACTACTGGCTGCGCTTCATGTCCAGCCAGCCGAAGGACGCGACCAACAAGCTCTTCGACACGATGGCGAAGTGCGAGCATGTTGCAAAGCAGCTCCACCTGCCCGTCCAGTCCGGCTGCAACCGCGTCTTAAAGGCGATGAACCGCCCCTACACGCGCGAAACGTACGAGGAAATGATCGCCTACGCGCGCAGCGTCATGCCCGGACTGGTGCTGACGAGCGATGTGATCATCGGCTTTCCCGGCGAGACCGAGGAGGAGGCGATGCAGACCGTCGATCTTGTGGAAAAAACGCAGTTCGACGCGCTCTTTACGTTTATCTTCTCTCCGCGTCCCGGCACGCCGGCGGCGAAAATGGACGACCCCGTCCCGCGCGAGGAAAAGCAGGTCTGGTTCGAGAGGCTGGTGGACGCGCAGAACGCCATCAGCGCGGAAAAGCACGCCGCCTACATCGGCAGGACTGTCCGCGTGCTGGTGGACGGCGAGAGCGACGATGCGGACTTTCCCCTCGCCGCGCGCACGGAGGGCAACCGCCTGGTGCGCATGAAGGGCGAAAGAACCCTCATCGGCACGTTTGCCGGAGCGAAGATCACCGACAGCAACACCTGGGCGCTCTACGGCGAAGCGGTGGAGCAGTAACATAAAGGGGGCTTTTCGATGAAAGTCGTCATTTTGATGGAAAACAACACCTGCAAAGCAAACATCGCCTGCGCGCACGGACTGTCGATGTACATCGAGACGGACAAACACAAAATTCTCTTCGACATGGGTCCCGATGCGCAGTTTATCGACAACGCGAAAGAACTCGGAGTTGATTTAACGCAGGTCGATATCGCCTTTTTATCCCACGCGCACAACGACCACTGCGGCGGGCTGGAGGCGTTTTTGAAGCTGAACGATCACGCAAAGGTCTATATGCAGAAGGCGGTGTGGGAGCAGTACTATGTCGTCACGCCGGAAAAGTGCGCCTATATCGGCCTTGACCCGGCGCTGCACGCCTATGAGGACCGCTTCGTCCTCTGCAACGGCGTGCAGAAGCTCGACGGCGAGCTGACGGTCTTCTCCGCCGTTCCGGGCCGCGCGCTGTGGAGCGGCGCGAACGACACGCTGCGCGAGAAGGTAGGCGGCGACTATCCGCGCGATACGTTCCGCCACGAGCAGGACCTGCTGGTCACTGAAAACGGCAAAACGGCGCTCTTCGCCGGCTGCGCGCACTGCGGCATCGTGAACATCCTTGCATACGCGGAGCAGCTGCTGGGGCGGTCGCCGGATACGGTGTTTGCGGGCTTCCACCTCTACAACCCATCGCTGGGGAAAAGCGAGCCGGACGAGCTGGTCGATGCCGTAGGCGAACGGCTGCGCGCGGACAAGACCGCGCGCTACTTCACGGGCCACTGCACGGGAAAGGAAGCCTATGCGCGCCTGAAGCGCAAGCTCGGCGGCCGCCTTGGCGAAATGCCTGCGGGTTCCGGCTTTACCGTATAAATCTGGAATTTTAGAGAGAAAGAAAGCGGGGACGGATCATGGCCGAGATCACGCCGATGATGAAGCAGTACCTTGAGATCAAGGAACAGAATAAGGATTCGATCCTCTTTTTCCGCTTGGGCGACTTCTACGAGATGTTCAACGAGGACGCGCAGCTTGCCTCACGCGAGCTCGACCTCACGCTCACGACCCGCGACCGCGGCAAGGCGGCGGAGGATCAGACGCCGATGTGCGGCGTTCCCTACCATTCGAGCGACGCCTACATTGCCCGGCTCATTGCCAAGGGCTACAAGGTCGCCATCTGCGAGCAGACCGAGGATCCTGCGCTTGCCAAGGGGCTTGTCAAGCGCGATATCATCCGCGTCGTCACGCCCGGCACGGTCATCGACAGCGCGTGTCTTGACGACCGGCGCGGCAACTTCCTCTGCGGCGTCTTTCTGGACGAACAGAACGCCGGCGCGGCGTTTTGCGACATGACGACAGGCCACACACACGTGACCGCCTTTGCCGGGGATGACCGCGTGGAGCATCTCTGCAACGAGCTGGCGCGGTTTTCGCCCGCCGAGGCGGTGCTGAGCGCGGGCGCGTATGGAAATGCAGAGCTGACCGCGCTGCTGCGCGATAAGCTCTCCTGCGCGGTGGAGTGCGGGGAGAGCCGCTTTGAACTCAAGGCCGCTGAAAAGGCGATCCGCGCGCAGTTTGGCGAGGAGCGCTTTGCGCATCTGCCGCGCGGGAACCCCGCTGCGGCGCTGGCGCTGGGCGCGCTGCTGTCGTACCTGCACGAGACGCAGAAGACCGACCTCTCCTACATCAAGGATTTAGAGTACTACGAGCAGGGCCGCTTCATGGAGCTTGACCTTACCGCGCGGCGCAATCTGGAGCTGACGGAGACCATCCGCGCCAAGGAAAAGCGCGGGAGCCTCCTCTGGGTACTCGACAGGACGAAGACCGCCATGGGCGCGCGGAACCTTCGCGCATGGCTGACGCGCCCGCTGCGCGACGTCGCGGCCATCGAGCGCCGTTTGGGCGCGGTGGAGGCGCTGACGAAGAACACCGTTGCGCGCGAGGAGCTGATTCTGGCGCTCTCCGGCATCAGCGATATGGAGCGGCTGATCGGCCGCATTGCCTACGGCACGGCGGGCGGGCGCGACTTTGCCTCGCTGCGCAATTCCATCGAGCGCATCGCAGAGGTGAAGGCCCGGCTCGCGGCGTTCCAGAGCGGGCGGCTGCACGAGCTGGACGCCGGGCTGGACGAGCTGGCGGATGTCGCCGCGCTCATCTGCGAGACGCTTGTTGACGAGCCGCCGTTTTCCGTGCGCGAGGGCGGCTTCATCCGCAAGGGCTACAACGCCGAGGTTGACCGGCTGCACGATATTCTCTCCGGCGGCAAGGGCCTGCTCGCGGGCATCGAGACGCGCGAGAAGGAAAAGACGGGCATCCGCACGCTGAAGATCGGCTACAACAAGGTTTTCGGCTATTACATCGAGGTTTCGAATTCGTTCAAGGACCTCGTTCCCGACACCTACATCCGCAAGCAGACGCTCGTGAACGGCGAGCGCTACATCACCGAGGAACTGAAGACGCTGGAGCAGGAGATCCTGACGGCGGGCGACCGCGTGAAGGCGCTCGAATTTGAGCTGTTCACCGCCCTGCGCGATGCGGTGAGCGCCGAGAGCGCGCGCATCCAGCGCGCGGCGGGCTGCATTGCAGAGCTGGACGCGCTCTGCTCGCTTGCGTCCGTTGCGGTGAGCAACAACTACTGCCGCCCCACAGTGGACGATAGCGGCGTGATCGAGATCCACGGCGGGCGGCACCCGGTCGTCGAGCGCGTGCTGAAGGACGCGCTCTTCGTGCCGAACGATACCTATATGGGCGAGCGCGAGGATCGCGCCGCCATCATCACAGGACCGAATATGGCGGGCAAATCGACCTATATGCGGCAGGTCGCGCTCATCACGCTTATGGCGCAGATGGGTTCGTTCGTTCCGGCGCGCGCCGCGCGCATCGGCGTGGTGGACCGCATCTTCACGCGCATCGGCGCGAGCGACGATCTGGCGGGCGGACAATCGACCTTTATGGTCGAGATGACCGAGGTGAGCGAGATCCTGCATCAGGCGACGCCGCGCTCGCTGCTCATTCTGGACGAGATCGGCCGCGGCACCTCAACGTTCGACGGTATGAGCATTGCCCGCGCGGTGCTTGAGTTCTGCGCCGATCCGAAAAAGCTTGGCGCAAAGACGCTCTTTGCCACGCACTATCATGAGCTGACAGAGCTGGAGGGCGTGCTGCCGGGCGTGAAGAACTACAGCATTTCCATCAAGAAGCGCGGCGACGAGCTGATCTTCCTGCGCAAGATCGTTCCCGGCGGCGCCGACCGCAGCTACGGCATCGAGGTGGCAAAGCTTGCGGGGCTGCCGCACGAGGTCGTGCGGCGGGCGAATGTGATCCTGAAGGAGCTGGAGCAGGGCGGCGCGTATCAGGAAAAGCCCCGCGCGGAGGCGGAGCAGGTCAGTCTCGACGCGATCGGCGAGGCGGAAGCGCTTGCAGCCATCCGCCGCGCTCAGCCCGATACGATGTCCCCCATCGAGGCGATGCAGCTGCTTTACGAGCTGAAGCAGAAGCTTTCATAGGGCGATGCAATGATTTCCCGGTAAAGGAGCAATTCCATGGCAAAAAAGAAAGCTGCCGAGGGCATGAACCATACCGAACGCGTTGCGGGAACGATCTTCTTTGTGGTTTATCTGCTGGTGCTGCCGGTGCTGGCAGACCGGGCGTTCGACCTGCTGGAGGTGCTGCTCGGCACGCGCATCGGCGATTCGCTGCGCAATGTGCTTTACTACTACACGCTTTTCGCCGTTACGGTGCTGCTGTTCCACTCGTATCTCTCGTTTACCTCCTCGCGTTTTTTCAATAACCTTAATCTCGCCTTTTCCACGCTGCTGCTGGGGCTGCTGATGTTTTACGGCGCAAACGAGCTGCTCTACCGCGTGTGCAGCGTGCTGTTCGACAGCCGCACGAACCTGAACGATACCGCCATTGCCGCGCAGATCGGGCAGGCGCCGCGCATGACGGCGCTGATCGTGGTGTTCCTCGCGCCGTTTGTGGAGGAGGTGCTTTTCCGCGGGCTGGTGTTCGGCTGCCTGCGGGAGAAAAGCCGCCCCTTTGCCTATGCCGTTTCGTGCGCGCTGTTTGCATTTCTGCACGTCTGGGCGGCGGTGGCGAAATGGGACGCCGGGTACCTTATTCTGATGCTGCAATACCTTGTGCCGGGGCTGGTGTTCGCCTACGTTTACGAGCATTCCGGCACCCTGTGGACGGCGATCCTGCTGCACGCGGGGGTGAATGCGCTGTCCCTTTTCATGATCCTTTCCTGAATCCGATCGGAGGAACGATATGCCTCATATTCAGCAATTATCTCCCCATGTGGCCGACCTCATTGCCGCCGGCGAGGTGGTGGAGCGGCCGGCGAGCGTTGTTAAGGAGCTGCTGGAAAACGCCATCGACGCCGGCGCGCAGAGCGTGACGGTGGAGATGAAAAACGGCGGCATGACCTACCTGCGCGTGAGCGACGACGGCTGCGGCATCGCGCCGGAGGAGCTGCCCACGGCGTTCCTGCGCCATGCAACGAGCAAGCTGCGCACGGCGGAGGATCTTGCCGCCATCGGTACGCTGGGCTTCCGCGGCGAGGCGCTGGCGGCGATCTCCAGCGTGTCGCGGCTCGATATTTTCTCGCGCGAGCGCGGCGCGGAGGCCGGCGCACGGCTGCATCTTGAGGGCGGCGTACCCGGCGAGGTGGAGCCGGCGGGCTGCCCAGAGGGGACGAGCGTCATCGTGCGCGACCTCTTTTACAATACCCCCGCGCGGCTCAAATTCATGAAGCGCGACAGCGCGGAGGCTACGGCCATTGCAGGCCTTGCCGCGCATCTGGCGCTTTCGCACCCGGAGGTGTCGTTCAAGCTCATCAAGGACGGCGCGCAGACGCTTTTGACCCCGGGCGACGGAACGCTGCGCACGGCGGTCTATGCCGCGCTGGGGCGTGAATTTGCGCTCTCGCTTGTGGAGGTGGTCGGCGCGGATGGGGAGCTGCGGGTGAACGGCCTTGCAGGCACGCCGCTTTCTGCGCGCGGCACGCGCGCAATGCAGACGTTTTTCGTCAACGGGCGGCTGGTGAAGTCTCAGCTGCTGACGGCGGCGCTGGAAGAAGCGTATGCCAACCGCATGATGAAGGGGCGTTTCCCTGGATGCGTGCTGTGCGTGGAGCTGCCGTGCGATATGGTGGATGTGAACGTTCACCCGGCAAAGACCATTGTAAAATTCATGAGCGAAAAGCGCGTGTTCGACCTGGTCTATCATGTGGTGAAGGCCGCGCTGGACGGGCAGGAGACGCCGCAGCCGCAGACAGACGCGCCGGAGAAAGCGGACGGCTTTTTCAAAGCGATGACCGCCGCGCAGTACCGCGGGCAGGCGGAAACGGCGGAGACGCCCGCCGCCCCGGCACACCGGACGGCAGAGACGCCGCAGTGGCGCACGAGGATCCCGGCCATTGAGACCGGGCCGGGCGGGCGCGCGACGCTTTCCGACTATGCGCGGCGCGAAGCGGCCGCCGCGCCGCCGCGCGTTCCCGCAGAGCCGCTGCCGGAGAGGGCTGCCGCCCCTGCGCCGGAAGGACTGCCGGAGCCGCAGATGCAGCCGGACATCGGCGCGGCCGCACCTGGGCCGGAAGCGGAGCCGGAGCAGACATCGTTTGTTCCGCCGGCCGCCGTGCCGTGGCGCATTGCCGGCGAGGTACTCGATACCTACATCGTCTGTGAGGACGAGGAGAAAAATGTCTGGCTCATCGATAAGCACGCTGCGCACGAGAGGGTGAATTTTGACCGCATGAAGGCGCGCCAGGAGCCGGTGATGAGCCAGACGCTGCTCACGCCGCTCGTTGCGGAGTTTGACGCTGAGGCGTACAGCGCGCTGTGCGCCCACCTTGCGCTGCTGCGCGAGTTCGGCTTTGTGTGCGAGGAGTTCGGCGGCGGAAGCCTGATCCTGCGCGCCATCCCCGCCGGGCTTGACAGCGGGGATGCGGTTCCTGCGCTGGAGGAGCTTGCCGAAAAGCTTCGGACCGCACATACGGCGGATCCTGCCGCCGCCCGCGATGCGCTGCTGCACACCATGGCCTGCAAGGCGGCCATCAAGGGCGGCTGGAAGAGCGACCCCGCCGAGCTGCGGGCGCTGGTGGACAGGGTGCAGAGCGGCGAGGTGCAGTTCTGCCCGCATGGGCGGCCTGTGAAGGTAAAGCTGACGAAGTATGCGCTTGAAAGGATGTTCGGGCGCGCATAGGGAGAACGGCATGAAGCTTGTATGCGTGGTCGGGCCTACGGGCTGCGGGAAAACGCGGCTCGGCGTGGAGCTTGCAAAGAGGCTGGACGGCGAGGTTGTTTCCTGCGATTCGATGCAGATCTACCGCGGGATGACCATCGGCACCGCCGCGCCGACGGAGAACGAGATGGACGGCGTGCCGCACCATATGGTCGGCGTGGTCGGGCCGAAGGAGAACTACTCCGTTGCGCGCTATGCGGAGGACGCGGCGCGGTGCGTGGACGATATCATTTCCCGCGGGCGGCAGCCCGTTGTTGTGGGCGGAACGGGGCTGTATCTGAACGCCCTGCTGGCCGGCCACGGCTTTGCCGGCGGCGACAAGGACGGGAAATGCCGCGCGGAGCTGGAAGAGCGCTGGGAAAAGCAGGGCGGCGAGGCGATGTATGCGGAGCTTTTACGCATCGACCCCGAAACGGCCGGAGTCCTGCACCGGAACGACAAAAAGCGCATCCTGCGCGCGCTCGAGATCTGGCGCGAAACGGGGAAGACGATGGCGCAGCACAACGCGGAGACAAAGCAGATCCCTCCGCGCTACGACTCTGTGCGCATCGGCCTTGCCTACGAGGACCGCGAGGAGATGAAGCGTGCGATCGACGCGCGCGTGGATCGGATGGTCGAAGCGGGCCTTTTTGAGGAAGTACAGTCGCTGCTCGCCGCCGGAGTGCCGCGCAGCGCAACGGCGATGCAGGCCATCGGCTATAAGGAGGCGCTCTCCTTTTTTGACGGAAGGGCCACGCGGGAGGAGGCTGCTGCCGAAATCAAGCTCCGCTCCCGGCAGTATGCCAAGCGCCAGCTGACATGGCTGCGGCGCGACAGGGATATTTACTGGTACTATTGGAAAAAAACGAGGGATTTCTCTTCCTGCCTCGCTTTTTCGACAGAAATTCTCGCGGCGCATGGCGTATCCTGTTCCTGAAGCGGACGAGCCGTCCGCACAAAAAGAAAGGAACGAAAACACCATGAAAAAAATTGCAAACCTTCAGGACCTGTTTCTCCTCTCCGTCCGCCGCAGCCGCACGCCGGTCACGGTGTTTCTGGTCAACGGATTTCAGATGCGCGGGAACATCACCGGGTTCGACAGCTTCATTGTAACGCTGGAAAGCGACGGCCGGCAGCAGATGATCTATAAGCACGCGATCTCCACGGTTGTGCCGCTGAGTCCCGTTGCGCTGAAGGACGCGGAGGAGAGCGAGGAATAAGCGCGCCCTTTGCGGGGAGTTTTTATGAAATCTACATCACTTTCTACCAAATTCATCACGGCTCTGCTGCTGCTGGCGGTGATCGCCTACTTTGGAGTGCAGGGCTACCGGTACGTTACCGACCCGGAGACGACGGCAATCGTTTACCGCTATCGCAGCGAGCAGGCTATTGCCGTGCGGGGCTATGTCGTGCGCGAGGAGCAGGTCGTTGACTGCGCGGAAACGCTGCTTGAGCTGACGCACGCCGAGGGCGAGCGCATTGGCGCGGGCGATACGATCGCCACGGTTTACCGCTCCGCCGAGGCGCTGCGCGCAACGCAGGAGCTGGAGGCGCTGCGCGCGCAGAAGGAGCAGCTGGAGTATGCCAGAAGCGCGGCGAACGACACCGAGACGGCGCTCAAGCTCGATTCGGAGATCCGCGATCAGATCCTCTCCGTGCGCGCCGCCTACGAGGCGGGCAGCTTCAGCGCGCTCGACGCGCTTTCAGACAGGCTGAAGACGACGGTTCTCAAGCGGGAATACGCCTATAACGGCAGCGAGGAGTTGGGTGCGCGGCTGGAGGAGCTGAACGCACAGATCCGCGAAGCGTCCGCCGCCAGCGGCGGCACAACGCGCGTGACGGCTTCCGTTTCCGGAACATACAGCGCCGTGGCGGATGGATATGAAGGCGTGCTGACGCCGGAAAGCCTTGCGGATATGACGCCGTCGGGACTTGCCGCCGTATCGCCGCAGAGCGTTTCCAGCACCGTCGGCAAGATCGTCAGCGGCAGCAAATGGTATTTTGCCGCAAGCGTGAGCGAAGCGGACGCGGCAAAGCTGCGAACCGGACAGAGGCTGACGCTGCGCATGGCGTCGGGTGTGGACTTCGACTTGCCGGTAACGCTTACGCGCGTGAGCGAAGCGGAAAACGGAAACTGCCTGGTGGTAACGGAGAGCGACAAATACCTTGCCTATGTTACGCTGCTGCGCGAGCAAAACGCGGAGATCGTGATCGATGAATACGAGGGCCTGCGCATCCCGAAGAACGCGCTGCGCGTGAACGGGGACGGCGTTTCCGGTGTTTACTGCCTCATTGGGCGCACGGCGTATTTCAAGCCCGTGAACATCATCTATCAGGGCGGAGAATATTGTCTGGTCGAGCCGGGCAGTATCGAGGCGGCGACCGAGAGCCAAAAATCACTGCTTACTCTGCGTACCAACGACGAGGTTATCATTTCCGCAGGGGAGCTATATAACGGAAAGGTTGTGGATTGAATGAGCATCGCTGAAAATATCGCGCGCGTGCGCGCAAACATTGCGTTGGCCGCCAGGGAGGCGGGGCGCAGCGCAAGTGAGATCACGCTTGTGGGCGCAAGCAAGATGAACGATGCGGACGCCTGCCGCGAGGCCATCGCCGCCGGCATCGACGCGCTGGGTGAAAACCGCGAGCAGGAAATGACGAAAAAGCTTGCCGAACACGCCTACGACGGCGCGCCGCTGCACTTCATCGGCCATTTGCAGCGCAACAAGGTGAAAAACGTTGTGGGAAAGGTGGCGCTGCTGGAATCGGTCGGCTCGCTGGAGCTGCTTGCGGCGGTGAACAGGCAGGCGGAAAAGCTGGGCATCGTGCAGGAGATCCTGCTGGAGGTGAACATCGGCGGCGAGGAGGCGAAAAGCGGCTTTGCACCGGAGGCGCTGGAGCAGGCGGCGGAAGGGGCCAGAAAGTGCGCAAATGTCCGCGTGCGCGGCCTGATGTGTATCCCGCCGGTTGCGGAGGGCGAGCATGGAAGTCTGCCGTACTTTGAAAAAGTTCATGCACTTTTTGTTGACATCAATGAAAAGTTGTATGATAATAAGCTTGATATATTGTCAATGGGCATGAGCGGCGACTATGAGGACGCGGTGCGCGCGGGCGCAACGATGGTGCGTGTGGGTACGGCGATCTTCGGTGCGCGCAGCTATGCAATCTGATCGAGGAGGTCATTGCGCAATGGGTATTTTCGACGATCTGAAAAAATGGGCGCATCCCTACGAGGACGAGGATGAAGAATATGAAGAAGAGTTCCCCGATCTGCGGGACCGCGGCGATACCGGCGCCTTTGCCGACCGGCGCAGCGCCGAGCGCAAGGCGGAGGACCGCCGCAACAAGGTCGTGAACATCAACGCGACCACGCAGCTGAAGGTCGTGCTGGTCAAGCCGGAGCGCTTTGAAAACGCCAGCGAGATCGCCGACCACCTGAAGGAAAAGCGCACGGTGGTCATTAACCTCGAATCCACAAACAAGGATATTGCCCGCCGCCTGATCGACTTTCTCTCCGGCGTGGCTTACGCGGGCGAGGGCAAGATCAAAAAGGTCGCTGCCAACACCTACATCATCACGCCCTACCATGTGGACATCATGGGCGATTTGATCGACGAGCTGGAAAATAACGGCTTGTATCTGTAAGGAACGGAGGAGCAGACGATGCTGACACCGCAGGAGGTCTCCGGACGGGCGTTTACAAAGGCTGCGTTCGGCGGCTACAACATGGCGATGGTCGATGAGTTCCTTGACGAGCTGACCGACGACTATACCTCGCTCTACAAAGAAAACGCCGCGCTCAAGGCAAAGCTCAAGGTGCTGGTGGACAAGGTGGAGGAATACCGCGCAACGGAGGACTCCATGCGCGCCGCGCTCCTGACCGCCCAGCGCATGGCGAACACCATGGTGGAAGAGGCGGAGGAGAAGAAAAAGGCGCTGCTTGCCGGCGCGGAGGACGAAGCCCGCGCCAAGATCGGCGCGCTGCAGGAGCAGATCGCCGAGGAGCAGCGCAGGCTGAACGCAGCCAAGGCCGCCACGGCCGACTTTGTGCAGAAAACGCGCGAGGTCGCGCAGGCGCAGCTGGCGCTGCTCGACCGCGTTCCGGATATGACGCCGGAGCAGATCGCGGGCGATGCGGACAAGGCTGCGCAGCCGGAGGCCGACGTTGCCGCCATCGAGGAGAAGATCCTTTCCGCGTTCCCCCCCGCTGAAGAGGCTGCGCCGGCAGAGGAGCCGGAGCCGGAAGAGGAAAAGCCGCTCGAACCGGACGACAGCCCCTTTGTGGAGACGGCGAGCCACGCCATTCGTCTGGACGATCTGCAGTTCGGGCGGAACTACCGCAGAGACGAGTAACCAAAAGGGCGGCCGCAGGCCGCCCTTTTTCATTCCGGGGCCGCAGGCCGCAAAGGAGCAGTTATGAACAAAAAGCCGATCGTTGCGTTTCTGTACGATTTTGACAAGACACTCTGCACGACGGATATGCAGGATTATACCTTCATCCCTGCGCTTGGCTATACGCCGGGCGAATTCTGGAGCATTGCCAACAGCTTTGGCTACCGCAACCATATGGACGGGCTGCTGGCCTATATGTATACGATGATCGAAGAGTGCCGCAAAAAGGGCATCCGTCTCGACCGTGATTATCTTATATCCTGCGGGCGTGCCATCGAGCTGTTCCCGGGCGTGCAGGACTGGTTCGCGCGCATCAACGCCTTCGGCGAAGCGCAGGGCGTAACGGTTGAACACTATGTGCTTTCCTCCGGCCTGCGCGAGATTATTGAGGGCAGCGGCGTGAGCCACGAATTTAAAGAGATCTACGCCTGCGAGTTCTTCTACAATGAAGAGGGACTTGCCTCGTGGCCAAAGCTCGACGTCAACTTTACGAACAAGACCCAGTTCGTCTACCGCATCAACAAGGGCATCCTCGATGTCGCCAAGGACAAGGAACTCAACGCCTCGATGCCGGACGATTCCAAGCGCATCCCCTTCACCAACATGATCTACATTGGCGACGGCCTTTCGGATGTGCCGTGCATGAAGATGATGCGCGCCTACGGTGGGCAGGCGGTGGCCGTGTATCAGGACAGCAACCGCGCGGGCGTGGAGGATCTGCTCGCCAAGGGGCGCGTGGACTTCATCTTCCCCGCCGACTATCGCGACGGAACGCTCTTTGACGAAACCATGAAGAACATCGTGCGCAAGATCGCCATCACCGATGCGCTGGCGGAGGAAAACCAGCAGCAGCTGCGCGCGCTTGGGCGCGGCGAGGTGCCGGAGCAGGTGGGGCTTGCGGGATGGTAAGGCTGTGCTGCCCAGTCTGCGCGGGTGTGCTGGAGCGGCGCGCAGGCGCCTATGTCTGCCCGAAGGGGCATAGCTTCGACCTCGCAAAGAGCGGTTATGTAAACTTGCTGCTGAACAGCGCGCAGGGCCGCCACGGAGACGACAAGCTGATGGTACGCGCCCGCCGGGATTTTCTGAATAAGGGTTATTACGACCGCTTCATCGCCGCTGCTGCGGACGCAGCGGCAGAAGCCGCGCCGCAGAATGCGATGATCCTTGACGCGGGCTGCGGCGAGGGCATCTATTCCCTCGCGGTGCTGCGCGCTATCGAAAAGGCGGGCAAGCGCGGCAGACTTTTGGGTATCGACATCTCGAAGACCGCGCTTCAGTACGCGGCCAGGCGCTCGCCGGACTTTACGCTCTGCGTTGCCTCGTGTGCGCATCTGCCGGTGGAGACGGCAAGCGTTGATGTGCTGCTGAACATTTTTTCTCCGTTTGTACCGGAGGAGTTCGCGCGCGTGCTGAAGCCGGGCGGACGTTTGCTGCGCGCCTATCCGCTGCGCGAACACTTGTGGGAGCTGAAGCAGCTTGTTTATGATGAGCCGCGGGAGAACCCGCCTACGCCGCTGGAGACTGCGGGATTCACGCTTGCCGAAACGCGCGAGATCCGCGACGCCATCCACCTGCCCTGCAATGCGGACATTCAGGCGCTGTTCCGCATGACGCCGTACTACTACAAGACCGGCGCGAAGGATCAGCAGAAGGCGGAGCGTGCGCAGGCGCTGGACGTGACGCTGGCGTTTGGGCTGGCGATTTATGAAAGGCAATAAAAATGATAGCGAAGGCCGCGCCTTCGCTATCATTTTCCCTTTATGACCGGCCTGCCTCAGAATACGACGACGAGCAGCATCTTGAACTGCTCCTGCCCATATACCGCGTGCGGATGACGCGCGGGCATGACGATGGATTCGCCTGTGTGCAGAATGTGTTCCACACCATCGATGGTGATCCGGACCACGCCGTCAAGGCAGACGACCATTGCATCGCCGCCGGACTCATGGGTGCTGATCTCCTCGCCCTTGTCGAACGAAAAGAGCGTGACGCTCAGCGCGCTGTTCTGCGCCAGCGTGCGGCTGACGACCTGTCCGGGCTGATAGGCGACCTGGTCGCGCAGCGTCAGCACCTCTGCCTTGCTGATATTTTTCATACCGTCCATGCTGTTTTTCCTCCTGCTGAAGCGCGCGGCGTTTGCCGCCGCGCGTGATATTACGCTTCTATCATGCCCTTTTTCGGGAAAAGGCAACGGTTATTTTGCTTTGTGCGCCAGCACGCAGTACCATTCGGTGTTTTCAATGTCAAACGCGCCAAACTGCACGGGAAAGGCCTTGACTTGAATGTCCCGATAGCCGAGCTGCGCGAGCTTATCGAGCAGCAGCTGCTGCGGTACGGGGTGATAATACTCCTCGAAGCGCTCCTTCTGGAAAATTTTGTTGTCGCGCTCGAAGGTGTAGAGAAGGTTGAAGAGAATGGAGCCGTCGAGCAGGTGGTCCCAGACCTGCATGAGATTCACGCGGTCGCCGTTCGGCAGAAAGGCGGGATTGTAGCAGTAAAAGCGCTTTTTCTGCCCCACGATGCGGTCCCAGTTGCGAAGGTCGAAGTAGAGATAGCCGCCAGGCGCCACAAGCGCGTCCATCTGCTCCAAAACGCCGGTGATCTCATTGTTCGTCACATAGGCGAGCGAGTTGCCGGTACTCATCACGCAGTCGAACCTGCGGTCAAAATGGAAGGTCAGGTCGCGGAAATCGCACTGCCGCAGGTCGATGGCGATGCCGCGCTCGTCCGCCTTTTTGCGGCAACGCGCAAGCATACTCTCGCTCAGGTCGGAGCCGTAAAGAGAAACGCCGAGCTGCGCGAGCGGCAGCGTGAGCGAACCCGTCCCGATGCTCACATCGAGCGCCGAGCGGATGGGTTTGCCGTCAAAAACGGTCTGCCAGTGGGATAAAGTCTGTGCATCCTTTTTCGGGGAGTCGAAGAGATCGTAGATGTCGGTGCGGTCGTATACGCTGGGCATAAGGAACCTCCTGTGTTCGGCGGCTTATCGCTTCAGCGCTTGCGGCGCTGAGACGAGGACGGGATATCCATCGCCATGCGGTATTTGGCAACAGCGCGCCGGCTCACCTCGATGCCGTGCGCTGAAAGCGCAAGGCGCAGCGCCTCGTCTGAAAGCGGGGCGGCGGGATCCTCCGCCTGGATCAGGCTGCGCAGGCGCTGCTTGACCGTGTGGGAGGAAACGGCGGCGTCGGACCGGATGGCGGTGGTAAAAAAGCTGCGGATAGGCAGCACTCTTCCCTGAAACTGCACATATTTGCTCTGAACCGCGCGGCTGACCGTGGAGGTGCTGACGTTCATCTTCTCGGCAAGCTGCTGCATCGTGACCGGCAGCAGCTCGCCGCCGGAGCAGAGAAAGCTGCGCTGCTCCTCGGCAATGAGCGTGATGAGCTGCAAAAGCGTATCGCAGCGGGTGCGCACGCCCTTGATGAGTGCCTGCGCTTCGGAAAGCTTTTCCTTTACATAGCGCTGCACCTCGAGATCCGGAGAGGCAAGCAGCGCGGAATACTCCGCGTTGATCGAAAGACGCGGCAGAATGCGCTCGTTCAGCTCGATAACAAGCTGCCCGCGATGCAGGGAAAAGGTCGCGTCCGGCGCGACATAGGCAATCTGCTCGCTGCCGGCAAAGCTGCGCGAGGGGATGGGATTGAGCGCAAGCACCCTGGCGGCGGCGGCCCTGGCTTCGCTGACGCTGACGCCGAGCAGGGCGGCGAGACCGGAAAAGTCGCGCTTGCCGAGCATTTCAAGTCCGCTGCGCGCGATCTTCAGCGCCAGCGGGTCGAGCGAGCGGCTCTGCGCCAGCTGGAGCGTCAGGCATTCGGAAAGGTCGCGCGCGCCTACGCCGGGAGGGTCGAGCATCTGCACGGCAAAAAGAGCCTGCTCAAGCGAAAAGAGCGGGATATCAAACTCCCGCGAGAGTTCCTCGAGCGGGCAGTCAAGGTAGCCGCGCTCATCGAGACAGTCGATCAGAAAACGGCACAGACGCAGCGATTCATCGTCCACCAGCTTCATCTGGCCGATCTGCTCGTTCAGATGGTCGCGGAAGGTTTTTTCCCGCGTGAGGAAGGCGCTGATGTCCGGCGCATCCTCCGCGCTGTGCAGGGTGCTGTGCCATGCCTCCTCCCCGCGCAGAAGCACGGCCTCCCGATCGGGCGAGGGGGATTCATTCGGCAGCTCCGTTTCGTAATAGGTCGGCGCCTGCACGTCCAGCAGCGGGTTGGACAGGGCGAGTTCCTGAAGATATTCGGTCAGTTCCGGGGCGGAGAGCTGAAGACAATCCAGCGACTGCCGCATCGACTGAGTGAGCGCCAGCTTTTGGGTCAGAGCCTGTGCCTGCTCCAGCTTCATGCCGGTCCGCCTCCCTTCCCGTGTTAAGTCCCATGATTATCAGTATAGCAGTTTTTTCCCGCTTTCGCAACAAGGATTTCAGTGGGAAAAAGCGCGCTCCCGCCTGCACGGGAGCGCGCTTATCCTGTGGAATTGCCTTACGGCAGAGGGATCTCCTTGCTGTCGAAAAGCGTTTTCAGTTCGATCGAGGTGCGCGAATCGCCAAATTTCTTGATTTGGGAGAGCAGCTGATCCAGCTGCGGCGTATCGCGCACGGCGAAGCGCAGCAGCGCGTTAAACTCGCCGACTACGTGATAGTGGCTGATGACAGCACTTTGCGCCGCACAGAAATCGCAGAACTTGTCATACTTGTCCGGCTCGAGCGCCACGGAGATGAAGCCGGTGATGTTGCAGTCGAGGCGGGTGCGGTCCACATCGATGTGATAGCCGCGGATCACGCCGTTTTCCTCCATGCGGCGGATCCGCTCGGAAACGGCGGGCGGCGTAAGACCCACGAGGTCGCCCATGCGGCGCAGCGTGCAGCGGCTGTCCGCCTGCAGTAGATTGAGGATCTGGTAGTCGGTCCTGTCCATGGTGATTCCTTCTTCCCTGTCCGGTTTACACGATCCTGCCGCGCTTGATGACGGTTCTGGCAAGGTTGCTGCCCACGCGGTAGCAGATGTAGTCCAGGTCGGGCGCGTCCCAGATGACGAGATCGCCCAGCTTGCCTGCCTCCACCGAGCCGACGGTGTCCGCCATGTCGATGGCGGCCGCGCCATTGAGCGTGACGGCGGTCAGCACCTCCTCGGGCGTGAGCCTGTACTTCAGGCACCCGAGGTTGATGACGAACTGCATATTCAGGCACGGGCAGGAGCCGGGGTTGAAGTCCGTCGCCATGGCGACGGGAACGCCGGCGCTTACCATAGCGCGCGCGGGCGCGAACACCGCGCCGAGATTGAAGCTTGTGGCAGGCAGCAGGCAGGCGATCACGCCGCCCTTTGCCATGCTCTCAATGCCCTCCGGCGGGCAGACGATCAGATGCTCGGCCGAGATCGCGCCGATCTCGCCGGCGAGCTGGCTGCCGCCGATGGCCTCGATCTCGTCGGCATGGATCTTGGGACGGAGACCGTATTTGAGGCCCGCCTCAAGCACCTGGCGGGACTCTTCCACCGTAAAGGTATCGGCTTCGCAGAACACATCGCAGAATTTGGCGATGCCCTGCTCCTTGACGCGCGGGATCATTTCCTCACACACAAGGCGGACGTATTCCTCGCGGTTGGCCTTATACTCAGCGGGAACGAGGTGCGCGCCCATAAAGGTCGCCACAAGGTCGATCGGGTGGCGACCGTCAAGATCCTTGATGACCTGAAGCGCCTTGAGTTCATGCTCGGTGGCAAGGCCGTAGCCGCTTTTGGCCTCGACCGTGGTGGAGCCGAAGCGCAGCATTTCGTTCAGGGCCTTTTCTGCTTTGTCGGCAAGCTCCTGCTCTGTTGCGCGGCGGGTAGCGTTGGTCGTGGACTGGATGCCGCCGCCCGCGTTCTGGATATCGAGGTAGCTTGCGCCGTGCAGCTTGAGACCCAGCTCGTTCTGACGCCAGCCGCCGAAGATCAGGTGCGTGTGGGCATCGACAAGACCCGGGGTGACGAGATTGCCGCCGGCGTCAACGATTTCCGCGCCATCGGCGGCGGGGACAGCGCCGGAGCCGACGGAGGCGATGACGCCGTCTTCCATAAGCACCCACGCGTCCTTTAAGAATTTGATCCTGCCCTGCTCCTCGCCGCAATGAGCGGACTTGCCCTCCGGCGTAGCCAGCAGGCCGATGTTCTTCACGAGTAACTTTTTCATAGTAAATGTTGTCCTTTCTCGCTGTTGGAAAGAGCATCCTGCTCAAAAAAGGGGCTTTGTAAAAAGCCCCTTTTTTGAAGTGTTTTCTTAGTGCATATATTCCTTCACGGCCTTTTCGCAGAGTTCTTCGTCCGCGACGTAAGGCATGGTGATGTGATCCTGGCCCTCGTACATCTTGTTGTACTCGGCGACCGTGGTCATGGCGTTTTCGTTGCGCGCCCAGCTGCGGCGGGCAACGCCGACCATGGTGTCCCAGGGCATGGACATCTTCAGAATGGTATCAACGCGCTCGGAGCCGTCCAGCACCATGCCGAAGCCGCCGTTGATGGCGCGGCCGATGCCCGTGCCGCCGCCGTTGTGCAGGGCGATGTAGCTCATGCCGCGCGCCGCGTTGCCGGCGTAGCACTGCGTGGCCATTTCGGCCATAATGTTGGAGCCGTCCTTGATGTTGGAGGTCTCACGGAAGGGCGCGTCGGTGCCGCCGGTGTCGTGATGGTCGCGGCCAAGAATGACGGGGCCGATCTCGCCGTTGCGGACCATTTCGTTGAACTTGAGCGCGAGGTTCATGCGGCCCATGGCGTCCTGATAGAGGATGCGGCACTGGGTACCGACGACCAGCTTGTTCTTCTCCGCGTCGCGGACCCAGACATAGTTGTCGTAGTCCTGATAGCGGCGGTTGTGCGCCTTGATGTACTCGGCGGCAGCCACGTCGGTCTTGTGCAGATCCTCGGGGTTGCGGCTCAGGCAGCACCAACGGAACGGGCCGTAGCCGAAGTCGAACAGGCAGGGACCGAGGATATCTTCGACGTAGGAGGGGAAGATGAAGCCGTCGAGGTCGTTCTCGCCGTTCTTGCAGATGCTCTTCACGCCGGAGTCGTAAACAGCCTTGAGGAAGCTGTTGCCGTAGTCGAAGAAGTAGGTGCCGCGCTCGTGGAACTTGCAGATCATCTCATAGTGATGCTGCAGCGTCTTGTCAACGAGCTTGCGGAAGCCCTCGGGATCCTTGTCGAGCATCTCGGTGCGCTGCTCGAAGGTGAGGCCCTGCGGGCAGTAGCCGCCGTCGTAAGGAACGTGGCAGGAGGTCTGGTCGCTCATCAGGTCAACGTGGACGTTCTTCTCGTAGAGGTACTCAAGAAGATCCACAATGTTGCCGTTATAGGCGACAGCGCAGGGCTTGCCTTCCTTCTGATGCTCGAGGGCGATCCTGGTGGCCTCTTCGAGGGAGGAGGTGCGGTGGCTGACCCAGCCCTGGGTGTAACGGGTCTCGATACGGGAATCATCGACCTCGGCAATGATGGACGCGGCGCCGGCGATCTCGGCGGCCTTGCCCTGCGCGCCGCTCATGCCGCCAAGGCCGGCGGAGACGAACAGGCGGCCCGTCAGATCCTTGTCGTTGGGGATGCCGAGCTTCAGGCGGCCGGCATTGAGCAGCGTGTTGAACGTGCCGTGAACGATGCCCTGAGGGCCGATGTACATCCAGCCGCCGGCGGTCATCTGGCCGTAGTTGGCAACGCCGAGCGCAGCCGCGCGGTTGAAGTTCTCCTGATCGTCGAACGTGCCGACCATCAGACCGTTGGAGATGATGACGCGGGGGGCGAGCTTATGGGAGTGGAACAGACCCAGAGGATGACCGGACATGACGACCAGAGTCTGCTCATCGGTCAGCTGCTCGAGGTACTTCTTGATCAGGCGGTACTGCATCCAGTTCTGGCAGACCTGACCGGTCTCGCCGTAGGTGACCAGCTCGTAGGGGTAGAGCGCGATGTCAAAGTCGAGGTTGTTGTCGATCATGACCTGAATGGCGCGGCCCTCGATGCACTTGCCCTTGTATTCGTCGATGGGCTTGCCGTAGAGCTTGCCCTCGGGGCGGAAGCGGTAGCCGTAAATGCGGCCATGCTCTTCCAGCTCCTGCGCAAACTCCTTGGCCATCTGCTCGTGATGGTCGGGGTGGATGTAACGCAGCGCGTTCTTGATGGCGAGCGCCTTGTCCGCTTCGGTCAGATGGGATTCGCGGCGGGGAGCGCGGCGATAGCAGGACTCAAACTTCGGGTACTCCGGAAGCTCATAATCCAGCTTGATCGTCATGGCTTCGTCTGCAAGATTGATCATGGTGGTTCCTCACTTTCATAAAATTGATTTTCGTAAAAAGAGATAAAAAAGTAAAATCTTCATTCCGATTTCCTTTACATCTTGCATTATAACAAAGAACTGCTATAATGAAAAGTACTTAATTTGTCGTAATCCCATATCAAAAAAGTATTAAGGAGGAAGCGGCCGTGAAGCTCAGACAGCTGGAGTATTTCTGCGCGGTGGCCGAGGCGAGGAGCATTTCCGCTGCGGCGCGCGAGCTGCACGTTGCCCAGCCGCCGATCTCGCGGCAGATCGCGCAGCTTGAAGAGGAGCTGGGCGTGCAGCTGTTTGTGCGCGGCAGCAAGGGCATGGCGCTTACCGACGCAGGGCAGAGCCTGTACCGCCAGACACAGCAGATCTTTCAGGACCTGCACCGCGTGGAGGACAGCGTGCGCAGTGTGGGCGCGGGGATGAGCGGGCGCATCCGGCTGGGCGTGATCTACTCTGCCGTACCCTATGCGCTGCGCTATGTGGAGCGGTATCACCGCGCGTATCCGCAGGTGGAGCTTTATATCCGCCTCGGCTCGCCGCAGGAGCTGATCGAGGCGCTGAACCACGGGGATCTGCACGCGCTGTTTCTGCGCACAGCCGCGCGCGAGCCGAGCGGGCTGCAGGAACGGATCCTCGGCGAGGACGCGCTGGAGCTGATCATGCGCCGGGATATGGATCCCGCGCCGGAGCTTCCGGCAGTGCCGATCGAGCGGCTGAAAAACGTGCCGATGTGTCTGCTGCGCTCCGACGACCTGTGGAGCTACAACGATTTTCTGGTGCAGGAGTGCCAGCGCAGCGGCTTTACGCCGAACGTTGCCTGCCACTGCTACGATACCCCCATGGCGATGCAGATGGTACTCTCGGGCTTTGGCATCAGCTTTCTGCCGCGCTCCATCCTCAGCACGCATCCGGGCGCGCCGCTGTGTGCCAAGCCCATTCGCGCGCTGCCCATCCGTTCCTATGCGGTGCTGGCGTGGAGCGGCGAGACGCTCGGCGCGCCCTGCGTGCAGCGCTTTGTGGAGCAAAATATCACTTAAAAAAATTAAGCGCCCATCAGCAAACGATAAAGAAAACCTGTTTACGCTGTCCGGCGCGCCGCGATATAATAACAGCGATACCGCCGAAACGGCGCATTTTGGGCGCGCCCCGGCTGTATATATGCAAAAAGAGACGATTCATTAAAATAAATTAAACGGAGGAAATGACCAATGGCAAAGCTTATCGAATGCATCCCCAATTTCAGCTGCTCCAAGGAAAAGGACGAGGCCACCTATAACGCCCTCGTCGAGACCGCCAAGAGCGTTCCCGGCTGCACCCTGTTCGACGCCCAGACCGACGGCAACCACAACCGCTGCGTCTTCACCCTCATCGGCTCTCCCGAGGCCATCGAGGAGGTCGCCTTCCAGCTGACGAAGGTCGCCACCGAGCGCATCGACATGAACAAGCACCACGGCGAACACAAGCGCATGGGCGCGACCGACGTGATCCCCTTCGTTCCCCAGATGGACGTGACCGTTGAGGAAGCCGTTGAGATGTCCAAGCGCGTTGCCCAGCGCATCTGGGACGAGCTGAAGGTTCCCTCCTTCCTGTATGAGGACAGCGCCACCCGCCCCGAGCGCCGCAACCTCGCCACCTGCCGCAAGGGCGAGTTCGAGGGTATGCCCGAAAAGCTCCTCCAGCCCGACTGGGCGCCCGACTACGGCGAGCGCAAGATCCACCCCACCGCCGGCATCACCGCCATCGGTGCCCGTATGCCGCTGGTCGCGTTCAACTGCAACCTCGCTACCTCTGATGTTGAGATCGCCAAGAAGATCGCCAAGGTCATCCGCGGCTCCTCGGGCGGCTTCCGCAGCTGCAAGGCCATGGGCTTCATGCTTGAGGACCGCGGCATCGCGCAGGTCTCCATGAACATGGTCAACTACGAGGATACCCCGCTGTATGTCACCTATGAGATGATCAAGGCCCTGGCCGAGCGCTACGGCACCCGCGTCATCGAGAGCGAGATCGTCGGCCTGACGCCCGCCAAGGCGCTGATCGACTGCGCCGAGTTCTACCTCAAGGCCAAGGACTTCGACTGCAAGAAGCAGGTCATGGAGTACCATTTAATTGATATGGAATAATTTCCGCGAGGGAGAATGGAACAATGAAACTTGCTGATATGACCGTTACCGGCTTTGCCGATATCGTTTCCTCCGACGCGCCCGCGCCGGGCGGCGGCTCCTGCGCCGCGCTTTACGGCTCCATCGGCGCCGCGCTGACCGCGATGGTCGGCGGGCTGACCCAGGGCCGCAAGAAGTATGCCGAATACGCCGAACACGCCGCAGAGGTCGAGAAAAAGGGCAACGAGCTGAAGACCCGCCTGCTCGACGTCATGGACCGCGACACCGAGGCGTTCAACGTTGTTTCCGCTGCGTTCGGTATGCCCAAGGCGACCGATGAGGAAAAGGCCGCCCGCTCCGCCGCCATTCAGGACGGCCTGAAGGGCTGCACCAAGACCCCCATGGAGATGATGGAGCTCATCGACGAGACCCTGACGCTCGCGCAGTCCCTGCTCGGCCGCTTCAACGATACCTCTGCAAGCGACCTGGGTGTTGCGTTCCTGTCGCTCAAGGCCGGTATCCAGGGCGCGTGGCTGAACGTGCTGATCAACGTCGGCTCCCTGAAGGATCAGGAGTTTGCCGCAGAGTACCGCGCTAAGGGCGAGGCTCTGCTGGCGCACGCCCTGCCCCTTGCCGACGAGTGCTACGCCGCCATCGTCAAGCTCATCGAGGGCTAAGAACAATCAGAACAAATGGCTTCGGTGCTTTTGCCGGAGCCATTTGCATCTTTTCTGTAAAGGAGTTGTGATGAGAATGCAGCATCTGAAGCCGGAGGATTACGTTACAACAAAATGGTCCGGCGGGCTGACGACGCAGCTGGGCATCGCGCCGGAGGGCGCGGTGTACGCCGGGCGCGATTTTCTGTGGCGGATCAGCTCCGCCACGGTGGATGATGAAGAATCTGACTTTACGGCGCTGCCCGACTATGAGCGCCTGATCTCCACGCTTGAGGGAACGATCGAGCTGAGCCACAACGGCGGCGAGCGGCTGACGCTTCGCCCCTATGAGGTCCATCGCTTCGACGGCGGCGACGACACCCATTCCTGGGGCCGCTGCCGCGACTTCAACCTGATGCTCCGCAAGGGCAGGTGCGCGGGATGGATGCATGGCGAGACGCTGGCTGCGGGCGAGGAGAAGAGCATTCACGGTTCGCAGGGCGTGACGCTTGTGTATTGCGGCGCGGGCGGCGTGACGGTGAGCGCGGGCGCTGAGAGCGCGGCGCTCAAGGCCGGCGAGGCTGCCCGCCTTGACGGGTACTCCGGCGTGGTGACGCTGCGCGCTGAGACCGGCGCACAGCTGATGCTGGTGAAGGCGGAAGGGGCCTGAACCGGCGCAAAACGGAAAAGGAAGCGGATCCTGCGGGATCCGCTTCCTTTTTTGCTGCATTGTGAGGTCAGCCGAGATAGTTCAGCGGGTTGACATACGAGCCGTTGCGCTGGATGCCGAAGTGGCAGTGGACGCCGCTGGCCACGCCGCTGCGGCCGGCCCTGGCGATCTGTTGGCCCTTGTAAACGGTTTGCCCAGCAGAAACGAGCAGAGAGGAATTGTGTTCGTAATAGGAGACATAACCGTTGTTGTGGTCGATAATGACCACATAACCCATCGCGCCCTTGTAGCCGGAGTAGGTGACGCGGCCGCCGTCGGCTGCGTAGATAGGCGTGCCGTAGGAGCAGGCGATGTCGATACCCTTATGGTTGGTGGTCGCGCCGCGGATACCGGTGTTGCGATAGCCGAAGTAGGAGGTGATGCGCCCCGAACACGGCCAGCGGAAGCTGCCGGTGGGATACCACGAGGGACGCTCCTTTGTGCCGCGCGCGCGCGTTTCCGTCACGGGATCGCTGAGGGTGACGGAGGAGATGATCTCGCGCTCCTGCTCCTCCCCGTTAACGTAAACAACGTCTGCCACGATGTCCGCCTTGCCGTATACGCCCCTGGACAGCACGCGCTCATCGCCCCGATACATACTGGAATCGTCCACATAGGAGATCTCGTAGTTCACATCGTCGATGTAGTTCTGGCGCTCTGTGACCTTAACGGTCAGGTAGGGGACGGCGTTTGAGAGCGTGAGCGTATCGCCGATGTGGATTCGGTTGATGTCATAGCCGGGGTTGAGCGCCTCCAGCTCGGCGGAGGTCATGCCGTTGTTGTTGGCGATCTGCCCCCAGGTGTCGCCCTTGACGACTGTGTAGGTCACTTCGCCCGCCTTGGTGGAATTGAGGATCTCGGCGATCGCGCCAAGGTTCATGATACTGTCGGTGGGGACGTAGCCCTCGGCAATGCGGACATTCTCCACAAAGCCGACGGTAAGCGTGTCCGCCGAGACGTACATCTGCTTGAGCTGATCCAGCAAATCGTCCAGCGCCCCGGCATATTCCGTCGAGCCGATCAGCTCGTCGTTCACATAGAGCGAATAGCCGTAGGTCACCTGCCCCAGCTCGTCCGCCAGCTCCTGCTCAAAGTCTTCCGTTTCGGCAATGTCGCTGCGGCGGACAAAGGCGGTGGAATAATGAATGGCGTCCTCGGTGATGGAGTAGGCCTTGCCGAGCGTTTCGGTCGTGATGCTTTCAAGCTTGGCGGCGGTACGCCGGGCAAGCGCCGCGCTGCCCACGGTGTCCACAACGCTGCCGTTGTATTCGACCACCGTTCCCAGCGTAAAGAACGAGAAGAACAGCGCGACCGCCGCAACGACCGCTGCGCCGCCGATGAAATACAGCGGGTGGAGACGGCGCGGATGCCAGCGCTGCTCGCGCTTGCCGGAATTGCGGATGCGGACAAGGCGCAGCGCCTGAAGCTTTTCGCGCAGCAGCGAGCGCCACATGGGAAACATTCCACCGGCAAACAGAAACAGCTGCACTAGAAAGCGATTCGATTCGGGGAAATTGCGTTCGCGCGTTTCGCGCAGCACGGCGCGGGCGCGCGGGCCGACGCGGCGAATGCGGCGGCTCATTCCTGCGAAAAATGCGGCGATATGCGCCAGCAGGGCGGTAAACCATGCGCGGATCGCTGTGCCTGCCGGCGGCGTTCCGCGCGCCGGACGACGGAGGCGCTCCGCAGCGCGGGCGCTTCCTGTGCGCGCGCCGCCCCGGCGTTCGTCCTGCTGTCTGGTTCGATTCTGCTGTGCCATATCAAGACTCCTTAGAGAACAAAGCAATAAAAAAGTTACAAAATGTAACTACTCCTATCATAGCGGCTTTTTCGGCGCACGTCAACCCTTTTTGAGCAAAGATACCGCGATAATGTTGCCCAAGTTTTGAAAATTTGTAAACTTTTGCGGGATTTTCCCTTGAGACGGGGAAAAAAGAGGTGTATACTATAACGCGTGAATTTGTGCCGGAAAAGCGGCACGAAACTTTCAGGAGGACACATTATGTTTGGCAAACTGATCAATACGCTGAAGAAAAACCCCAAGACCATCGTCTTCACCGAGGGTACCGACCCCCGCATCCTCGAGGCCAGCGCGCGCCTGCTGTCCGGTAACTTCCTTAAGCCTGTTCTGGTCGGCAATGCCGATGCGATCGCGGAGGCGGCGGAAGAGGTCGGCTTCAATATCCGCGGCGCGGAGATCATCGATCCCGAGGCTTACGACGACATGGACGCCATGGTCGAAAAGATGGTCGAGCTGCGCAAGGGCAAGATGACGGCCGATGAGTGCCGCGCGGCGCTGAAGAAGAGCAACTACTTCGGCACCATGCTCGTTAAGATGGGCAAGGCGGACTGCCTGCTCGGCGGCGCGACCTATTCCACGGCGGACACCGTGCGTCCCGCGCTGCAGCTCATCAAGACCAAGCCCGGCAACAAGATCGTTTCTTCCTGCTTCATTATGGTCCGCCCCTCCGCTTCCGGCGAGAACGAGGTGCTTGCCATGGCCGACTGCGCCATCAACATCAGGCCCAGCGAGGACGAGCTGGTTGAGATCTGCAAGGAGACCGTTTCCTGCGCCAAGATCTTCGGCGTTGACCCGAAGGTCGCCTTCCTGAGCTATTCCACCCTCGGCTCCGGCAAGGGCGAGGATGTGGACAAGATGCGCAACGCCTGCGAGAAGGCTAAGGCGCTCATGCCTGAAACGCCCATCGGCGGCGAGTTCCAGTTCGATGCTGCCGTCTCCCCCGCGGTCGCCAAGACCAAGCACATCACCGATGGCGTCGGCGGCCACGCCAACACCTTCATCTTCCCCGACATCAACGCCGGCAACATCGGCTATAAGATCGCGCAGCGTCTCGGCTCGTTCGACGCTTACGGCCCCATCCTGCTGGGCCTGAACGCGCCGATCAACGACCTTTCCCGCGGCTGCAACGCGCAGGAGGTCTACTCCATGGCGATCATCACGGCGGCGCTTGCATAAGCGCTTGTGCAAAAGCGTTCCCGGAACTTCGGCGGCTTCCAAATGGAAGCCGCCGTTTTTTTACGCGCGCGGTACGCTTCAAATGTTTTGAATGTATGGAATATCTGGATAAGATATACAAATAAAAACTTGAGATTTTGTGCAATATGCACATAAGTGAACGAAAAAGTTCAGCTACCTTTTTCCGGCTAAGGGGAAGACAAAAAATCCTCTCATGATATAATGTGGGGGAGCAGAGCGGAGCGGGGGAATGCTCCGCAGGGCATCATTACAATTATTTCGTGGAGGGTCATCATTATGGCTATCAAAGTGGGCATCAACGGCTTCGGACGCATCGGCCGCGTCGTGCTGCGCATCATGATCGAGCATCCGGAGCAATTCGACATCTGCGGCATCAACCTGCGCAAGGCGGATGTGGACTATATGGTCTACATGATCAAGTACGATTCCGTGTTCCGCCGGTTCAACGGCACGGTAGAGCACGAAGACAAAAAGCTGATCGTGAACGGACACAAGATCCACGTCTTCAGCGAATCCGACGCGGCCATGATCCCCTGGTCCAGCTGCGGCGCGGAATACATCATCGAATCCACCGGCGCTTACAACACCACCGAGAAAGCCTCCCGCCACTTTAAGGGCGGCGCGAAGAAGGTCATTCTGACCGCGCCGGCCAAGGACGAAGTGACCCCCACGTTTGTTATGGGCGTGAACCATATGCTCCTGCGCCCCGATATGAAGATCGTCTCCAACGCATCCTGCACCACCAACTGTCTGGCGCCGCTTGCCAAGGTCGTGAACGAGGAGTTTGGCATCGAGCAGTCGCTCATGTCTACCATCCACGCCGCCACCGCCAAGCAGAAGGCGGTCGATTCCCGCGGCGGCAGCGACTGGCGCACGGGCCGTTCCATCCTGAATAACATCATCCCCTCTTCCACCGGCGCAGCCAAGGCCGTTGGCCGTGTGATCCCGGAGCTGTACGGGAAGATGACCGGCATGAGCTTCCGCGTCCCTACGGCAGACGTTTCCGTTGTTGACCTGACCGCCCACCTCAAGGTCAAGACGACCTATGCCGATATCTGCTATGCCATCCGCCACGCCAGCGAAACGACGATGAAGGGCATCATCGGCTATACGGCCGATCAGGTCGTCTCCACGGACCTGATCGGCAATCCCTGCCCCTGCATCTTCGACGAGACGGCCGGCATCATGCTCGACAACGACTTTGTCAAGCTGATCGCCTGGTACGATAACGAATGGGGCTACTCCAACATGGTCGTCCGCCTGCTCGAACACATGGTCGGGGTGGACGAGGGCCGGATCGAGCCGGAGAAGCGCGTAGTTCCCCGGGAAGTGCCGGCCGAACACGCTGAGGAAGCGTGATATGACGTAAAAAAGGAGGACGCAGCTGCGTCCTCCTTTTTTGTTAGTTCTGTTCCGGCGCACCTCCGCCGGCCGCTTCGTCCCTTGCCTCCGCCAGCTTTTTTTCCAGCGCCTCCGGCGTCAGCTCGTCCTCCATGCCGCGCGCGTGCAGCACGTCTGCGCGCGTGATGGTCATGAGGTCGTCCTTTGTGACGCTCGCCAGCTGCGCAAGGCGGTTCGCCTGCGCGGTGAGGATCTGCTCGAAAAGGTTGCGCACGCCGCGCGCGTTGCCGAACGTCACGCCGTCGGCGTTTTCATCGTAGATGAAGTCCTTTACGTCCTGCTCGGCGTCGGGCGCAAGGATGTAGCTTGACTTGCCGCAGCGCATCTTGAAGATCTCCAGCATTTCGTCAAGAGAATAGTCGTCAAAGTGCAGGTAGCGGTTAAAGCGGGATTCCAGGCCGGGATTGGAACGGATGAACTTCTCCATCAGCCCGTCGTAGCCCGCAACGATGACCACCAGATCATCGCGGTGATCCTCCATCGCCTTGAGCAGCGTGTCGATGGCCTCCTGGCCGAAGTCGTTGTCACCCTTGCCGTTGAGCGCGTAGGCCTCGTCGATGAACAGCACGCCGCCGAGCGCCTTTTCAATGGCCTTGCTCGTTTTGATGGCCGTCTGGCCGACGTAGCCTGCGACAAGGCCGCTGCGGTCCACCTCGACAAGCTGCCCCTTGGAGAGAATGCCGAGCGAGCGGTAGATGCGCGCCATCAGGCGCGCGATCATCGTCTTGCCCGTGCCGGGGTTGCCGGTGAAGACCATGTGCAGCGAAAAGTCGGCGTTCGGAAGCCCCGCCTCCTCGCGCCGCTTGAAAACGGTCGCCATGTTGATGAGGTTATTTACCTCGCGCTTGATCTCGCCAAGGCCGACATAGCCGTCCAGCTCCTTTTTCAGGTCCTCTATTTTCTCCGGCGGGGGAAGCGGCGCTTCCTCCTCCTTTTTCTCCCCCGCGGCAGCAGAGGCGGCGGGCTTCTCGGGCTTTGCGCCGTCCGCGCGCCCCGGCGCAGCCTTTTCGGGCGCGGCAGAACTCGGCGTGTCCGGCGTCAGCGGCGCGCCCCAGAAGTCGCTGCCCATGCGGTTTAAGTTGTTCTGCGTCATTGTGCGGATGACGTCGAGCTGCTGGAGGATGATCTCGTCCTTTTTGTCCATGTCAGTTCTCCCTTCCATACGGTGTGTGCGCCATCGCGCGCAGCAGCAGCGCGGTGACGGAGCCGCTGAGCGCACCCGTGAAGAGCGATACCAGCAGCAGAAGCGGCAGATAGTAAAGCGGTGCGTCCGAACCCAGCGTGAGCATCGCGGCGCAGACCTGTCCGCAGTTGTGCGCCGCCGCGCCCGCAATGGAAATGCCGAAGATGCTCAGCCTTCCGGCGCGGCGCAGCAGCGCCATCATCAGCAGCGCCGCGACCCCGCCCAGCAGCGAGAACAGCAGCGCTGATGCATTGCCGGCGAACAGCGCGCCGAGCGCGCAGCGCGCAAGCAGAACGCACATGGCGCTGGAGAATCCGAGCGTGCAGAGCGCGTACAGCGTAACGATATTGGCAAGCCCCAGCTTGACGCCCGGCAGCGGCACGAGCAGCGCCAGCGGGAAAAACGACTCCAGATAGGAAAGCGCCAGCGCCAGCGCCGAAAGCACCGCGCAGAGCGCGAGCTGTTTTGTGCTGATCCTCATCATGTCCGTCACCCCGCGATCAGGTCGTATCCGTCGGCAGCGCCGGAAAGCGTGACTGAAATGCGCGCCGGCAGGCACACGATGCTCTGCCCCGCGCGCGAGATCGCGCCGGAGCGGACGCAGTCCTGGTTGGGACAATCGCTGTGCGCCACGCGCACCGCGCCGTTTTCCGCCGTTATGGTGAGCGTGTAGCCGCGGTTTTCATAGCGCCCGCCGGCGTAGGCGCTGAGCGGTGTGCGCTCGGCCTCCGCGCCGTCCACGGAGACGATGACCGTGAGCGCGCCGGCCTGCCGCGCCTGCAAAAACGGACGCGCGCCGAGCAGAAGCGCCAGCAGCAGCACGGCCAGCACCACAAGCGCGTCCCACCAGACGGGCTTCAGCTCAGGAGAGCGCTTCATAGCGATACCTGCTTTCTTCGCTGGGCGAAAACCGGCCGGAAAGCCCGTCCGTGTAGCCCACGCACCCATCGTCCGTGACCAGAATGAGATCGAACGCCGTCCCCTGCGCGGCAAGCGATGCGCGCAGCGCCATCGCGCCGTCCTTCCCAAGAACAAAGCACGCTGTGGAAAGGGCGTCTGCCCACGCGCCGTTTTCGCATACGACCGTTACGCTGACAAGCCCGCTTTCAGCGGGACGGCCGGTCGCGGGATCGATGATGTGGTGATAACGCGCGCCGTTTTCCTCAAAGAAGCGCTCGTAAATGCCGGAGGTGACAATGAACGCATCCGACGCCGTAAGAACGCCAAGGTAACGCTCCGTGTCAGCCGGATCCTTGACGGCAATGCGCCAGTCGCTGCCGTCGGCCTTTTTGCCGATAACGCACACGTCGCCGCCAAGGTCGAGCGCAGCGGAAGCGATGCCCGCCGCCGTCAGCTGCGCGCGCAGCAGATCGGCGGCGTAGCCCTTGGCGATGCCGCCAAGGTCAAGCTGCGCGCCGTCCGCGAGCGTAACGGCGCAGCCGTCCGCCGTTTCTTCAACCTGCACCTTGTCCGTACCCGTGCGCGCGAGCAGCGCCGCCAGCTCGTCCGCGGACGGTACGCGCCGTTCGTCCTTCGTAAAGCCCCATGCGTCCAGCACGGGGGCGAGCGTGGGGTCAAACGCGCCGCCGGTCGCGTCAGAAACGGCAAGCGCCGTGCGGATCAGCGCGGGAAGCGCATCGTCCGCCGCATAGCCGACCGCCGCGCCCTGCGCGGCATTGAGCCTGTAAAGCGCACTGCTGTCCGCTGTGCGCGAAAGCACGGCGGTGTCGAGCGTGTGCAGTTCGCGCTCCGCCTCGTCGAGCGCGGCGGCCGTGTTCCTGCCATAGACGGTCAGGTTCATCACCGTGTCCATAGCGTAAACGGTGCGCGTTTCGCTCCGCTCCGCGCCGCAGGCGGCGAGTGGAAGCGCAAGAATAAGCAGCAGCGCTGCCAGATGCTTTTTCATAGCCGCTCCTGAAAATCGTGGAATGTTTTCTTTATTGTACGCGCGCAGCTGCGCGCTGTCAAAGCAAAAAAGCCGCGCGCTGAAAATTTTACAGAGGGGGACGCAACCTTTCTCCGTGCGTTCCCGTCTGAAAGAGTGAAGACAGGCCGGTCTTCCCGGCGCGCGGCGGCCGCCCGCACCGGAGAAAAGATGCTTCATGCATGGAGTAAACAGAGGTGATCGCTTTGACCGATGAACAGATCGTTCAGCTTTATCTTGCGCGTGCGGAGGAAGGCATCGCGCAGAGCGAAGAGAAATACGGCGCGCTGCTGCGCAGCGTCATCCGCCGGATCCTTCCGGACCAGCGCGATGCGGAGGAGTGCCTGAACGATGTGTGGAGCCGCGCATGGAATTCCATTCCGCCGGAGAAGCCGCGCGTGCTGAGCGCTTTTCTGGCGCGCATTGCGCGCAACCTTGCGCTGCACCGCTATACCTACAACCGCGCGGAAAAGCGCTCGAGCGCGCTCACGGAGGCGTTTGAGGAGCTGGAGCCGTGCCTGATCGGCGCGGAAGATGTACAGGCGGGAGTGGAGGCGCAGGAATTCCGCGCATGGCTGTGCGATTTTCTCCGCGCGCAGACGAGGGAAAGCCGTGTATTCTTCGTCCGGCGCTACTGGTACGGCGAAAGCATGAACGAGATTGCGTGCGCCTGCGGCTGCAGCGAGGAAAAGGTCAAATCCTCGCTGTTCCGTACCCGCAACCGCCTGCGCGAGGCAATGAAGAAGGAGGGCATCGCACTATGAACGAACGTAAATTCGAGGCCTTTCAGCACGCAGCTGATAAGGCGATGCTGGAGGAGGCACAGACACCCATGAAAAAGAAAAACACCTGGGCGCGCTTTGCGGCGGCAGCAGTAATCTGGCAGCCGTGGAACAGCGGCAGACCGGACGACGGCGGCGCCGTGCAGATCCCAAACCCGTGGACGGATACTACGCTGGAGAACATCCGGGCCATGGGCTATGATATGGTTCTGCCCGACGGCGCGGAGAACATTACCTTTACCGCACTGAACGCAGAAGGCGGCAGCGCGGCGATGGTGCAGGCGGATTACACGCTCGGCGGCGCGGAATATACCTGCCGCGCGGCAAAGACGGCGGAGCCGGAGGATATTTCCGGCCTGTATGAGACCTGGGAGCAGGACCTGAGCTGGACGGTGGGCGAAGCGCAGCTGCAAATGTGTACCAATAACCTCACGGGCTATGTCAGCTGGTATCTGCCCGGCGAGGAGCAGCAGTGGTGCGTGAGCAGCGCAAGCGGCGATGCGCAGCTTCTGCAGAACGCCGAGATCCTTGCCCAGGGGCTTGGGCAGGAGCTTGCCACCGCGCCGGAGGGCGCGGAAAACGTGATCCTCCGCGTCTTTTCGCTGGAGGGGCGCACCGTGGCTGAAACCGCCTTTACAGCGGACGGCGCGCGCTGGACCTACCGCACCGCGCCCGGCGAGCTGGAGCTGATCGATATTTCCGGCCTTGCAGACTTTTCCGCAGGCGCGGCGGGGCAGGTATCGTACTGCGAGGCGCGGCTGTCCTATGACGAGGGCGGCGCGGGCAAGATCGTCTGGTTTGATATCGTGCCGGGCATTGAATACAGCCTGAGCGTTGAGAGCGGCGCGAATGAGCAGATGCTGCTTGATATGGCGAACGCGCTCTTTGTCCCGATGCAGGGGGATGCCGGCTGAGCTGCGGCAGACTTGTCCTGCCGGCAATGAGCTGCCTAAAAAGGGGCTTCCGCACAAGCGGAAGCCCCTTTTACTGCTTTTTTGTTGGAAAGCCCGGCGGGGATAGCAGCGGAGGCGCGGCGCTTCCGGAGGAAGCTACCGCTTTCCCCATCCGATGAGGCAGCAGAGAAGGAATGCGGCAAGATCACAGATAACGACCGTTGCGCCCACGGGTGTGGAAAAAAGGTATGACCCCGTAAGCCCCAAGCAGAAGCACGCGACCGAAAGCCCGGCGGCAAAGCACACCACGCCGCGAAAGCTTTTGAACAGGCGCATTGCCGAGAGCGCCGGGAAGATGATGAGGCTTGAGAGCAGCATCGCGCCCATCATGCGCATTCCCAGCACGACCGTGAGCGCGGTGAGAACGGAGAGGATGCTCTTGTATGCGCCCACCCGCACGCCGGTGGCGCGGGCAAAGGACTCATCGAACGTGACGGAGAAGAGCTTGTGGTAAAACAGCACATACAGCGCCAGCACGCACAGCGCCAGCGCGGCGCTGAGGAAAACATCGGAGCGCGACATGGCAAGGATGCTGCCGAACATATAGCTGTCCACGTCCGTGGTCATGCCGGTGGTGAGCGCGGTAACGACCACGCCGATGGCGAGCGCCGAGGCGGAGAACACTGCGATCATTGCGTCCGCGCTGACGCGGCTCCTTTCCGCCGCGCGCAGCAGCACGAACGCCGCGATGACAACAACGGGGATGGAGAACCACAGCGGCGCAAAGCCGCACGCTACCGCGACCGACAGCGCGCCGAACGACACATGGCTCAGCCCGTCGCCAATCATGGAGTAGCGCTTGAGAACGAGCGGCACGCCAAGCAGCGAGGCGCAGAGCGAAACGAGAATGCCCACGGCGAACGCCCGCACGATAAAGGGATAGGCGAACATGGAAAAAAGAAGCTTCATTTTGCGTCACCTCCAAAGCGCTGTCCGGCGGGCGATGCCAGAAACTCTGCCGCCGTGCCGTAAAAGCAGCCGGCGCGGTCCACGCAGAGCAGGTGCTTTGCCTCGCGCAGGGCGTTTTCCATGTCGTGCGTGACCATGATGACGGCCATGCCCTCGTGCCGGTTAAGGTAGCGCAGCGTTTTGTAAAGATCCTGCACGCTTGCGGGGTCAAGTCCGGTAACGGGTTCGTCAAGGATGAGCAGATCGTTCGCCGCGCACAGCGCGCGCGCCAGCAGCACGCGCTGCTGCTGCCCGCCGGAAAGCTCACGGTAGCAGCGGTCCTTCAGCTCCAGCACGCCGAGCTTGCCAAGATTCATCAGCGCGGCGGAGCGCTCCGCCGCTGTGTAGAAAAAGCGCGTGCGGCGGTTGGAAAAGCCGGATAGTACGACCTCGCTCACCGTTGCGGGAAAGTCGCGCTGGGTGGGCGTCTGCTGCGGGAGATAGCCCAATCTGCCCTCGCGCTGGGCGGGACAGTCGATGCGGCCGGCGAGCGGCGGCAGCAGACCGAGCAGCGCGCGCAGCAGCGTTGATTTGCCGCTGCCGTTTTCGCCCACGATGCACAGGTAGTCCCCCGCGCGGACGGTGAGCGTCAGGTGTTCGAGCAGCGCCCGGCGCTCGTAGCCGAGCGTGACGTCCTCGCAGGCGAGGACAACGGGTGGTTCGTTCATTCGTACAGCCCCTTTCCAAGCGCTTCATAATTGCGCTCCATGAGCGTGAGATACGTCTCGCCCGCATCGAAATCCGTGCGCGAGACGGTCTGCATCGAATACAGCGTTCCGATCGCCGCGCCGGTGCATTCGCTCACCGCAGCGGCGACCTTTTTTGTGCCAAAGTCGATCGTATAGACCACGGGGATGCCCTCGCCCTCCACCTTGTCGATGAGGTACTTGATGGTTGCGAGCGACGGCTCGGTGTCGCCCGAGCAGCCGTGAAACGCCGCGCGGTAGTCAAGGCCGTATTCGCGGCAGAAATAGAGCATGGGGAAGCGATCGGCAAAAATCAGAAGCCTGCGCGGCGCACCTTCGCAGAGCGCGGCAAAGCGCGCGTCCAGCGCTTCAAGCTGCGCGCAGTAGCTATCGCAGTTCGCGCGGTAGAAGCTCTCGTTTGCGGGATCGGCCTCGCAGATGGCGTCGCAGACGGCGCGGCAGAGGACGGCGGCGTTTTTCGGCGACATCCAGATGTGTTCGTCGTATTCGACCTCGTCGCTGTCATGCCCGTCCGCCCCATGATCGTGGTCGTCGTGGCTGTGGTCATGCCCATGCTCATGATCGTCTGCGCCCTGCATTCCCTCGGCGTATTCCTCGTCCAGCGCGTCTACATAGTCCATCATGCGCGCAATGACGGCGATGTCCTCTCCGGCAGCGTCAAGCATCTCGTCTACCCAGTATTCAGCCTCGCCGCCGTTGTAGAGGAAGACGTCGGCCTCGGAGATCGTTACGGCGTCGAGCGGCGTCGGCTCAAAGCTGTGCGCCTCGCGCCCGGGCGAGAGCAGCAGCGTTATGTCCGCGCGGCCGCCGGCGATGGCGCGGGCGAAGTCATAGTAGGGGAACAGCGTTGCGACGATCTGAATTCTGCCGTCGTCCGCCTTTTCCGCAGGCGCGGCGCAGGCGGCGAGGGAAAGAATCAGCGCGAGCGCGAAAAGGAACGAAATGATGCGTTTCATGCGCCCTCCTGACATTGCCGGCACAGACCGTAAAGCATCGTTCTGTGTGGGTTGATGGAGAACCCGTGTTCCTGCTCCAGATGCTCGTAGAGCGGCGCGAGCCGGCGGCAATCAAGATGAACAATGCGTCCGCAGCGCTCGCACTTGAACAGGCAGCAGCTTGTCTCGCCGCCATGATCGCAGAACTGATAGCACGCACCCTCATCGGTTGTGACCTTGTGGACGGTTCCCTGCCGCTCCAGCCTTTCCAGCTGCCGGTAGACGGTGGCGAGGCCGATGCTTTCGCCGCTGCGGCGCAGCTCGTCAAGCAGGGCGTTGGCGCTCACGCATTCGCCGCGGTGCGAGGCGATGCAGGCAAGCACGGCCTTGTGCTGTTTGGTGGCATAGGTCGCCATGGCGGCACCTCCTGAAATATAAAAATGAAAATCAATTTCAAATTATAGCAGCGCTTTGGGATTTGTCAAGCGCCGGTTGTCTTTGCTGCGGAAAAATGATATGATGATACCGCACAGACGGCGCGGCAGTTTTCTGCGGCGCGCAGATCAAAAGAATTGGAAGGAGACCGGCAATGGATAATTTTTACTACCACGTCCCCACGGATATCTACTTCGGCAAAGGGCAGATCAGGCAGCTTGGCGGCCGCATGGCGCAGTTGAGCAAAAATGTGCTGCTCGTTTACGGCGGCGGCAGCATCAAGCGCAGCGGGCTGTACGATGAAGTAACGGCGCAGCTCCGGGAGGCGGGCATTTCATTCACGGAGCTTTCCGGCGTAGAGCCGAATCCCCGTATCGAATCGGTGCGCCGCGGCGTGGAACTCTGCCGCGAGCAGGGGCTGACGGCGGTGCTGGCTGTGGGCGGCGGCAGTACGATCGACTGCGCGAAGATGGTTGCGGCAGGCGCGCGCTATGCGGGAGACGCCTGGGAGCTTGTGCTGGATCGCAGCAGGATCATGGCGGCGCTGCCGGTCGCGGCGGTGCTGACAAACGCGGCCACCGGCTCGGAGATGGACGGATTCGCCGTTATTTCCGATATGAGCAAGCATGAAAAATGGGGGACGGGCAACGACCATACCAGGCCGGTGTTTTCCATCCTTGACCCGACCTACAGTATGTCGCTGCCCGCTTATCAGACGGCCAGCGGCGCGTCTGACATCATGAGCCATACGTTTGAAAACTATTTCAACCGCACAAAGGGCGCGTATCTCCAGTCACGCCTTGCCGAGGGCGTGCTGAAAACGTGCATCCATTACGCGCCCATCGCGCTGCGGAAGCCGGACGATTACGAGGCGCGCGCCAATCTGATGTGGGCGTCCAGCCTTGCGATCAACGGGCTGCTGGACTGCGGCGAGAGTACGTCGTGGTCGGTCCACGCAATGGAGCATGAGCTGAGCGCCTTTTATGATATCACACACGGCGCGGGTCTTGCGCTGCTTACGCCCTACTGGATGGAATACGTCCTGCGCGAGGAAACGGTGTGGAAATTTGTGGAATACGGCACAAATGTATGGGGCATTGACCGCAGCGGCGCGCCGATGGAGATCGCGCGCGCGGCGATCAGCAAAACGAGGGAATTCTTTACGGCCATCGGGATGCCCACGCATCTGCGCGAGCTGAACATCGACGATACGCACTTTGACGTGATGGCTGAAAAAGCCGCGAACGGCGGCCTTGCGAACGGTTTTGTGCCGCTCACCAAGGAAGACGTGCTGAAGATCTTCCGCATGGCCCTGTAAGCATTTCGCCCCATTTGCCGCCCGCAGGCGGCAAAGAATTGAAATCATAAATCGCCGCGACATGTGCGCGGCGATTTATTCTTCTCAGACCGCAAGTGTGGGATTTGCCCGCTCGCAGCGGGCAAATTATGCGCGCAGCGGGCTGCATCCCCCAAAATAAAAGGAACCGTCCCATTTGGGACGGTTCCTTTTATTTTGAGTTATCTTATTCGTAGATGGGGTACTTCTTCGTCAGGGCGACGACAGCCTCCTGCGCCTTTTCCTTGTTGCCTTCGAAGTCGCGGGCGACCATACCCATGATGCGGGCGATCTCCTTCATGTCCTCTTCCTTCAGGCCGCGGGTGGTGGCGGCGGGGGTGCCGACGCGGATACCGGAAGTGACGAACGGCTTCTCGGGGTCGTTGGGGATGGCGTTCTTGTTGACGGTGATGAAGCACTCGTCCAGGCGGCGCTCGATCTCCTTGCCGGTGATGTGGAAGTTGCGCACGTCAACGAGCATGAGATGGTTGTCCGTGCCGCCGGAGACGAGACGGAAGCCTTCCTTCATCAGGCCGTCGGCCAGAACGGCGGCGTTCTTCACGACCTGCTCGCCGTAGGCTTTGAACTCGGGCTTGAGCGCTTCGCCGAAGCAGATGGCCTTTGCCGCGATGATATGCTCGAGCGGGCCGCCCTGCGTGCCGGGGAAGACGGCGGAGTCGATCTTCTTGGCAAGGTTGATGGTCTCCATCTCGCCGGTCTCGATGTTCTTCTTGGTGATCTCGTTCTTGCAGAGGATCAGGCCGCCGCGCGGGCCGCGCAGCGTTTTATGCGTGGTGGAGGTGACCACGTCGGCATAGGGCACGGGGCTCTCATGAACGCCAGCGGCGACGAGACCGGCAATGTGCGCCATATCGACCATAAGGTAAGCGCCCACGGAATCGGCGATCTCGCGGAACTTGGCAAAGTCGATCTTGCGGGGATAGGCGGAGGCGCCGGCAAGGATCATCTTGGGCTTGCATTCCTGCGCGATGCGGTACAGCTCGTCATAGTCGATCTGTTCGGTCTCATCGTTGAGGGAGTAGGGGACCTGATGGAAATACTGGCCGGAGATGTTGACCGGGCTGCCGTGGGACAGGTGGCCGCCGTGGGCGAGGTTCATGCCCATGAAGGTGTCGCCGGGCTGGAGCATAGCCTTGAACGCGGCCAGGTTGGCGGAAGCGCCGGAGTGAGGCTGAACATTGGCGTGTTCGGCGCCGAAGAGCTGACAGGCGCGCTGGCGGGCGATCTCTTCCGTTTCGTCCACGCAGTAGCAGCCGCCGTAGTAACGCTTGCCGGGATAGCCCTCGGCATACTTGTTGGTCAGGCAGGTTCCCATCGCCAGCATGACGGCGGGGGAGACAATGTTCTCAGAGGCGATCAGCTCGATGTTGCGCTGCTCGCGGTGATACTCCTTCTCGATGGTTGCGCCGACCTCGGGGTCGTACTGGGACAGAAATTCCATGGTTTCCTTGATCATGGTGCGGTTTCCTCCTCTTGAAGTTCTGTTGATTCGTGGCATGGGGGCAGGCCTGCCGGGCAGGCCGGTTATAGTGCTCTCTAACCCTTAGAATAGCAAAAAAGCAAAGCGCCTGTCAAGGAAAAGTGATCGGCGGCAAAGATGATTTATTAGGAAAAATCCGCGATTTGCCTTAAAAAAACAAAATTGGCCCAGCGCGGCGGGAAAAGGATTGACGGAGCTGGCGCGGTCTGCTATGCTGGATGTGCAAAGCCCTTTGCGGCGATGCAGAAAACCGGCAGAGTAGGAAGCCATGTGTTTCGCAAAAGCGATCAGTGCCGCTGGGATGGGAAGTTGCCCACGGACGAAAAAACCATGGTTTGCAGTATGGCTTCCGCATCCGCTTGCCACTCAGACGAGAGCATTGTGAGGCCTCTCCTCCGCGTGGTTCCTGCCATCCGGAGGGAGAGGTATTTTCCTTTTTCCCGGACCAAGCCGTTCCGTGCGGCGCACCGCTGCGGAACAGATATGATTTTAAAAAGGAGGTCCTCACAATGTTTTCCGATATCGCGCAGCTCTCCCCCGTGGTGTGGGGGATTCTCATCGCCGCAGTCGTTGTGCTGGCGGCGGCGGTCGTCCTTGTATGCCGCTCGTCCTCGCTGTCTACGCGTAAGCTTGTCACCATCGCCATGCTGACGGCGGTGTATGTGGTGCTGAGCCTGGTGGGTACGCTGAACCTTTGGTGGATCCGCATCAGCGTGGACTCCTTGCCCATCATTCTCGGGGCGCTGCTTTACGGGCCGGTCGGCGGCCTGCTGGTGGGCCTGCTCGGCAGCTTCATGAACCAGCTCATCACCTACGGCCTGACGGCGACGACCGTGCTTTGGGTCATTCCCGCCGCTGCGCGCGGCCTGATGATCGGCGCTTATGCCAGAAAGCACAGCTATGAGCTTTCCCGCGCGCAGATCATCGGCGTGCTGTGCGCAACGGCGGTCATCGTCACCGCACTCAACACCGGCGCGATGTATCTCGACAGCGTGATCAACGGCTACTACAGCTATGCCTACGTTTTCGGCGGCGTTGTGACGCGCGTGGCCGCAGGCATCGCCACGGCGCTTGTAATGAGCTTCGTTGCGCCGCCGGTGGTGAATATGCTCGACCGCTCGCTGCGTACGGTGCGCACGGCGCAATAAAAACAAGTTCAAAAAAGGGGACGCAGTTAAAAACTGCGTCCCCCCTTTTTTGAGTGGGGATTGCACTCCGCTTTGTGCCTTGCCGCCTGTGGGGCGGCTGCGACACGCGCGGAGCGAGAAGAGTAATTTGTCACGCGCATGTCGTGACAAATTACGATTAAGATTTTTTCGTGCCGTGCGCGGCACGAAACTCTGCGAGGCTTATTTTTTGCCCTTTTCTACGAGCGAGAGGAGGGCCTGCTCGAAGCCGTACTGCTCGCGGAGACGCTGTGCTTCAGCGAACTTTTTTGTGCTGCGCCTGCCGGTGCGGTGGCAGCGGAGCATCAGATTTTTGGGCGAGTGGGCAAAGTCGATAAACTCGATCACGTCCACATCGTAGCCCTCGTCCTCCAGCACTGCGGCGCGGATGGCGTCGGTCAGAAGCGCCGAGAAACGCTCCTGAAACAGCCCGTGGGAGAGCAGGATATCAAAATCGCCGCCCTTCTGGATGGTCCTGTTGATCTCGTGCTGGCAGCAGGGGACGGAGAAGATATACTCCACACTGCGCGAGAGCGCGTAGTACAGGGCGTAGTCCGTCGCAGTATCGCAGGCGTGGAGCGTAACGAGCATATCGATCCGCTCGTCGTAAAGCACGTCGCGCGTGACATCGGCAGCAACAAAATGAAGGCCTTCGTAGCCGTAGCGCGCGGCAACCTCGTTGCAGCGCTGCACAACATCCTCCTTGAGGTCGTAGCCGATGATCCTTGCGCGCACGCCGCGCTTGACGGCAAAATAATAGTAGAGGACAAACGTGAGGTAGGATTTGCCGCAGCCAAAGTCCAGGATCGTGATCTCATCGCGGCCGTAGGCGCGGAACGCATCGTCCACCAGCTCGATGAAGCGGTTGATCTGCTTGTATTTGTCGTACCTGGCCTTGACGATCCTGAAGTCCGGCGTGAACACGCCGAGATCAACGAGGGCGGGAATGTTCTCCCCCTCCTGCAGAATGTACTCCTTTTTGCGATTGTGCGGGGCGGCTGCGGCGGCGCGGGACGCGCCGGACTTGGCAGTGCATTTGTACGCGCCGTTCGCCTTGCGGACGTATTGGCGCGTTTCGCTCTCGGTGCAGAGCGTAACGGAGCGGAACTGCCCGTCCAGTTCCTGCTCAAACAGCTCCGCCAGCGCGCCGCGCGCAACGTTGCGGTGAGCGACCTTTGCCCCCTGCTGGTATTCCAGCTGGAAAAACGCTTTGCCGCGCAGCAGAATGGGCCGCACCGTGACGCGCGAATGCCCGATGCGCGTGACCGGCTCGGCGAGGACGAGCTTTGTGAGCGTGCCGAGCCGCTCGCTCAGGTCGGATGCGACAATGCTCATGCGCCGAACCTCTCTTTGAGCGCAAGGTGCGCAGCGTACAGCTCGTTTTTGCTGTAGGTGTTGTTTTCGTCCTTGAGAAGCATTTTAATGGCGTCTTTGGCGGTACAGTCATTTTGCACCATGCAGTCCACCAGCAGCGCCTCGGGCGAGGTGATGTGCTCGACCTCGCGCAGGCGATAGTCGTTGCAGACCTCGACGATGAGGGCGTATTCGCCCTTTTCGTAGGTTTCCTTGGCAATGAGCTGGTCTTTGACCTCCTGCGGCGTGCCGCGGAAGGTCATTTCGTGGAGCTTCGTCATGTCGTTGCAGAGGCAGAGCTTGAGCTGCGCGTTTTCCTCGATGAAGAAGTCGATGACGCTCATGATGCGCTTGGGAGATTCATAAAAGGCGTAGGTCGCGGTGTCGCCCTTGCGCATCATCATCAGCACACGGCGGCGGTCCGCCGTCTCGCGCGGGAAGAAGCCGTAAAAGAGGAAGCTCGAGAGGTCAAAGCCTGAGATCGACAGCGCGTTGACCGCCGCGCAGCAGCCGGGGATGCCGACGACGTGGATGCCGTTTTCCACCGCCGCGCGGATGAGTTCGTTGCCGGGGTCGGAGATGCAGGGCGTGCCCGCGTCGGTGATGACGGCAATGTCCTTGCCGGATGCGAGCTGCTCGATGAACCACTTTGCCTTGCCGTATTCGTTGAACTTGTGGTTGGCGCTCAGGCTGTTGCCGCGGATGCCGAGCTTGTTGAGCAGCACCACGCTGCGGCGGGTGTCCTCGGCGGCGATGATGTCGGCGGTGGATAAAATTTCGCGCCCGCGCTCGGACATATCGCGGGAGTTGCCGATGGGCGTTGCAACGATGTAAAGCGTGCCGGCCGTTTTCCGTTCTTCCATAGTCTTCCTCCGGAAAGTTGAATTCTCATAAAGACAGAAACAGTATAGCCCATTTTGCGCCGCTTGGCAAGGCGGGGACTCGGCAGGATTTTCATTTGCTTTTCGCCGCCCGCGCAGTATAATGGGAACAGAACCCAGAGAGCAAAGGAGAAGACCATGAAAAAGAGATTTCTGCGCGCCTGCGCCGCCTGCTGCGCCGCCGCGCTGCTCACCTGCGCCGCGGGCGCGCTGAGCGTGAACGAGGCATATGAAATATTGCAGATGAGCTATGTGGACGAGCTGCCGCGTGCTGCGCGGCAGGCGGAAACGCTCGACGAGCTGTTTTCCTATACCGATGAATATACATATTATATGTCCGCAGAGGAGTACCAGCGCTTCCTCGCGCTTGTCGAGGGGGAGGAGAGTTTCTTTGGCATCGGCGCAGAGATCGCCTATACGGAGCGGGGGATCGAGCTTCTGTCCGTGTTTTCCGGCGGCGGCGCGGAGCGCGCCGGCCTGCGCGCGGGCGATGTGATCGTTGCCGTTGAGGGGGAGGGCTGCGTGCCGGGCAGCGAGGCGGCGCGCGAAAAGCTTCTTGGCGACGAGGGAACGCGCGTCGCCGTGACCGTCCGCCGCGCGGACGGCAGCGAGCAGGATGTTGTCATCACGCGCACGCGCGTTGTGCAGGCGAACACAACGGTCACGGTGCAGGACGGCGTGGGATACATCGACTGCGACAGCTTCGGCTCGCAGACGGGTGCATATTTCCAGACAGGCGTGCGCGAACACGACCGCGAGGTGCGGCTGTGGGTCGTGGATCTGCGCGGCAACAGCGGGGGAGTGACGTCCTCGGCTGTGACGGCGCTCGGCACGTTCACGGGCGGGCGGACGCTTGCCTATATGGCTGACCGCAGCGGACAGCTTGCGGCGGAGCGTTATGACGGCGGCGCGCTTTCGGATAAGCCGGTGATCGTGCTGATGGACGGTGCGTCCGCCAGCGCGGCGGAGATTTTTGCCGCCGGCATTTCCGGCACGGGACGCGGCGTTGTGATCGGCACGCGCAGCTACGGCAAGGGCGTTGCGCAGGTGCTGTATGACGGAGAAAACTGCCCCTATCTGACGGACGATGCGGTAAAGGTGACGGCCTACCGCTTCTACTGCGCAGACGGCAATACGACCGACCGCATCGGCGTGCTGCCGACGCTTTACATCCCGCAGGGCTGGACGGCCGCTGCCGCGCAGCTGCTTGCGGGAGAGAAACCGGCGGACGGCGGCGCTTATCTGCGCCTGACGCTCAACGGCTTTGACTTCTATATAAGCATTGCGGAGGCGGAGCGGCAGGAGGCGGCGCTGGCGGCGCTGCTGTATGCGCTGGCGCCGGACGCAGCGCTTTACTGGGGCGAGAACGGCGCGGAGGAGCGCATTACCAGCGCGCAGGCGCGCGGGAAATGCGGCTTTCCGGATGCGGCGGCGGAGTTCCGCGACACGGCGGAAAGCGCCTACGCGCAGGAGATCCACACGCTTGCGGCGTACCGCCTTGTATTTGGCGCGGACAGGCGCTTCCGCCCGGACGATACGATGACGCGCGCCGAGGTGTGCGCGCTGCTGGCGCAGGCGCTGGATGTGTATTCGGCGGCGGACGGCGGCTTTATCGACGTGCCGTCGGATCGCTGGTACGCCCCCTCCGTGAACGCGATGGCGGCGCTGGGACTGGTCAGCGGCGTGCGCGGCGGGCGCTTTGCCCCGGACGCAACGATGACGCAGGAGGAGTTTATCACCGTGCTGGGACGGCTGGTGGAATTTTTGAATCTGGACGCGCAGCGCTACCTGGACGAGCGGCCGCTTGGCATTTTGCAGCTGCGCGAGGAGTACAGCGGCTTTTCCACCTGGGCGATCCGCAGCGCGGACCTGCTGATGTATTCCGTGACGGACGAAAACGGAGAAGCGGCGGCGATGTACTGCTGCGCGGCGCTTGCGGACATTGCGCCCAAGGAACCCATTCTGCGCGGGGAGGCGGCGGCCTCGCTTTGCCGTGCGCTGCGTGCGACGGGGGCGCTCCGCTACTGATGCGCTGGTACGTTTATATGCTCCGCTGCGCGGACGGCTCGCTCTATACGGGCATTGCAACGGATGTGGAACGGCGCTTTGCGGAGCATAAGAGCGGACGCGGCGCAAAATACACCCGCTCGCATCCGCCGCTTGCAGTGGTCTACCGCGAGGAATGCGCGGACAAGGGCGCGGCGCTGCGGCGGGAGGCCGCCGTCAAGAAGCTGCCGCGCGCAAAAAAACTCGAACTGACGGAGGGACGCTGCGATGCGTGAAACGATCATTGACCGCGCGCTTGCTGCGCGCCTGCTGCCGCCGCGCAGGGCGGACGGACATAAGGGAAGCTTCGGCCGGCTGCTGGTCCTCGGCGGGAGCGTGGGCTATACGGGCGCGCCGTATCTCGCCGCGTGCGCGGCGGAGCATTCCGGCTGCGGACTGGTGGAGCTTGGCGTGCCGGAGAGCATCTGGGCGGTCGAGGCGGCAAAATGCGAGGGCGCGATGCCGTTTCCGCTGCCGGAGAAGGACGGGCGGCTCTGCCTGGCCGCGCTGGACGCTGTGCAGGAGAGATTGTCGCGCTGCGAGGTGCTGGCGCTCGGACCCGGCCTTGGCCGCGGGAAAGAGACGGAGCAGCTCGTCCACGCGCTTTTGCGGCAGGCGGAAGAGCCGCTGGTGCTGGATGCCGACGGCCTGAACGCCCTGCAGGGCTGCGCGGAAAAGCTGGACGTCCGGCGCGGACGTGTGACGATCCTCACGCCGCACGATGGCGAATTTGCCCGCCTGAGCGGAAGGAGCCTTGCAGAGATCGCATCGGAGGAACGCTCGGAGCTTGCGTGCGGCTTTGCGCGGCGGCACGCCTGCGTTCTTGTTCTGAAGGGACACCGCACGCTGATCGCCCTGCCGGATGGGCGGCTGCTGCGCAACACGAGCGGCAGCTCCGCGCTGGCAAAGGGAGGCAGCGGAGATGTGTTGACGGGGCTGATCGCATCGCTTTTGTGCCAGGGCGCGCAGGCGGCGGAGGCCGCGGCGCTTGGCGTATGGCTCCATGGGCGTGCGGGCGAGCTGCTGGAGCAGGAGCTGACCGCCTACTGCGTTACCCCCGGCGCGCTGGCGCGGCGGGGGATCCCCGCCGCCTTCGGCGAGCTGGCGCGATAGCATACAGAAGACAAAACAAAGCAGGAAGACCGCTTTTCTCTGAAAGCGGTCTTCCTGCCGTTCATTGCGAAGAAAGAAGGCGAAGAAAGAAGAAATTTACTGCTTGCCGGGCAGACGGTTGGGGTCACTTGCGTGCTTGACGACCATGCCCGTGAGGGCGAAGAGCGCGATGGCGTTGGGAATGACCATGAGATTGTTGAACATATCGCTCAGCTCCCAGACGAGGTCGTTGGACATCATCGTGCCGAGGAAGATAAAGACGAGGGCGACGACGGTGTAGACCACGGTGCTCTTCTTGCCGAAGAGATAGGCCACGTTGATCTTGCCGAAGAGGTTCCAGCCGAGAATGGTGGAGAAGGCAAAGAAGAACAGGCACACGGCAACGAACATATTCCCTGCGCTTTCGCCGAAGACAACGCCGAAGGCAGTCTGGGCGAGATTCGCTTTGCCGAGCGTGGTGCTGGCGGCCGCAGCGCCGCATTCGTGGAGCGGGCCGCCCTCGGCATAGAGGGTGGAGATGATGACGAGCGCGTTGAGCGTGAGAACGACGAAAGTGTCGATGAACACGCCGATCATGGCGACGACGCCCTGGTCGTGCGGGCATTTGACGTTGGCAAGAGCGTGGGCATGGGGCGTGGAACCCATACCGGCCTCGTTGGAGAACAGGCCGCGCTTGGCACCCTGGGAGATGGCGATCTTGAGCGCCGCGCCCACGCCGCCGCCGATGATGGCATTGGGAGCAAAGGCGTACTTGAAGATCATGCCAAAGGTGGCGGGGACGTACTTGATGCGGAAGATCAGGACGGCGAGACCGCCGAGCAGGAAGATGGCCGCCATGATGGGAACGATCTTTTCCGTAACGGAGGCAAGGCGCTGCACGCCGCCGAGGAAGATGAAGCCGCAGATGGCGACGAGGATGATGCCGACGATCCAGGAGGGAACGCCGAAGGCGGTCTGCATCGTGGAGCCGATGGAGTTGGACTGCACCATGCAGCCGAAGAAGCCGAGTGCCAGCGTGATGGCGACGGCGAAGAAGCCGGCGAGGAACTTGCCGAAGCCGCCCTTAAAGGCCGTCGTGATATAGTAGACAGGACCGCCCTTGACGTTGCCGTCCTTTTCGACGATGCGGGTCTCCTGGGCGAGCGTCGCTTCCGCGTAGATGGTCGCCATGCCGAGGAAGGCGATGACCCACATCCAGAAGATCGCGCCGGGACCGCCGGTCAGGATCGCGCCGGACGCGCCGACGATGTTGCCCGTACCGACCTGAGCGGCGATGGCGGTGGCGAGCGCCTGAAACGAGCTCATGCCGCTGTCATGCTTCTTGCCGCGCAGCGACAGATTGCCGAACACGCTGTGCCAGCCCTCCTTGAAGCAGCGCACCTGAACGAAGCGGGTCTTGATGGAGTACCACAGGCCCACGCCGATGAGCAGGAACACGAGAATGTAGTTGCTGAGGTATTCATTGATCTTGCATACGATGGGAAACAGTGTGCTTTCGATGGACTCAAACATGATGCTCTCTCCTGAAAAATAAAGAAGTTGCCGATCGTGACGAAGATCAGCAACTCCGGAGACGCTTATTGAGAACCATGGGCGAAACAGAAAAAAGCGCGGCGTGTTACGCCTGCTTGCCCCTGTCCCTTTGCCTGAGAGATTCGACCGCTGCGGTCTTGCACCTTCGGCACCCAATTCAATGAGTTCTCCAGAGTTGCCTCAGCCCGCAGTTTCTGCGCGATCCTGCGAACGTCATCGGTCGATATTCGTTTGCTTCAGCAAAATGAGAGTAACATTCCGTAAAGGAATTGTCAAGAAGGGATTGCGCAGCGGAATGGACAAAGTTCCCGCCTGCAAATCATACAAAATGACGGAGAACTTGCGCTTTTTAATTGTTTTTCGCACTGTTCTGAATTTTTTCAAGCACATCGCGGGCAAAACGCTCTGTCGCTGCACTGGGCGGCACGCTGCGCAGCATACACAGATCCACGCTGCGCGGCGGAATGGAGAACGCGGTGCGCAGCGTGCGGATCTCACCGGAGGCAAGCTCGCCGCGCACAAATTCGCGCGTAACGCCGGCCACGCCGAAGCCGATGCGCGCAAGATCGACCAGCAGGCTGCGCGCGCCCAGCTCGATCTCCGGCGTCAGCTTCACGCCGCTCTGCAGAAAATACTTTTCCAGATAAATGCGGGAGGAGGCCTTCTTTTCCAGCAGAATGAGCGGGAAGGCGGCAAGCTCCTGCGGCGTGTAGGCGTGGGAAAAGTCGCAGGGATAGCCGGGGGCGGCGACAAAGGCGCTGTGCGTTTCAAAGCAGGGAACGTGCAGCAGATCGGGCGCATCGTCCGGCGCGCTGGCGAAGGCGACGTCCACCCGGCCTGCGCGCAGCAGCCCAAGCACCTTATAGCTGCGGCCGCTGATGATGCGGATGTGGATGTTGGGATAGGAGCGGTGGAACGCCTCCAGATGCGGCAGGAGAAACTGGCTTGTTACGGTGTCGCTCGCGCCGATCACGAGCGTGCCGGCCTGCAGCGTGCGGGTCTGCTGAAGCTTGTCCTCGCCCGTTTCCAGCAGCCCCATGGCGCTGCGGACATATTCAAAGAGCAGGCGGCCGTCTTCGGTGAGGGAAACGCCGCGCGGCGAGCGTACAAACAGGCGCGTGCCAAGCTGCTGCTCGAGCTGCTTGACGCTCTGGCTGACGGCGGGCTGGGAGAGAAACAGATTCTCGGCGGCGAGCGAGATGTTGCCGGCCTCGGCGACCTCGCGGAATATGCGGTAAAGCTCCAGCTTGACCATGGAGGACCTCCTTTTTCGATATAAGCGGAAGAAATAATAATTATACAAAAACGATATTTTACTTATAGCTATATCTGCGATTATAATAGCCCCGTTGCGGATTTGCAAGAGCAGTCCGCCGGAATTCCTGTTTTGTAAGGAGAAGCGCATGAGAACGATCGGTACTGTGGTGCGCGGCGTGCGCGCGCCCATCATCCGCAAGGGAGACAATATTGCTGAAATTGCCGCCGCTTCCGTGATGGAAGCATGGAAGGAAGCCGACATTGAGCCGCGCGACCGGGATGTGGTTGCGGTCACGGAATCTGTTGTGGCCCGCGCGCAGGGCAACTATGCCTCGCTCGATCAGATCGCCGCCGATGTGCGCGCAAAGACCGGCGGCGGCGCCGTTGGCGTCGCGTTCCCCATTCTCAGCCGCAACCGCTTTTCGCTGCTGCTGCGCGGCATGGCGATGGGCTGCGAAAAGATCGTGCTGCTGCTTTCCTATCCTTCCGATGAGGTGGGCAACGGACTTGTCGATTGGGACAAGCTGGACGCTGCGGGCATTGATCCCTGGCGCGACGTGCTGACGCTTGCGCAGTTCCGCGCGCTGTTCGGCGCGGTGGTCCATCCGTTTACGGGGGTGGACTACATCGACTATTATTCCGAACTCATCACATCTGCGGGCGCACAGGTCGAGGTCGTGTTCGGCAACCGTGTGCAGACGCTGCTGGATTATACCGATACCGTTATCACCTGCGATATCCACACCCGCGCGCGGAGCAAGCGCCTGCTCAAGGCGGCCGGCGCGAAAACGGTGCTGGGGCTGGACGATTTGCTTACGCAGAGCGTGAACGGCAGCGGCTACAATGAAGAGTATGGTCTGCTCGGCTCCAATAAATCCACGGAGGACACGGTCAAGCTTTTCCCGCGCGGCTGCATGGCGGTCGCCAGGGAGCTGAGCGAGCGCCTGAGCAAGGCGAGCGGCAAACAGATCGAGGCCATGGTCTACGGCGACGGCGCATTCAAAGACCCCGTCGGCAAGATCTGGGAGCTGGCGGACCCTGTGGTCTCGCCGGGCTACACAAAGGGCCTTGCCGGCACGCCGAATGAGCTGAAGCTCAAGTACCTTGCCGACAATGATTTTGGCGATCTGCAGGGCGAGGCGCTCAAGCAGGCGATCGAGGAGCGCATCCGCGCCAAGACGAGCGAGAGCCTGGTGGGCAACATGGTTTCCGAAGGGACGACGCCGCGCCGGCTGACCGACCTGATCGGATCGCTGTGCGACCTGACGAGCGGCAGCGGCGACAAGGGAACGCCCATCGTCTATATCCAGGGGTATTTTGATAATTACTCCAACGACTGATCCCAGTTTTCTCTCATTCTCTCATCTCTCATATGGGGCAGCGCCCCTTGCTCCGATGTGCCGGAGCAAGGGGCGCTGTTCTGTTCGTTTTCGCTTCGGCAGGGGATCATTTGCCGGAACGCTCCAGCGCGTCTGCCACGCCGTCGAGCCAGCTGCCGGAGAAATCCTCGATGCGGCCCTCGTCCGTCAGCGCGGCGAGCGCGGGGTCGATGGGCATCTGCGCAAGGAGGGGGAGGCCATGGCGCCTGGCGGCCGCTTCGCTCCTGCCCTCGCCGAAAAGGAAAATCTTTTTGCCGCAGTCGGGGCAGGAGACATAGCTCATGTTCTCAACAAGGCCCACGATGGGAACATCCATCTTCTCGGCCATCTTCACGGCCTTTTCCACCACCATGGACACGAGTTCCTGCGGAGAGGTGACGACCACGATGCCGTCGAGCGGGATGGACTGGAAGACGCTCAGCGGCACATCGCCCGTGCCGGGCGGCATATCGACAAAGAGGTAGTCCACATCCCAGACGACGTCCGTCCAGAATTGCTGCACAACGCCGCCGATGATCGGGCCGCGCCAGAGAACGGGGTCGGTCTCGTCCTCCAGCAGCAGGTTGATGGACATCAGCTCGATGCCCGTGCGGCTGACGCAGGGATAAAGCCCCGTCTGTGAGCCGACGGCCTTTTCGTGTACGCCGAAGGCCTTGGGGATGGATGGGCCGGTGATATCGGCGTCCATGACGCCGGCCTTGCAGCCGCGGCGGCGCATGGTGACGGCCAGCTGGCTGGTGACCATGGATTTGCCAACGCCGCCCTTGCCGGAGACCACGCCGAACGCCTTGCCGATGCGGCTTTCCGGGTGCGGCGCTTTGCGCAGGGAGTGCGGCGCGGCGCGGTCAGCGCAGCTCTCGCCGCAGGTGGAACAGTTGTGGGTGCATTCGCTCATAGATCAGCACGCTCCTTTGATTGGTCTATCCAGTTTATACCCGCAAAAGGGCAAAGTCAACCGTATGCGGGATCACTTCCTGCCGCGCTGCGAGCCGTAGACGTTCCTGATTCGTTCGATCTCGGCCTCGTTTTCGGCAAGGCGGGCGCGAATACCGGCAAGCAGATCGTCGCGCGCGGCCTTGAGCTGCGGATGCGAGTGCAGCAGGCGGCGCTCGAAAATATCGGCGCTGTCGCGTAGCGCGCGGGCGCGGGAAAGCGCCTCAAGACGGCGCTCGGCATTGCGCTCCTGGCTCTCCTCGCGCTTTTCGGCCACAAATCCCCGGATCTCGCTTTGCAGAGCGCGCAGCTTGCCCATCTGGGCGCTGAGCTGGATGGCGCTGCGGACGGAGAGCGCGGTGTCCATCAGATAAATGCCGAAAATGAAAGAGGCAAGCGGGACCGAGACTGCCGCGCCGAGACTGGTGACGCGCGCCCACAGCCAGGGCTGCACCAAGTGGCACAGCAGCACGCAGGCAAGGCCGAAGCAGGTGGAGTTCAGCAGGCACACGCGCCCGTTGATTTGAAACTTGTAATGAGAGTAATCCCACCAGCGCATATGGAAGAGCTTTTCCATAAGCCAGCTTGTGAAGTATTCCAGAATAGAGGTCACGATCGCGCCGAAGAAAAATGTGAGAAACGGGTTCTGAAAGCCGCCGTGCAGCACATAAAGGACCAGCAGCGCACCGTGGCCGTAGATGGGGCAGAGAAAGCCGTTGAGAAAGCCACGCTTCTCGCACAGCTTCCCCTTGGGGATCGAGCAATACAGCATTTCGCCGCACCAGCCGAGCGTGCTGTAGGCAATGTAGAGCAGGAAAAGCTCGCACCAGTCCTCAAACGAGACAGGCAGGGGAAGGGCTTGCAGTGTGGACATAAAACGTTCTCCTTTATTTATTATAATGAGAGTACCGCGATACCCGGCCGCCCGGCGAGGCAGGCGGCTTCGCGGCGCTGGCAGGTAAAGAGCAGGATCTGCCGCGTATGGCTTTCTTCATACAGCAGGTCGAGCGCGGCGCGGCAGCGCGCATCGTCAAAGCGGACAAGCGCATCGTCGAGTACGAGAGGGATCGGATCGTCGGCGGGCAGAACGGCTTCGCAGATGGCGAGACGCACGGCGAGGTAAAGCTGGTCGAGCGCGCCGAGGCTTAAAAAGGCGGCGCTGCGCGATACGCCTTCGCCGCTTGCGCCTGTCAGCGCGCTGAAGCTGCGGTCGAGCAGCACACGGTCGTATGCGCCGCCGGTGAGACGGGAGAAAAGCGCTGCGGCGCGCCGGCTGAGCGCAGGAGAGAAGCGGCTTTGCAACGCGGCGTTAGAGGTTTGCAGTGCGTCTATCGCAAGCAGAAGCGCATCATACTCGCTCTGCGCCTGAGCAAGCGCGGCGCGCTTGCCGGAAAGCTCCGAGGTAAGAGATGGGGCGTCGCCGATGGCGCGCAGCCGTCCGCTGGTATAGTCGCAGATGCTCTGCGCTTCGCGGCGCCGCGCCTGCAGTCCGCGCAGACTGGCCTGCAGCTCTGCGCGCGAACGGACGGGACGCTCGGGCGGCTCGTCCGGCACAGCCGGCTGCGGCTGCCCGGCGAGCATTTCGCAGCGCAGCCGCGCCTCCCGCGCCCTTTGCACAAGAGCGTCTGCCTGGGAATACTGCGCGAAAGCGGCGTCGATACAGGCGGGAATGCGGGCAACGTCGGGGACGGGGATCAGCGCGAGCAGCTCCCGCAGGATGCTGAGATACAGATTTTGCTGCGCGGCGGCATCGGAGGAGGCTTTCTGAAGGGCGTGTTCCAGCGCCTCAAGGCGCTCTGAGCAGACTTTGTGGTTCTTGTAGAGTCTGACCCCCTCCGCGCCAAGAAGCATGAGCAGCGCGACAGTGGAAATGAGCCGCCCGATCCATGCGGCGCTGCCTGAAAACGAAGGGGAAAACAGGAAAAAGCCAAACGAGAGCGCGGCAATAATAATGTAAGGGAGGAACGAGCGCCGCCTGGGCGGCGCGGCCTCAAATGCTTCCCGCGCTTTTTCCGCCTCTGCGCGGCGCGCTTCCGCCTGTTCAGCCTCCGCCTTGCGCTCGGTGAGCGCGCCGTACAGCGCGCGCCCCTGCTCCAGCGCCTCGCGGGAGGGCGTTCCGCGATTTGCGATCTCCTGACGGAACCGCTGGGCTTCTGCCTCGGCGCTTTGCGCAGCGGCCTGCGCTTCTATAAAAGCGCGGTGCGCCTCCAGCGCGTCGCAAAGATCGTGCGCGCGGAGCTGTGCATCCAGCGTGCGCTCCTCTGCCTCCAGCGCGGCGAGATCGGCCTCGGCGGCGCTTTTGCGCGCAGACAGCTCGTTCCATTCGCCCTGCGCGCGTTCCAGTGCGGCAATCTCTGCCTCCAGCGCGGGAATGCGGCCGGATTTGTTATATTTGCGGGCGTTGAGCTGCTTTTTCAGCGCGGAAAGCGCCTCGGTGCAGGAGCGCCCTTCCTCGCCGGTGGTGAACAGCGCAGCAATGCGGCGTTCAAGCTCCGCGTCCTGATCGATGACCAAGCTGTTCTGGCGGATAAACGCGCTGCGCTCAAAGACCCCGCCGGGTACGCCAAGCAGCTGCTCGCCGCAGGAGGAGGCGCTCAGCCCCTCAACGGGTTCGCCGCTGCCGGTGTAAACGGCGGAAAAGCGCCCCATCGGGCTGCTGGAACGCGCGGTATCGCGCTGAAGGGTAATGTCGCCCATGCGGCAGGAAAGCTCCAGTACGCCGCGCATCGGCGTGAGCGACCATGGCGCGTAGCGGTTCTTGTCGGCAAGCGCGCCGCGCTCGCGCGTCGGCAGACCGTAGAGCATCGCGCGCAGAAACGCAAGCATTGTAGATTTTCCGGACTCGTTCGGAGCCTCAATGATGTTCAGCCCTTCGGAGAATGTAAGCGTGCTGTGATCCAGTTTTCCAAACGTCGCATCCAGACGGCGGAATTTCATGTGCAGTACCCTTTCTCTTGTAGCATTGAAATAGCGCTTTCATTATAGCATCAGAGATGGGATTTGTCTTGCAAATAGCAGGAAATATTTTGCGGGCAGAGGAACGGGGAAATTCTCTGAGAAAATTTTGCAAAAAGGTGTTGACAAAGTAGGGGGAGGGTGGTAAGATAGCAACTGTTCCGCGGTTGGAGCGTGTACCTTGTAAATT